>Ga0136613_10000066_pt1 | contig 36191 bp, 31 predicted proteins | sample AntDrymUQ2722106_2_FD_106649 | JGI IMG/M metagenome (GOLD analysis project Ga0136613, IMG submission 106649) | Polar desert sand microbial communities from Dry Valleys, Antarctica - metaG UQ272 (21.06) | ecosystem: Environmental > Terrestrial > Soil > Desert | place: Antarctica: Dry Valley... | reverse complement strand
GTCGCGCGGCTTCATCTTCTCCGCGCCGCTCGCCTACAAGCTCGGCGCGGGGTTCGTGCCGGTCCGCAAGCTCGGAAAGCTGCCGGCGGAGACGATCGAGGTCGAGTACGAGCTCGAGTACGGCACCGCGACGCTCGAGATCCACTCGGACGCGATCGGGAAGGGCCAGCGCGTGCTGATCGTCGACGACCTGCTCGCAACCGGGGGGACGGTGATGGGCACCATCGAGCTCGTGCGTCGACTGGGCGGCGAGATCGCGGGCCTATCGTTCATGGTCGAGCTCGGCGCGCTCAACGGCCGCGACAAGCTGGACGAGTTCGACATCCACGCGCTCCTCACGTACTGAGCGCGGTCGAATCGATGGCGGTCGCCGCGTCGCCCCGGCTCCGCGCCCGTTCGGTCAGCGACCGCTCTGAGATCGCGGGCTTCCTGCGACGCGATCGCATCTACGCAGCCTACGCGCTCGGCGACCTGGACGGCCCGAACCGCTCGCGCGTGGCATGGGCGATGGCGCACGACGACGGCGGAAGCCCGACCGCCCTGGCCATGCATCACGAGGGCCTGGTCCCACAGCCGCTCTTCCTCATGGGGGCGCCCGATGGCTGTCGCACGATCCTTGAGGGCGTCCTCAAGCCGCGCGACGCGTACCTTCAGGCGACCGAGCTGCACGAGCCGGCGCTTCGCGACATCTACGAGCTGGATGGACCGATCGTGATGCTGCGCATGGCGGTCGATCGCGAGCGGTTCGTCCCGTTCGCCGGCCCCGCGGAGCGGCTGACGGCGCTCCATGTCGACGATCTCAACCGCCTCTATCAGCTCGGCTCCCGCGCCGGGTTTCCGGCGTCGGTGGTGGAGGATGGCATCTACTACGGCGTTCGGGTGCGTGGCCGACTGGTCAGCGCCGCCGGCACGCACGCGATCAACGCGCGCGAGGAGATCGGTGTGGTTGGCAACGTGATGACCCACGCGGACTACCGTGGCCACGACTTCGCCAAGATGGTGACCAGCGCCGTCACGGCCGAGCTGCTCGAGCGGGTGAGTGACGTGGCGCTCAACGTCCACGCCGACAACGACCCCGCCGTCGCGGCCTATGCGCGCCTGGGCTACCGTACGCACTGCCAGCTGATCGAGCGCCTCGCGCGTCGCCGCGCCGGCGGTTGGGGATTGATGCGACCGATACGAGAGGCAATGCGATTTCCGTGGCCACGCGAACCCAGGTGAACCATGACGTCGCCGACATCGGCCTTGCCGATGCCGGACGGCTGAAGATCGAGTGGGCGGATCGGCAGATGCCGGTGCTCGCCGCCATCCGCGAGCGCTTCGCGGCCGAGCAGCCGTTGGCCGGCTGGCGGATCAGTGCCTGCCTGCACGTCACCGCCGAGACGGCGAACCTCGTTCGCGCCCTGGCGGACGGCGGGGCCGACCTCGTCCTGTGCAGCTCGAACCCGCTCTCGACGCAGGACGACGTGGCGGCATCGCTGGTCACCCATTTCGGCATCCCGGTGTACGCCATCAAGGGCGAGGATCGAGACTCCTACTACGCGCATATCGGCTCGGCGCTCGACCACCGGCCGCAGATCACGATGGACGACGGCGCGGACCTGGTGAATGAGCTGCACACCAAGCGCACCGAGCTGCTCGACGGCGTGATCGGCGGGACCGAGGAGACGACCACCGGCGTCATCCGGCTGCGCGCCATGGCAGCTGCCGGCAAGCTGCGCTATCCGGTGGTGGCCGTCAACGAGGCGCTCACCAAGCACCTGTTCGACAATCGCTACGGCACCGGCCAGAGCGCAATCGACGGCATCCTGCGAGCGACGAACATCCTGTTCGCCGGGAAGACCGTGGTGATCGGCGGCTATGGCTGGGTGGGGCGCGGGATCGCCTCTCGCGCGCACGGCATGGGCGCCAACGTGGTCGTCTGCGAGGTCGACCCGGTCCGCGGGCTGGAGGCGGCGATGGACGGCTACCGCGTGATGAACGCGACCGCCTCCGCATCGGTCGGCGACGTCTTCATCAGCGCCACCGGCAACCTGAACGTGTGGGGCCGCGACCACTTCCCGGTCATGCCCGACGGCGCGATCCTGGCCAACGCCGGCCACTTCAACGACGAGTTCGAGCTGGGCGCGCTCGAGGAGCAGGCGACCTCGTCGCGCGAGGTACGGCCATTTACGCGGGAGTACCTGATGGATGACGGCCGGCGCATCTACGTCCTGGCCGACGGCCGCCTGGTCAACCTCGGCGCGGCCGAGGGCCACCCGGCGCTGGTCATGGACATGAGCTTCGCGAACCAGGCGCTCGGCCTCGAATGGCTGCACGAGCACCTCGACGAGCTCGAGCCGGCCGTGTACGGCATTCCCGACGAGATCGATCGGGACGTCGCCCGGCTGAAGCTCGAGAGCATGGGTATTCGGATCGACTCGATGACGCCGCAGCAGAAGGCGTACAGCGAGTCCTGGGAGTCGGGCACGTAGTACCAGCTCATCCGACGGCGCGGGTTCGCACGGGGGCATGCGCCGCGAGGCGCTCGACGAGGAGCCGAACCTCGTCCTCCGTGTTGTAGAAGGCGGGCGAGCAGCGCACGATGCCGGGCCGGAAGTCGACGATGATGCCGTCGGCGGCCAGCGCATCCACGACCGGCTTCGGATCGGCAATCGCGATCGGCACGATCCCGCCGCGCCGATCGACATCGCGGACGGCCCGCACCTCCAGGCCGGCCTCGTCGGCCAGACCGATCAGCAGCTGGCCGAGGTCCCGGGTCCGTTCGCCCAGGCGGTCGACGCCGATCTCGCGAACGAGCTCGGTGCCGCCGCGCGCGATCGCGGCGGACGGGATCGACGGCGTGCCCAGCTCGTATCGGCGTCCGTCGGAGGCGAGCTCGAGCGCATCCACCTGGAACGCGAACTGGCGGGCGCTGCTGAACCAGCCGGTTGTGGTCGGCACGAGCGCCTCGCGGAGCGCCGGTCGCACCCGCAGGAACGCGGAGCCGGGGCCTCCGAAGAGCCACTTCAGCGTCCCGGAGACATAGAGGTCGACCTCATCGGCGGCCAGGTCGGTGCCGACGATCCCGGTGGCCTGGTAGGCGTCCACGAGGAGCAGCGCCCCGCGCTCGTGGCACAGCCGGCTCAGCGCGGCAACGTCGTTCACCGCGCCGGTCGTGAAGAAGACCTGGCCGATCGCCACCAGGGCCGTCCGCTCGTCGACCGCCTCGGCGATGGCGTCGAGCTCGACGGTGAGCCCATCGGCGGTGGGCACCACGACCAGCTCGACGCCGAGCGGCGCCCGAGCCAACCACTGGTGGCCGATGGTCGGGAAGTCGAGCGCCGTGGTCACCACGCGCGTGCGCGGCGCACGCCCCGCGCTGATACCCGCAGCCTCCAGCCGTTCGAGGCTGGCGCGATCGCCACGGTGGATCGGGTCCAGCGCCGAGGCGACGACCGACAGCGCCGTGCTGACGTTCGGCGCCAGCGAGATCTCCTCGCCGGCGACGCCGACGATGGCGCCGAAGTCGTCGCGAAGGCCGTCGAGCTCGCCCAGCCAGCGCCGGTACCACGCGCGCGCGCCGAGCTCGTCCCAATCGGCCAGGAACGCGTCCAGGCGACGCCGAGAGCGCTCGGACCGAGCGCCGAGCGAACAGGTGTTCAGGTAGACCGATGCGTCAAGCAGCGGGAACTCGGAGCGGTAGGCGAGCAGCTCTGGATGGCGCGCGATGGGCGGTGACATCGGATGGCAAGGATAGCCGCCGTCTATCCTCCGCCGGCATGGAAGGCTCGCTCCTCCGACGGATCGGCTCCGCGCTGCCCGCGATCGTCATCGGCTCGGCGCTGGTGGCCGCCCTGTGGCTGATGCCGGACCTCACGCCGTCCGACGCGATCCCGGTGGTCGGGCAGCGCGTTGACCATGGGCGGATCGTCGAGCGCCTGGGAACCGATGCGACCGGCCTGCCGCTGTTCGCCGTCGAGGTGCGCGACGGTCCGGACGCCGGCGAGCGGATCGAGGCGGTCGTCCAGGATGGGTCGGCGGCAGTGCCGGGGTCATCGAGCCGCGAGCCGTACGAGGTGGGGGACGAGGTGGTCGTCACCACCTTCACCGGACCGGCGGCCGGTCCCGTCGCGGTCATCAGCGAGCCATGGCGGGTCCCGCTGCTCGGGCTCGTCGCCGTGGTCTTCGCGGTTGCGGTCGTGGCGGTCGGCGGCCTGCGCGGCATGCGCTCGCTGGTTGCACTGGCGCTGACCCTCACGATCGTGGTCAAGGTGGTGGTGCCCCTTCTCCTGCGCGGCTTCGACCCGATCCTGCTGGCCGTCGGCGTTGGTGCCGCGGTCACGCTCGCGACGCTGCTCCTGACCGAGGGCTTCAGCCGGGTGACGCTGGCAGCGGTCCTCGGAACGTTCGCGGCACTGATCCTGACCGCCGGTCTGGCCGCGCTCTTCACGACGGCGGCCGCGTTCACCGCTCTCCAGGGAAACGAGGAGATCGCGTTCCTCATCCCGCTCGTCGGCGACCGGATCGACCTCAACGGCATCCTGCTGGCGGCGACCGTGTTCGGGGCGCTCGGCGTGCTGGACGACGTGACGGTCACCCAGGCGGCCACCGTGGAGCAGCTCCATCGGGCGGAGCCGGGCGCCGACAGACGGGGGGTCATCGGTCGTGCCATGCGCGTCGGGCGGTCGCACATCGCGGCCACCGTCAATACCCTCATGCTGGCCTACCTCGGGGCCGGCCTGCCGCTCCTCCTCCTCTTCGCCCTGGGCGGACAATCGCCGCTCCTGGTCCTCAACGGCGAGATAGTGGCGGTCGAGGTGATCCGCGCGCTGGTCGGCAGCGTCGGCATCGTGGCGGCCGTGCCGCTCACGACGCTGGTGGCTGCGGCGCTGATGGTCCCGGGTCGTCACGGCGCCGACGCCGCCTGAGGCATCGGCGGTACACTCGCGGCGCCCTTTGAGCGCCTGGAGACCCGATGACTGACTCGACGCTGCCGGTCCTGTTCACGTCCGAATCGGTGACGGAAGGACATCCGGACAAGCTCTGCGATGCGGTGGCGGATGCGATCCTCGACGACGTGCTGCGCCACGACCCGACCGCGCGGGCCGCAGTCGAGGTGGCGACCACGACCGGCCTGGTCATGGTGCTCGGCGAGCTGACGACCTCGCACTACGTTGACGTCCAGGAGGTCGTTCGACGAACCGTGCGCGAGATCGGCTACAACGACAGCCGCCTGGGGTTCGACTGGGAGACCTGTGGAACGATGACGGCCCTCAAGGAGCAGTCACCCGACATCGCGCTCGGCGTGGATCATGCCCTCGAGGCGCGCGAGGGCCTCGAGGCCGATGAGCTGGGCGCCGGCGATCAGGGGATGATGTTCGGCTACGCGTCCGACGAGTCCGAGGAGCTGATGCCGATGCCGATCATGCTGGCGCACCGGCTGGCGCGCCGCCTGGCCGAGGTGCGCAAGGACGGCACCCTTCCGTACCTGCGTCCCGACGGCAAGAGCCAAGTGACGGTCGAGTACGACGGCGACGGTCGACCGCATCGCGTGCACACCGTGCTCGTCAGCACCCAGCACGATCCGGAGGTCGACCTGACCGACCTCTCGGCGGCGGTGCGGGAGCACGTGGTCGAGGCCGCCATCCCGGCCGAGCTGCTCGATGCGGAGACGCGACACCTCGTCAACCCGACCGGGCGCTTCGTGATCGGCGGGCCGATGGGCGACTCGGGGCTTTCGGGGCGCAAGATCATCGTCGACACCTACGGCGGCATGGCGCGCCACGGCGGTGGCAGCTTCTCCGGGAAGGACCCGACCAAGGTCGACCGATCCGGCGCGTACATGGCGCGCTACGTGGCAAAGCACGTCGTGGCGGCCGGCCTGGCGCGCCGCTGCGAGATCCAACTTGCCTACGCCATCGGCGTGGCGCACCCGCTGGCCATCAATGTCCAGACCTACGGCACCGGCTCGCTGGACGACGGAGGGCTTGCCGCGGCGATCGAGCGCACCTTCGACCTGCGGCCGGGCGCGATCATCCAGGACCTGCAGCTGCGTCAGCCGATCTATCGACAGACGGCCGCGTATGGCCACTTCGGACGCGGCGACCTCGACCTCCCGTGGGAACGGCTGGACCGCATCGACGCGCTGACCGCCGCGAGCCGGGGCTAGCCGACGATGGGCGACGGGCACGCGCACGCACGACCCGCCTGGGGCGAGGCACCCCCCGGACTGTTGCGGCGCCTCCTCGCACGGGCACGCTCGACCTTCGACGGGGAGCGGGGTGCCACGCGTTCGACGCTTCGCGAGCTGCCGCTGGTACTGCGGCGGGGGGAGCTTGCCGGTCCCTATCTGGATGCCGAGCGCACCGGGGATCACCGGCGTGCGGGTGCTGCCGCCGCAGCCGCCATGGATCGTTCGCTGGCCGGGGCCGACTGGTGGCCGGCCGACGCGTGGGGACATCGCGCGCTCTGGCACTTCGAGCAGGCCGGCTTGACGCTCCAGGCGACGCGGCAGGCGCGCCGCATCGGGGACCTGCGGTCCGCCGCCGGCGACCCCGAGAGCGCGCGCCGCTACTACGCCGAGGCCATCGACGAGGCGCGCGACATCGGCGCGGAGCATGAGCAGGGACTCGCGGCGCTCGGGCTCGGGGAGGCGCTCCTCCAGCTCGGCGAGGTGACGAACGCTCGGCGCCTGGCCCGCGCGTCGGAGACGCTGCTCTACCGCGCCGGGGGGCCGGCCGGTGAGATCGCTCGGGCGCGCCGGCTGCGCGGTTCCGAGGTGCGGGTTGAGAGCACGGAAACGGAGGAGCACCGATGACCGCGCGACGACCGATGCGGGTCGGGATCATCGGCGCGGGGGTGATGGCGGAGGCGATGATTGCCGGCCTGCTCGCCAACCGTGCCGTGACGCCGCCGATGCTGGCCGCGTCGCATCCGCGACGCGAGCGTCGCGATCTCCTCGCCGAGCGCCACGGGATTCGGCCGGTGGCCGCGAACCGCGATGCGCTCGCCGACGCCGAGATCGTCGTCCTCGCCGTGAAGCCGCAGATGCTGGCGCGCGTGATGCGCGAGCTGCGCGGGCGCATCGGCCAGGAGCAGGTCATCCTCTCGATCGTGGCCGGCGCGACGATTCGGACCCTCGTCGACGGCCTTCAGCATGCGGCCGTGGTGCGCGCCATGCCGAACACCGCATCGCAGATCCGCCGGGGCATGACCGTCTGGAGCCCGTCGGAGGCGTGTACCTCCCGGCAGCGCGACCTGGCGCGCGCCGCGCTCCGATCGCTCGGCGACGAGCGCGAGGTCGCGGACGAGTCGTTCGTGGCCATGGCCACCGCCCTCTCCGGCACCGGCCCCACCTACCTGTTCGCCGTCATGGAGGCGCTGATCGACGCCGGCGTGCACATGGGCTTTCCCCGCGAGCTTGCGCACGACCTGGTGGTGGCGACCCTCGTCGGCTCGGCCGAGTACGCGCAGCAGTCCGAGCTGCACCCGGCGCAATTGCGCAATGCGGTGACATCACCGGGCGGCACGAGCGCCGCGGCCATCTACGAGCTCGAGAAGGGCCGCATCCGGACCGTCTTCTCCGATGCGGTGTGGGCTGCCTATCGACGCACGCTGGAGCTGGGCGAGCGCCTCGAGGCGGAGGTCGACCGCGGCTGATGTTCGCCATCGTGATGTCCGGTGGATCCGGCACCCGTCTCTGGCCGCTCTCGCGACGCGAGACCCCAAAGCAGCTGCTGCCCCTCACGGGCGAGACGAGCCTGCTCCAGCAGACCGTCGCTCGGCTCGCCACGGTGCTCGGGCCCCAGGACATCTACGTCATCACCAGCCAGGCACACGTCCGCCCGACGCAGCGGCAGCTGCCGCAGCTTCCAGAGGACAACGTCCTCGGCGAGCCGCTCGCTCGTTCGACGGCCGTCGCCGCCGGGCTGGCGACCGTGATGGTTCGCCGCGAGGGCGACGAGGTTGCCATCGTCCTGCCGGCCGACCACTACGTCGCCGATGAGGCCGCGTTCGCCGAAGGTCTGCGCGAGGCTGCGCGGGCGGCGGAACGCGGCTACCTCGTCACGCTCGGGGTGGTCCCGACTCACGCGGCCACCGGCTACGGCTACATCAGGGCCGGGCAGCCGATGCATCCCGCCATCCCCACTGCGCTCGTCGAGCGGTTCGTGGAGAAGCCCGACGCCGCCCGCGCCGCCGCCTTTCTCGCGGACGGCAACCACTTCTGGAACGCCGGCATCTTCGTGTGGCGCGTGTATGCCTTCAGACAGGCGGTCGAGCGCTTCCAGCCCGAGCTGGCGGCGGCGCTCGCGCGCATCGAGCAGCTCCACCGGACGCCGGGCTGGATGAGCGAAACACGGACGATCCTGGAGGCCGTGCCCGCGATCACGATCGACGTCGGGATCGCCGAGCCGGCCGCGGCCGAGGGTCGCATGGCGGTCGTCCCGCTGAACGCGGGCTGGTCCGATATCGGCTCCTGGTCGGCCCTGCTCGAGACCCTCTCGCGCGCCCGTGGCGCCGACCTCGTGGCCAGCGGCAACCATCTCGACCGAGGCTCGCACCGAGTCCTGGTCCACGGCGGCGATCGGCTGGTCGTGACGGTCGGGCTCGAGGACCTCATCATCGTCGACACGCCGGACGCACTGCTCGTCTGCCACCGCGACCGGGCCGAGGAGATCAAGCCGGTCCTCGACGAGATCGCGCGCACCGCCGGCGAGCGCTACCTCTAGCCTCGCTTCGCCCATGCGTTGGCTGGCCCGGCTCATCGGCTTCCTCATTGCCGTCTACGTTCGGCTGGTCTCGTTCACCTGCCGGGTTGTCGGCCCGACGGTGACCCAGGAGCAGGCCGTCCTCGCCTTCTGGCACGAGTACAACCTGGTGGCCGCGATCGCGACGCATCGGCTGCGTCGTCATCGGCATCACGTCAGCTTCAGCACCCAGACGTTCCGCGGCGAGGTCATGACGGCGATGCTCGCCGCACTCGATGCCGGCTCGGTGCCGCTGCCGCCGGAGGGCGATCGTGCGGGCGCGGCGCGGCTGACGCTCGAGATGGCACGCGTCGGGCAGGAAGGAGCATCAGTCGTCATCAGCCCGGACGGTCCGGTGGGCCCGTACCGGCGCGCCAAGCCGGGTGCATTGATCGTGGCCCGCGAGGCGGGCATCCCGATCCAGCCCTGGGCCGTTTCCGTACGCCCGGCAATCCGACTCAAGGGCCGATGGGACCGCCACATCATTCCGCTGCCCTTCTGCCGGCTTCGGGTCGAGCAGGCGGAGCCGATCCGCGTGCGGGCGCGTGAGCCGCTGCGTCCGCTCCTCGCCGCGCTTCAGGCCGAGCTGCAGAGCATCGCGGACCGGGCCGATCGGCGCATGGGCTAAAGCCGGTGTGGCGAGCCCGTTCGGATGCACGGAACGATGATTCACCGGCGCCGTTCCATCGCACCTCACCGGCGTTCCCTGCCTCCTCACGCCTTCTGGTTAAACGCAACCCCACACTCGCCCGAGGAGACATCCGATGACCCCGACCGCACCACCCATCCGCCGTTCCCTCCCCATCACTTCCAGCCCTGAGCTGGCCCGCCTGGCGGCCGCGCTCCTTGTCGCGGCTGCCATCGGTGCAGGCGCCGCAGTCATTGCGACGCGCGGCGATGCGTCTTCAGTCGCCGGCTCTCAACCCCGCGCCGGGGTTGCCGTCACCGATGGCTGGGCGCATTCGTCGATCACGCGCCTGGGCGTCGCGACCACTGGTGTCGTCAGCGGTCTGGCCGCGACCGATGGATGGCAGCACTCGCCGTTGACGCGCCTCGGGAACGCGTACGACCCGAACGCCGGCGTCGCCGTGACCGATGGATGGCAGCATTCGCCGATCACCCGCCATTCCGCGGGGGACGCCCGCGCCATGCTGCTTCGACAGCTAGCCACGCAGTACGTCAGTCAGGATCCGGCGGCCGACGCGAGGACCCGCTGAACCATCCACCCGTGGGCGCCCGTTCGAGAGAGCGGGCGCCCTGGCGTGCGCGTCGTATGCTCAATCGTTGACCGATTTGAAGCACCGGATCGTAGGTAGATTCATGTGAGCACAGATCCCCCCCGTCATTCCTCGGCCGGAACCCCGTTCGTCGGGCGCGAGCGAGAGATGAGCGACCTGCTTCGCGACCTCCGTGAGGCGGCCGATGGTCGCGGCGGCATCGCCCTTCTCAGCGGTGAGCCAGGGATCGGAAAGAGCAGGCTCGCGGACCAGCTCGCCGCCCAGGCGCGCATCGACGGCCTCCGCGTCCTGGTCGGCCGATGTTGGGACGACGCTGGCGCGCCCGCGTACTGGCCATGGGTGCAGGTGATCCGCTCTCTGCTGCGTGCCACCGACGATGCCACCCTGCGGCGGCAGCTCGGCAGCGGCGCCTCGGACGTCGCGCAGATGGTTCCTGAGCTTCGAGAGCAATTTTCTGATCTACCGGCATCCATCGACACCGAGTCCGAGTCCGCGCGTTTCCAGCTCTTCGACTCGGCGACGATGTTCCTGCGGCGGGCTTCCGAAGATACCCGAATGCTCATCATCATCGACGACCTGCACGCCGCGGACACGCCCTCCGTCCTGTTCCTGCGCTTTTTGGCGAGCCAACTGGCCGACGTGGGGATCATGGTCGTCGGCACGTATCGCGATGCCGAGCTGAAGGCGGACGAGATCTTGAGCCAGGCGATGAGCGAGATCGCCCGCCAGCCGACGACGCGGAGCGTTGTACTGGACGGTCTGGGAGAGGCATCGGTGGGAGTGCTCATCGAGGCGACCGCCGGCGTCGCTCCGCGGTCGAAGCTCATCGCGGCAATCGTGCGTGAGACGGGTGGCAATCCGCTTTTTTTGGGTGAGGCCGTGCGCCTGCTCGCCGCCGAGGGCCGACTGCAGGAAATGGCCACCGGACAGGAATTGCACCTGCCGATTCCGCCGCGCATCCGGGACGTCATCACGCGCCGGGTCGGCCACCTAGACTCAGCAACCGGCGAAGCACTGGTCCATGCGGCTGCGCTCGGCCCCGAGTTCAGCGTCGACGTCCTGCGTCGCGTCATCGGCGTCCCCGCCGACGAGCTCCTCGACCGTCTCGGCCTGGCAGCCAGTGCCGGCCTTGTGGCACCTGTGCTGGGCACGCTCGACCGGTTCCGCTTTGCCCACGACCTGATTCGCGAGGCGCTGTACGACGAGCTGGCACCCGGCAAGCGGGTGGGCATGCATCGACGCATCGCAGACACGCTTGAGGGCCTCCACGGCGCGGCCCCCGAAGCCTATCTCGCCGAGCTCGCCTACCACTATTTCGAGGCGTGCCGCGGCGGCGAGCTCCAGGCCGAGGGCACCGGACCCAACGCGGCCGAGCTGGCGGCGACGTATGCCCGTGACGCGGGAGACCAGGCGATCAGGTCGCTGGCATACGAGGAAGGCGCACGACTCTATCGCATGGGCCTTGCAGTCCTTTCGCTGGCGTCCTCGGGAAATCTCGTCGAGCGCACGGAGATGCTGCTCCGGCTCGGTGATGCCGAGGCGCGCGCTGGAGACCTGCCATCCTCACAGCAGACGTTCCTGGAGGCAGCCAGGCTCGCGCGGCGCTCAGGTGTCCCTGACGCTCTGGCCCGTGCCGCGCTTGGGTACGGGGGTCGCTTCTTCTGGGCGCGCGTCGGCCACGACACGCAGCTCGTCCCGCTCCTACAGGATGCCCTCCTGCTCATCGGTACAACCGATGACGGGCTGCGCGTTCGACTCCTCACACGCCTCGCCTGCGCGTGGCGCAGTGAGCCCGAAAGGCTTGAGCAGCGTCGGGCACTAAGTCGGCAGGCGGTCGAGCTTGCACGAACCGTCGACGATGCCTCGACGCTCGGCTACGCCCTGGTCGGCGCCTATTGGGCGGGCTGGTTGCCCGGCAACGCGGCTCACCGGCTCGAGCTTGCGGAGGAGATGCTCGCGGTTGCCGAGGCAGCGAACGACGCGGAGCGCACGATCGACGCCCATTTGATGCTCTTCATCGTGTTCATGGACCTGGGCCGCATGGCGGATGCCCGGGCGCGGATGGACACGGTCGTCTCGCTCGCACGCGAGCTCCGGCAGCCAGGACAGCTCTGGCTGACGTGGGCAAACAAGGTCGCACTCGCGCTGCTCGAGGGGGACTACGCATCCGCGGAGTCGACGATGGTCCGCGAGACCGAGCAACATCCGACGACCCCGATCAAGGACGACGTCTCTGCCGCGCGCATGCACCGCTGGCTGCTCCGCCGCGAGCAGGGCAAAGGTCACGAGGAGGAGTCCTCCGTTCGCGCCTCCGTCGACGAGTTCCCATGGTACCCGCTGCACCGGAGCGCGCTCGCCTGCCTGCTCCTCGATGCCGGCCGGCGGGATGAGGCGCGAGCCGTCTTTGCCGATCTCGCGACGGACCAGTTCCGGCTCCTGTATGACGACTGCGAGTGGCTGCTCGGAATCTCGCTCGCCGCGGAGGTATGCGCCGAGCTGGGCGACGTGGACGCGGCATCCGTCATCTATGAGCAGCTGCTGCCATTCGCGAGCGGTCACGCCATCGGTCACCCGGAGGGAAGCGTTGGATCGGTGGACCGATACCTGGGACTCCTGGCGACAACTCTTGGCCGCACTGACGCAGCGATCACGCACCTGGAGGCGGCGCTCGTGGCAAACGAGCGGCTCGGAGCGTGGCCGTGGGCTGCGCATACCGCGTCTGACCTTGCCGCGGTGCTGCGACACCGTGCCGCACCGGGGGATGCCGAGCGCGCCAGTTCCCTGGAGCGGGCGGCGCTTGAGACAGCCCGGCGCCTCGGCATGACCGCCCTCGCCGATCGCCTGACGGCAGCGATCGCTCCGGCGGAACAGACCCATGCGCAGCCGGAGGTGGGTGCAACGTTTCGACGCGAAGGGGAGTACTGGACCGTGGCTTATCAGGGGTCACCGTTCCGGCTGCGCGATGCGAAGGGAATGCGTTACCTCGCCCGCCTCTTGGCCGAGTCCGGCCACGAGCTGCACGCGCTGCAGCTGGCTCGCGAGGGATTCGACGGGGACGAAGGGCGGCCGGCTCGGGATGGAGGGTCAGTCACGGATCCGTTTCTGGACACCGGCCCGCTGCTGGATGACGAGGCGAAGGCCGCGTATCGGTCGCGCCTGGAGGAGCTCCGCGCCGAGGTGGACGAGGCGGAGTCATGGGCGGACCCCGAACGCGGCGCGAGGGCGCGCGCCGAGATCGAGGCGCTGACGGACCAACTCGGCGCCGCGGTCGGGTTGGGTGGCCGCGATCGGGCCGTTGGATCGCCGGCTGAGCGCGCGCGGATCGCGGTCACGCGCGCGATCCGCTCGTCCATGGCGCGCATCGCACAGCAGGATCCGGCGCTAGGCGCCCATCTCAACGCCACCATTCGCACCGGCACGTTCTGCTCCTACGCGCCGGATCCGCGAGTGCCAATTGCCTGGCGCCTGTGACCAGCGACCCCACGCGGCCTCGCTCACGAAGTTGCCACCCTGCGCCCACGGCGATGCTAGGCGAGGCTTCGACCCGGTCGCGAGGCTGCTCGGCACCGTGCTGAGCGTGGATTCGCCCTGTCCTGGGTCGCCTTCCACTTCCTGGTGCCGCCTAACGTCGCTCACAGCGGTGGACGGCAACTTGCGGCCGCCGCACCGTGGATAGCGTCGCTGACAGCGGTGGATGGCAACTTTCGGCCGGAAATTGTTGCCGGCGCGCCCGTGGCCGCAGCCGCGCCAAGCCTCCGGGCAGGGTCCGCGATCGCTACGATGGACTCCACACTCGAAGGATCCGATAGCGGGCCCACCTCCACGTGACGAAGATCAAGTTTGGAACCGACGGCTGGCGCGCAGCCATTGCCGAGGAGTACACGTTCCACAACGTCCGCCGCTGCGCGCGCGCCGTGGCGGAGCATCTCCAGCAGACGGGGTCGGCGGACCGCGGGGTGGTGGTCTGCCACGACCGGCGCTTCGGATCGGAGCACTTCGCGCGGGCCTGCGTCGAGGTGCTGGCGGCGCACGAGATCCGCTCCTACGCGCCGCCCGACTACGTGCCCACCCAGGTCGGCAGCTTCTTCACCCGGGAGCTGGGCGCCGGAGCCGGGATCGTGATCACCGCCAGCCACAACCCGTGGACCGATAACGGCTTCAAGGTGAAGGCCGACAGCGGCGGCGCCGCGGCCCCCGAGATGCTGGCGGCCATCGAAGCGACGATGGACACCCACCCCCAGGACGAGCTCCCCCCCCGGCGCGACTACGACGACGCGGTGGCCGCCGGCCTGGTCGAGACCTTCGATCCCTACGCGCGGTTCCGGAAGCAGCTGGCCAGCATCGTCGACCTCGAGCGCATTCGCGCGGCCACCGGGCGCGTGCTGATCGAGACGCTCCACGGCTCGGGTTCGGGCTGGATGACCCGGCTCCTCGGCGACGGCACGCTCACCGTGCGCGAGCTGCATACCGAGCGCAACCCGTTCTTCGGCGGCGTGAATCCCGAGCCGATCCGCCCCAACGTGGACGAGTGGCTCGAGGAGATCCCGCGCTGGGGAGCCGATATCGGCATCGCGTTCGACGGGGACGCCGATCGGGTCGGCATGGCGACCGAGGAGGGGGTCTTCGTGAACCAGCTCCAGGTCTACGGCCTCCTGTACTGGTACCTGCTGGAGGTCCGCGACCAGGTCGGCCCTGCGGTCTACACGGTGACGACCACGAGCATGGCGAAGCGGTTGGCGGAGATCTACGGCACCCAGTCGCACGAGACGGGCGTCGGGTTCAAATTCGTGGGACCCAAGATGACCGAGACCGATGCGGTGATCGGCGGGGAGGAGTCCGGCGGCTTCGGCTTCGGCATGCACATCCCCGAGCGTGACGGCATCGCGTCCGGCCTCTTCCTGCTCGACCTGTGGCTGACGAAGGCGACGAAGGCATCCGAGGTGCTCGCCGAGCTCCAGGCTCTGGCCGGGCCGAGCCACTACAACAGGATCGACATCCGATTCGGGCGCGACGGGTACGAGGCGGTCAAGGGCGAGACGCTCGCACGCCTGGCGGATGAGGCCCCCACGGTCCTCGCCGGGCAGGAGGTCGTGGAGCGCAAGGCGCTCGAGACGAACGACGGCTTCAAGTTCTACCGCACCGACGGATCGTGGCTCCTGATCCGCTTCAGCGGCACGGAGGCGCTGCTACGTGTCTACGCCGAGGCGCGCTCGCCAGAGGACGTCGAGGCGCTGCTCGCCGAGGGCAGCCGAATCGCGAACAGCGGTCGCTGATGGACGCTCGCGACTTCTTCGGCTACAAGAACCCGGACGAGGAGCCCGGCGGGCCAGACCCCGGGGAGGGCCCAGACGGGAGCAGCCCGCCGCTCTTCGAGGAGGCCGTGACCCTCGACGATGCCGCAACCCTGAAGCGGATCGATCCCGATGACATGCTCGGACGCGTTGCCGAGATGCCGCGGCAGCTCTCGCAGGCTCGGCGCGTGGCGGCGCCGGTCACCCTTGACGACCGGCACACCGACGTCGACGGGATCGTGGTCCTCGCGATGGGCGGCTCGGCCATCGGCGCTGAGCTCGTCGCCGCCGCGGCGGGGGATCGGCTGCGGGTGCCGATGAGCGTGCATCGTGACTATGGCCTGCCGCCCGGGATCGGCGAGCGGACGCTGGTGATCGCGGCGAGCCATTCCGGCGAGACCGCGGAGACGCTGTCGGGCTTCGCCGCAGCGCGCGAGCGCAACCTGCCACTGGCCGTCATCACGACCGGTGGGCGTCTCGCTGCAGGAGCCGCCGAGGCGAAGCTGCCTCTCCTCCAGTACCGGCTGGGCGGTCAGCCGCGCGCCGCCATCGGCTTCGGGGTCGGCCTCGTCCACGAGCTGCTGTCGCGCGCCGGCCTGATCAGCGATGCCGATCCGCTCGGCCCCGTCGTCGCCGCACTCGAGGAGCTGCTCGAGCGGACGTCGCCATCGGTCGAGACGGACGCGAACCCGGCGAAGCAGCTGGCATGGTCGGTCTTCGGCCGCATCCCGGTCATCTACGGCCATGGACCGATGGCGGCGGTGGCGCATCGGTGGAAGACGCAGCTGAACGAGAACGCCAAGGCCTGGGCATCCTTCGAGCCGATGCCCGAGGCGAATCACAACGCTATCGAGGGGAGCCGCAATCCGCGCGAGCTGGGTGATGCGCTCTACGTGATCCAGGTCCGCGACCGGGCCGAGCCGGAGGCGATCGCCGAGCGCTATCGCGTCGTGGAGGAGCTGCTCGGCGAACGGTCAACGAACCGCGGCACCGTCTGGGCCGAGGGACCGTCGTCACTCGCGCGGGTGCTCACCGGCGTTGCCTACGGCGATCTGGTGAGCGTGTATCTCGCAATCCTGTACCAGACGGACCCGACGCCGGTTACACTGCTCGCGATGCTCAAGGAGCGGCTCGCCAGGGCCACCGGATCCGACCCGACGGGCGCCACGTAGATAGGGCGCCGGGGGCATCCGGCGCCATGGAGGAGGTAACCGCAACGTGCATTCGAGCATGATCGGCAAGGTCGAGAAGGCGATGCGCTATGCGCACGAGCCCGACCGCGTGAAGCTCCGGGCCGTGCAGGCCGACTTCGCCGGCGACAACGGCACCCATACCGTCAGCCTCGACGCCGATGCATGGCACTGTGACTGCCATCTCTTCGAATCCGCCGGTGGTTGCAGCCACACGTTGGCGGTCCAGAAGATGCTCGATCCGATGCTCACCGAGGCGGCACGCGAGACGCCGCTCTACGGCCACGCCGACGGCATCAAAGAGGAAGCCGTCCCGGCCTAGGTCGCCGATCGCTGTCGAGGCCCGCCGGTGATCGACCGCCGGCGGGTTTCGCGTGTCGACCACCGGGCGGCCTGCCGATGACCGATCTCGTCGGCCGCGCCGCCGCCGGCGTGGGGTGGCTGGCCCATAGCATCGGGCGCCTGATCGGCAGCATCATCTGGTTCGCGCCACGGGGCGTGCCGTGGGCGATCCTCGTCGCGGCGCTGCTGGCGACCGGCGCCTGGAGGTCGGTCGAGGATGCACGCGTCGCCCAAGCGAACCAGCCGCGACCGGACCCGGTCGGGCTGGCCGATGTGGTCGAAAACCGAGCAACCGGCTGGGTCGGCACCTCGTCGATCGTGCGGGGTCCCTTCCTCGACTCTGCCGCCTACGGCGCATCGATCCAGCGCTGGTATTACCTCCTGACCGATCCGGCCGACGACAGCGTCGCGATGATCGCTCGCTCCACCGAGCGGCTCGAGCAGCGCCGGACGCGAACGATCGTGGCGCGCGTGGAGCAGGAGCCGTCGGCCGTGGCGCGTGCCCTCGGTGCGCTCGAGGCCGGGACACTGGAGGTTCATCCGGAACGCTACCTCGTCGAGCTCGCGGACCGCCGGCCGACGGTCCTGGTCGATGACGAGGTCGTGACGCCGGATGATCGTGAGGTCGCCGGCGACATCACCCTGCGCGGCGAGTTCGGCGCGGGGCAGCCGACGGCCGACGGCGAGGCCTGGGAGTACCTGGTCAGCGATGGCAACCGAGCCGTCGTGGTGCGCTCGCCGCACCCGCCGGATGCCCTGCCGGTCGACGTGTGGGGTGTGGCGGCGACCGATCGCACCCGTGCCGAACAGGCCGCCGCCGTCCCGGAGCTGCAGGCCGCGCTCGACGATCGTAGCCTGCCGGAGCGCCGCCTCCTCGCCGAGGGCGTGACGCCGCCATTCGCCACCATTTCACATCTGCCCGCCATGATGCTCGCCGCGCTGGCGGTCGTCATCCTCATCGGCTGGCTGATCGGCTATCCGCTCTATCGCCGCCACCCGTTTCCCGATCGAATCGCCACCTGGCCGATGCAACCGGGTGACGAGATACCGGCCGCCCTCTTCGGGAGCGATCGACGCGGCTCGCAGCGAGTCGTCGTCGACGGCTCTCCCGGACGCCTGGCGCTGCTGGACGCCGACGAGGTGGAACGGCGATCGTGGCAGTTCGCCCTGCGCGACACGGTCGGCGGCGGGCCGGCCGCGGCCGAGGACGCGACCGACAGCTCCGGCATCCTGACGCTCTCGTCCGGCGAGGGACCGATCCTGGTGCGCCTCGGCCCCGGATCGCCGGACGTCGACATGAGCGCCGGCACCGTGTTCGGCGGCGGCCGTGCGCGACCCGCCCTCCGGCTCCGAGCGGCCGATCTCGACGTGCTCGCGACGTTCAGCTCGGCTGCCGATCGCGACCGCGCGGTCGCGGCGATCGAGCCGTGGCGAGCCGAATCGCTGGCCGGCCGCCCGCCGGCCCGCGAGGCCGTTCGGCGCCCCGTCCCTGGTGCCCGTCTGCCCGTGCCCCTGCGTGTCGCGGCGGTGGTCCTCGCGGCGGTCGGCGCCCTCTTCATGATCGGCGGGGCCATCGGTCTGACCGCCGGCATGGCCGGGAGGTCGGAACTGGTCCCGGGCGCCGGACAGCTCATGATCGGGATCGGCCTGGCGGCTGTTGCGCGCGGCGTCTGGCTCCGGCGCAGCTGGGCCGACGGCGTGGGCTTCAATGTCGCCTGGATCGGAGCCGCGATCGCCGCCTTCCTCGTGATCGCCGCTCCCGGATGCGGGCTGTGGCTGACGCCCAACCTGGTCGCCTGCGACGCGATCGGGCCGCTCGGTAGCGCGGGCGCGCTTGCGGCCGCCATCGGCCTCGGCTATGCCGCCATCGTGATCCGTCGCTACGCGCCGTGGTTCGTGCGCTGACGGGAGCTCTGGTACGATCCGTCGACCAATCGAAGAGACGCCGACGGGTGCCGTGGCCGCAAGGACCACGGATGAATGGAGAAGCCGGTGAGAAGCCGGCGCAGTCCCGCTACTGTATCCGCGCCGTCGTCCTCGCCTGCCGGTGAAGACGTTGAGCACGGGAGTCAGGTCGCCAGCCCGATCGCGATGTCGCTCGCCCTCGCGTGAAAGGGAAGCCATCACCATGACTCCACGTCGCTCCCGCATCCTCCCTCTCCTCGTCATCGGGCTGCTCGCCGCCTGCGCGCGCACCCCCGCCGCCAGCTCGCCGCCCTCGGGTGCGCCCGCATCGACGTCCGTCGCGTCGGCCTCGCCGAGCTCCGCCTTTCCGCTGGTCCTGACGGACGATGCCGGCCGGGAGGTGGCCATCGAGGCGGAGCCGGACGCCATCGTCTCGCTGGCACCGTCGAACACCGAGATCGTGTGCGCGCTGGATGCCTGCGATCGCCTCGTGGGCGTGACCGACTTCGACGACTATCCGCCCGAGGTGGCCGACGTGGACAGGGTGGTCACCATGGCCCAGGTCGACGTGGAGGCGATTGTGGCCGCGGAGCCGGACCTCGTCCTGGCCGCCGGCAACGAGCTGACCTCGACCACGATCATCAACCAGCTCACCGATCTTCGCCTGCCCGTGCTGGTCCTCTACCCGGAGTCGATCGCCGAGGTGATGGCCGACATCGAGCTGGTGGCGGCGGCAATCGGCCGCGAGGACGCGGCCACTGCGCTGGTCGGGGCGATGGAGGGACGGGTCGAGGCGGTCGAGGCGGCGGTCGCCGATCTCGAGCAACCACGGACCTTCTACGAGGTGAGCGTCTTCGAGGGCACAATTTATACCGCCGGCGAGGGCTCCTTCCTCGCCAGCCTGATCGAGACGGCCGGCGGTGAGCCGATCACCGGCGACGCGCTCTCGACATCGATCGCGCTCGAGGACCTGGTCGCCGCCGATCCCGAGCTGATCCTGCTCGGCGACGCCACGTACGACACGAGCATCACGCCGGAGACGGTCGCCGAGCGCGATGGCTGGGGAACGATGACGGCCGTTGCCGACCGACGGGTCGTGGTCGTCGCCGAGGACGTCGTCATCACCCGACCCGGGCCGCGGATCGTCGATGGGCTCGAAGCGCTGGCGCGGGCCATCCATCCCGACGCCGTCGCGGAGTAGGAACGATGCGCGCCGACGTCGCCGAGCGACCGATCGTCCGCGGGCCGGCGCTGACCCGCGCCGCGCTGGTGCTGGGTGGCGGCGTGGTGATCCTGTCGGCGGCCCTCGTCGTCGGGATCGGTCTCGGGAGCGTCGCCATCGCGCCGGACGACGTGCTGCGGGTGCTCGGCCACCGGCTCCTCGGCATCGGCGCAACGTCGGGCGTCAGCGATGCGACCGAGACGATCGTCATCGACCTGCGCCTGCCGCGCGTGCTCGGCGCGATGGTGGTGGGGGCCGGGCTGGCGTGCGCCGGCACCGTCTTCCAGGCCGTGCTGCGCAACCCGATGGCCGACCCGTACATCATCGGGACTGCTGCCGGGGCCTCGCTGGGGGCGACCATCGGCATCGTGCTGCCGCTCCTCCTGCCGGCGCTGGCGATCGGCGCCGGCAGCGCCTGGCTCGGGCTCGGGCTCGTGCAAGGGCTCGCCTTCGCCGGGGGCGTCGGGACCGTCCTGCTCGTGATCGGCGTGGCTCGCAGCGGGGGCCGGCTGCCATCGGTCACGCTGCTGCTCACCGGGTACGCCGTGTCGTCACTCCTGGCGGCGGGCGTCGCCCTGCTCATGTTCGCCTCGGGACGTGCGCTGGCCGCCATCTTCGCGTGGCTGATGGGCTCGCTGGCGGCGGTCGGCTGGATCGACCTGGCGATCGCCGCGCCGGTCGTGCTGGGCGTGTTCCTGGTCGTGTTCGCCCGATGGCGCAGCCTCAACCTGCTCCTCCTCGGCGACGGAGCGGCCGCTCACCTGGGCCTCGACGTGGGCCGCGAGAAGCTGCGGCTCACGATGCTGGCCACGCTCGCCACCTCGGCCGTGGTGGCGATCTCCGGTACGATCGGCTTCGTGGGCCTCGTCGTCCCGCATCTGCTTCGTCTTGCGGTCGGTCCCGATCATCGGCTCCTGCTCCCCGCCAGCTCACTGCTCGGGGCTGCACTGCTGGTCGTGGCCGATCTCGGCGCTCGCCTGGCGGGCGGGATCCCGGTCGGCGTGGTGACGGCCTTCGTCGGCGCGCCGTTCTTCCTGTGGCTGCTCCGTCGATCGCGGCGCGTGACCGGAATGATCTCGTCATGACGCCCGTCGTCGAGATCTCGGGGCTCGAGGTCTCCTACCAGACGGACGCTCCCGCGCGTCGTCCGGTGCTGCGCGGGCTCGACCTGGTCATCGGCGCCGGCGAGCTGGTGGCGCTGCTCGGCCCGAATGGGAGCGGCAAGACCACGCTGCTGCGCGCCATCGCCGGCAGCCTGCGACGCGATGCCGGCCGGGTCGCCCTCTTCGGCCGCGACCTCAACGAGTGGAGCAGCGTCGCGCTCGCGCGACGCGTTGCCGTCCTGCCGCAGTCGCTGGTACTCCCCGATGGCTTTCGCGTCGCCGAGCTGGTCGAGATGGGCCGCGCGCCGCACGCCACCCGCTGGTTCGGCTCGTCGGCCGAGGACGCGGAGGCGGTGCAGCGCGCGCTGGCCGACGCGGGCGCGCTCGACCTTGCCGAGCGGCACGCGGATGAGCTCTCCGGCGGGGAGCGTCAGCGCGTGCTGGTGGCGATGGCACTCGCCCAGGGGCCGGAGCTCCTGCTGCTCGACGAGCCGACCCTGCATCTCGATATCGCCCACCAGGCGTCGCTGCTGGCGACGGTCGCCCGGCTGCGAGCGCGGCGGGGACTGACCGTCATCGCGGTCCTCCACGACCTGAACCTGGCGGCGGCCCACGCGCTGCGCGCCACCGTGCTCGACTCGGGGCGGGTGGTGGCCGACGGGGATCCGGAATCGGTCCTGCGCCTGGAGCTGATCCGGCGCGTGTTCGGCGTTGCGGTCGACGAGGCCCGAACCGTGGACGGCCGGAGGTTCCTCGTGCCGCACGCACGCCCGGAGATCGGAACTGAACCTTCCGCCGCCGGCACTCGTATCACTAGGTAACACCGCATGGGTATGCGGTTGGCGCTGCCCCGCTCGGGTCGCGGCGCTTCCGAGCTTGATTCGCCCGGTTGATCATCGGAACATCAGGAGGTGGACAAGCGGATATACTCCACTGCCCGTTGGGCTCTCGCGACGGTATCTGGCCGTCCGCGACCCCCATCACCGTTCTACCCCATCACTGGAGGGAATTATGAGACGGACCAAGTGGAACGCATTGGCGTTTCTCTTCTCCGGCGCACTTGTCCTGGCGGCGTGCGGCACGCAGCCGGGAGACTCGGCCGAGGACACCGATGCACCGCCTGCGTCGCAGGAGCCTGGTGGATCGGCTCCCGCGACCGATGAGGGCACGGCCGCTGACACGATCACGTACGCGATCGACGGCCAGCTCACCACGCTGTCCAACGCGAACAACGACGTGCCGACCGCGGAAGCCTTCGGCTTCATCGGTGCCGCGCTGTACACCTACGACACGACACTGACCCCGGTCCCGGATCTCGCTGCGGACCTGTGCGAAGTGAGCGACGACGAATTGGTCTGGACCTGCACGCTCGGGGACGCAACGTTCCACAATGGCGACCCGGTGACCGCTGACGACGTCGCGTTCACCTACTCGGTCGCCCAGAGCGCAAACTGCCGGTTCAACCCGTCGGTCTGCCTTGGTCCGTTCCTGGAGTCGGCGGAAGCGGTCGATGAGACGACCGTCGAGTTCACCCTGCTCGAGCCCTACGCTCCGTTCGCATCGGTCGCCCTGCCGGGCATCGACATCGACTCGCGGACCGTCGTCGAGGATGCCTACGCCGAGTTTGCCGACGCCGCTGAAGGTGCGGATCCGGCCGCGGTCCAGGCGTCGATCGACACGATCACCGCCGCGGCCGTCGCTCCTGAGGGCGAGGAGGACACCTTCGAGGCCGATCCCGCCGCCTGCGAGGGAGCCATCGCCGACGCCGAGGGATTGCTCGGTGATGCTGGCGTCGAGACGCCGGCCGCAGACGAGTTCAACACCGGTGGCGAGAACGCGGACGAGTATGATCCGTGTGCTAATGCCACGGCACTCTCCGATCTGCTGAGCCAGGTCCTGGCGACGCAGGAAGAGGAGGGCGTCGACGCCATCGCGGCTGTCTATCCGCTCCTCAGCTTCAACACGCAGCCGGTCAATGCCGGGCCGTACATGTGCGAGGAAGGTTGCTTCGCCCCGGGCGAGAGCCTGACCTTGACCGCCTTCCCGGACTACCATCGCGGCGCTCCGGAGACGCAGACCATCGTGATGCCGATCATCACCGACGAGGTGCAGATCGGGAACGCCGTGCAGGCGGGCCAGGTCGACTGGCACTACTCGGTCCCCTCGGATGTCTACACGGCTCTCGAGAACGACGAGAACTTCAAGTTCGCCGAATATCCGGACTTCGGATATTTCAGCCTCCAGTACAACCTGCGCGAGGGTCAGCTCTTCGCTGATCTTGGCGCCCGCAAGGCAGTGCAGTACTGCATCGACAAGGCCGCTACCGTCGAGCAGGCCACGAACGGCCAGGGCATCCCGGTCGAGGCCGACATCCCGCCGGCATCGTGGGCCTACAACACGTCTCTCGAGACGGTGGCACGCGACGTTCCGACAGCCATCGGCTTCCTCGAGGAGGCTGGATGGACGGTCGAAGTCGACGGTGACGGCAACGCCACCGCAGCCGCAACGCGCGGCGACGAGACCTTCTCGACCGAGGTCTACGTGCGGGCCGGTCAGCCTGAGCGCATCCGCTTCATGGAGCTGCTGCGTGACCAGGTTATCGATTGTGGGATCGAGATCGAGGTCATCGAAGGTGACTTCGCCACGGTCCTGCTGCCGCTCCTGACTTTCCCGCATGTTCCACCGAACACGGACGAGCCGTACGACGCCTACTTCGGTGGGTGGAGCACCGGGTTCGATCCCGACCCGTTCGCGCTGTTCCACGCGAGCCAGTGCACGACGGAGGAGCAGCCAGAGCTGTACAACTACATCTGCTGGCAGAACGACGAGGCGGATGCGCTGATCGACGAGGGCCTGGTCACGAGTGACCAGGACGAGCGAGCTGCCATCTACCAGGACTTCGAGCAGATCGTGTACGACGAGCAGCCGTACCTGTTCGCATGGGCGGACACGGTGCACGAAGTCATCGACGTCAACATGGAGAGCACGGCCGGTGAGCTGGAGCTCGGATCCCCGCAGTGGGATTGGGAGCTCGAGACCCTGAGAATCGCCGAGTAGCCGACTCTGGTCGGATACCCGACGGCGACCTCAACGTCCTCGCTGGTGGCACCTCCGGGTGCTGCCAGCGAGGCACCCTGACAGCCATCCATGGCCCCCGCGACGGGCTCCTGTCTGGCACAATTGACGTCAGAACGCCAACGCGAGCGCACGTGAGCGGGCACGTAGTACAGGGAGCGGGCGCAAGAGATCATGGCAGCGTACATCCTTCGCCGAACACTCCAGGCGATCCCGATTCTCTTCGGCGTGGCCGTCGTCAGCTTCGCGATCGTCCAGCTCGCGCCTGGTGAGCCGATCGATCGTTTTCGCACGCCGACCACTCCGCCCGAGGTTCTCGAGAACCTCCGCCGCCTGTACGGGCTCGACGAGCCGATCCACGAGCAGTTCATCCGCTGGATCACCAGCTTCGTACAGTTCTGGCGCGACGACGCGTGGGGCTACAGCCTCTCGTACAACACGTCGGTCCGAAACATCATCATCGACCGCATCCCTGCCACGCTGCTCCTCGGTGGCACGGCGCTCCTGGTCACCGTCCTCACCGCCGTCCCGATCGGCATCCTGGCCGCTGTCAAGCAGTACAGCATCGCCGACAAGATCATCACCACCTTCGCCACCATCGGCTATGCCATCCCGTCCTTCCTGCTGGGCCTGTACCTCGCCTACTTCGGTGGCGTCATCCTGAAGGCCTTCCCGCTGTTCGGCATGATCGACACGACTGGTCGCTCCGACATGGCCGGCACCCCGCTGGACGTCGCCTGGCACCTGGTGCTGCCGGTCGCCTCGCTGGCGATTCAGCAGATCGCCGGCTGGTCGCGCTATGTTCGAGCCAAGATGCTCGAGGTGATGAACCAGGACTACGTTCGAACGGCACGCGCCAAGGGCCTGCCGGCGCGCCGTGTGACCTTCAAGCATGCGCTGCGCAACGCCCTGATCCCCATCATCACCCTCTTCGGGCTGACCCTGCCGAGCCTCCTCTCGGGCGCCGTCATCACCGAGGCGATCTTCAGCTGGCCGGGCCTGGGGCAGCTGGGCGTCGACGCCGTGACCCAGCGCGACTACCCGCTCGTGCTTGCCTTCGTGATGGTGGGAGGATTCGGGGTGGTAGTCGGCAACCTGCTGGCCGACGTCCTGTACGGCGTCGCCGATCCGCGGATCAAGTATTAGCCTTCGGGCTCGAGAGGTAGCACCGGCCATGGCGAATCGCAGCGAGGTGGTCTCCGCCGACATCGAACGGCGGCGTCGCGAAGAGGCGGAGGCCGACTCAGCGGAGATCGACCGAACGCCGGTCCGTACCTACTGGCAGCTCGTTCGTGGGCGGTTCCTGCAGAACCGGCTCGCCGTCTTCGGGCTCGGGGTGATCGGCGTCCTCGCGCTCTACGCGATCATCATCCCGAGCGTGACCGACGAGGCGTGGCGCACGACGCAGCTCTTCCGTGACGACGCCCCGCCCGAGCTGTTCACCGAGGACGGTAAATTCGTCTTCGCGGTCCTCGGCTACAACGAGAACGGGGTCAACCTGTTCGCGCGGCTGGCCAAGGCCACGCAGACCTCGCTCCTGATCGGTCTCGCCGCAGTGGCCATCATCATGGGGATCGGCATCTTCATCGGCTCGATCGCGGGCTATGTCGGCGGCTGGATTGATAACATCCTGATGCGCGTCGTCGACATCGTCCTCAGCCTGCCGGGCCTGTTCGTCATCCTGATGATCACCGCCTTCTTCGGGGCCGGCAACGTGTGGGTCATCATCTTCGCGATCGGCCTGACCGGCTGGACCACCGCCGCACGGCTCCTGCGCGCCGAGTTCCTCTCCCTGCGGGAGGTCGATTACGTCCAGGCTGCGCGAGCGCTCGGTGCGCCACCGCAGCGCATCATCCTGCGCCACATGCTGCCGCCGGCCATGGCCCCGATCGTGGTCGCCGCCACGCTCGGCATCGCGGACTCGGTCGTCGTGGAGGCATCCCTCAGCTTCCTCGGATTCGGGCTCGGCGGCGAGTCCGCCAGTCTCGGGACGATGCTCCAGGGAGCCCTCAGCTACTTCTTCTCCGGACCGCTGAAGGTGATCTACCCCGGCGTCGTGCTGATCCTGATCGTGCTGGCGGCCAGCTTCCTTGGCGACGGCCTGCGCGACGCGCTCGATCCGCGCCAGCGGGTGGAGGCCAAGTGACGGCCACGGCGCGGCACGTCGGGCCTCTCCTCGAGGTCAAGGGACTCAGGACACAGTTCTTCACCCAGGATGGCGTGGTCAAGGCCGTCGACGATGTGACGTTCGAGATCGGCCATGGCCAGACCCTCGGCGTGGTGGGGGAGTCCGGCTGCGGCAAGAGCATCACCAGCCTCAGCGTCATGCGCCTCATCGACCGGCCGGGCAAGATCGTCGCGGGGGAGATCCTGCTCAACGGCGACAACCTGCTGGCCATGAAGGAGGACGCCATGCGTGACGTCCGCGGCGACCAGGTGAGCATGATCTTCCAGGAGCCGATGACCAGCCTCAACCCGGTCTACACCTGCGGTGACCAGATCGCGGAGGCGGTGCAGCAGCACACCGCGGTCAGCCGGCGCGAGGCGTGGGACCGCGCCGTGGAGATGCTGCGCATCGTCGGCATCCCCGATGCGAAGCGGCGGGCCACCGAGCATCCGCACCAGCTCTCTGGCGGCATGCGGCAGCGCGTGATGATCGCCATGGCGCTCTCGACTGATCCCGACCTGCTCATCGCCGATGAGCCGACCACTGCGCTCGACGTGACGATCCAGGCCCAGATCCTGGAGGTCATGCGCGACCTGCGCGAGAAGAACCGGATGGCGATCATGCTCATCACCCACGACCTCGGCGTGGTGGCCGAGATGGCCGACGAGGTGGTGGTGATGTATGCCGGCAAGGTCGTCGAGCGCGCCGATGTGCGGACCGTCTTCGGATCGCCGCATCATCCCTACACGAAAGGCCTGCTGCTCTCGATTCCGCGCCTCGACGAGCGCGTCGAGCGCCTCGAGGTGATCAAGGGCACCGTGCCGTCGCCGCTCAACCTTCCCAGCGGGTGCCTCTTCAAGCGCCGCTGCCCGTACCGTATGCGGGTGTGCGACACCGCGCCGCCCTACCAGGAGGTCCAGCCCGGCCACTTCAGCCGCTGCTGGCTGACCCCGGCCGGCGAGCCGCCGGACGTGGGCGCCGACGCGGAGGGTCCCGAGGCCGAGCAGGCCGCCGACGCCCTGACGGTGGCACCCCGATGACCGAGCAGCGGGCGACGGCCGCCCCCACCGACAGCGGAACCGGGCGGCCCAAGGGCGACACGGCGGCCGGCGGGGTGACGAGCGGCGGCCAGACGAGCGCGCAGCGCACCGCGGCCCGGGGCGGCAGTGGCCAGGGCCCGCTCCTCGAGGTCAACGACCTCGTCAAGCACTTCGACATCCGTGGCGGCCTGCTCGGCATCAGCAAGCTGGGGGCGGTCCGCGCCGTTGATGGCGTGAGCTTCACCGTCAACGAGGGCGAGACGCTCGGCCTGGTCGGCGAGTCTGGTTGCGGAAAGACGACCCTCGGCAAGGTCGTCCTGCGCCTCCTGCCGCCCACATCGGGCCAGGTCAGCTTCGAGGGCAAGTCGCTCTTCGACCTCAAGGCACGCGAGCTGAAGGCGGCGCGGCGCGATATCCAGGTCGTGTTCCAGGACCCCTACGCGAGCCTCAATCCGCGCATGAGCGTCGGCGAGATCGTCGGCGAGGGCCTCTACGTGCACGGCATGAGCAACAAGCGCGAGCGGGAGTCGGCGGTCCGTGACCTCCTGAAGCGTGTCGGGCTCAACCAGCAGCACATTCACCGGTATCCGCACGAGTTCAGCGGCGGCCAGCGGCAGCGCATCGGTATCGCGCGCGCGCTTGCCCTGCGCCCGAAGTTCATCGTGTGCGACGAGCCGGTCAGCGCGCTCGACGTCTCGATCCAGTCGCAGGTCCTCAATTTGCTCTCGGACCTCCAGGACGAGTTCCAGCTGACCTACCTGTTCATCGCCCACAACCTGGCGGTCGTCAAGCACCTCTCGACGCGAGTCGGGGTCATGTATCTCGGCAAGATCGTCGAGCTCTCGGACGCGGACGAGCTCTACCGCAGCCCCGCGCATCCGTATACCAAGGCGCTGCTGTCGGCCATTCCGGTGCCGGATCCGACCATCCGCCGCGAACGGATCGTCCTCAAGGGCGACCTGCCATCGCCGGCCAACCCGCCGTCGGGCTGCCGGTTCCACACGCGATGCCCGATGGCTCAGGAGATCTGCAAGACCGAGGAACCGCCGCTGCGCGATGTCGGGGGCGGCCACCTGAGCGCCTGTCACTTCGCCGAAGAGGTGACCCCGCTCGAGGTCCGGCGGCCGGTGGCCGGCCCCGCCTAGCCTTCCGCGCCGCTCGGTCGCGGCGCCTCGTCCGGCTCACCGTCCGGCATTCGCAGCTCCACCCGCTCGCTGCCGTCGGGGCGCCGCGTGCGGGTGACGTGGATGTGCGGATGGGTCTCGTCTCCGACCTGCTCCTTCTCGACGCTGACCATGACGTGCTCGTCGACGTTGGAGAGGCGCTCGGTGTCGGGGAGCGCCGCATTCGGGACGGTGCGGAAGAGCGCGTAGCTGATGAAGACCCAGAGCACGGCGATGACCGGGATGCCGAACAGCGCGCCCCACACCCCGGCCACCTGGGCTCCCAGCAGCAGGCCGACCAGGACCAAGATGGGATGCAGGCCCAGGGCGCCTCGCATCAGCCGTGGCTGGAGCCAGTTGACGATGACCGTCTGGACCGCGAACAGGATGATTGCCACCGGGATCGCGGCTCCACCGGCGAACAGGACGGCACCGATGATGGGTGGCAGCAGGGCGAGGGGCGGCCCGAAGAAGGGGATGAGCATTGCCAGCGCGCTGATCGTGCCCCACAGGAACAGGTACGGGATGCCGAAGGCGGTCCCCACGATCGCCACCAGCAGCGCCTGCATGACGGCAAGGATGAGCTGCGCGCGGAGGAAGCCTCCGAATGCGCGGGCAATGCTGCGCTCGAACAGGTCGGCCTCGTCGCGATAGCGGCGCGGGACCGCCGCACGCAGCCGCGCGAGGATGCGTCCCGAGTCCATCAGCATGTAGAGCGAGATGACGATGATCAGGAAGAGCGATCCGAGCGCGGCGATCGTGACGCCGGCGATGTTCTGGGCCTGCTCCACGATATCGCTGCCGACCTGCTCGATCCCGGTGACGGCGCCGGCGTAGAGATCGGTCAGGTCGATTCGCAGGCGACCGAACTGGAGGCCCCGCTCCCAGTCTGCGAGCACGCCCAGGATGTCGCGTTCCGTTCCCGGGTAGTTGCGCGCAAGCTCGGCGACCTGCTGGGTCATCGCGGCCCCGGTGTAGAACAGGACGAAGCCGAAGACGACGAGCGCCAGCAGGTAGCTGCCCACCACGATCATCGGGCGCGGCAGGTCGATCCGCTCCTCGAGCCCGGACACCAGCGCGGACATGACGAAGGCGAGCAGCCAGGCGAGGAAGATGATGAGCAGGATGGTGCCGAAGCTCGTCAGGATGTCGAGCGTGCGCTCCAACACCAGAAAGCCGAAGTACGCGCTCCCGAGCGCGAGGAAGACGACGAGCCACCAGCGCTCGCGTGGACCGATGCCCGAGATCGGCCCGCTCACCCCTACACCTCCCGCCGCCGACCGATGCCGACCGCCTCGCGCACCTCTGCCGTCGTCGTCTCGAGGATCGGCCGGATCTTCGCCGCCCCGGCGGCGAGGGTCTGCTCCACGACGGCGGGATCCGCGGCGAGGCGGGCGCGCTCCTCGCGCATAGGCCGGAAGAACTCGATGATGCGCTCGGCCAGCAGCCCTTTCGTGTCGACGCAGCCGGTCCGCGCGGTGCGCTCGCCGTCCTGGATCTGGAGGTAGTCGCTGCCGAAGTACCGGTGCAGCCGGCACACGTTGCAGAGCTCGGGGCGTCCGGGGTCGGTGCGCCTGATGCGCAGCGGATCGGTCACCATGCTCATCACCAGCCGCCGGATCTCGTCGGGCTCGGCGAAGATCGGGATCGTGTTGTTGGCGCTCTTGCTCATCTTCGAGGCGCCATCGGTCCCGAGCACCACGGGGGCCTCGGTGAAGACCGGCTCCGGCTCGGGGAAGACCGGTCCGTACCGCCGGTTGAAGGCGCGAACGATCTCACGCGAGAGCTCGAGGTGCGCCGCCTGGTCCTTGCCGACGGGGACCCGAGTGGCCTTGTAGATCACGATGTCCGCGGCCTGGAGGACCGGATAGTCGAGCAGCCCCATGCTGTTCTCGATGCCCTGCTGGCGCTTCTCCTTGTAGGTCGGCGATCGCTCGAGCCAGCTCACCGGCACGACGGTATTGAAGATCCAGGCCAGCTCGGCATGCTCCGGGAGGTCCGATTGCCGGATCAGCGCGCAGCGCACCGGGTCGAGGCCGACGGCGAGGAGGTCGAGCACCATCTCGTGCGTCAGGCGACGCAGCTCCGCGCCGTCGTGCACGGTCGTGAGGGCGTGGTAGTCGACGATCCCGTAGATCGTCTCGAAGTCATCCTGCATGGCGACGTAGTTGACCTGCGCGCCCAGGTAGTTGCCCAGGTGCGAGGCGCCCGACGGCTGGATGCCGCTGAACACGCGCTCCCGCAGGGCTTGAGGCGAGGCGTGGCGAGCATCGAGGGTCTGGCTCATTGCGACGGCGAGTGTACCGTACCGATCCGGGCCTCCCGACCGGCCGAAGCGGTATCGTGTGCCGATGACCGATTGGCAGCGCGCGGATCGGCCGCGGCGTCGGATCGGCCGCGGCGTGGAGGCTCACGTCACGATCACGTCAACCAACGATCGCGCCCGGGCGCTGCTCGATGCGCCTGGCGCTGCGGGCCGGGCGATCGTCGCCGAGGAGCAGACGCAGGGTCGCGGACGCCGTGGCCGAACATGGGTCTCACCGCCGGGCCGGAACCTGATGGTGAGCGTGGCGCTCCGGCCCCGAATCGCGGCGGCGGATGCCTGGCAGCTCGGGATGAGTGCCGCATTGGCCGCACGGACCGCCTGCTCCGCCATCGCCCCGGTGGGCCTGAAGTGGCCGAACGACCTCGTCGCCGATGACGGCAGCAAGGTGGGTGGGCTGCTCATCGAGACGACGGTCGAGGGCGAGCGGGTCACGGCCGCGGTGATCGGCGTCGGGCTCAACGTCAACTGGTCGCGCTCGGAGATGCCGGCCACCTTCGCTTCGGGCGCAACGTCGCTGGCCGACCTGGCGGGGATCGAGCTCGATCGGGTTGAGCTGCTCGGCCGCCTCCTCGACGAGCTCGATACGGAGCTGATCGCGCTCGGGTCGGGGAGCTCGCCGTTGCCGCGCTACCGAGACGCGTGCGTCACCCTCGGGACCGATGTCGGCGTCGACACGGCCGACGGTCGGATCGAGGGTCGGGCGACCGGGATCGACGGAGGTGGAGCGCTCGTGATCGAGACGGCCACGGGGTCCGTCGCGTTGACGAGCGGCGAGATCGTGCGCCTGCGCGCCGTGGCGCCGGCATGAGCGTCCGACCCGTGACGACCGGCTCGTCGCCACCGATCGACCCGGACCTCGCGGAGGTGCGGGCCGCACAGGCAGACAGGAGGGCGTTCGCCACCCTCTACCGGCGATACCTGGATCGGGTCTACGGCTACTGCTTCTACCTCCTCGGGGATCACCACGACGCCGAGGACGCCACCGAACGATCCTTCACGGCCGCGTTCGACGCCATCGATCGGTTCCGCGACGAAGGAGCCACGTTCCGCTCGTGGCTCTTCCGCATCGCCCATAACCAGGTCGCCAACGCCCTGCGCACGCGGAGCCGCCACCGAACGGACCCCCTCGACTCGATCCCCGAGCCGGCGGCCGCCGACGATCCCGCGCGGATGGCGAGCCTGGCCGACGACGCCCGCAACGTGCGGGCGGCGGTGGCGTCGCTCTCGGACGATCGCCGCCAGGTGGTGATCCTGCGTTTCGTCGACGGCCTGACGGCGGTCGAGATCGGTGTCGTGCTGGGACGCAGCGCCGGGGCCGTTCGGGTCCTCCAGCACCGAGCGCTGCGCGAGCTCGCCGCACTCCTCGACCAGCCGGGTACAGGCTGATCACGGCAGCGGGAGCGGCCGCTACCCAGGTCTTGTCAGGTGGCACCGGCGATGCCATTGGCGTGATGTGATCGCACGGGGTTCCGCCAGGTGGCACCACCCGGTTGACGGAAGCTCCGCAGGGCGGGAATGGCCGACTTCCCGGCGTCCACGCCCTCACGGCGTGGCGTCGCGGCAGCGTCGGAGGCACCGGTGTAACGTTGCGCCCTTCCGCGGTGTTAGCAGGAGCGTGATGCCACATAGCCCGTCCGCCGCCGAGCGCCTCGATCATGCCATCGACCGCGTGCTCGACGGGCTCTCCCCGCAGATGGCCGCGGCGATGTGCGGCGTCGACAGCGCGACGTTGCCGCTCCTCGAGCTGGCGAGCGACCTGCGCGCGACGCTCGTGCCGCCGCCGGTCGGGACTCGGTACGAGGCGCGCCTCGGCGCCCGGCTCGCGACGCAGCCGCTCCGTGATCCGGTGGCCTGGGCACTTCGCCATCCTGGCCGCCTGATCGTGACCGGCGCGGTCGGATCGGCGGTCGGCGTGGGGGTCACGGCATATGCCGTCTGGCGCAGCAGCCGTCGAGCGTCCGGGCCGCCTCGGCTGCTGCATCGGTAGCCGAACAGGAGAGATCATTGCCGATCAAGTTCCCGTTCAGCCGCCGCGCCGCGCCGTCGGATGCCTGGACGAAGTGCCCCACCTGTGAAGCGCAGGTCTTCAACAAGCAGCTCGAGCGCAACCAGCGCCTGTGTCCCTCGTGCAGCCATCATTTCCGGATGTCGGTCGGGGAGCGGATCGACCTGCTGCTCGACCCCGGCAGCTTCGAGGAGCGGGACGCCGGCCTCGAGTCGGTCGACCGGCTCGGATTCAACGACGACCGTCCGTACACCGACCGCCTGGAGGCGTCTCGGATCAAGACCGGACTGCGCGACGCGGTGGTATGGGGGATCGGCGCCATCGACGGGCGGCGGGTCGCCATCGGCATCTTCGACTTCCGCTTCATGGGCGGGAGCATGGGCAGCGTCGTGGGCGAGAAGCTTGCGCGCTGCTTCGAAACCGCATTCGCCGAGCGGATCCCGGCCATCGTGGTCAGCGCGTCGGGCGGGGCGCGCATGCAGGAGGGCACGCTCTCCCTCATGCAGCTGGCCAAGACCACCGCGCCGCTGGTGCACCTCGACGCAGCCGGAGTCCCCTTCATCACCGTCCTGACCGACCCGACCACCGGCGGCGTACTCGCCAGCTTCGCGAGCCTCGGTGACGTCATCCTCGCCGAGCCCGGGGCGCTGATCGGCTTCGCCGGGGCGCGCGTCGCCTCCGATACGGTGGGCGAGGAGATGCCCGAGGGCTTCCAGAGTGCCGAGTTCCTGCTCGCGCATGGCTTCGTCGACGCCGTGGTGCCGCGCCCGGAGCTGCGCTCCCGCCTCTCGCGGCTCCTGCGGCTCCTCCCGGTTGCCGCCGTGGACGACGGGCAGCCGGCCGCGCTCGATCGCGCCTGGGGCCCCATCGGCGCCATCTCTGGGTTGGCAGAGCGCCTCGGCGGCGCGGTGAGCGAGACGATCGGGATCGATGTGGAGGCGCCGCCGGGCGGCAACGGAACGGGCCCGTCCGCGACACAGGCCGGCGAGCGGGAGGAGGCCCGATGAGCGAGGCCCCCATCATCGAACGATCAGAGGCGGCATCGGCGGCCGCGGACGAGGCGTGGCGTCGGGTCCAGCTCGCCCGACACCCGCAGCGGCCGCGCACCCTCGACCTGGTGCCGATCATCTTCGACGACTTCTTCGAGCTGCACGGCGACCGTGCATTCGGTGACGACCCGGCCGTCGTCGGTGGACCTGCCACGCTCGACGGCGTGCCCGTCATGGTGATCGGGCACCAGAAGGGCACCGATACCGAATCGAACATCCTGCGCAACTTCGGCTCGCCGCACCCCGAGGGCTTCCGCAAGGCCCAGCGTCTCATGCGCCTGGCCGACAAGCTCGGGATGCCCATCGTGACCTTCCTCGACACCGCGGGCGCCTTCCCCGGTGCGGCCGCCGAGGAACGCGGCCAGGCGGAGGCGATCGCGTCGAGCATCAAACTGATGACCGGGCTCCAGGTGCCGGTCGTCGTCATCGTCCTCGGCGAGGGCGGATCCGGCGGCGCGCTGGCCATCGGGGTTGGCGATGTCGTCCTGGCGCTCGAGAACGCCGTCTATTCGGTCATCAGCCCCGAGGGCTGCGCGTCGATCCTCTGGCGTTCGCGTGAAGACGCTCGCACGGCGGCGGCCGCCATGCGAATGACCGCCGAGGACCAGGTCGACCTGGGCGTCGTGGACGGCATCGTCGCGGAGCCGGGCGAGGGAGCGCACACCGACCACGCAGCCACCGGAGCGGCGGTCAAGGTGGCCATCATCTCCGCGATGCGACGGCTCACCGGTCGCGAGACCGCCGAGCTCCTCCTGACCCGCTATGCTCGGCTTCGCGGCATGGGAGCCTACACCGAGACCGGGGCGCGTAGCCCCGGCCGGCTGGAGGTGCCGTCGCTGCGGCGGCGAATCGGCCGCATCCTCCATCTGCCCGGCGTTCCGCGCCGCCCGCGCTGGAGCGAGATCTGGCCGAGCGACAACAGTGAAGACGAGAGCGAGAGAGGGGCATGACAGACGCCGAGGACCAGGTCGCGGCCATCGCGCGAGCGGCGAATGACCTGGTGCCCCAGCTGACCGACCGACTCGTTCGGCTCGGTCTCGGCGAGATCGAGGTGTCGTCGGGCGATCTGCGACTTCGCGTGGCGCGCGCGACCGGCGTGAGCGGCGTGAGCGCCAACGTCGAGCAGGGCGGGCAGCCCGTCTCGGTCGTCGCGCCCGCCGTGTCGCCGGCCCTGGCCGGAGGATCCCCATCGATCGGCGTCGCGTCGCCGGCGGTCGGCTTCTTCGTGTACGCCGACGGGCTAGGGCCGGGTCTGGCCGTGGACAAGGGCGACGCCCTGGGCCAGGTCGAGATGCTCGGCATCCGGCACGACGTGCGCGCGCCGCGCCGCGGCACGATCCGCCATCTCGTCGCGGAGAGCGGAGAGGCGGTCGAGTACGGCCAGGTCGTGGTCGAGCTCGAGGCGCAGGAGATGATCCGTTGACGCTCGCGCTGCTGTTCAGCCCGCAGGGCTCGCAGGTCGAGGGCATGGGCCGCGAGCTGGCAGAGCACTCGCGGGCCGCGCGCACCACCTTCGAGGAGGCCGATCTCGCCCTGGGGTGGCCTGTCAGTGAAACCTGCTGGGCTGGGCCTGCCGAACGGCTGGACGACACGCGGCAGACGCAGCCATGCCTGCTCACCACGTCGGTGGCCGCGCATCGGGCGCTCGGGGAACGGATCGACGCCGAGCCATCGGTCGTGGCCGGACACTCGGTCGGCGAGTACGCCGCCCTGGTGGCCGCCGGCGTCCTCGACTTCGGCGCCGCGTTGCGTCTGGTGGCGCGCCGCGCCGCCCTCATGGCGGCGGTCGATGCCGAGGGCGGCATGGCGGCCGTGCTCGGGCTCGATCGGGACGGCGTCGAGGCGGTCGTCGCCAGCATCGGCCGACCGACCGAGCTGGTGGTCGCCAACGACAATGCGCCCGGCCAGGTCGTGATCTCCGGTCGGCGGGATGCGCTCGCGGCAGTCGAAGCGCCGATGCGCGCCGCGGGCGCGAAGCGGATCGTGGGCCTGGCGGTCTCGGGCGCCTTTCACTCGCCGCTCATGGCGGGGGTCGCGGATGGCTTGGCGGCGGCGTTCGAGGACGAAGAGTGGCACGACGCCCGAGTGCCGATCATCAGCAACGTCACGGCGGAGCGGTTGACCGACGCCCAGCGTCTCCGTGCCCTTCTGGCGGAGCAGGTCCGATCACCGGTGGAGTGGGTGCGCAGTGTCGAGCGGATGGTGGAGGAGGGCATCGACCTCGCCGTCGAGTGCGGGTCCGGCGCCGCTCTGATCGGGATGGTCAAGCGGATCGCGCCCGGCATGCGGACCGCGAGCGTCGTCGACCTCGCCAGCCTTCAGGCCGCCGAGGAGCTCATCCGCTCG
>Ga0136613_10000065_pt1 | contig 36249 bp, 38 predicted proteins | sample AntDrymUQ2722106_2_FD_106649 | JGI IMG/M metagenome (GOLD analysis project Ga0136613, IMG submission 106649) | Polar desert sand microbial communities from Dry Valleys, Antarctica - metaG UQ272 (21.06) | ecosystem: Environmental > Terrestrial > Soil > Desert | place: Antarctica: Dry Valley... | reverse complement strand
GTACGGCCGCCACGGCGAGGCTCCCTTGCCGATCGTCGCGTCTTATTCGCCATCGTCGTGCTTCTGGGCTGCGCTCGAGTCTGTCCGTCTGGCGCTCAAGTACATGACACCGGTCATCCTGTTGTCGGATGGCTACCTCGCAAACGGGGCCGAGCCTTGGCGCATCCCCAGCATCCACAAGCTTCCCGACATCTCGGTGAAGTTCGCGACCGAGCCCAATGTCGACGGCGAGTTCTGGCCCTACCTCAGAGACGACGAAACGCTGGCGCGTCCCTGGGCCATTCCGGGTACCGCCGGTCTCGAACACAGGATCGGCGGCCTCGAGAAGGCGGACGGTACCGGAAACATCTCCTACGATCCCGAGAATCACCAGCTGATGACCCTGCTGAGGGCGGCGAAGATCCAGGCAATCGAGGAGGACATTGACCCTCTCGAGTGGCATGGTGACGAGGATGCCCAAGTGCTGGTGCTGGGCTGGGGCAGCACCTATGGTTCCATCGGAGCTGCCTGCCGGAGGCTGCGTGAGCGGGGTAAGAAGGTCGCCCGTGCTCATTTGCGGCACATGAACCCGTTCCCTCAAAACACAGAGGACGTGCTTCGCCGCTTCAGGCGTGTGGTCATTCCCGAGATGAACACCGGCCAGCTCTCCAAGCTCATCAGGGCTGATTTTCTCATCGATGCGATAACGATCTCGAGCATGCGCGGCATGCCTATCAGAGCCCGGGACCTCGAAGCGAAACTGCTGGAGATCATCTGAGATGACCGCAGACAACGGAAGAGCGCTGGTTCCGGGACGCGGTTTGACCGAGGCGTCTGGTGGCGTCAGCACCCTGACTCGTAAGGACTTTGTCTCGGACCAAGAGGTGCGCTGGTGCCCGGGCTGTGGGGACTACGCGATCCTGGCCGCCATTCAGAGCGTCATGCCCGAGCTGGGCATTCCGCGCGAGAAGATCGTGTTCCTCTCGGGTATCGGCTGCGCCAGCCGCTTTCCCTACTACATGAACACCTATGGGCTGCACGGCATCCACGGGCGGGCACCGGCAATCGCTACGGGGCTCGCGACCACCCGGCCCGACCTGAGCGTGTGGGTCGTGATGGGCGATGGTGATGCACTGTCGATCGGTGGTAACCACCTGATCCATGCACTGAGACGCAACGTGAACCTCAAGATGCTGATATTCAACAACCAGATCTACGGGCTAACCAAGGGCCAGTACTCGCCCACCTCGGAGCAAGGCAAGGTGACGAAGTCGACTCCTTTCGGTTCCCTCGAACGGCCCTTCAACCCCATCTCGGTCGCACTCGGCGCGGAGGCGACATTCGTGGCTCGCACCATGGATGTCGAACGAAAGCACCTGCCAGCCGTTTTGCGCCGGGCTGCTGCTCACCGGGGCAGCGCATTCGTCGAGATATATCAAAATTGCAATATCTTCAACGACGGCGCTTTCTTGGCGTTGACCTCGAAGGAGGGCGGCTCGCGCAACCGCATCTATCTCGAGCACGGTAAGCCGGTTCGCTTCGGCGCCGATCTCGAGAAAGGTGTCCGGATGGACAAAGACGGCAGACTCGAGATCGTGTTGATGAGCGACGTCGATGTCTCCCACCTGGTCGTTCACGACGAGCACCGCGACAACCCCAGCCTCGCCTTCGCACTGTCCCGCATCGCCGAAGGTCCGACTACGCCGACGCCTTTCGGTATCTTCCGCGACGTCCAGCGACCGGTCTACGGCGAGGTGATGGAGAACCAGCTGCGAGCTGCGTCGGAGAAGCAGGGGCCGGGCGATCTCGAGCGTTTGTTGTTTACCGAGGACACCTGGACAGTTGGCTGAGGACCCCTCTTCAGGGGCGATCGAAGAGCGCGCCCGCAAGCTCGAGCACGGTGGCGAGGGACACGAGGGACTGGAGGACGATCGTGACGCCTCGAGGCGAGCCGCCGAGCAGATACTGCGGGAGTCGGAGGAACGCATAGCAGACCCCGCCACGACGGGTCGCTCCGAGGATGATGCAATCCGCCGCTCCTCCGAGGACATAATTTAGCGTTCGCTCCTTCGGGGACGAAGGTTCTCAAAAGCGCGCGTTACGCGCTATCCACGACGGAATTGGTAGTCAAACGCGCCGTGCGATTCGCCACCTGGAGAAATGCCGCTAGAGGGAGCGTGAGTAGGAGATCACCGCGTTGTGCTGGTTGTTGGTGGGGCACCGGCCCGCGTCTATCAGCATGCGGACATGGCTACCCGCCTTCTTCGACAGGTTGGGCCAGGCGTAGTCGCCGCCGTCCTCGTTCGTGAGCTCGACAACATTGTTACCCCAGGTGGACCCCCTGAGCCTGCGAGTTAGTAGGGTGTCGCCGGAGCTGCTGACCATCGCAAGCAGCGCCCCGTCGCCCGTGGCCGCCAAACTCGGATCCATATAGCCGTAGCCGGTACTGAGGGTGAATTTTGCAGTAGTGCCTGCGGCGTTGAAGCGCACGACCTCGACGACGTGGTTGATGATGTCCCCCTCCACTGCCGCTAGAACGGCGCCCGAAGAAAGGACGATCGCACTGGGCTTGGCCTGGGAGGCGACGTCGGCGCTTGCCGTTCCTCCGCTCCAGCTGCCGAGGCCCTGAGTGGACCCGTGCGTGAACATGCGCAGAGAGCCGGCCTGAGTTACCAGCGCAACTCCGCTCGGCGTCGGCACGAGTGTTGCCGTGGGCTTAGCGGAGGTCGTCGTGTGATGCACCGTGAGGTTCTGGATCACGGGGCGCGCGCTCAGGTCCGAGAGCCAGCCGGTGACCAGCTCGTGGCTGGTTTCGCCCGTCTTGCGTAACCACGTGACTACCCCTCGGGGGCCGGATGCACGTCGTTCGAAGGCGACGTCGGCCCTGACGTTGCCCAGGCCCTGAGGCTCCAAAATCACCTGCGGACCAATATGGGGGCCGCGATAGTCGTTCAGGCCGGTCAGCCTGCGCATCATCACCGCCGAGGGGCGGGCAAAGTCGTACCCGGCCCACACGATCCAGGCGCGTTGGCGTCCGGAGGCGGTCGTCAGCGCGATGGAAGCGGGTCGGTCGTTCGGGCCATCGCTCATCACTATGTTGCCGTTCGAGAACGCTCCGCGGGTGGTGCCTTTCCACCCCTTCCCGGGATCGCGCCACCGCAGGTGCATGCCGGACCCATGGGGGTCGTAGATAGCGAGTTGCCGCCCGCTCTTGGTTACCACGAGGCGCTTGTTGCTGGCGTACCCGGTGGCGTTGCTTGAGCCGCCATCGCAATCATCGGCAACCACTGTGACCTTCGGTTCGTGTGACGCATCGGCGGGGGCGGACGCCAGCAGCGCTGCCAACACAACGACTCCGGTCAGGCTCCTGACAAGCGGGGTGTGCACCACTCCGAGCCTCACGCAGAGATCCTCATACGGGAATCCAGGACCGGTTCTGGAACCGGTACCGGTCGCGCCTGGGGCTTTCTCGAGCCGCCCAGGTGATAGCGGACCCGAGCGAAGATCGGGCCCGGGTCAAGCAACGACTCCGTACCGTGCGCGGTGCCCAGACGAGGACGAAACTCGCGGAACGACTGCGCCAGGCCCATGGTCCCGGATCTCAGTGCCCAGCGCAGATGTCTTAGGTCGCCGGCGAGCCAGCGGTAGGCGACACCCTCCCGAGCCCGGGCGGACGTCACGCTCTTGCCGTCCAGCAGATCGCACCACACCCCTGCCAGGTTCACTCCTGCGGCCAGCGCCAGGGACTGTGTGCCGTAGGGACGCGTGTGGACGTCGAGCAGATGGGGGCCTATTAGCTGCACGTTGAAGATGCCGTCGTAATCGCCCAGAAGCAGACGAATTCTCTCCTCGAGGGCCTCATCGGGAGCGATCGTGACCGCGTAGCTCGCCTGACCACAAGGCACAGGCCAGATTCGATCCCAGCGCTGGTGCACGGCCGCGACCATCCGGCCGTGCCACATGACGCCTCCCACGGTACGGATGGGTGCAGTGAGAAACGGCTGCACCATGACCTGTCCTCGTATGTCCTTGGCTCGCTCGAGATGTGCCGCAGAGTCGGCGCGAAATGGCCTTCGATCGCGTACAACCGGCTTGACCACCAGCGGGTAGTAGAGGTCCCGCGCGGCCAACCTGAGCTCAGCTCCCGAGTCGAACGTCTGCGAGGGAGGGCTGCTGAGGCCGACGTTCTGCGCCAGCCGGGCCAGCACGGTCTTGTCCAACAGATGTCGAACCGGGTAGTCGAGATTCAAAAGGGCGGTGTCGCTCACCGGGAGACAAGTCAGGTAGGGGCGTGCGGCAAGCTCGGCCCGAACCGCTTCGGCGTACCCGGGCTCGTCCACAGCCGGAACGCGCACGCTGCGGACGCACGAATGCGACGACGCGGCCAACGAGTGTTTGCCCTGGGTCGTTACTGCCGGTGCGTAGCCGGCAGCGTCCAGCGCCCTCACCGTCGTCAAGCCGATGCGGCCCTGGTCGCCGGTGACAAGCACCATTGCTTTCGATTTCATTCGGGCCTCCTGGCGTTGAGATCCAACACGTGCGTCTCGACTTGTTTGATGAGGTGGGGGACGGGGAGGGCGGCGTCGAGAAATATGCGCCGCTGGCTACGTGGCAGGATTCGATGCCAGACCGCCATCTGGCGGGCGAGCTCCTCGGTCGTCAATTGAGGCTTGCGCGCGTGGATGGTGGCCGGGTCGGCCTCGAGGATGAAGATGAGATCCGCACGCGGGATGAGGCGGCCGAGCACGACGAAGGGCCACCCGGAGCGCAGCCGATAACGTCGCGGGTCTACGGCATGGTCCCACCAGCCGCGCTCGAACACGACCCAGCCGCCGCTTCTGACGAACGGCCTCACTCGCATGCGCCAGCCGAGCATGAAGTCGATGAAGAGGTAGAGCGCTTTCCACATGGACGCTCCCCAGGGATAGGGGCGTGGGTAGACGCGCGGGCCAAAGAGGTCCGGAGTGCCCCCTTGCCCCAGCCGGCGGGCGCGAGCCCGCTCCCGATTGCGCCGAGGCAACAGGCGGGGAAAACGAATGTGCATGACGGGCACCTCGGCCAGCACCTCGGCGATGACCTCCGCGGCAAGAGTGCTCTTTCCGGCACCGTCGGGCCCGCCGATGATGAGTACTCCCCCCGTGGTGGGAATGCTCTTGGTCCCCACGGGGCCGGTCTGCTGCTCCTGCCCCTGGCTGACGTGATTCGACTGTGTTGAGGATGAGGCAACCATTGGTCTTCCCCTCTAGGAATTAGCTTTATTGGAGGAAGCTACCCGATAGGGCCGGAATTAACAATAAGTTCATTTGCTCAGGTGCCTCAGTACTTAACTGATGTTATACGTTCTTTACGCAACTCTATTGGGTCCGGGCTTAGATCCGCCTCACCTATGCTCACGGGGAAAGAAAAATTGGCGGCCCGGCGCGCCCGCCTCCTCTGCGCCCACCTCCTCAAGGACGATGTATTGAAGGTTGACAGATACGAGCTCTGGCACAGACTTCTGGTTGACCTTACCGAGGCGGCTCCGCGATGGGGCGTGACGGGAAACGTCGACGAGGGCCTCTTAGGGGACGGAGACGTCGATCTCGTCGCTCCGGTCGACGATTGGCAGGCCGTCGAGCGACACTTTCGGGCCTGGGCCGAGACCCACGGACTCAGCCACGTGATCTCCTGTGTTCACCGGCCCGGCGTACTCGAGCTCGTCGCCCTGGGGGCGGGCGAGAAGCCCGTCTACCAGATCGAGGTACTGGGGTACAGGCATTTTCGAGGCGCACGGCTCTACCGAGCCGAGGATCTCTCCGCCGCTATGGAGATGGATCCACGCGGTTGGCGACGGCTGCGACCGGGTGCCGCTGGGGTGGTCAAGCTGCTACCGAACGGGGTGACATGGAGCGGCGGGCTCAAGTGGCACGGTGCCAAGGCTCAACGAGTTTTGACGCTTCTGAGGGACGATCCAGAGGGGGTCCGAGCCGCCGCCCGAGCGTTCGGCTTCGTCCAGGGACTCGTGGCGACGGCCTCCCTCAGAGCCGGGCAGGGCCGCTGGAGCCGGTGGCGTATGTCCTTGATCGGGCTGTGGGCTCTTGTGAGAGGGCTAGGCCACCCCCAATCGTTCCTCGCCCGAGCCGGATTCCGTCTCCGCACAGACCGCTGCGAGCTTCTGACAACGGTCAAGGATCAGGAGCTTGTGCGGCGCGACCCAGAGAAGTGGTTGGCACGTGTCGCCGTGGAGCACGAGGTGAGGGGGCTGAAGGTCGCAGAGGACCGTGAACCACGTGGTTTCCGCCTCTAGAGCAGCTCTACGCCCAGCGCTACGAGCTTGTCGCGGAACGATTCGTAGCCCCGTTCGATCAAACGGGCATTGTGGACTCGAGATACCCCATCGGCCACCAACGCGGCGATCACATAGGAGAAGCCACCTCTGAGGTCCGGAACGTAGAGATCGCCGCCCTGAAGCTTGGTCTGACCCACGACTACCGCCGAGTGGAGATGGTTGCGGCGACCGAAGCGGCACGGACTGGGCCCGAGGCACTCTCGAAACGTCTGGATGTTCGCGCCGAGGCTGTTGAGAGCGTGGGTATATCCGAGTCGGTTCTCGTACACGGTTTCGTGCAGGACGGATACGCCTTGAGCCTGAGTCAGAGCGGTCACCAGGGGCGGTTGCCAGTCGGTCATGAACCCCGGATGCACGTCCGTTTCCAGTGCCAGCGGCCTCAGCAGATTGGCAACTCGGTAGAAGGTGATGGTTTCTCCCGAGACGTCGAACTCGCCGCCTGCTTTGCGGAAGACGTTGAGGAAGGTCATCATGTCGAGTTGGGCGACCCCGGAAACCGACACGCAGCCGTTCGTGGCCAACGCAGCGCACGCCCACGAAGAGGCCTCGAGCCGGTCCGGCATCGATCGGTGAGTAAAAGCTCTCAGCGAGCGAGTGCCGTCGATGTGGATCACCCGGCCCGGTTGCACCGAGATGATGGCGCCCATCTTCTGCAGCACCAGGATCAGGTCGAGTATCTCGGGCTCGACGGCCGCGTTGGAGAGCTCCGTCTCACCTTCGGCGAGCACTCCGGTGAGCAGCACCTGCTCGGTGGCACCCACGCTTGGGTATGGCAGCGTCAGCTTGCACCCACGCAAGCGGTCCGCAGTGAGCCGAATGACCTCTGGAAGCTCCTCGACCACTGCCCCGAATGACTTGAGGGCGTCGAGGTGCATGTCGATCGGACGGGGTCCGATCTCGCAGCCGCCCGGCTGGTGGATCGTCACCGCACCGAGCCGATGCAGCAGGGGGCCGCAGATCAGGATCGGGATGCGGCTCTGGCCGTGGGCCTCCTCGAGCTCCTCCGGGGAGGGGGCTTGCAACGTATCGGCGGTGATCTCCATGGTGTCGCCATCCCGAGCCACGGTGCCTCCCAGCGCCGTGATGAGTCGGCTGACCACGTCGATGTCGCGCACCTCTGCGATATTGGAGATTCGGCAGGGCTTGGAGGTCAGCAGGGCGGCGACCATGGACTTGGGGACGCTGTTCTTGGCGCCGCGCACCGTGACTCGCCCCTCGACGGGCGCCCCTCCGACAATGCTCAGCATGTCCTCGGCTCTCTTCACGTTCGGTCCCTGCCTTGTCTGGATGCCTTTTCTTGGAAGTCTCGATTTTGGGCGGCGCTCAGTTTAGGCGCCCATGCGGTTGTCCGAGCGCGGCATCTGCGGCCGCCGCCTGCCCCGGTGGGCGGACCCTACCGGCTCGAGAGAAACTGATCCGTATGAATGAAGGTTGTGACGTTCGTTCCATCCTCAGCGGTGCCGGCGCGCGGTTGGTCCGCGCAGGCGTTCGGAAGCCGTGAGGGCGTTCTTCGACCATCAGTCGTGGCACATCCTGGTCCTGGCAACGGCGCTGCTGGGAGCTGCAAGCCTTGTAATCCTTCTCCTCGGCCCCCTGTTGTCGGAGCCCTCGACCGAGCGTGGCGGACCCCGGAAGGTGTGGCGGGCACTCGTCGTAGCCGGTATTGTGATGGTCGCCGCGGAATGGTGGCTGATCCACTGACGTTTCCTGTAGAAGTTCCTATAATTGAGTGGCCCCGAAGGGCCCGAACCGAGGAGGAACCGTGTCTACGGCAACCGAAACCATCATGATCACCGAGAACGCCGCAACGAAGGTGTCCGAGCTGTTGTCGCGCGAGGTTCAGACCCTCCCGCAGGATCAACAGGTTAAGGACTATGCCCTGAGGGTGGCAGTGCAGCCGGGTGGCTGCGCCGGCCTGCGCTATGCGCTCTACTTCGACGACGAGGTCCGGGATGGCGACTCGGTGACCGATGTCTTCGGGGTCCGCATCCGGGTGGACAAGATGAGCGCTCCCTACCTCAGGGGGGCCGAGATCGACTACGTCGACGGACTGCAGCAGTCGGGCTTCACGGTCAATAATCCGAATTCCAAGGGGACCTGCGCCTGCGGAGACTCGGCCCAGTTCTAATTCGTTCTCTTTTGGCGGGACCGCTTTTCCGCGGGCTTGGTACAGAGACGCCTTATAGGGCTGTTTTTCGTACCAGAGTCGCTTCGGGGGAGGCGCTGCCCGGCCCCCCGCCCCCGCGCCGACTGTGACGTAATCTCAACCTTCGCAAGCCGAAGCCCTTCCCTGGTGCATCAGGGCGGCGTTAGCAAGGAGCTGGGATGATCACAACCACCGTCGTGGGGTCTTACCCCAAGCCCCCTCGCACTGATCAGCCGGGAGCGACCAACGAGTTCGAGCTCAGGAGGGTCCTCCGGGCCCTCGAGAAGGGCGAGGTTACTCCCGAGGATCTCCGCCAGGCGCAGGATCGTCTGGTCGCCGAAGTGATCTCGGAGCAAGAACAGGCAGGCGTCGACGTGGTTACCGACGGCCACGTCCGCTGGAACGATCTCGTGACCCCGTTTGCGGGCCACATGGCTGGGATCGAGCTTTCGGGTCTGTTGCGCTACTTCGCCAACAACGTCTATTACAGGCGCCCAGTGTGCGTCGGACCGGTGGAATGGAGAGGGCCTGCCTCCATTGATGCCTGGTGTTACGCCGATTCGGTGGCGACCAAACCGGTCAAGGCGGTGATCCCCGGCCCCCTGACCATCGCCCGGCTCTCACTCGACGATCACTATTCGTCTCACGAAAAGTTCGTCCTGGCTCTCGCCCGGGTGCTTGCGCAGGAAGCCTTTGAGCTCGAGGCGGTGGGAGCGCGCATCATCCAGATCGACGAGCCCGCCCTGCTCGACGCCCCCGAGGACCTTCCCCTAGCCAAGAGGGCGCTCGAAGTCGTCGTCGCGGAGCTGAAGCTGTCTGAGGTCGTCCTCGCGACATACTTCGCGGATGCGAAGCGACTCGGAGCAGAACTCTTCGACATGCCTGCCCACGTCTTCCATCTCGACTTTGTTTCTGGGCCGGAGAATGAGGAGCTCATCTCGCTGATGCCCCCGGAGTCAAAGCTGCAGGCGGGAGTGGTGGATGCTCGAAACACCCTTCTCGAGTCCACATCCCATGTCGGAGCCCTCGTTCACGGGCTGCTAGAAGCGATGGGTCCTGAGCGGCTAAGCCTCTCGCCATCGGCCGGCCTCGAGTTCTTGCCGCGCGACAAGGCGCGCCTCAAGCTCGAGCGCCTGATCCAGATAGCGGGAAAGGCGGGGGAGTGACATGTTCGGCATCGACCTACCAGGAGCGGGCCTGTGGACGACATCGGTTGGCTCATTGCCTAAGCCTCCATATCTAACGCGCGCTCGCGCTCGATACTCGCGTCACGAGATCGGCAGAGCGGAGCTGAAGGAGCTCGAGCTGCAGGCGACCAAGGAATGGATCGAGTTCCAGAACAGCATCGACACCGACCTCGTCGTGGACGGCGAACAGTATCGAGGCGACATGGTGGCGTTCTTTGCAGAGGAGCTGCCCGGCCTCGAAATCGGGGGTCTCGTACGCGCTTACGGCAATCGCTATTATCGCAAGCCCGTCGCCACAGGGCCTGTGGGAAGAGATCATGCAGTCACTGTTAAGTGGTGGAAATTCGCGCAGTCGCTTACCGACAAGCCTGTCAAAGGCATGCTGACGGGCCCCTACACGATCTGTGATTGGTCCTTCGATGAGCATTACGGGAGTCGGAGGGCGTTCGTTCTGGATGTGGCCGCGGCGATACGGGACGAGGCCCTGGACCTGGAGGCCGCCGGTGCCCGCTTTATCCAAATCGACGAGCCGGCTGCGTCAACTCGCATGGATGAGTTCAGCCTGGTAATCGAAGCGATGGAGATCATCACTGCGCCGCTGCGAACTCATACCATCACCCATATTTGCTATGGGGCCTTCCACGACGCCTATCCCAGAATGCTCGACATACCCGTGGATCAGATCGACCTGGAGCTGGCGAACTCCGATTATTCGCTCTTGCAGAGCTTCCAGGAGCACCCTTTCACGAAATATTTGGGCCTCGGTGTGGCGGACGTTCATTCGCACGTCCTGGAGCCGGTCGAAACCATGGTTGAGGGCATCCGCCGCGCCCTGAAGCTGTTGCCGGCAGACAGGCTCCTCATCGATCCGGATTGTGGGCTCAAGACCAGGACCGTCAAGGAGGCGCAGGCGAAACTCACGAACATCAAGAAGGCTGTCGATATCGTGAGGGCAGAGCTCTAGTGGTTCGTGGCGAATCTAGCGACCATATCGGGAGTTGGGACAGTCGTTGTGCCGATAATCTCCTCGACGGCACAAGCAGTGACTAGGAAGGTGAGCGATGAAGATCGAGGCAATATGCGACACTTGCGGGAGAACCTTCCTGTTATCTCAGATCGGCCCCGACTCAGATGCTCCCGGCCGATGTCCCTTCTGCGGAGCCCGATTCGCCCGCCACTACTCGCCGGTGCTGGTCGAGACCGTCAAGGAGGCTGAACTGGCCGTGGCGCGGGCTGTGCTGGTGCTGGGACGACTCCAGTCGATGGAGACGGGGTTCGATATCGACATCGAAAAGCTCTTGAGCACGCTGGCCGAGCAGGTGCGAGCCCATGAGGTTCCCAGCCAGAGCCCTTCTCGATGATCCGATGACGGAGACGGACGACTCGGATATCGATTTACTGGTCGTAACCGACGACCTCCGGGTTCAAGAAGGGTTTCAGTACTCATTGCCGGCGGGCGTCAGCGCAAGATTCGCTGCGGATGCGCGTTCCGCTTGGATGGAGTTGCAGACGGCGGTTCCCACAGTGGTGGTCGTGGATATCCAGACGGGCAGCGCGGGTGGATATGGGCTCACCAAGGACATGGGCGCACGTCCGGAATTAGCGCAGATTCCCGTCGTCATGCTCCTGGAGCGAGCGCATGACTCGTGGCTAGCTAGGCAAGCCGGAGCCGTTTCCTCTGTCTGCAAGCCCGTGGCGGCGACCTCGCTCGTGCGGCAGTGCATTGAGGCCGTAAACAGCTCTCGACCAGGGCGCTGACAGGCGGTAATCCACAAAGTTGCAGGTCAGGCCCCTTGCGCGCCTCCGAATTACATGGCTAGAATTACAAGTCTGTAATCGCTGCCGGGTTCGTCCGGGGCCATCGGGCGAGCTCGAACAAAACTGGAAGGCCGGGGCATGCAACGCATCACCACCAAGCTCCTGCAGCCTGTCGAATGGCAGAGCGGGGCTCGTTGTGTCGAAGTTGATCCAGAGATTTTCTTCCCCGAACGCGGGGGTTCGTCGAAGGCAGCGCGTGCAGTGTGCGAACTCTGTGACGTTCGCGCCGACTGTCTCGAGTACGCGCTTAACAACAAAGAACAGTTCGGTATCTGGGGCGGCACATCAGAAAGAGAGAGGCGCAGAATCAGAAAGGAAAGAGCTCGTCGAAAGCTTCGCGCAGCGTCCTAAGACATAGGTTGTTTGGCGCTTGATTACGAAAGAATGCTTGCACCTTTGCTCATAACATGCTAACTAGACACTACATGCGTAATAGCGCGCGTGAGACGAAGAACGGGCTCGTGACTTAGAACTCGTTCGTGATGAGCGATCGGAGGTGCACAGTTGGCTGTCAAGAAAACCACGGGCCGAAGGTCAACCGCCGCCCGTAAGGCTGCGGGCAAGAAAGCGGCAGCGACACGAGCCCGGAAGACGGCAACTCGCAAGTCGGCGGCGCGCAAAGGAGCGGCGACTCGAGCCCGTAAGAAGTCCACGGGTCGCAAGAAGTCGACCGGCCGTAAGAAGTCCACAGCCCGCAAGTCGACCGGCCGCAAGCCGGCAAACGGCCGCAGGAAGTCCACAGCCCGAAAGAAGTCGACCGGCCGAAAGAAGTCCCCAGGCCGCAAGAAGTCCACGGGTCGTAAGAAGTCCACGGGTCGCAAGAAGTCGACCGGCCGTAAGAAGTCCACAGCCCGCAAGTCGACCGGCCGAAGGAAGTCCACAGGCCGAAAGAAGTCGACCGGCCGCAAGTCGACCGGCCGCAAGTCGACCGGCCGCAAGTCGACCGGCCGCAAGTCGACCGGCCGTAAGAAGTCCACAGGCCGCAAGCCGGCGAATGGCCGCAGGAAACGCACCACATCGGCTGCCTCCTAGCCGAGTAACGAGGGGTCCGGCGGCTCCATCGCCGGGCCCTTTTGTATTGCCGGCACCAGGAGGTGTACGCCGCCGCAAGCCCAGTAAGGCCGGCATCTCCATGCGGAGTACCGTTAGGGGCGTGAGCGACTACGGGTACGCAGTCGAGGTGGCCGAAGGTTACGACGAGGCCGTACTGAGAGCGCGCTTGGCTCTGAAAGGCGAGGGCTTCTCGATCATCACCGAGATGCACGTCGGCGGGCTCCTGGGGCCTGATGTCGGCGAGGACCGCCAATACCTCTTCATGGGGGCCTGGGCTCAGGCCGCGCCCGACACCCTCTCAGACGGTCTCCAGGTGGCAGTCCACATTCCCTGCAACGTTGTCGTGCAGGAGGCTGGTGATGGTGCCGTCGTCGCTGCGCTGGATCCTGCCTCAGAGGGCGATGTCTCGGACGGCGGTTTCGTGCGAGCTTCTGCAGCCGCACGCGAAGCGTTGGAGAGAGCATTGAGTCGCCTGAGGGAGCAGCTTTGAGGGACGGTGATGTCGGGCTCATCGTGAGTTCCTTCTTGGAGCGGCTCGACGAGGTGGTCGAGCGCAGCATGGAAGCAATCTCGCAAGCTGTGCCTTCCTATGCTCGTGCCGGTGACGCGTATATGGAGGACGTGAGAGAGGCGGTTCGAGAGACAGTTCTGAACCTGTCCACGAGCCTTGCTCAGCAGAGAGCCGTCACCTCCGAAGAGCTCGCCTCGATTGAACGAGTGGGCGCGCGCCGCGCTGAAGCGGGCATCCCTCTGCAGGATTTGTTGAGGGCCTATCGGACCGTTGTCAGGACATGTTGGGACGTGCTGTCCGAAGAGTGCCGCTCCTCGCAGGGAAGCGCGCTCGAAGCCAGCCTGATCCTCGCAGAAGCCATCCTGCGCTACACGGATCAGGTCTCCACTGCGGTGGCAGACGCCTATCTGAGCGCACAGAGAGCGATTGTGCGGGAACAGGAAGGGGCTCGCCGGGAGTTCCTGGCCGACGTCCTCTATGGGGTCGACGCGCAACCCGAGGACATCTTGAGGAGGGCTCACACATTCGGATACGACCTCTCGGAAGACTACATGGCCCTTGTCGGCCGAGGTCCCGAGCAGGATTCGCGCAAGGAGGCGATGGTGGCAGGTGCCGTTGCGCGGCTCTACGGCCCTTCGAGCGCCGACCCGATAGTGCTTCAAAAGGCAGAGCACACGATCGCCCTGGTGCCGGTGGCGGGCGAAAGCGATCCTGCTGCGATGCCCGAGAAGCTCGTTGCCGAACTGACAGGCGACTGGCGTTTCGGTGTTGGGGGGCCAGAGCCGGGACTCGAAGGAATCAGGCGTGCCTATCTAGAAGCGCGCGAGGCGCTCGAGATCGGAATGGGCCTCGAGCTCTCTGGTCTCGTGTACCGATTCGATGACCTGCTTCTCTATCACTTCCTACGAAGCGAGCCTGCACTGCTCGATCGTTTCGTTGAGACCACCTTGGGCCCACTGATCGAGTACGACGAGCGCCGCAAGGGGGAGTTGATCAAGACACTCGAGGCTTACTTCAACGCAGATGGAAGCGTGAAGATGACGGGCAGTGCGCTGTTCGCTCATCCACACACGATCAGCTATCGGCTTAAGCAGGTCGAAAGGCTCACCGGGTGGTCACTGCAGAGCTCCGAGGACAAGCTGAGGCTCCAGCTCGCGTTGCGGGCCCACCGGCTTGCGTACAGCCGTCGCGAGGCAAGCGAGCCGCCCACAGGGTAGCCTGCCGCCCATGGCTCGTCGAGTTCTCATAGTCGGCTGGGACGGCGTGGACTGGAAGATACTTCGCCCCATGTTGGAGCGCGGCGAGCTCCCGGTCCTGAGTCGACTCATGAGCAAAGGAGCTTACGGGGACTGTCTTTCGAGCGTTCCGTCACACTCTTGGTGTGCATGGCCTTCGTTCATGACGGGCTTGAATCCCGCCGGACACGGCGTCTTCGACATCCTCGAACACCGGCCCGGCGTTTCCAGGAGGCTGCCGATCACCTACAAGTCCATCAAGGCACGGACTATTTTCGACGACTTTTCCGCCGCCGATAAGACGTCTTTGGCTCTCAACATCCCCCTCACCTTTCCGGCCCCCGAGATCTCAGGCAAGGTCGTGGCCGGAGGCGTTCTGCCGGCCAGCCGTTCCTATACATGGCCGCCCGAGCTGCAGATGGAACTTGATCGCAGGGCACCGTTTCCTGTGAACGGAATGAGCTGGACGACCTTCCGAAATCGACCAGAGCCCTTCCTGGACGAAACGGCGGCCATAACCGCTAAGCGACAGGCAGCCTTCGAGTATCTCTTGGACACAACGGAGTGGGACTTTGGGGTGCTCGTTTACGTCTCTACCGATCGCATCCAGCATTGCCTGATGGAGTACATCCACCCTGAGCACCCTCGTTACGAGGGGCTGAGGAACTCCCCGATCGCCCGCAAGACCGAGGGCATCTATAAGCAGCTCGATGATGGCCTGGGTGAGTTGCTCAAACGAACCACCGACGACGATTTGGTCATGTTCATGTCCGACCACGGCCATCAGGCATGTACGCGCACGTGCACCATGGACAAAATTCTGCAGCATCTCGGCTACCTGAGCCTTTCTCGGGGATCCTTTGCTTTCAACCTCATCAGGTGGGGGCCCGGCCGGCGCATCGCCCGGCGCATCTACGATCTCTTGAAGCTGCACGGCAAGATCTCCATCCCAGCGTCACCTGTCGAGTGGTCCCAAACGAGGGCCTATACCAGCGTGGTTTCCACAGGAGAAGGCGTCTCGGTGAACCTCAAAGGTAGGGAGCCGAAGGGCATCGTCGAGCAGCGCGACTACGAGCGTGTGCGCAGCGACGTGGCGCAGGCGTTGTCTGAGTTCCGGGATCCCGAGACGGGGGCGGCCCCAATTCATAAGATTTACCGCAAGGAAGAGGTGCTGAGCGGAGAGTTCCTCGACGTGGCACCCGACCTGTTGCTGGTGCCCGCCCCGTTTTACTCGTTGACGCACGCCAGAGGAATGGTCGAGGAGGCGGACTGGTTGTCTGGTGACCACCGTCTCGAGGGAGTCCTGGTCGCCACCGGCCCCGAGGTAACGCCCGGCCCCCTCACGGAGACCGCCCGGCTCATAGACCTCGGTCCTACCGCGTTGGCGACCCTGGGCGTGCCCAGCGCGATTCCCCGCGACGGCAAGGTGCTGAGAGCGCTGGCGGGCTCGGCCACGCTCCAAATCGTGGAGGGCTCCGCCGAAGCACAGCGCACCGCAGGGGAGGCAGCACTAAGCTCCGATGAGGAGAAAGAGGTTGAGGAACACTTGCGGGGACTGGGTTACGTCGAGTAGGCGGGGGTGGGCGGTGGCTGAGGGTCGACCGCTTTACGCCGGCCGGGGCACCTAAACTGAGTTAATGCGCATTGGCCTGGCACTTCCTCACTACGACTCGAGCTTCGAGGGCAAGCCTGCCTCGTGGGACGGGGTGCGTCGCTGTGCCGAGGTCGCCGAGCGCTCGGGCCTCGATTCCGTCTGGGTCTCAGACCATCTCTTCCTCGATTACTCGAAGTACGGGGGCTCCATCGAGGTCCGAGGAGCGTTGGAATGTTGGACCACGATGTCGGCGCTGGCGGCCTGCACTCAGAGGATCAGGATCGGCTCACTGACGCTGTGCAACGACCTGCGCAACCCCGCCGTGGTGGCCAAGATGGCTGCCACGCTTCATCTGCTGTCGCAGGGGCGCTGTGAGCTCGGCCTCGGCGCGGGGTGGTACGAGCCCGACTACCGCGCAACCGGAATCGAGATGTCCCGCCCGGGTGTGCGCATCGACAGGTTGGCCGAGGCAGCAGAGATCATCAAACGGCTGCTGCACGGCGAAGAGCTGTTCTTCAAGGGAGACCACTACGTTGTGGACGGCGCCTTATGCCGCCCCGCTCCGCGAGATGGGGGGCCGCGGCTGTGGATCGGGGGCAAGGGCGATCGGCTGCTCGACGCCGCAGCTCGAACCGCCGACGGCTGGAACTTCTCGTGGCTCGGCTCCCAGGAGACCTACGCGAAGCGCGCCGAGGTCGCCGATGAGGCGTGCCTGAGGCACGGGCGGGCCCCCGAGGACCTCGCCAGGTCGGTGGGCGCCTACGTTCTCGTGGGTCGTGACGAGAAGGACGCGCTCAAGCGCTTCGAGAGACTCGCCGAGAGAACCCCTGCAGGGATCCTTTCGGGAGATAGCTCCCGAGGGGCAGTATCCTGGGACGAGTTCCGGCGCACCCGTATCGCCGGCGGAGTTCCCGAGGTCACCGACCGCTTGGGAGCGCTCCGGGAGCTGGGCGTCCAGGAGGTGGTCGTCGGCCTCGGCGCCGTGCCATTTCAGGTGTCGGACGAGGAAGACATTGAGTTGATCGGGACGGAGATCATTCCGGCCCTGAGAACCAGCGATCCGCTGGAGGATCGCGCTAGATAGACAGACGAGCGATCCACTGGAGGATCGCGATAGATAGACAGACGAGCGATCCACTGGAGGATCGCGTTAGATTAAACAGACTGGAGGTCGAAGGGAGATGAGTTTGCCAGGCGGTCCCGAGCTTTTCATCATCTTGTTCGTGATTTTGCTGGTCTTCGGCGCCTCGCGCCTGCCCAAACTAGCCCGCTCCATGGGCCAGGCCGGCAAGGAGTTCAAGACGGGAATGCGCGAGGGTTTCAAGGATCAGCCGGTCGAAGGGCCGTGTCCTTTCTGTGGCATTGCGGTGGCCGAGGAGTCCAAATTCTGCCCCGGATGCGGCAAGAGCGCCGAGGACATCGTGGAGGAGAAGAACCGGAAAGAGGCCAGCTCCGCCTGACCCCCCTGCTGAGTGGATAAGGGCTGCTGTGCAGCCACTCGGATGTGATCTATGAGATAGGAGCTGAAATCGCTGCGCCCATCACCATTTACACGACTCGCTGGTGCGGGCACTGCCGCCGTCTCGCGCGTCGGCTCGCCGAGGCCGGCATCGAGGCTCCGATGATCGACATCGATCGTGACGAGCATGCTCACCACGGACGGCGCATCGAGCAACAGACCGGCGGCTATAGGACGGTCCCTGCGGTCGAGATTGGCGACCGGCTGCTGGTCAACCCGACCGTCGCCGAAGTCACCGAGGCCCTGGCCGAGTCGGCCCCCCCGCCCCCTACACGGCTCCCGAGCTACTTCAGTACAGAACGCGGGCAGTAGGCGCGTCTCGAACCAAACCTGGGGGTCCCTGGGCGCAAGCGGGCTGATTTGCGCTGAGATTACAACACTTGTAAGGTGCATACATGGCTAATTTCAGAGACCTTCTCAAGCAGGTGAAATCCGAGGTTTCGGAAACGACGCCCGAAGAGGTCGCCGCCCGCCGAGAGCGGGGCGAGGAGATCAGTCTTCTGGATGTGCGCGAGCCCGATGAGGTCGAGCAGGGCATCGTGCCCGGCGCCCACCACCTTTCCCGCGCCCACTTCGAGAGCCGCGTCGAAGACGTGCTGCCGGACAAGTCCTCCGAAGTGGTCGTCTATTGCGCCAGCGGAGTGCGGAGTGCGTTCGCCGCCCGCACCCTCGAGGATCTTGGATATGAGAGCGTCGCCTCGATGTCCGGGGGGTTCATTCGCTGGCGTGAGCTGGGATACGACTTCGACATCCCGCGCGTCCTCGACGCAGCACAGCGCGACCGCTATTCCCGTCATTTGATTCTTCCTGAGGTCTCCGAACGAGGTCAAAGCAGATTGCTCGATGCCAAGGTGCTGTGCATCGGCGCCGGAGGCCTCGGCTCGCCATCTCTGCTTTATCTGGCGGCCGCCGGCGTCGGGACGATCGGCATCGTCGACTCCGACGAGGTAGAGACCTCGAACCTTCAGCGTCAGGTAATTCACGACACGCACAAGGTCGGCATGAACAAGGCGGAGTCCGCAAAGGAGTCGATCAATCGGCTGAACCCGGACGTGAACGTGGTTGTGCACGCATTCCGCATCGATGAATCGAATGCGAAGGATCTCATCTCCTCTTACGACATCGTGGTCGACGGCTGCGACAACTTCGACACTCGATACGCGGTCAACGACGCCGCCGTGGCCTTGAGAAAGCCGGTCATCCACGGGTCTATCTTTCGCTTCGAGGGCATGGCCTCCACGTTCATCCCCTATGAGGGGCCCTGCTACAGGTGCCTTTATCCCGAGGCCCCTCCGGCCGAGCTTGCCCCCACCTGAGGGGAAGCAGGCGTCCTGGGCGTGCTCCCGGGCATCATCGGAACCATTCAGGCAAACGAGGTCTTGAAGCTCATAGTTGGATACGGGGAGCCTCTGGTGGGGCGGCTGCTGACCTTCGACGCGCAGTCCACTCACTTTGGCGAGGTAAGAGTGCGTCGTGACCCACAGTGCCCCGCCTGCGGCGAGACTGCCTCGCAGCGGACCGTTCAACTGGAAGAGGCAAGCGCCTAGCGGCCTGCTCCGCGTGATGGTCGTGGTGCTGGCCGACACTCACACGCTGGGTTCCACGCGCCCACTCCCCCCGGGGACGTGGCCCTACATCGAATCCGCCGATCACATCCTGCATGCTGGTGATGTTTGCGATCCGGTTCTGCTCGACGAGCTGGCGTCGTTTGCGCCCGTCACCGTGGTGCTCGGCAACTGCGACGGTTACGACGTGAAGCACTGGGGCGCGCAAACCGAGGCGCGGTTGCAGCTCGGGCGGGTTGGGATCGGCATGGTGCACGATTCGGGGTCGGCGCGTGGCCGGCGCCAGCGGTTGCGGGCGCGCTTTCCCGAGGCGCGCGCAGTGGTTTACGGACATTCTCATCTCCCCTGCAACGAAGACGAGGACGGTCTGCTTCTGCTGAATCCGGGGAGCCCCACGTGGGTCCGCCGCGCGCCGTGGCCGTCAATGGCGCTTCTGTGGATCGACGCCGAACAGGTGGAGGCCGAGGTCATCCCGGTTTAGCTTGCTATGCTCGGCAACGTGACTATTGGCGAGCCCGCCGTTCTGGGCACGATCTTGGGCGTATGGGCGCATCCAGACGACGAGACCTATCTATCCGGCGGCCTGATGGCCGCGGCAATCCGCGCGGGGAACAGGGTCGTCTGTGTCACCGCCACCAAAGGCGAAGGCGGGTCGATGGACGAGCAGAGATGGCCGTCCGAAACCCTGGCTGAGGTGAGAGAGAGGAGCTCATCGATGCCCTTGGTGTGCTCGGCGTGAGCGAGCATCGCTGGTTGGGATTCGCCGATGGTGGCTGTGATCAGGTGCCTCTCGAGGAGGGGGTCGCCGTGGTAGGTGCACTGTTGGAGGAGTTCCGGCCCGACTCGGTGCTCACGTTTGGACCGGAGGGGATGACCGGACATCCCGACCACAAGGCCGTGCACGCCTGGGCCAAGACGGCTCTCCAGCGCACCTCGCCGAAAGCAGATCTGTATTGCGCCACGAACACTCCGGATTGGGCCGCAGAAGTGCTTCCGCTGTCCGTGGGGCTAGATATCTTCTTCGAGCCGGATACGCCTCCGGTCACGCCTCGAAGTGAGCTCAGCTTCGAGTACGTCATCCCTTCAGACATCCTCGAGTTGAAGTGGCAGGCGCTCTTGGCGCAAAGGAGTCAGACCGAGCGATTGATCGAAGCCCTGGGTGCAGATGTGCTCAAGAGCTTCAACGCGACGGAGCCATTCGTCCGTTTGGAGATCTGACCCGAGCAGTGCCGCGAGGCGTGACCGAGGGTGGAAAGTGGCTCCAGTGGCACACGTTTGCGCCATCCGACGCTACTGGGAGCCAAGCACCTTTTCCATCCACGCGAACGGATCCCGGATCTCCGCGCTGGTCGGGAGGTTGTCGGGAGCCTCCCACGCACGATTCAGCTCATTTATGCCGTGGAGATGAACGACCGCAGTGCAGAAAGTCGCGCCCGACTGTTCCAGATCTCGATCCACCGACAGCCCGAGGATGTTTTCCAACATCGTCTCGGCAACCGAGGGTGAGCGAGCATGGCGGGCCATGCCTTCTTCGATGCGTGAGGACTCGCTCACGACCTCAGGCATGATCGCCGCGGCGACGTGCCCTGCGTAGCCTTCGAGCAATGCCTGGAAGGCATGCAGTCGCTCTAGTGCCCGCGTGTGCCGCTCGGTTGAAACGATCGGCAGCTGTACGTTCGATTCGGCGACACCGGCCAGCGCTTCGGGGCCTCCGGTCTGTAGCTCCATCAGGGTCCTCTCGAAACCCGAGAGGTCTATCTCGAGGGCATCGATGACCTCGAGGAGCAGGCTGCGAAGGTAGCGGTCCGTCCACGGGTTGGAGGCGAAGATGAGATGGCGGGCCACGTCTCTGACGGCCAGCCAGATCTGGAAGAGCTCGGGCTTGAAGTCGTAGTCGGTCGCCACGGCTTCGACGTTCGGAACCACCAAGAAGAGGCGACCATCATCCTGCCTCGGGATTGGCCAATCGTAGCGAGTAAGCACCTCGGAAGCGAGTTGTCCTACCAGCGTCCCGGTCTGCAGTCCCATCATGAGGGGCGCGATCTGGTCCATAGCCGTGCCCATTTGCTCGCCGACGCCCATTCCCTCCGGCCCCATACGTTTCATCTGGACGGTGAGACGCCGCCCAAGGTGCTCGAGCAGCCATTTCCATGAGTCCAAGGTGCTTGTGACCCACATCCCCCGTCCCATGATGGTGGTGCGGACGGGCTCATCGAAGGGCAAGCGGCAATAGCCCGACACGAGCGCCTCGACGGAATGAACGGCCGCGGCGAACGATCGCTCGATCTCCGGTTTCATGTTGGGATCGTTGGAGCCCAGCGTGGCCGCAGCCAGCGCCACCTGCCTGGCGATCTCGAAATTGACGGGACCCCCTCCCGCGGCCAAGAGCTTTTGGATCTCTCGGAACAGAGGGATGTCACCGAACGATTCGTGCGTCATCGCCACATGCTACGGGAGCCCTCGGTGTAGCGCTTTTTTGCCCTCGCCGGTAAGACGTGGCGTCAGCACCGCCCGAGCGGCTCTCAGACCTCCGGCGCTTTGATAACGTGGCCTCCAGGCACGGCCCCCGGGCCGGGCGCTGTGCGAGCGAGGGGTATCGCCGTGAACCCACCCGACATTGTGACTGATGGCCGCGGCCGTTGCCCCGAAGTCTCGCGGGGCCAATCCACTACGGAGGTTTCGGTTTAGCTGATGGCACGCGACGTCGCAATTGATCTGGGCACCGCAAACACCCTCGTCTACCAGCGGGGGCGCGGGATCCTGTTCGCCGAACCGACGGTTCTGGCGCTCAACAAGGAGACGGGGGCTGTGCTCGCCATGGGCGAGGAGGCGTGGCACATGATCGGCCGGACTCCCGGCTATATCGTGGCGGTGCGGCCGCTGCGCTCGGGAGCGATTTCCGACTTCGACGTCACCGAGAAACTCATCCGGCTGATCCTTCAGCGCTCGGGCGTAACCCGTCTGGCTCGTCCGAGAGTCCTTGTGTGCGTGCCGAGCGCTCTTACAGAGGTCGAGCGGCGCGCCGTAGAAGAGGCCACCCTGTCGGCCGGAGCTCGCTCGTGTTATCTCATCGAGGAGCCGATGGCCGCAGCTATTGGGGCTGGTCTGCCTGTTCACGAGCCGCTCGGTAACCTCGTCGTCGATGTGGGCGGAGGAACGAGTGAGGTCGCCCTGATCTCGCTCGGGGGCATGGTCACGAACACCCCGGTCAGAGTGGGTGGGTTCGACCTCGACGCGGCCATCACCACCTACCTGCGGCGGGAATACGCAATAGCGGTGGGGGAGCGGACGGCCGAGCGAATCAAGATCGCAGTCGGCTCGGCGTGGCCGCTTCAGAACGAGGAGAAGGCCGAGCTGCGGGGGCGGGATCTCGCTTCCGGCCTCCCCAAGAACGTGGTGATTACCTCGGAGGAGATTCGCGAAGCGGTGGCCGAGCAGGTTCGGGCGGTGGTAACGGCCACTGTCGAGTGCCTCGGCGCGTCCCCTCCCGACTTGGTCCAGGACGTCTTACTCAACGGCATCACGCTCACCGGCGGGGGAGGGATGCTCTCTGGCCTCGACAAACTAATCTCCCAGGAGACCGAGGTGCCGGTCCACGTGACCGAGCAGCCCCTCGAATCGGTCGTTCTGGGGGCCGGCAAGTGCCTCGAGAGCTTCGACCAGGCGCGTTCGATCTTCTTGGACTCAAGCCGCCGGGGCTAGGCTTGCCCCCGCCGTAGGCTCTGCTGGTGACGACGAGCCCCGAGGTTGCTGCGCGCTCGCGCGTGAGCCTGCGCAAGCTGTGGCGTGCGGCGGTGGTGGGATTGGTTCTGGGTGGAGTTGGGTTCGGGAGCTTTCTCGTGCCGATTCCTTTCCTGTTCGAGTACCTCCCCGGGCCCGTAAGAGACGTATCCGAGCTGGTAAACGTAAGCAACGCCAGGACCTACCCCTCCAAGGGAAGCTTGTTCTTGACTACTGTTAGCGTCGACACGGACGTCACTTTGGTGGAAATGCTTTTCGCGGCCGTGGACAAGGACAAGGTCGTGGTGCTCGAGAGCCAGGTGACCGGAGGCTCCTCGCTGAACCAGCTCCAAGAGGCGCAGAAGCGCGAGATGGAGTTCTCCAAGGAATACGCGCGCACGGTTGCAATCGGGGCCGCAGGCTTGGGACGGCCTCAGGGCGATGGCGTCAGAGTGGTTTCGGTGCAAGAGGGAGCGCCCGCAGACGGGGTCATGGAGCAAGGAGACGTCATCATCGCCGTGGGGACGAGTCGCACGGCCACCACTTGTGACGTGGGGGCGGTCGTCGTAGCAAGTGATATCGGTGAGAATATAGACGTGACCGTAGAGCGCGCAGGGCGAAAAAGACGATTGATTCTTGAAACGGCCGCCGCCCCCGGCAACCCAGCTACGCCCTATCTTGGGATCATGATGGAGGACATCAACTATCGATTCGAGCCCGACGTCCGTGCCAACTTTGACACCGGCCGCATCGCCGGCCCCTCGGCCGGGCTGATGCTGTCGCTGGCGCTTTACGATCGCCTCACTCCACTGGACCTCAGCTCGGGCCGGGCAATAGCAGGGACCGGCACCATTTCGTGCGACGGAGAAGTCGGTCCCATAGGCGGCGTCGAACAAAAGGTTGCGGGGGCAGAGCGAAAGGGGGCCGAGGTCTTCTTGTCACCTGCGGCCAACGCAGGGGCCGCTCGCAGCTCTGCCGACAGAATCGAGGTGGTGGCCGTCTCGAGCTTCCAGGACGCCCTCGACTATCTCGAACCATCCCAATGAGGGCGAACATTCAGGCTGCACCGCAGCCTCGCCGCAGACGACGCCGGGTAATCGTAGTCGGCCTGATCATCGCTATTCTGGTGTTCGGAACGGGATCTGCCCGCTTCTACACCGACGTCTTGTGGTTCAACGAAGTCGGGTTCGAGTCGGTCTTGTGGACGAGCCTCAGGGCTCAGTTTCTCTTGGGTCTCATCGTGAGTGTGATCGTGGCGGGTTTGATCTACGGCAATCTCGTTCTGGCCCTCAAGTCGCGTCCTGCCTACGCGTTCGCCCGACTAGAGAACGTCACGCGCATTGATCCGATGGAGCGTTACAGGGACCAGCTCATGCCTTACGTCAAATGGATACGATTGCTGGTGGCCGTGGGCATAGGTTTCCTGGCTGGCCTCAGCGCCAGCGGTGGTTGGCGCACTTTCTTGCTGTGGATGAATCGCACGGAATTCGGCACGACCGATCCGCAGTTCCGGCTCGATGTGGGTTTCTATGTGTTCGAGTTGCCGTTTTTCAACTTTGCGCTGTCGTGGTTGTGGTTCGCGCTGATGGTCACGTTGGTGGTAAGCGTTGCCGCCTACTACCTGCTGGGTGCCATCCGGCCCGAAGGAGGACTTTCAGGGGTGGAGCCCGGTGCTCTGGCCCACATCTCGGTGCTGCTTGGGTTCTTGGCCCTCGTGAAGGCGGCTCAGTACTGGTTGGGGCGCTACTCGCTGAACTTTTCCGCGCGGGGAACAGTCACGGGCGCAAGCTACACGGATGTACACGCACACCTGCCTGCGTTGAGCCTTCTCGCCATCATCTCGGTCATATCCGCCGGGCTCTTCCTGGTCAACATTCGCTTCCGCCGGCTATCGCTTCCCCTGGCCGCGGTGTCGATCTGGATCTTCTTCTCGATTGTCGCCGGTGGAGCGTGGCCGTTCGTGGTGCAGCGCTTCTCGGTCGAACCGCAAGAGCTTCAGCGAGAAGAGCCCTACATCGAGCGCAACATCCGAGCAACCAGGCAAGCTTTCGGTCTGGCGGAAGTCGAAGTGGAGAGTTTCGAGGCGGCCGATAGCCTGCCGGCGGACTCCGTACAGAATAATCAGAGCCTTCTGCAGAACGTCCGGCTGTGGGACCCGCCCGTGCTCCAGCAGGTCTACTCTCAGTTGCAGGCCATTCGCACCTATTATCAGTTCCAGGACGTCGATATCGATCGCTACGAAGTCGATGGCGAGATGCGCCAGGTGCTGCTCTCTGCGCGGGAGTTGGCCCTCGACAACCTGCAGGATTCGACGTGGTCCAACGAGCACCTCCAGTTCACTCACGGCTTTGGACTTGTTGCCAGTCTGGCCAATTCGGCCACCCCTTCCGGGCTGCCGAGCTTCTTGGTACGAGATGTTCCCGGCACGGTCGCGACGGAGGCTCAGGAGTCGTTCGATCTCGAGCAGCCGAGGATCTACTACGGCGAGGCTTTCGGCTCGAACGAATATTCGATCGTCAACACGCAGCAGGAGGAGATCGACTTTCCGGTGGGTGACGGAGTCCAGCGTTCGCAGTACGATGGTCTCGGCGGCGTTCCGACCGGTAGCATGCTGACACGCGTCGCGTTCGCCCTACGCGAGAGCGACCCGAACTTCGTCTTGTCGAGCTTGATCACTCCCGACTCCCAAATCCTTCTGTATCGGAACGTACGGGATCGAGTCGAGCGCGCCGCTCCGTTTCTTTCTCTGGATAACGATCCATACCCGGCCGTGGCGGATGGGCGGCTGGTGTGGATCATCGATGCCTATACCTCCACACCGTTCTATCCGTACTCACAACGTCAGTCCCTGAGCGACATTGTTCCCGCAGGAGCATCCGCCACTCTCAGCGGTGAGGCGAATTACATTCGCAACTCCGTGAAAGTGATAATCGATGCCTATGACGGGACCATGGACTTCCATGTTGTGGACGAGGAAGATCCTCTCATTCGTGCGTGGCGCAACGTGTTTCCGGCGCTGTTCACCGACGAGACGCCGTCGGACGATCTCCGAGCTCACTTCCGCTTTCCAGAAGACATGTTCAACGTGCAGTCACAGGTTTATCGCAACTATCACGTAATCGAGCCGCAGAACTTCTACGCCAAAGAGGATGCGTGGGAGGTGCCGGACCGGACCGAGATCTCAGACGAGGTCGTTGCGACCGGTGAATCCGGGCCGGTGCCGCCGACCTATCTGCTGATCCAGCTACCGGGCGAGACCGAGCAGGAGTTCGTCCTCACACGTCCCTTCACGCCCCGCTCTAAGAAAAACATGATCGCTTTCATGGCGGCCCGCTCCGACCCCGAGCACTACGGCGAGTTGGTGACCTTGCGCTTCCCGAGCCAACGCTCGGTGGACGGGCCCGTGCTCGTCGATAACCGCATCAAGCAGGACGTGGAAATCTCCCGGGCGTTGACCCTGCTGGGGCAGCAGGGGTCGCGGGTCGGCTTCGGCTCCCTTGTCATCCTTCCGATCGAGAACTCGATCCTCTACGTCCAGCCGCTGTTCGTCACCGCCTCCAGCGGCGGCATACCTGAGCTCAAGAGGGTCATCCTGGTGTCCGGGGAGCAGGTCGTCATGGGAGAAAGCTTTTCGGAGGCCCTGACCGAGCTGTTCGGGGTGGGTCAGCCGTCGCTGGGGGACCCTCCCGATTCCGGCGGACAAGGCGGGCAGGGCTCGGCCGAGCTGAGGGAGATCGTGGCGGAGGCTGGGAGGGTGTACCAGGAGGCCCAGCAAGCCCTGGCGGCCGGCGACTTCGAGCGCTACGGCGCTCTTATCGAGGAGCTCGGGCAGCTGCTCGAGCGGGCCGAGGCCCTGTCTTGATTCATTTGTCCGCTCGTGGATTGGGATCTTTCCCTGATCTGACTCGCTCACCGAGCTCAAACGGGAAAAGATCTCTTGGAGGCCAGAGGCCCACCGGTGGCGCCGGGCTGGTAACATGAGGGGGCAGGGTGGAGCAGTCTGGAAGCTCGCCGGGCTCATAACCCGGAGGTCGTAGGTTCAAATCCTACCCCTGCAACTACAATAGGGAGCTCAGAGGGCAGGTCAGGGCGTCGTCGTGGCGCGTAGCGGAAGGCGGACGCGGAGGCACCGTCTCGTCCGGCCGCGACTCGATCGTGATCTCGCCGCCATGCCGCTCGACGATGATCCGCCGTGAGATATCGAGGCCTAAGCCCGTGCCTTTTCCTACATCCTTGGTGGTGTAGAAGGGTTCGAAAGCGCGAGCTTGCACTTCCTTGGGCATCCCCGGTCCGGTGTCGCCGATCTCCACGATTACGCCGTTCTCGTCGACGCGCGTTGACACCCGAGCGTGCCCGTCCCCCTCATCGCATCGATGGCGTTGTCGATCAGGTTGTGCTCAAGACCTGCTTGGTGGTGGTCGAGAGTTCGCCGCGCTGTTCTCGACCTGCTTTCTCTGTCATGTGAAGGCGAAGAGCGGGGGGAGAACGGCGACGACGGTCGCTGCCCAGAGGGCGAAGATGGGGAGGTAGGAGGTCTGCCATCGTTCGAGGCGGTGGAAGGCGATCCGTCCCGTGAGAAACCGCATCGAAAGCCAGGCGGTCCCGGCCAGGTTCACGAGCAGGACGAGGTTGAGGCCGAGCGCTGCAACGCGGTTCGGGGTGAGCCCGAGATCCCCGATCCGGGCCACCATCGCGCCGAGCACCATCACGTCGAGCACGAGGGCGCCCGCGACGGCGAGCAGTTGGACGCGGTCCATCAGCCCGGCCGGTTGGGAGGGCTCCCGCGCGGACATCGCGTAGAGGACGAGCCCCAGCACGACCACCAGGAGGGCGTCGAAGACGCTGAGCAGCTCGCGGTCGAACGCGTCGGCGACCCCGGTCACGGCGTAGGTGGCCGCGGCGACGGTAAGCATGACGGCGAACAGCGGCGTGAAGATCATGGTGAGCACCGGCGCCATGTTCTCCACCACATGCTGCTTGGACTCCACGAGCCACGCCGCCACGATCACGGCACCGGCCGCGCCCGACGGCAGCACCCACTCGAAGACCCGCTCAGCGACATCGGGCCCGATCGGCTCGAGGATCAGCGCGGTGAGCCCGAGCAGCACGCCGCCACCGAGCGCAATGAGCACGTAGTAGATGGCCCACTCGCCGGTGAAGCGGACGAAGTCCATGCGCCGCTCGTGGGATCGGATCGTGCCGCCCATGTACGGGTAGGCGACCGCGAACCACAGCATGACGGGCAGGTGGAGCCCGACGAGGAGCTCGGTGGCCGAGCCCGCGCTGTACGGGTAGAGGTTGACCACGAGACCAGCGACCGCGAACGGCGCGGCCGTGAGAGCCCAGCCGCGGAGGTCGAGCTGCCGTCGGCGGGCGAAGTACCCGGCGAGGAACGGCAGCACGAACAGGCTGAGGTTCGGCAGCAGCCACCGGGGTTCCCCGTCGGAGACCTCCGCAGCGAGGCGTACGACCTGAGCCACGACGCCGGCAGCCACAGCGAAGGCGAGCGCCTCGAACCACCCGCTGGACGGGCGCGCTGCCTCGTCCTCACCCCTCAGGACGAGCTGCTTCCACAGCCGGCCGCTGTGCTCGCGCGCGAACTCCCGGGACAGGGTGTCGAGGTCCCCCATGCGCTTCACGGCAACGAGGAACGCCTCATCGGCTGTGAGGCCGGCCGCGTCCAGCTCGGCGATCTGGTCGCGGAGATGAGCCTCGAGCTCATGTATGTCGCGGCCGTTGACGGCCGGGGCCTTCGCGACGTAGGTCCGCCACTCGGCGATCTGTAACTCGACGCCGTCCACGGGTCAGGCCTCACCGAGTGCCATCGGCAGCCGACCGGAGTCTCGCCAGACATCACCCAACGCACGCGTGACGGTCGCCCACTGCCGTTGCTGCTCCGCGAGCGCTGTTCGCCCGTCTTCGGTGATCGCGTAGTACCTGCGGCGACGCCCTTCGGGCGGTGTCCGCCACTCCGTTGTCACGTACCCGAGCCGGCTGAGGCGATGGAGCAGCGGATAGAGCATCCCGTCGGTCCACTCAAGCTCACTCCCGGAAAGCTGACGCACCCGCTTCAGGATTGCATAGCCGTAGCTCTCACCCTCGGCCAGGATCGCGAGCACGAGCGGCGTCGCCGAGGCCGCGACCAGGTCCTTGTTGATGTGCACACCGCCCTCCTATGGCTCGAAGATATATGCATAGTAGCACTAGGTATGAGTCGGCCGCCAGCAGGGACGCCTCGGTTTTCTTGGAAGGCAGGCCATCCCGAGTTCTTCCGGCTAAAGCGAGATCCGGCGCAAGGCCGCCACCAGAGGGCGGCGATCCAGTTCCTCCACTCCTGGGGATCAGAGTGGAGGAACCAGCCGACGAGTGGTGAAGTGATCTTGGGTTCGGCAGGAGCGTGAGGGAGAACTGCACAGGCTCAGGCACATCTGGCGGGAATGGCCCCCAGTACCTCGGGCCGCGGCTCGAGAAGCAGCGGCGGGCGCCGGCCTCCGGAGAAGTCAAAGACGTCGAAGAGGTCGTTGGCTGAAGCATCGCGCTTACCGATAGGCGGCAGAGAGTGCAGCCGCTCGATGAACGCCAACAACGAGGCGAACTCGTAGTTGGTGTGGCTCACGTAACCGGGCTTGGCCCACGGCGACACAACCAGCAGAGGGACACGCGGCCCCCAGCCCAAGTCGTCGACGCGTGGGGGGGCAACATGGTCGTAGAGGCCCCCGAAGTCGTCCCAGGTGATGAACACCGCGCTGCGGTCCCAGTCCTCCGAACGCATCAAGGCATTCAGCTGCCTGATGGTCCAGTTTTCGCCGGCGCACATGCTCGTTCGGTCCCGAGTCGGGTGCTCGTTGAGCTCCTCCGGAGCGATTACGAAGCTGACCTGGGGAAGTTTCCCGGCCCGAGCATCGGCTTGGAATTGCGATGCCGGGACAACCTTTCGCCAGCGAGAGGTGTAACGCATTTCCTTGATCGCCCGTGGGATGTTGTGGAATTGATGTGGCTCGACGTAGTAGCGCCACGAAATCGCCTTGGAGTCGAGCTCCTCGAAGATGGTCTTGATGCTGAAGCATGCTCTCATGCGGCTCATCAGGGCCTCGATCCTCTCGAGCCGCACGTCGTCCTCCCACTCGACGAGGCTCCGATGGCGTCCCAGCCTGGAGACGTAGTCGCCCGGGTCATCGCAGTACTTGCCGGGACGGTCGTTCGAGCTGATGTTGGAAACCACCCTCTTGGCATGCGCTGCGATGAGGTACATGTGCTCGGGAAAGGTCGAACCGAACGTTGATGAGAACATTCTGTCGGCGAGTACGAAGTTGTCGGCGTAGGCCCAGTAAGCGGGCAGGTCCTTTCTGCGGAACTGAGTAAAGGCGAGATCTTTGCCGCCCGGAATCAGATCGAATCCATTCATGGCTCCGCCGTTAACGGCGACGAGCCCTCGCAGAAAGCTATGCGCGATGTCGTGCGGATAGCGATCGGGGGCTCGTTTCAGCGGAACCTCGGAGCCGTTCGATGTGATGCCCGTTGTGACGCCGTCGGCCCCCGGATAGCGCCCGAACATGTTGTCGAATGTGCGGTTCTCCTTGACGATGACGACGACCTTCTCGATAGGAACGCGAGCCTGTGGGAGGGAGGTCTTCCCGGCGCCCCCGAAGGGCAGATGCGCCGCCAGCACCACGAGGGCAGCCGCCAAGAGCAGCTCGGCGCCGAGCAGCGCGCCAAACCGTTGGCTGTTCACATCGCTCTCGGTCACGATCCCCTCGACATTCGAGAATCGTGCGCTTGATTGTGGCCGGGGACAGTCGGCCCCAAGACAGGAAAGCTGTCGGCTGGATAACAGCGCTCAGAGCTCGGCTCGGCGCCGCAACCTCTCGATATCGCGAATCAAAATCTCTCTACCCCTGAGCTCGAGAAGACCCCTCTCCTGAAATGCGCGCAGCGCCTGATTGACGCTCGGGCGGGAGCCGCCCACCATGCCCGCGAGCGTTGTTTGCGTGACGTCGAGGTCCAGCCGGACGCCTCCCACTATTTCTTTGCCCTCCTCCTGAGCCAGCGCCAGCAGGAGCTTGGCGAGGCGGCCCGGCAAATCGAGGAACACCAGGTCCGAAGCCTGTTGCAGCGTCCGGCGAATAATCGTGCCGAGGGAGCGATGGAGGGCGTCGGCCAGCCGGGGATTGTCGAGGAGTAGACGCATGAACGAGGGACGCGTAAGGGCCAAGAGCGTGGTTTCCTGGAGTGCCCTCGCCGAGGCCGTGCGCGCCCCCCCATCCAACAACGCCAGCTCGCCGAAGACACTGGGGGGCCGAAGCGTCGCCAGCACCATCTCGGCCCCCTCCAGAGAGGTCAGCGAAAGCTTCACGAGTCCTTCGGCGACGATGAAGAGGGATTCGCCCCGATCGCCCTGGGAGAAGATGAGGTCGCCTTTCCGATAGGCGCGAGGCACGATCTCCGGAGCCAGCGCCCGGCGAGCACCGTCGTCGAGGTCGCTGAAAAGCGAGGTCTCGGCCAGCACCGCCGCGATCCGATCGCTTCTCATCGCAGGCCCACCGTACCGCGGGTCTTTGTTGGGGAGGCGAAGAGGCACCAGGAGCGCCGAGTGGTCGTTAAATGCTGCTATACGTCATCTGACGACTACTCGGCATCGAATCGGGTCGTGCCGTCAGTCGGAGCCGTTGGTCAGAACTCCCCAGTCCTTGAGCCTGCGGGTCAGCTCCGGCTCGTTCGTCTCACACAGCAGGGAGAGTGACATCAGGTCGTCCTCCCGAATGGTCAGGACACGCCCGTTGAAGTCCCCTCGCTGGACCTGGATGGCGGCCGAAAAGCGAACCAGTGGCTCTCGCCGCTCAGAGGAGAGCGAATCGAACCTGTCCAGGTGCAGAATCAGCCGGCGACGGGGGGCGGGAGCGGCCGCGGTCCCCTCGGGACTCGGCGGCAGGATCTCGGACATCGGCACCCCGTAGAACCGGGCCAGCTCGGACAGCTTGGCCACGGTAACCATGCGGTCCCCACGCTCGTAGGCTCCGATCACCGCAGCCTTCCAGACCCCCTCGGAGCTCTCCTGGACGTCGTGCAGGGACATTCCCTTCTGCAAACGAATCGCCCGCAGACGATCCCCAAGCGCCTGCGCATAGTCTCTTCCGGTCACTCCTAGCCCCCTTGCTTACTCAAAGACATCTAATCCATATGCTTCTGATCAACTATCTGTCACGAACTGTAAAGAAATTACCAATCTTTGGCAACCCACCTTGAGGATTACACTAGTGACGATGAGACCGTTGTGGAGGGGGGCCATAACATTCGGGCTGATCAGTATCCCCGTGCGTCTCTATTCGGCCGTGGAGAACAAAAGCCTTAAATTTCACCTTCTTCACGAAAAGGACGGGGGGCGGATCAAGTACCAGCGCACCTGCGGCAAATGTGGTGAGGAAGTGACCTGGGACGACATCGTCAAAGGCTACGAGTATTCCAAGGACCACTACGTGACCTTCACACAGGAAGAGATGGCGGCGCTCGACGTGGACTCGATCAAGGCCGTGGACGTCGTCTCCTTCGTCCCGCTGGAAAGGGTCGATCCCATCTACTTCGACAAGTCGTACTACGTCGCGCCGGAGAGCTCAGGGCTGAAGGCCTACAGGCTGCTGGCGGATGCCCTCCAGGCCGAGGGCCAGGTCGGGGTCGCCAAGGTCACCCTGCGGGAACGAGAGCATCTGGCCACCATCCGGCTCAAGGACGGGGTCTTCGTTCTCGAGACCATGCACTGGCCCGACGAGATTCGCACCCCCTCCTTCGAGGAGCTAGACAAGCGCGTGGACGTCAGAGACAACGAGGTCAAGATGGCGAGACAGCTGATCCAACAGCTGTCCGATGATTTCCGGCCCGAGCAGTTCGAGGACGAGTACCGCACCCGCCTGCAGGAGTTGGCCGAGAAGAAAGTCGACGGCCAGGAGATCACGGTTTCGGCCGAAACCGAAGAGGAGGGACCCGCCGAGGTAGTGGACCTGATGGAGGCCCTCAAGGCTTCCGTCGCCCAGGCGAAGGAGCGGCGCGGGGCCAACAGCAAGGGCGGCGACTCCAATCGCCAGGCAGTCTCCGCATCCTGATCCCGAGGCCTCTGCCCCCAGGAGCCTGACCGTGGACGAGGTTTCGATAACCATCCCCGCATCTCCTCAATACGTCGGGGTTATCCGGTTGGTCGCCGCAGGGCTGGCGGCTCGCCAGGGGTTCTCGCTCGATGATATCGAGGACCTCAAGATTGCCGTCGACGAGCTCGCTGCCTATGTGACCGGCTCACAGGGGCGCCTGGGCTTTCTGGAAGTGGTCTTCTCCCTGGACGGCGAGTGCATCTCGTTCAAGGGGTACGGCCGCCTGGAGGAGCCGGAGGAAGTCAGAACCAGCCTCACCGAGCTGTCTCGCATGATTCTGGAAACCGTGACCGAGTCCGCTTCTCTGGAGCGCGTCGGCGCCACGCCTACCTTTCATGCAAGCAAGACCCGCGCCTGATCGCCGTCTCGCAGACGACGGGACTGAGCTTTCCAGAGAGCAGATTCGTGCCGTCTTCCAGGCTTACCAGGACGCTCCCAACGAGGAGGAGAGGGCTGACCATCGCAAGACCCTCGTATCGCAATATCTGGGTTTAGTCGAGTTCCTGGCGCGCCGATTCCGTAATAGAGGAGAGCCGACAGAGGATTTGGTGCAGGTGGGATCAATCGGACTACTAAAAGCCATCGATCGCTTCGATCTCGAGCGCGAGGTCGAATTCTCGACCTATGCCACTCCAACGGTGGTTGGGGAGCTCAAACGCCACTTCAGGGACAAGGGGTGGGCGGTCAGGGTGCCCCGCCGCCTGCAGGAGCTTCATCTCGAGCTGAGTAAGACGGTCTCGGAGCTCTCCCAAGAGCTCGGTCGCTCCCCCACGGTTCCCGAGCTCGCCGAACACACCCAGCTCTCGGAAGAAAACGTGCTCGAAGGGCTTGAGATCGCCCAAGCCTACAATTTCACCTCCCTCGATGTCCCCGTGGATCAGGACGACGCCGGCTCGGGCTCGTTCGCCGACCAGTTCGGGGCCGAGGACGACCAGTTGCGAGTCCTCGAGTACCGCACCGCGCTGGCTCCCGAGATGGCCAAGTTGCCGCACCGGGAGCGCACGATTCTCTACCTGCGTTTTTTTCGCGGGCTCACTCAGTCGGAGATCGCACAGCACCTGGGAATCTCCCAGATGCATGTGTCCCGGCTGCTCAATCGGACGTTGGGGCAGCTCAGAGAAGCTCTAGAGGAGTGACCGGTCGCCGCCTTGGCGCGGTGTCGCTCGCCCTTATTCTCGGCGCCGGCGCCTGCTCTCTTCCTCCCGTGGACCTCGATCGGGAGCGGCCGCTTGCCCAGCGCACGACGATCTCGGCGGCGGATGGCACCAAGCTCGCCAGGCTGTTCAAGCAGAACCGAGCCCTCGTACCGCTGGAGAGGGTCCCCCGCAGCCTGGTCGTTGCCGTGTTGGCCGCCGAGGATCGCCGTTTCTTCGATCATCCGGGCTATGACCTGGGCTCCATCGCAAGAGCGGCGGTGGCCAACTTCGCCGCCGGGGAGGTGGTCCAAGGGGCGAGCACGATCACCCAGCAGTACGTCAAAAACGCCTTTTTCAGGCGTGCCCCGCGCACACTCGAGCGAAAAGCGCGCGAACTGAGGATCGCTCTCGAAGTCGAACACACGCTAAGCAAGCGACAGATCCTCGAGCGCTACCTCAACACCGTCTACTTCGGCGACGGGGCTTACGGCGTCAAGGCGGCGGCGGAGACGTTTTTCGATCACGGCGTTGGCCGGCTGACACCGGCCAAATCTGCGCTCCTCGCCGCCGTCATCAAATCCCCCGCGCACTACAACCCCCGCAACCATCCAGGCACGGCGCGAGCGCGACGCAACTACATCCTGCGCCGGCTGGCCGAGCTCGACTTGATCGGTTCTCGTCGAGTGCGGCGGGCACGGCACTCCCGTCTCCACGTGGTTGAACGGCTGCTGCGAGTGCCGACCAGGCAGCCCTATTTCGTCGAGGCAGTGAAGCGGGAGCTGATGGCCGACCGTCGCCTCGGCACGACGGAACGGGAGCGGGCGGCCGCGCTGTGGACCGGGGGTCTCGAGGTCGAGACCACCTTGGATCTGGAGCTCCAACGGGCGGCCGAGAAGGCGGTGGCCGGGGTCCTGAACCAACCGGGGGACCCAGAAGCCGCCCTGGTTGCGATTCGGCCCTCGAGCGGGGAGATCGTCGCGATGGTCGGGGGCCGGGACTGGAGCACCTCGCAGGTGAATCTTGCGCTTGGCATCAGCGGCGGAGGCTCTGGCCGGCAGCCGGGATCGTCGTTCAAGCCTCTGGTGGCGGCAACCGCTCTCGAGAGCGGAATCACGTTCGACGAGCTTTACGAGTCCTCGGGAGGGACATTCACCCTGCCCTCGGGAGAGGCGTGGCCGGTGCACAACGCCGAGGGCGGAGCCGGCGGCCTGATCAGGCTGGATGAGGCCCTGGTGCACTCCGTCAACGGCGTCTACGCCCGCCTGATTCTCCAGCTCGGAGCAGACCAGGTAGCAACCCAGGCCCGCCTGATGGGGGTCAAGGCGAAGCTTCCGCCCTACCCCTCCATAGCCCTGGGCGGGGCTGAGGTTTCCGTGCTGGACATGGCGGCCTCCTACGCCACAATCGCCAACGGCGGCACCGTGATCGAGCCCACCACGATCCGTTCGGTCGAGCTCACCGGCGGGGACATCCTGCGCCCGGACCGGCGGGTGGTCCAGGGCGTGATCTCCCCCGGAAACGCCTATCTCCTGACTCAGGTGATGCAGGAGGTGATCCGGCGCGGGACGGGGGTGGCGGCCAACTTCGGTCGCCCCGCCGCAGGTAAGACGGGAACTACGAACGATTACGCAGACGCGTGGTTCGTCGGCTATACGCCCGACTTGGTCGCGGCTGTGTGGGTGGGCCATCCTGAGGGGGCCATCCCGATGACCTCCGTGCACGGCATCCGTGTGTCGGGCGGCACCTTCCCAGCTCTCATCTGGCGCAGTTTCATGGCGAGCGCGCTTGCGGATGAGCCGGTGCGAGATTTCGTGCTCCCGGAAGGGGAGCTCGTGACGGTCTTGATCGACCCCGCGACCGGCCTGCTGGCGGCTCCTTGGTGCGAAGGGGAGCCGCGCCAGATGCTCCGCCAGCTGGTCCCGACCGCGTATTGCCCCCAGCCTGTGCCCAAGCCGACTCCGACGCCGACCCCCGAGCCGCAACAGGAGGAAAAGAACCGCAAGGACGTCGACGGCCAGGCGGGTAAGCACAACGATCACGGGGGTGTCGGCAACGACGGGGGCGGCGGCGACCAAGGCTCGCCGACCCCGGAGGAATCGCCCACGCCCAAGCCGTCGCCTTCGCAGGGGGCAGGGCCCTAGAGGCCGCTTCGCCCGCGCCCGCTTACCGCCCCCAATCTGGTTTTGTGCCAGGTAAGGTGCGGAATCCGCCCCCAATCTGGCAAAGAACCGGCTGAGGGGCGGCCGACAGGGCCGCCCGCGCCGACCGGCAGCCGTTCCCGCGCCGACCGGCAGCCGTTCCCGCGCCGACCGGCAGCCGTTC
>Ga0136613_10000064_pt1 | contig 36565 bp, 42 predicted proteins | sample AntDrymUQ2722106_2_FD_106649 | JGI IMG/M metagenome (GOLD analysis project Ga0136613, IMG submission 106649) | Polar desert sand microbial communities from Dry Valleys, Antarctica - metaG UQ272 (21.06) | ecosystem: Environmental > Terrestrial > Soil > Desert | place: Antarctica: Dry Valley... | reverse complement strand
CCCCGTCCTCGCCCAACGACGGCGGCGACTCGATGGTGATCAATGGCAGACGCGTCTCCTCATCGAGCGTGCGTCGCAACTCGTCCGGCGACTCGACGAGGACGAGCTCGAGCGTCGGCCAGACGTGGCCCCCGAGTAGATGTCCGCCCCAGGCCGTGCCGTCGGCTTTGCCAACGACGACGTGCGCGTGCACCTGCGGCTCGCCGTCTTTGACGGCGATGTCGCCAGCGAGCGTCAGCACCTCGACCTGCTCGGCGAGCGGGATCCGCTTGTAATCCTTCCGCTCGCGCTCGAAGAAGCCGAGCGTCACGTCGCTGAAGGCGCCGATGCCGCTGAAGCTCGCCGCTGTGACTTGCTCTTGCTCGGCGAACGCCAGCAGCTGCTCGACCACCTCGTCGCCCTTGTCGAAGACGAGTACGTGTCTCGTGCCGTCGCCGCCGAGACGTTTTGACTTCACGTCTGACCTCCTTCCTGCCCGTTCAGCGCCAGCTCGACCACCTCCGCGGGGTGCAGTGACCGCCAGGCGATCGTCTGGCCGATCTGCTCGCGACAGATGAAGCCGTCAGTCACGATCAACAGTCGGCTCATCGGCGGCGCGCACGGTCGGCAGCAGCGCCGCAGGCGATCGAGACATTGTAGTGCTTCTTAACGAAGCCGAAGGCGTCGGCGATTCCGCAGCAGCCGGCGTCGAGTAACTCGAAGTCGAGCCCGAGCTTGGCGAGCACGGCCTCGTCGGAGCCCATCCCAAAAATCGCTTTGTGATGGCCGTGGACGACGGTACGGCACCGAACTGGCGGCGACTCATAGCCGGCACGCTCGCGGAACTCGCCGAAGAGAAACGTCCGCTGGCTCAGGCACTTGGCGTCCTCGTCGTTGGCAGCAGGTCGATCAACTCGTCGGCGCGACATCCGTGCGCTCGGCGCGGTCCGACTCCTCCTCGACCTCGCGGCGATCGCCTCCGGACGGCGTCGAGCTGGCGCAGGACATGCCGAACGACGTCGTCCTGGAGCGCCGCGTAAAGGAGGTGGTCGGTGTCGAGATCCAGCCTCCCGCTCGAGCGCGGTTCGCGCCGCGTTCTGGAGCAACTCACGCGACGCGTCCGCTCAAGAACTGGGTGACGTCAGCTGGTATGCGAACCCGCCCGCCGCAGCGTCAGCAGCTTGCAGTCGACCCCGCTGCCGGGTAGGAATTCGGTGCCCTCCACCAGCGACAGGCGACGGTCGGTGGCGGAGCGGCCGGCCAGAAGCGGCGACAGCGTCAAGAACAATTCGTCGACGAGCCCGGCCGCGGTCAGCTCACCGAACAGCGTCGGTCCGCCCTCGCAAAGGATCAGCGTGTGGCCGCCTGCCCGTAACGCCTCGATTGTCGCGACCGGGTCGATCGGCGACTCGCTGCCGATCGGGACGATCGTGGCCGAGCGCGGGAGCCGGTCGCCGAGCCGCGCCGCACCCTGCTCGCTCGTCAGCACCAGCGCACGCTCGGCGAGCCCGGGATGGTGCGGGTCGATCCGGCCGCTGCCGCTGACGACCGCCAGCGTCGGCCTTGCAGGCCGGTTTCGCAGGCGACGCAGCTCGGCGTACAGGGGCGCGGCTGGCGGGTATGCGTGTTCGGCCGTCCACTGTCCCCGCGGCGATGCATGCAGCGTTCCGGCGCCGATGAGCACCGCGTCTGCACACGCGCGCAGGAGCCCCATGACGAACCGGTCGCGTTTGCTTCCGGCCGCGATCATCTGACTCGACTCGGTCTCGGTGGTGGGGATCGCGACGACCCCGTCGACGCTGGCGACGAAATTCGCATACAGCCGCGGCTCCAGGAAACCGAGCGAGCCGCCGTAGAGCTCCGCAAGCTCGAGGGGCAGCCCAAAGTCCGCCAGGCCCGGCGTCTCGAAGAGGAGTTCGAGCGGCTGAAGCGTTTCCAGCGGGCGGACATCAGCTGGCTGGTTCATCCGGCCAGGGTCCCTATCGCGAGTAGGCACGCGCCTTCTGCTTCACCGAGTCGCCGCTCGTCGGGCCGGTAGCAGTAGGCGTAGCCGTCCTGGGCCGAGTGTCCTCAATTCGACTTGCCGTTCTGCGGTGGCCTTTCCAAGAGAGTGCTAAAGGCCCGCATAGTCCCGGTAGCTGTAGCCGGCTCCCCAGAAGGGCATGTAGCCGTAGTACCCGTAAATATTGCCGTAGTACGTCTTGTCGTCGACAAGTTCTGGGTCGTAGCGGGGGGCTTTGGCGACATGGTCACGAGAGTGGTTGATGTGGACGTCGTCGGTGATCTTCGTGATCGCGTCGACTGGGATGAACGACTTCGTCTCGCCGACCCCAAGGAATCCACCGTGTTCTACTCGCAGAAAACGTACTTTCCGCTCTTGGTCGTCGATGAGCAAGTCATCGACCTTACCGAGGTCGTTGCCGTCCTTGTCCTTCACCTTCCGTCCGCGAATGTCGTCAGCGGCATTCGAAACCGTCTGGCCGGTGTCGCTCAGTTTGCTCAGCGTGACGTTGTCCTGCGTCGTCATGGGGAAGCATCCTCCTGCGTCTCGTGGTGGATTCGTAGAGTGCTCGCCATGTCTCTCTAGCGTCCGTCGCGGGCCCGTTCTTACCGCCGCCGATCGAGGCGACCCCCGAGTGAGATTCAGTCCGTCGTGTGGTTCCGTAGCGCTCGAGCAGGCGCGAGCTGCGCGCTCAGCTTTCTGCGGACGTCGTGGAGCATCTTGTAGATCGCTCCGGGCGTGGTGTCGAGCTCGATCGCGACCGTCGCGGCTGGGACGCCGTCGATCGCGACTGCGATCAGGACAACCCGTTGGCGGGTGGTCAGCCGGCCAGTGATCGCGCTGCTCAGCGTGCGCAGCAGTTCATGAACCTCGGCGCACTCTTGCGGTGAGCGGCCAGGGTCGGGAAGCGCGAACGCGCGCTCGGGGTCGTGTGCGAGGTGATCGTGTCCCAGGCGCCGGCGGATGCTGACCGGAGCCTCGAGCTGAGCGAATCTCCGCGCCCACGTCCAGAACTGGCTTTCGCCCCGGTAGTCGTCGAGCTTGCGCAAGACCGCGAGTAGCGCGTCGTCTGCAGCCTGCACCGCGAGATCGTCCAGATCGCTTGTTGGGAAGTCTGACAGCCTTCTGGTGCGCAGCCGGATGTGAAACCACGCCTCACGTCGGAGACGCTCGTGAAGCTCAGCGATTGCACGGCCGCGTACCGGCTCCGCGCCATGCAGGCGGTCCCACCACGCGCGCGACTCGGGATCCAGCCACTGCGCCAGCCTTCCCTGCACGGCCGCGCGCGGCGCCCGATCCGGACTCTCGTCGAGCCCCCTATGCGAGCGGCGGCTCGAGCGGGCGGACCGTCGTGAAGGTGACGGGCGGGCAGTTCTTCTGGACATTGCAGCCTGCCCGCGTGCCGGCCGGCAGCCGTGTGCGCTTCGACGTCACCTCGATCGACGTCAACCACGGCTTCGGTCTCTACGACCCGCACGGTCACCTGATCGGATCGGTGCAGGCGATGCCCGGCTATCACAACCAACTCGACCTGACGCTCGACGAACCCGGCGTCTACCTAATCCGTTGCTTCGAATTCTGCGGCCTCAGCCACTCGACCATGATGAGCTCCTTACTCGTGAGGCGGCGCTGATGGCGACCGTTAGCGCCCCGGCCGCCTCGACGCTCCACCCGCGCGCGGCCGCGTTCACGGTCGAGGCGCGCTCGATAGAGCGGAGGTTCGGTCTGCTCTTCGGCATATCGGGGATCGCGCTCGTGGCGGCGATGGGCGTGCTCGGCCTGATCATGCGCCTGACACAGGCCAAGGTGATCTCCCTCTCGCCCGCCTGGTTCTACCGTCTGCTGACGCTGCATGGCGGCGGGATGATCACCGGCGCTCTTCTGGCTGCGATGGGCGCGACGTGGTACGTCGTGCACCCGACGGTGCCGTTACGGCCGCAACGGATGCTCGCCAGTTACGCGCTCCTGGTGAGCGGCGCGGTGGCGGTGCTGGTGGCAACGCTCATAGGTGGATTCGGCGCCGCCTGGACGTTCCTCCCGCCGCTTCCGTTTTTCCCTTCCGGTCAATGGCCGGTCTGGTCGGAGGCCGTGTTCTTCGTCGGGATGATCGCAATCGGCTCGGGCTTCTTCGTCTACTGCCTCGACGTTCTCGAGCAAGCCGCAGCCGCCTACGGCGGCGTGCTTGCGGCGCTCGGCTGGGAGTTCTTGCGCGGCCGCGAGCAGGTCGCGCCGCCGCCACAGGTGATCGCCGCCACCGTCGTCGCGATCGACGGCATGCTCGCGATGGCGGCGGGGTCAGCGATCACGCTCGGCCTGCTCGGTCATACCTACGACTCGAGCGTTGGTTTCGACCCGCTCGTGGCGAAGAACCTCGTCTACTTCTTCGGGCATACGATCGCGAATTTGATCATCTACCTTGCTGCGGCTTCCGTGTATGTGATCCTGCCCCGGTACGCGGGCCGCGCGTACGAGGTTACGAAGGTGTTCGTCGGTGGCTGGCTCGCGGCGCTCGTGTTTATCGTCAGCGTCTACTCGCACCACCTCTACTTGGACTTCGTCCAACCGAGGTGGGCCGAGATCATCTCGGAGGTCAGCTCCTACGCCTCGCTGATCCCTGTCGCCGTGATCACGATCTATTCGATGACAATGCTCGTTTGGGGGTCCCGTTATCGGTGGACGCTCGCCTCCAGCCTGCTCTACGTCGGACTCATAGGCTGGGCGATCGGCGGCACCGGCGCAGTCATCGACTCGATCATCCCGTTCAACTTCCGGCTCCACAACACCGTGTGGGTGGTCGCTCACATCCACACGTACCTGATGTTGACCGTCGTCGTTTGGATCCTCGCGTTCGTCGCGCACATGCTCGAGCGCGACGCCGGACGTACCTCGTCGTCCGGCGCGCGGATCGCGATGCTCACGCTGATGCTCGTCGGCGGCTTTGGCCTGACCGGCACCTGGTTTGTCGAAGGAGCACTCGGGATCCCGCGCCGCTACGCGATCCAACCCACGGGCACCAGCGCCTACAGTGTCGTCGGCAGCATTTTCGGGCTGCTGTTCGCGCTCGGTTTTCTCGTCTGCCTGCTCCAACTCTTGTCGCTGGCGCGCACGGCTTGGGAACGTCGGCATTACGTCCAGGTCGAGCACGTCGAGAGCTGGACCGGCACCCATTACAAGGCGCGCGAAGAGCGCGAGCTGACGCCCGAAGCTCCCCGCGATCTTCCAAACGCCATCGGCACGCCGCTCTCCGGTGGCCCCCAGCTCGGGTTCGGGCTGGGGCTCTGCATCGTCTCGCTCGCCGCCTTCTTTCCGCAGGTCATCTCCGCGTCCGAGTCCAGCATCCGCTACCACCACCTCGACCACGCCGGCCAGTTCCTCTTCGGCACCGCGCTCGGCGTCCTACTCGGATCGGCCCCTTCGATCTCGCGCCGGCTCGGCGACCGCCCCGGCCTGGGAGTCGCTGCGGTGGTCGTCGTACCGATAGTGATGATGCTCCTGATGGTCCCCCGGATCTACGAGCCATTGGAGCGCCATCCCCTCGAGCACGGTCTCTACCACGCGGGAATGGCCGCCCTCGGCCTCCTCACCGGTCTCGGTGCAAGCAGACTCGGAGTTGTCGCCGGCCGCCTGTCCGCATTCCTTTCCATCGGGATGGCGCTCATGTTCGCCGCAGCAATGAAAGGCGGGTGACAATGACCGACCAGCACGACGGAAACTCGGGATCCCTCTGGCGCTGGCTGGTCGGCGGCCTCGCCGGTGGGGCCGCCATACTCGGCCTGCTGATCGCCGCCTATGCAGTCGGCTACCACCGTGGAGAACACCACCACACCTCGGCAGCCGCGGCACCGGCAACCACTCCGAGCACGACTACCGCCTCGACGTCGACCGCGGCGGCTGGGACGACACCAAAATCGAGCAAGCCCGGGCCCGTCACCGTGACGCCCGCGCTCCTCACCCGCGGCAAGGCGCTGTACCAAAGCGACGGCTGCTCCGGCTGCCACTCGCTCACCGGCGCGCCGGGCGCAGGCCCAACGTTCAAAGGCCTCGCCGAAGGCTCGAGCCAACTTACGAACGGGCAGACGGTTTCATTGGGGGCCGTGTCGGCAGCGCCTCTGATTCGGAGGCGTGAACGGAGCGGGTCGCCGTGTCGTCGTGCTGATCTCTACTCCCGCCGCCAGCCTCATCTTCAATTGCGCCGCTGCTCATGCTCCCAGCATTGACCACGACGCCACTCGTCGAGGGTTTCCGACTTCGGGGATCATCGCTACGCGATGATGCACACCTTGACAGCCGGTCATCCTGAGCCTTCCCGTCATCGACCAAAGGCCTTGCGCGAGGCGCTGGAGCCTGGCATCGCCGAACTCGTGCGGCACGCGCGGGATGGGCGCCTGGTCCTTTACGTGGGCGCCGGGCTGAGCGTGGCCCCGCCGGCCTCAGGGCCGAGGGGGTCGACGGTCGCTGACCGCCTGCGTCCGTACGTTGCGGAGATCCTGGGCGTCGGGATCGAACAGATCACCGACCCCACCCTTGAGGCGCTCGGCGAGCGGATCGGCCAGGACGCTCCTCAACGCATGGCGGATCTCAAAGAGCGCGCTTCAGCCGCTGAAAACTTCGTCGACATGGAGCCGAATTACGGCCATGAGGCCGTTGCCTTGCTGCTCAGGGAGGGATTGGCCGATGTCGTTTCTGTGAACTGGGACCTAGGTATCGAGACGGCCGGGCTGCGTCTCGAGATCACGATCGAGGGGGTATCCAGCGCGGCTCAGCGTCAGCAGCTCGCGCCCACCAGATACCCGCTCTACAAGGTGCATGGTTGCGCCAGTCGGCCCTCGACCCTTCAGTTGACTAATGCTGAGGTCGACAAGCCGCCGCGCTGGGCGGCGGCGGAGGTCCAACGGGCGCTCGCCGGCGGCACTGTGCTGTTCATCGGGCTTGGGACAGTCGGCGTCTACGTGAGTGAGCCGGTAGAGGAGCTCATTCCGCTCTGGACTGAGGCGGGCGCCACCATCCGCGTCGTCGACCGCGACGGACCTTCTCCGGCGTGGCGCGAGGTCTTAGGCCCCGGCGCGGACGACGTTGGCATGCCGTTCACCGCGGACGTATTCCTCGACGGGCTACTCCGGGCCATCACGGTGGGAGCCCTCTCGAACGCTGAGCACTCGATCCGACTAATTGCCGAGGAGGACGCGTGGGCGCACACGATGCTCGGCGGGTGCGTGGCCGTCCGCCGCGCCCTCGAGTCGTCAACGGCCGATGCCGTCCTCCGCTGGTGGCGTGACGGTGTGCGCGGGCTTGCTCCCGGCCAGCAGTTCGTTTTCAACGATGCGGGACGGCAGGCGCTCATGGGCGTCGCGCGGATTGCGGGCGAGGATGGCGGTGAGCTGGTGGCGCAGGGTGCCGGCGGCCACCTCACGCTGCGCAGCGAGAAGCGCTACTTCGAGATCGTGTGTCGGCCTGGTCAGCGTTTCCGGGTAGTCAGCGACGCGGCGCGGGAGCGCGTCCGACGCCGCCGCGAGGCTGGACTCTACGCGGAGCCCGGAATCATCACGGTCGTCGTCCACGGTGCCGAGGGCACGTTTCCGGCCCACACCGCACCGGTCGAAATCGCGGGTGCGAGCGTTGATGCGCCAAGCATTGCCGCGGGCGCTGAGGATGGCGTCGTGCTTGTAAGGGCGGAGCGCCTCGTCGCAGGGGAACAGGCGGCATGACGAGGCAAGCCGAACTCGAGCTGTTTCGCGACGTCCTCGCCGATGGCGGTTACACCGTGCAGGACATTGAGCTCGAGGATGTCGGTCGGGCTTTGGCCGCGGAGACGCCTTATGCATTGGTGGTTTGCTTCGCCGCCGAGTGGGAGGAGCTCGAAGACCGCGTTGAGCACGCTCAGGCCGGGCTGACAAATCTGGCGGCGACGCACCCTTCACCGCGGAGCTGGGATCTCTACGTCGTGGCAGTGCTTCAACGCGCGGATCCCCGCTTCGACGCGGTCCGCGAGGCGCTGGAGAGCGACACTCGTTACGCACGTAAGATCGTTGTGACGGCCGCAGGTGGGACGATCGCGAACGTGGAGCGAGCCCTGCGTCCGCTTCTACCGTTGCGACCGGTCGCCAAGATTCCGCTCCTCGACCCGCTGCAGGCCGTCCGCCGCGAGTTGCTGGAACTCGGCGTCGACCTAGTGCTGGTCGACGCGGCGCTCGACGTTTTCGAACGCACCTCGGAGGTGCGAGTCCCGTGACCCAGCCGCGGCTCGTAGCGATCGAGCTCGAAGGCTTCCGCGGGTTCGCCGAGACCCGACGGCTTGACCTCGACGCGGATGCCGTCGTCATCCGTGGCGACAACGGGTCGGGCAAGACGTCGCTCGTCGACGGGCTCCTTTGGCTGTTCTGTGGGGAGCTTAGGCACCTGACAGAGCGCGTGAGAGGGCTGCGGCGTACTGAGGACGCCGTCACAAGCCGTTTCAACAACCACGACGCACGGGTGACCCTTGAGATGCGGTGCGAGGGTCGCCTATATGCGTTCACTCGCACGGGCGACGAACGGCGGACGAAGCTCGAATGCCTGATTGACAACGAGCCGATCGACGACGCCGACTCAGTGCTTGCTCGAGCGTTCGGTCACGAGGAGCTCGGCTCGCTGCGCCAGGCGATCCTGACGTGGGGGCTGCTCCGCCAAGACGCAATCCGAGCCGCGCTCGACTTTGCTGGCGGCGCACTGCATGAGCGCCTGTCCGGCATCATCGGACTCGAGCGAGTCACGGCTTTCGCCGCCGCAGCCACCCGGGCCTCGGATGCTCTGATCAAGGAGCGCACGTCTGCTCGAGGCTCTCTCAAGGTAGTCACCGAGCGTCACAAGGAGGCCGTTGATCGGCGCGACCTCGCCCGGCGGGCGGCGAGCTCTTCGGAGGATGCCGGACGAGTCCTACACGACGGGTTGGTGAAGGTCTCGGACGCATTGCCCAACGGCGTCTCGTTGTCCCTCGATGATCCCGATCTCGAGGCTGTGGCCCAACTCGGGCAGCTAGTCAGACGACTGATCGACGCTCTTGAGGCCAAGCACGAACGGATGGCGGCGCTTGCCGCGCACGACAAGGACACCGACGCTGCTGTGGCGGCGACCGAAACCGCACTGGAGACCGCCCGCCAACGCGCGGTGGAGGCCAGCGACCGAGCGCCGGCGTCTGCGCAACTCGCGGCGCTGGCCCTCGGCATGCTGAGCGACCACTGCCCGGTGTGCGGTCAGCCAATCAATGAAGCGACGGTACGCGAGCATCTCGAGGAGGTGCGCGCGGCGTCCGAGCAGCTAGCGGTCTCGGCGCAGCAAGCGAAGGACACCCTCGCCCGTGCGCAGACTGATCTCGCCCAGATCCGAGAGCGGGCCCGCCAACGGCGCGAGGCCGAGGCAGCTCTCCACGCCGCCAGGGCCGCAGCACAGGATCTGCTCCACGATGCCGCGCCGCGCCTTCGCGTCGTCGGTCAGCCGCTTGACGACGCAGCATCGCGCGAGCTCCTGGATGGACTGCGGCAGGCACGAGAGCGGCTTCTTCAGGTCTACCAGGACGCCCAACGGGTCGGAGGCATCCACCTGGCACGACTCGACGGTGACGTCGATGCTCTGTCGGCCGAACTTGCCGACGCACAGGGCAAGGTCGACCAGCTTGAGAGGCGCTGCTCCCAGGCGAAGTCCCTTGAGCATGCAGCTCATCGCGCTGCCGAGAACATCGTCGAGAAGGCGCTCGACAAGCTGCGACCCAGCTTCGCGGAGGTTTTCGACCGGCTCAATCCCAACCCGGCGTTTACGGAGCTTCTCGCCCGCCAAGACGTGTTTCGTAACCGCAATCAGGTGGTCCCCGTCGTTCGCGACCGTGACCGCAACATCGACGCGAATCCCCTGCTGGTGTTGAGCGAAGGCCAACTGAACGTAGTCGCGCTGTCGTACTTCCTCGGCATGGCTCTGAACGCACAAGAGGCGATGGTCCCGTTCCTGGTGCTTGATGATCCTCTGCAAGCGCTCGACGTCATCGCCATCCTCGGCTTCGGCGACCTGTGTCGTCGGATCCGTGACGAGCGCCAGTTGATCGTGACCACACACGACCGACGCTTTGCAGACGTGCTCGTGCGCAAGCTCTCGCCGCGGGTACCCGCCGACCGGACGATCGTGCACGAGTTCGAGAGCTGGACGCGCGAAGGCCCGAGCATCCGCACTGCCGTACCCGAAGTGGCCGAGGTGATCCCCCTCCTGGAGCGTCGGGCATCGTAGGGACGCTCGAGGCGGGGCGTTCCACCTTCACCACAGAAAGACTCGACGTGCCAGTTCCGGCGAACGCTCATTCCGGGGGGCCCGCCGGTTCAGCTGGCCATGACGCGCCTTAGAAGTGCCAAGTCCTGCGAACCCGAAGGCCCACAGGACTTGACAGTGTGGCTCTCTCACCCGGCGGCGTTGGCTGTCAAGCGAGCGCTGCTTTCATGCGCGCACGGTGCCGCGTCAGGCGCACGGCGCGGGTCAGTGGCACGCCAGGCATGCAGATCAGGTTGCAGAGCACGAAAGCACATCGAGCACGCACTCGCGCGCTGCTGGTGCGGCGATCCACACGAGCGGCAACACAGGGTCGAGGCGGCCGTCGAAGTCGAACACGAAACGGCTTGCCGCGAGAAGGAGCGGCAAGCTGCCGCGAAGCGGGTCGCTCGGGTGATCGCGGATGTCGAAGCGGACCTTGAACTCGCACTTCACGGGCCGCTCGAAGCTCACACGGAGGAGGAGGCGCCAGTAAGAATCGCGCCGGCTCGGTGCGAGGAGTGACCAGCCACACGAGGCCTGAACCGTGGCGTCGTCCTCGACGACGCGCGCGAGGTCGAGGACATCGCCTCGCCTCCGCGAGTCGACGTGGAGTGCGACCGTTAGGCCGTCATCCGGGTTGCCATCGAGAACGGTCGCCGAGCGGCACGGAAGTGCGTCACGGGCGAGCTCCTCGAGCCGCTTCTCAAGGCGCTTAGGTGGCAGTGTGGTCAGGTCCTCGAGGATGACCTTCACGGTAGCGTGGCCTCCACACGGCGAGCAGGGCGCCTCGCCAGTTGACGGAGCCGGCGGTCCTTGAACCACGGCCGCAGCTCGATCCGCGCCGGGGCGAGATGGCCGTAGACGAGAACGCCCTGGCCCGGCCGCATCTCGCGGAGGACGTTCGCAGGCGCGAGATTGCGGTAGGCGACTGACTCCGTCGTCGAGTGGCGCCCTTCGACACCCGAGGTCGCAGACATCTGGCGCACTTCCTCGTCACCGAGCAGTCGCGCGAGGTACTCGAGCGTCTGCGGGTCGGCGATGCCAGACAGGATCACCTTCGCCCGGTGGTTCGAGACGATGGTCGGTGCGCGATCGCGTCCGTAGACCGCGTTGATCTGGGCGATGTCCTGAAACACGGAGACGAGCTGAATCCCCTGCCCTGCGCCCGTCGATGCCAGCGTCGCGAGGTCGCGTAGGGGCGCGATGTTGGCGCACTCGTCGAGGACGAGCAGAAGCGGAGGATCGAGAGGCTGGCCGGTTTCAGTCGTGCGGTCGTAGGCGTGCGCGACGATCTCCTGCACGAGCGTCGCGAACAGCGGCTGCAGGCGGCGCTGCTCATGCGCCGGGGCGCAGAGGTAGGCGGTGTGCCAGCCGCCGTCGAGAATTCGCTCCGCTCGGAGTTCGGCGGTCATAGCTGAGGCGAGGACGCCGGGGTCGGCATACGCGATGAGGACGGTCTGCGCGGTCGCGTAGACGCTACCGCGCGTCTTCTCGTCCCAGAGCGAGATCGCCTCGAACCCGCTGAGGGCCTCCTGCTCGTCGTTTTGTTCAAGGGCCCAGCGGACGCGCTCGTCCTCCTGCACGTCGACCCACTGGACGACCTGAACCATTGTCCCGCCGCTGCAAGCGGCGGCGAGAAGGATCGGCGCCAGGAGCTTGGCGGTCGCTCCGTACCAGAACTCCGCGGCGTCGCTCGTCCCCCCGCCCGGCCGGGCGCCGCGGACGAGCCACTCCGCCACACGCTGCGCGCCCTGCCAGGTGAGACACTCCATCAGCGGCGTCCAGCCGGCGGTCGGAAAGCCAGTGCTGCCCGTGGGGTCGTAAACCAGGGTGCTGGCTCCGGGGATCGCGGAGCGCGCGGCAAGCGTCTCTCGGAGAAGATCGGTCTTGATCGACGTGGCGACGACCGGCCCCTGCCATTCGAGGATTGCAGGGATCGCGAACCCCGTCGTCTTCCCCGTCTGCGTCGGGCCGACGACGATCGCCGACTGCCTCGACTCCGCCGCGACGAGGCGCCCTTCGGCGCGGCCGAGGATCAGGCGACCGGGTTCGTGGCCGCGCACGAACAGCGTGCGAAGATCGCGCGGACGCGCCCAGCGGGCCGTTCTGGCCGAGCCGACACCTCGGTTGCGAAGGCGTATCGAGAGCAGCACGAAGGTCGCGAGGCTCGGGAGGACGATGGCGGCGAAGGTTCCGTAGAAGCCGACGGGGCCGGGTATCAGCTTGCGCGCCCGTTCGGGCCATGCCTGCGCGGGATCGCCGACGTGATGCGGGAACTGCGCCACGACCGAGCCCATCTCCGACACCCGCACCGGCGGCCAGGCGCCGCCGAGGAGCCGACCGGAGACCTCGCCGGCGACCCACAGCAGCGCGCCGGCGCAGAAGACGCCGCCGAGCAGCCAAAAGGCGAGCGTTTCCAGCGGATGGGCTTTCGCCTCGCCTCCGGCGGGAAACCGAGGCGCGCTCCCTCGGGTCTTCATGCCGCTGGCCTCACGAGCATGCGGGCGTCGGTGTCAACGATCTCGCGCTCCACTGAGGAGAGACGATGCTGGACGAGGAATGACCGCTGTCCGACCTTCCACAGCGCCCAGCCGCGGCGCAGGTGAGGAAGGAGCTCTGCCTCCGTATCGGTCAGCCCGAGCAACTCGCGTGCCTGAGGCAGCTGATCAGGCGGCTGGGCGTAGACGACCTTCGTCTCGGCATCGGCGAGCAGGCCCTCAGCGAGGCGGACCTCGCGAGAGCCCTCTGCGCCGGCCGCGCGCAGGTCGGAGAGCCGGTGCATCACCACGACGTTTTGCGTCCCGAGGCCGCGGGAGAGCTTGAACGACTGCTGCAGCCACTCGCCGATGCCGAGGCTTGAGAGGATGCGCCAAGCCTCGTCGACGACGACGATCCGCTTCGCCGGGCGCTCGTCCGTCTCCGCCTCGATCTGCGCCTGCAGCCATGCCGTCGCGCAGGTCATGAGGATCCCGAGCGCCGTCGTGTGCGTGTTCAGGACAGCACGGAGGTTGAGTACGACAAGCGGGGCATCGAGGTCGAGCCCGGGCGTGGTCGGTCCGTCGAACATGCCTTTGAGATTCCCCGAGCAGAGCTGGTCGACCGCGAACGCCATCGGCCGGACTGCGAGCGCGATCTCGCCGACCTCCATCGCGAGCGCGTCCGCCATCTCGCCGGTCGGATGGACGAGCACGTCGACGACGTCGGGGAGGGTGGGCTCACGGTCCGAGCGTCGCGCGAGAACCGAGACGGCCTCCTGACCGGCCCGCTTCTCCTCTGGCGTGAGCGGCCGCTCGAGGGCAGCCGCCGCGACGGAGTAGAGGAGGTTTAGCTGGCGCTCGGGGCCACCGCGCGGCGTGAGTGGGTTGAGCCTGATCTGCCCGCCCGGAGAGAGTGTGATCGGACGCACGCCCATCGCCTCCGCGAGCCTGTCGTACTCGCCCTTGACGTCGACGATCCATGCCTGCCGTCCGAACACGGACTGGCGAAGCACGTAGGTCTTGACGAGGCTCGACTTCGCGCGCCCGACGATCCCGATCACGACGGCGTTCGGGCTCGTCAGCTCCTTGCCGTACAGCTCCCACGCGTCGTAGCAGAAGGAGCCCCCGTAGACGTCGCGTCCGATATAGACGCCGCGCCCTCCGAGCCCGCCCTCGGCAACGAACGGGTACGCGGCCTGCACATTCGCAGTCGTGGCTCGGTGCCCTGGCTGACCCTTCGCTTTCACCGCAGTCCTCGGCAGAGCGGCAGCGTGTACGTGAACGCCTGCTCCTGCTGCCCGTGGAGGCGGAGCAGTTCGAGCCGTGCCATCTGCGCCGCGTGCTCGATCTCGGAGCAGTTCCGTTCGAGCTCCTCGAGCGAACGCGCAGACACCGTGACGTAGCCCGCGAAACGGACCGCGGCGTGACCATCGGCGAGCTCCTCTTCGCGGCGGACGACGGCCTCGGTCTGACGCCTGCGCCTGGCCGTCTCCATGAAGCCCATGCGCCCGCGGAGCTCGCGGTCGGCGACGTCCGAGGTGCGCGCGGCTTCGACCTCGCGGATCGCCTTCAGCGGGGAGGTCGCCTCGATCGTGACCGCGATGGCTCGCACCATCTGGGCGTTCAGGAGCAAGGGCGAGAGGAAGGCGGCCCCGACGTCGATACGCGGCCAGCTCGCGATCCAGTAGGTGGCGTGGACCGCTCCGTCCGTGCGATAGACGCTCCACGATGTGTCAGCGGCAACAGGCCAGGCGGCCGCCTCGTCGATGCCGTCGCGGTCCGGGTCGGCCGCGGCGAGCCGCGCGAGCCCGGGCCGTGACCACGGATCGAACGCGACGCGCACTGCACCAGCGAGCATTCCGGGGCGAAGGGCGCCGACGACGCGCACATCGGCGGCGGTCAGGTGCTCACCGAGCGCTTCGAGCTCACGAAGCAGGACGCCACAGGCACCCGCATCCGCTCCCTGCTTGCCACCCGCGCGCTTGATCTGCCGCCACGCTCGTTTGGCGTCGATTTGCAGACAGACGAAGAGCTCGTGATCCTTGGTGGCGGCCGGGGCGCTGCTCGTTAGCTCGAGGTAGGCCTGCATGGCGAGCGAATCGACGGCAACTGTGTCGCGGGTCCACGCCTCGCCGAGGTAACGGCCGATCTCGTCGCCGTCCGCCGGGACGGTGCGCTCGACCCACTGGATTCGGCTCACCGGCGAGCCTTCGCGGGCCAGACCCGAGAGGACCCCGCCCCAGCCAGCCTGCCTGCTCTCCTGCTCCGCTCGATCGAGGAGCCCGAACGACGTCACCCGAACAGCAAGCACCGCGGTGTACGAGCGGGCGCGACGATCCTTGATCACACCGACCGTCTCGCCGTGGAAGGGCGCCGCTAGCAGCTCGAGGTCGCGCGCTGCCTCAGGCAGCGCGGCGATCGGTTCTGGGCGCCCGTCTGTCGTCGGTCGGGTGCCGGCCTGCGGGGCGGGCGAGAGCTGGACGTGACGTCCTCGAAAACGCCGCGCGGCGTGCCGGCCGACGATCGGGAGCCACTCTTCGGCCGAGCGGCCGCTGATCGGCCAGAAGCAGAACACCACGCTCGCCAGGACGAGGGCGAGCGCGGCGGCGACCCCGGTTCCGCTCGAGAGGGAACGCATCAGGATCACGGCTCCGGTGAGGCTCGCGGCGATGATGAACACCTGCGATGGACGGAGTGACCCGATCAGCCCACGGCGTTCAAGTGGACCGAAGCGATAGCGCTGATGCTCGCCGGTGCTCATGAATCACCTTCACCGCTGGGCGGTCGCCTGTCCGGTGGCGGCTCTGGTCCCCGCGGTTGCTGGACCGGCGGCGAAGGTGGTGGTGGCGGGCGAGATGGCGGCGGCGCCTCAAGGGTTGGCAATGAACTCGGTTCTGCATGGCGCGGTGGAGGCGTACCCTGCGGCCGCGTACTCGGGTAGACGGTTCCGCCCGACGGGCCCGTGGTCCGGCTTGACGATGCGCCTGCGCCCGGCTCGTCTTTCGCCTCGCGCAGAGGCGAAGAAGATTCGTTTGTAAGCCGGTGGGCGCTCGGCTCTGTTGTCGGCCCATGCGCGTACGTCGTTCCTCCGGTCGTTGCGTATGCGGGTGAGGTCGAGGGCCGCGAGCTTCGGTCCATCGCTTGTCGCATATAGGCGGCTGGGCTGTGGACGCCGGCGGATCCGGCGGCCGCGGACATAGACGAGCGTTGGCTGGAAACACTCGCTGCCGCGACTTCCATCATCGGGATCATTCGCAGGAGAGCGAACGGTGACCAGGCGGCGAGAACGAGCAGCGCAGAGCCGGCGAGCATCTGCTCGAAGGTGTTCCCGTCGCCTTGGACGGCATCGGTGTTCGCGATAGCGGCGGTGGCGAGGGTGAGGATCGCGACGATGACGAACTTGGCGAGGATGATCGCGACGAGCAGCTCAACGAGACGTCGTGCCCAGCGGCTTGTCGCGGGCCAGATCATGGCCACGAAGGTGAGGGGAAGGAAGAAGACGCAGATGTAGATCGCGGCGTCGCGGATGATCATCTCGAGCCAGAGCACGAAGGCGCCGATCGCGAGGATGATCGCGCCGAGGAAGACCCCGAACAGGGGGATGCCGGAGCCCTCGTCGAGGGCGTTCTTGTAGGCGTCGCCGACCGCCTGGAGCAGGTTGTCTGACTGTTCGGTTCCCAGGCCGCTTACAACTGCGCTCGACATGTCGTCGGTGATGGCCACGAGCAGGCCGGCTGCTGCGATCGCTACTCCGGCGAGGACGAAGGCCATCGGTAGGTAGCCGAACGCCGACCGTATGAGCAGGCCGATGTCCTGGCGGATGACCGACTGGATCACTGCGAGCATCAGCATCAGGAGCGCGAGGGCGCCTGCGACCGCGACCATGGCGCCGTACTGGCCCTCGAACCAGCTCGCCGTGAGGTCGGGGCTGGTCGTGTTCTCGATCAGCTCGCCGACCTTGCCGGTGACCCATACGGCCGCGTTCGTCACCCAGGCGGTGACGCCGCGCATGACGAATTCGCCAGCCTCGGCCGCCACCTTCGTCACTGCGCCAGCGACGGCGTCGCAGACGTTGCCGACGACGGGGAGGTCGCAGGGGTCGGGGATTCCGATTCCACCCCCACCACTGCTTCCGCTCGGGGGCGATGCGTCGGGAACGCTCCCCTTCGGCCCGATGTTGATCGTGAACTGGCGCTCCGACTTCCGTGGCGCACACCAGGAAGCCGACGGCGGATCCTGGTCGTTGATCTCCATCCAGAACGTCCACGCGCCTTGTTGGGTCGGGATCCCGCTGACGAGACCGCCCGGGGACAACACCAACCCGGGTGGGAGGCTGTCGCTGAGGACTCGGAACTGGTACGGCAGAGCGGGCCCACACCCGTCGCGGCCTTCGAACAGGTGGTAGAACCGCGATCCGACCGCGCCGTCCGGCGTCTGGAAGCTCCCGTCGGTGAACTTAGCGGCCCCAGCTGGGGGTATGAGCACGAGGGCCAGCAGCAGGGCCCCAAGCAGGAGGCCCAGGCGCCTGCGGGTTCGAGCGAAGCGACCGTTAGCTCGCATCTCGGATCTCGGAGAAGCTTGCGACGACGGTGAAGAGTTCCCCCGGTGGCGTTGTCGCTTCTGTCGATGAGAGTGGGGGAGTCGGGCCTGCCGACGCTTCGAACGAGCGCACCTTCCACGCACCCGCCTCCCAGACGAGCCGCACGACCTGCGTGCGCCACGACTGCTGCGGCTCGATCGTGGCGCCGCTGCCGACGATTCCGACATACCAGACCGCCACCGTGGCCTCGTTGGTTGAGAACCGCTCGACTCGGTAGCCAACCGGGACCGAGCGGAGCACTATCACCGGCCGGGGTACGGTGTCGGCTCCGAGCATCGCTCGTGTCTGAACACCGGCTTGGTTGAAGGCTTCGATCAGCTGTGCTCGTGACGCGGCGGAGGCGATGCGCTCGACGACCGCACGAAGACGCGCCGGCTCGAGCAGGACGTCACCGTCGAACTCCGTTATCGATCGAGCTGCCGCTGCGACGGCCCCCGCGCGCGTCCGAGTCGTTGGTGCGTGCGTTCGCCTGCCCGGGGCGGAGCGCTCGCCCACGTCGGCTGGAGAGCTCGTAGTGGCCGCGGGCGGGGTTGACTCCTGGGGCGCAATGCGACTCCCGATCGCCATTCCGATCGCGAGCAGTGCTAGAGCGGCAACGATGCACGCCAGGACAAGGCTCTGGCTTCGACGTTCGCGACCGAGAACCGGGATGCTGACATCGCGCCCGGGCATGACTACTGGACGGTCCGGCCGAGATCCTCGAAGAACGCGACGATCGCCGGTGCCGCACCCACGAGGAAGGCAGCGAGGGCAGAGATGAGCGTTCCGCGCCGGCCCATCGACGCGTGCTGGTAGTTGCCGGAGTGCGACGAGAGCGCCCACACTGCCGCCGAGATCAATAGGCCCGCCAGGGCGGCGAGCAACGCCCAGAAGGCGACGCCCGAGATGAGGCTCTGGAGCGCCGAGGTGCCCGGCAGTCCGTTCGGGTCCGGCTTTCCCCCGACGCCGGTGGCGGCGACGATGAGAGTCGAGAGGAGCAACATGGTCACGCCCTCCTTTGTGGTGGTTCGGTGAAGCCGCGGGCAATGGCCGCGGCGAGCTCTAGGAACGCCTGACGCGTGTCGGGCCGCAGCTCCTCGAGCGCGACCTCGGCGCCCGTCTCGAGATGGGAATCCCACGGGGTGCGGACACACGCCCGGCAGCGGGAGGCGAAGTGCTCTTCGATCCGGCGCACGTCGACGCCGCCTTGCGCCGCCCTGACCCCGTTCAGGGCCGTGACCGCGGATGACGCGAGACCTCCGTGGCCGTGCTCTTCGAGCCAGTCGAACGTCGAGCTGGCGGCCCGTGCGCCGTCGAGACTTGTCGCGCTGACGATTACGAGCTGGTCGGCAGCTTGGAGAACGCCCTGCGCTGCCGAGCCGAGCACACCTGGGGCGGTATCGAGGCAAACGAGGTTGTAGTGGTGCTCGAGCAGACCGACTGCATGCTCGACGGCTGCACTTCCGATCGCGTTTGCGATCTCGGAACGTTCGTCGCCGGTGATCACCTCGAGCCGGCTGGACGCCTGGGAGCTGTAAGCGCGAACGTCGGCGTACCTGCCGATCAGCTCGTGATCGCGAAGGAGCGTTGCAACCGTCTCGGCGGTCTCGCGTCGCAGCCGGTACCCAAGCGTTCCGGCGTCCGGGCTAGCGTCGAGCGCGACGACCCGGTCTCCGCGGTAGAAGGCGAACGTGTGGCCCGCCAGAAGGCATGTCGTCGTCTTGCCGACGCCGCCCTTGCGCGAGATGAATGCAACCTTGCGACAGCCCTTGATTGGTGTCTTGACTTGTGTGACGAGCTCGCGCTGACGGAGCTCGGCCACGCTTGGCGAGATCGAGATCACCCCGGCTGAGAGGAGATAGAGCGCGCGGCGCCAGCCGTCGGCCGGTAGCTGCGCCGAAGACCGGAGCATGCGCTCGGGCGTGAAGTCGGCAGCGGTCAGACGGGGCGGCCGAGCTGGCCGAGGATGGACCGCCCCGTCGCTCTGCGCCCGGTCGCCGTTCGCAGTCGAGGCGGAGATCCTCGTCGCGGATGTCATCGGCACGACGTCCTTCTCCTGCGGCCAGAGCGCCTGGAGGCCGTTGATCTCGCGGCTCACTGGGCCTTCTCTTCCGTGGATCGGCGGCAATAAACCATAACAGCATAAGAACTGTAATACCTCGGAAGGACGGCAAGAATGAAGTCCCGCAGATCAGAAGGGATATGCTGGGATAGCGGTTGATCCACAGACGTGGGACGAATACAAGGGTGACGCTCGATCAGACAGCTCTCGCGCGACTTCTGCAGGAGCGCCGCGAGGCGGCGGGCTACTCGCGTGCCCGGCTCGGGAAGATCGTCTGCATCAGCGCCGGCACGATCGAGGGCTGGGAGCTCGGCCGCGTGGGGCGACCCCCGTTCCACGAGGTGATGCGCATCGCGTCGTTCCTGCGCATCCCGCTCGAGGACATCCAGCGAGCCGTATTCGCCGATTCGGGCACCGTTCCAGATCCCGATGAGCACCCGGGCACGCCGGAAAGAAAGAAAGCCGGAAGGAAGAAGCGCCTCGGCGCGGTGCCCTTGCTCGAAGCCGCCTTTCGACTCTACGGGTGGGAGGACGAGAGAGACGCAGCCGAATCGCTGGCAGCCACCCCCGAACAGGTGCGTGCGTGGCGCCGCGGGAGTGAGCGCATGGACATCGCCCAATACATGGTGCTGACGACAGCGGTTAACGTCGCGCTCGTTGATGCCGTGAAGTCGGGCAAGGCGCGGAACGTCGGCCTGGCTGCCGCTGCGGAGGCGCTTGGCGTACGGTCTGGCACATGACTCGTTGCGCGGGCTGACGTAGCTCGAGCCCGCGGCGCCGAGTGCGGTCGGGCGTCGGGATCGGCGGTGCTGGTGGAGCTCCATTACGCGTTCCCGGCGGCGTCGTCGAGCGCTTCGTCGACGAGCGCCGCGAGCTCGTCACCGACGTCGTCCAGGAGCTCTGTCAAGCGCCCCTGCGTCCGCTCGTCGATCACATCGAATCCCTGCTCGAGGGCGAGCTGGAACGCTTGGAGGTCAGCGTTCCTCTGGCGTAGCTCCTCGTTGGCGACGTGCAGCTCGTTTTGCGCACGAATCGATTTCCTTGCGCTGACCGCGATCGCAGCCGCGACCCCGGCCGTCGCAGTCAGGCCGATCATCGCGACGCTCTTCCGATCGGTCTCCACTCCATACGTCGCGACGCCAAGCGCGAGGGTCATCGCGATGGTCGTTACGGGAACAACTGCGGTAGACCCCCTCGGGTGAGCGGCTCCACGGGTCCTCGGGCTCGCGTTGAAGCGGACCGTTGGCGCGCTGCCCAACCGGCGAAGTAGGTTAAGGAGCGGACTCGGGTCGAGCTCCACGGCTGCTCGTGTCGTACGCATCGGAACGTCCGTAGGGTGGCGTGGCGAGGTCGCCAATTACTCGCCAATAACTCGCCACCCCGCCTGCGAGCCCGGCCGAGCGCTGTCTGTTAGAGCAGTCGGAGCGGCGTCTTCTTGGCCCGATCGTGCTTCGAGCCTCGCAAGCGCGCGAGCGCAGTCGCGGCCAGCTGCATCTCGTTGAGCCGCACCTCGCGACCCTGCATGGCGAGCCGTGCGAGCAACCGCACGGCGGCGAGCTCGAACTTCGGCGAGCCGACGCGTACGTACATCACGACAAGAGAAAGCGCGTGCATCAGGCTCAGCCGGCCCCGTCAAACGACGGCGCTTGTTGAGGTCCCTCGTGTCGCAGGCGATCAGCCTCGTTCCACGCAGCTTCGGTCCGGTGCCTCGACTCGATACGGTTTCGAGAGCATCCAGACATCACTCTCGGATGTCGCTCGTGAAGAACTGATTCGTAAAAGGGGGCCGGGCGGCGAGCCGAACGCCGGGCGCTTGCTCACGGGACACCCGGCCCCTCCAACGAGGGTCGCATAGCTCGACTCGTTTGCCTAGACGCTCTTCGGGACATGTCTCGCCCGGACACTAGTGCCGATCGACACCAGGGGTTACGCTGGGCAGCGGGCAACTTAAGCCCAGTGGGTGATGGACCTGCCGTCCCTAAAGCCCGTTTCCTTCCCCGTCGCAGCGCGACAAGGGAAGTAGGTGGAAGGCCTCGCCGAATTGGCCTTCCGGCGACACCATGCGCAGATCTATCGCTACCTTCACCGAAGGACTCGTGACGCCGATCGGGCGGAGGATCTCGCTCAAGAGGTATTCGCCGACGCGGCCGCGGCACTTTCGCGCGGAGATTTGCATCCCGCCTCGATGCTCGCCTGGCTCTACACGATCGCGCAGCGGCGCTTCGCCGACGAGACGCGGCGCCGGCGACACTCCTCTAACGGCGTGCCTCTTGACGACTTCCTCGATGAGATACCCGCTCCCGACTACGGCGCAGACGTCTCCCGGGCGCTTCGCGAGGCGATCTCGCGACTCGCGCCCAGCCAGCGGCAGGTGATCGCGATGAGGCTTCTACGAGGCTCCTCCTTCTTCGACATCGCGAGCGCACTGAAGGTGAGCGAGGTGGCAGCAAAGATGCGCTTTCACCGGGCGCTGAGTGCACTGCGTGCGGACCTTGAGCGGCAGGGGATCGCTCCCTGAACTACGGCAAGCGAAAGCTCTCGCTCAATCTCGAGGTGCTCAACCTGCTGCGCCACGATCCCGAGCTCCTCGCGATCGCCGACGCCGTCTCCGCCACGCAGCTCATGGACGCGAATGACGCCGGACATTCCCACGGACACGGAACCGGATCGTGGCGCGCAAGTACCGGCTGTTCCCGAATAAGAAATGCGTTTCAGGACCGCCTGACAGTCGTTACGGCTGTCAGCCTCAGCCCTGATCGTCATGGGCCGTTTCGAGCTGCCAACGGAGTTGGCCGTCGCTCTCGCTGGTGAGGACGAAACCAATGCGTTCGAGCACGCGGATTGACGGCAGATTCTCCTTCTCGCAACCGGCGACGACCGAGCCCACCCGTGGCTGTCGGAGCGCCCAATCGACGAGGGGCGCTTGCTGCTTCGGTACCCGCGACCCGGCCGATCTGGGATCACGCTGTAGCCGATCTCGACCGCTCTGTCGTCTCCCGGCGGCCCGATAAAGCCGATATCGCCGACCAGAGTCTTCGACTCCCACTCGATGATCACCCACACGCCGAAGCTCTCCTCGTCGCGAGCGGCTGCAGCCTGAAGAGGCAGTACGTCTAGGAGGTCAGCGTGCGGCCAATCAGTTGGTAGGACCGCGCTAACTGTGCCTGGCACTGGAGGCATGAAATGTGTGCGCCGATCGTTCCACACCGCACCTGTTCGAATCGGACGGGTGGGCTCGGTGGAGTTGACCCGCTTGGGCTGACAGCCACGTAGGGAGTGCAGAACGAGCGGATCACCGCCTGTCTCGCGAACGACGGTCGTTTTCTCCGCGTTCATCGTCTGGCGCTGGTGGGCGATCGCCCTCTACCACGCCTGGCAGGACCGCCGAAGCGGAGGCCCCGAACCGGACTCGTAGCTCGTTTGGACCGGGAAGAACCGGGTAGTAAATCCGGATGGACGCTTGGGACGACTGGCCCTTTGCCCGCGTGTACCTGCTGTTCCTCGTAATCGCCTTCGCGAGCCTCGGCGCCCAAGTGCTGCTCTTCCACTGGCGGGCCGGATTCAGCCGCTGGACGATGTACGGACCGGTGTTCCTGGCGCCCGTGATCGCCCTCGCAGCCGTGGTCGCGGCGATCGCGCGGGACGGCATCGTCGGCTGGTTAGCTCTCGTCGTCTTCGCGCTCGGAGTCCTCTCCGGACTCGTCGGCGTCTACGAGCACTTCAACGGCATCCGACGGCGGATCGGCGGCTTCTCGTTGCGCAACCTGATGAGCGGCCCGCCGCCTTTTCTGCCCGGGGCGTACCTGTTGCTCTCTCTGACCGGGGGCGTCGCCCTCATCTGGCAGGCGCTATGAAGCCGCTCGACCGGCTAGGACGGAAGGAGCGGGCGATCGTCGAGGAGCGCCAAGAGACCGGCTACCGGAAGGACAACCTCGAGCACTTCGGAGGCGAGCTCGAGCCCGAGCTGCGCGCGTTCGTCGCGCGACTACTTCCCGGTGTCCCGGAATCGATCGATCTCTCCGCGTTCGTGGATGCGCACGCAGAGGACCCGATCGGCCGCGGCGACCGTTCCCCGGGGTTGCCGGCGAACGCCGCGTTGCTTCGGCTGGGCCTGAGAGCCCTTCTCAGGCAGGGGTTCTCTCGGCTGGCCGAGGACGAGCAGAACGAACTGATCGGCCGCATGCGTCGCGGCGAAGCCGATCAGGAGCTTGGCCTGCCCGCCAAGGAGTTCATCGACCGCCTGCTCGTCAAGGCTCTCGCCGGGTACCTCGCCCATCCCGACACCTGGGAGCGGATCGGCTTCAACGGCCCGGCCTATCCCGAGGGTTATTCCTGGATCGGGCGAACCGGCGTCGCGAGGCGTCACGAGAAGTTCCCCGGAGCGACCCGCCTGTGACGAGCGCGCCTCCCGTACGCGTTGACGAGCTGAAACGCCTCATGCAGCACCACGACGGGCCGGTTGACGCCTGCATCGTCGGCTGCGGAGCGGGTGGCTCCGTTCTCGTCAAGGAGCTAGCCGAGGGTGGGATGAGCGTGGTCGTGATCGAGGCCGGCGATGGATCGACTCGCGCGAGGACATGGTCAACGACGAGCTCTCGATGATCGGGCCGCTCGACTGGGACGACCTAAGGATCAGCGGGGGTCAGCGATCCGATCAAGACGGGCAGGGTGAACACGGGTCGCGCGGTCGGAGGGACCACCGTCCACTTCACCGCGATGTCACTTCGGCTCGACCCGAGCGACTTCGAGATCGCCACGCGCGATGGCGTGGGCGTCGACTGGCCGTTCGGCTACGACGAGCTCGCTCCCTACTACGCCGAGGTCGAACGCGCGCTGCCGGTTTCGGGCCCGCGCCGTTCGGCCTGGCCCTCCGGTGCGCCCTATCCCCACGGTGCGCTCCCCTGGTCGGCGAAGGACCACACGCTCGGCGCGGGCATGGCCGAGTGCGGGCTGCACGTCGAGATGACGCCCCACGCGATCGCGACGACGCCCGTCGACGGTCGCAGCGCGTGCATGTACTACGGCTTCTGTATGGACGGCTGCAAGAGCGATGCGAAGGGCGGGATGCAGGTCACCTACGTTCCGAAGGCTGTCGCGGCAGGCGCGGAGATCCGGGCCAACTGCTTCGCGCTTCGCGTCGAGACGGAGCAAGGGCGCGCAACCGGCGTCACGTACCTCGAGGAGGGCGTGGAGCGCTTTCAGCCTGCAGCGCGGGTGTTCGTCTGCTGCTACGCGATCGAGACTCCGCGGCTCCTCCTGAGCTCGGGCAATCTTGCCAACTCGAGCGACCAGGTGGGGCGGAACCTGATGGTGCACTCGGGACCGATCGTGTACGGCCGCTTCGACCGGCCGCTCGACAGCTTCGTCACGCCTCCGGTCGGGGTGATGACGCGCGACCCCTACGCATCCGACGAGTCGCGCGGCTTCGTCCGCGGGTTTCTCCTCAACACCTATGCCCAGTTCCCGATCAACTTCGCGCAGAGCCTCGTCGGGAGCAACCCAGACCTGTGGGGCAACGACCTCATGGAGGTGCTCGACGAGTACGCGCACTGGGGACTTGTCGCGAGCCTGGGCGAGGTGCTGCCGAATCCGGAGAACCGCGTCACGCTCGCCGACGAGGTGGACTCGAACGACGTCCCGGTTGCTCGGATCACGTTCTCGTACGGCGAGAACGACAAGGCCATCGTCGAGGCCGAGCGGGCGCTCTCCGAGCAGGTCGTGCAGGCGGCCGGCGCGACGAGGACGCTTGTCAGCGAGGGGACGTACCACGTCCTCGGCACGGCCCGCATGGGAACGGATCCCGAGACGTCGGTCGTCGGCCCGGACTGCCGGACGCACGACGTCTCCAACCTGTGGATCTGCGACGGCTCGGTCTTGCCCTCGGTCGGCGCGGTCAACCCGAGCCTGACCATCGAGGCGCTCGCACTGCGCACCGCGCGACTCGCCCTTACGAATAGAGGTCCCTCGTGAGCGAGACAGTGTCCGACTTCCTCGTCCAGCGCCTCCACGACTGGGGCATCAGGCGTATCTATGGCTACCCCGGCGACGGCATCAACGGGATCATGGGCGCGCTCCAGCGAGCCGAGGAGCGCATGGAGTTCGTCCAGGTGCGGCACGAGGAGATGGCCGCCTTCATGGCCTGCGGGCACGCGAAGTGGACCGGCGAGGTCGGCGTCTGCCTCGCGACCTCGGGGCCCGGCGCGATCCATCTCCTGAACGGGCTCTACGACGCGAAGCTCGACCACCAGCCGGTCGTGGCGATCGTCGGCCAGCAGGCCCGAGCCGCTCTCGGGGGCTCGTATCAGCAGGAGGTCGATCTCACGACGCTGTTCAAGGACGTGGCCAGCGAGTACGTGCAGATGGCGACCGAGCCGAGCCAGATGCGGCACGTCGTCGACCGAGCGCTTCGCATCGCGCAGGCGAAGCGCACGGTGACCTGCATCATCGTCCCCAACGATCTCCAGAACGAGCCGGCCGAGGAGCCGCCCCGCGAGCACGGGACGATCCACTCCGGCATCGGCTACAGCCGGCCGGAAGTGGTTCCACGCGATGACGACCTCCGCCGCGCCGCCGAGGTGCTGAACGCTGGCGAGCGGGTCGCCATCCTCGTCGGCCAGGGCGCGCTCGCCGCGACCGGGGAAGTCGTCGAGACCGCGGACGTCCTCGGGGCCGGGGTCGCCAAGGCGCTCCTCGGCAAGGCGGCGGTACCCGACGACCTGCCCTTCGTCACGGGCTCGATCGGGTTGCTCGGCACGCGGCCGAGCTGGGAGCTGATGACGGGCTGCGACACGCTCCTGATGGTCGGGACGAGCTTCCCGTACTCGGAGTTCCTGCCCGAGGAAGGCCAGGCGCGGCGCGCGGCGTTCAGATCGACATCGACGCCGCGAGGCTCGGCATCCGCTACCCGACCGAGGTCAACCTGGTCGGTGACAGCGCCGCCACGCTGCGAGCGCTGCGGCCGTACCTGGAACGCAAGGCAAGCCGCTCCTGGCGAGAGCAGGTCGATGAGAACGTCAACCACTGGTGGCAGGTGCTGGAGGAGCGGGCGCTGCAGGACGCCGATCCGATCAACCCGCAGCGCGTCTTCTGGGAGCTGTCGCAGCGTCTTCCCGACCGCTGCATCCTGACCTCCGACTCGGGCACGGCCGCGAACTGGTTCGCGCGCGATCTTCGGCTCCGGAGCGGGATGATGGCCTCGGTCTCCGGCAACCTGGCGAGCATGGGGTGCGGCGTCCCCTACGCGATCGCGGCCAAGTTCGCCCCACCCGGACCGGGTCGCCATCGCCCTCGTGGGCGACGGCGCCATGCAGATGAACGGCCTCGCCGAGCTCGTCACCATCGCCAAGTATTGGAGACGCTGGTCGGACCCGCGTCTCGTCGTCGCGGTCCTGAACAACCGTGACCTGAACATGGTCACCTGGGAGCAGCGGGTGATGGAGGGCAATCCGAAGTACGCCGCCTCACAAGAGATCCCGGACGTCCCGTATGCCCGCTTCGCCGAGATGGTCGGCCTCCAGGGCATGCGCGTCGAGGAGCCGGGAGAGATCGCGTCGGCCTGGGAAACGGCGCTCGCCGCCGATCGGCCGGTCGTCCTCGACGTCGTCACCGATCCTGAGGTGCCGCCGCTGCCGCCGCACATCACTCTCGAGCAGGCAAAGAACTTCGCCCTCGCCGTCGCCAAGGGCGATCCGGGTCGGCGCGGCATGATCGAGAACTCGCTCAGGCAGAAGGTCGCGGAGCTGCTGGCCAGGAGGTAGCCGTGGTGACGGTTACGCGTCACGTCGAAGCCCCGATCGAACAGCTGGACGTCGCTGCGTACACGATCCCGACCGACGCGCCAGAGTCCGACGGGACGCACGAGTGGAACTCGACGACGATCGTCGTCGTCCACGTCGAGGGAGGCGGCAAGCGAGGTCTCGGATACACGTACTCGCACGCTGCGGCTGCTGCGGTCGTCGCCGATCCACTTCGTGCCCTCGTCGAGGGGCGAGATGCATTCGGGATCCCCTCGATCTGGGACGCACTCGGACGGCAGGTTCGCAACCTCGGCCGCCCCGGAGTCGCCGCATCAGCGATCTCGGCGGTCGACGCAGCGCTGTGGGATCTGAAGGCTCGAGTACTCGACCTCCCACTTTGCACACTCCTGGGAGCGGCCCGCGAAGACGTTCCCATCTACGGAAGCGGCGGGTTCACGTCGTACTCGCCGGCCCGACTCGAGGAGCAGTTGGGCGGCTGGGCGGCAGATGGCATAGCGCGAGTGAAGATGAAGGTGGGACGGGAGCCCGCCGGCGATGCCGACCGGGTGCGGCTGGCGCGGGAGGCGATCGGCTCGGCGGAGCTCTTCGTCGACGCGAACGGCGCGTACACGCCGAAGCAGGCGCTCCTTCATGCGGAACGGTTCGCCGAGCACGAGGTCACGTGGCTCGAGGAGCCGGTGAGCTCGGCCGACTTCGCGGGACTGGCGTTCGTACGTGAGCGCTCGCCCGCCGGAATGGACGTCGCCGCCGGCGAGTACGCGTACGTCCCGGCCGACTTTCGCCACATCATCGGCGCGGTCGACTGTCTCCAGGCCGACGCCACCCGCTGCCTCGGCATCACCGGGTTCCTGCGAGCGGCGGCGCTGGCCGATGCGCACGGCCTCGACCTTTCCGGTCATACGGCGCCCTCGCTCCATCTGCATCCCTGCCTCGCAGTCCCCAGGCTTCGGCATCTCGAGTGGTTCCACGATCACGTCCGGATCGAGCGCCTGCTCTTCGACGGGTTCGTCGAGCCCGTCGCCGGCTCTCTCCATCCGGACCTCTCCAGGGCCGGACACGGCCTCGAGCTGAAGGAGACCGACGCGGAGCGCTTCGCGGCATGAGGACAAAGCTCCTTCACCGAAACGGCGAGCGGACGTACGTGCTCGTCTTCGACAAGGACGACGCGGTGATCGAGGAGCTCGAAGGGTTCGCGCGCGAGTGCGAGCTCCCGGCCGCCCGCTTTACCGCGATCGGTGCATTCAGTTACGTGAAGCTCGGCTACCTTGACCGGGGGCGGACCGGATATCTCGAGATCTCGCTCGAAGAGCAGGTCGAGGTGCTCTCGTTGCTCGGTGACATCGCCGAGCACGAGGGACAGCCGAAGGTGCACGCGCACGTCGTCGTCGGTCGCCGTGACGGCCGCACGCGCGGCGGCCATCTGCTCGAGGCGCATGTGTGGCCGACGCTCGAGCTGATGCTCGAGGAGTCGCCCGAGCACCTGCGCCGACGGATCGACGAGGAGACCGTTCCGCTGATCGTGCTTTGAGCTGTTCCGAGTCGGACGTGATGGATTTCCTGCGCGTCGGGCGGACCGGCGATGTCGGTCCGCCCTCGTGCTACCGACTCACCTCGCGCCACTGGACTCTTCGTCCTGGGGGCTCTCCATTTCGCCTTGGCCCCCGGTGCCGTTCTCGGAACCGCCGCTCTGCGAGCTCCCGCCTTGCGAGCCGCCGCCCTGCGAGCCCCCGCCCGAAGAACCGCCGGTCTCCGGTCCACCCTGCGAGCCGCCGCTCTGGGAACCGCCCTGCGAGCCGCCGCTCTGCGAACCGCCTTCCTGACCACTCTGTGAGCTGCCGCCTTGGCCGCTCTCTCTTTCCTCCTCGGGGTTCATCTCGTCTCCTTTCCCTCGAGGTTACGCGGATTTACCCGTGTGTGCTCGACGGTAAACGGACACGAACGCCGCCCGTTTACCGGTCACGTGAGATTGGGTACCCGGACTTCATGCCGCGTGCGATCTGGTCGGGCAGCATCGCCTTCGGGCTCGTCAACGCTCCGGTGAAGATGTACAGCGCGATCGACGAGCACGATCTCGAGCTCCACCTCGTCCACGAGAAGGACGGCTCGCCGATCGGCTACGAGAAGGTCTGCAAGAAGGAAGGGCGCGAGGTCCCCGCGAACGAGATCGTCAAGGCGTACGAGGTCGAGGACGGCGAGCTCGTCTACCTCGAGGAGGAGGATTTCGAGGCGGCCGAGGAGGAGGGATACCGCACGATTCAAGTCCTCGATTTCGTCCAGCGCGAAGAGATCGATCCGATCGTCTTCCAGCGGAGCTATTACCTCGGCCCGGCGGAGGGAGCCGAGAAGGTGTATCTGGTCCTCGTTCGTGCGATGGAGGACTCGGGTCTCTCTGCGATCGTCGAATACGTGTTCCAGCAGAAGCAGCAACTCGGGTGCCTACGGGTGCGCGAGGGCCTTATCTTGCTCGAGGCGATGTACTTCGCCGACGAGATACGTCCAGTCAAAGGCATCGCGCCGAAACGCAGCTCGAAACTCGACAAGCGCGAGCTCGAGATGGCGCAGACCCTCATCGACCGCTTCACGTCCGACTTCGATCACGGCAAGTACGAGGACGAGTATCGAAAGCGTCTTTTGAAGATCGTGAAGCGCAAGCTTCGCGGCGAGGAGGTCCATGCGCCTCCGCGCGAGAGGCAAGAGGCACCCTCCGACCTCCTCGAGGCGTTGCGCGCGAGCGTGGAGGCGGCGAAAGGCGTAAAGAACGGACGCTCGAAGAGACATGCAACCAGCCGCCGCAGACCGAAAGCACGGAAGCGGTAGCACCGCGTAGGGAAGACGGAGCAAGCACATGGTCGAACTCGGCTATCAGCTGTCGAGCGAGGAGCACTCCGCTCCCGACCTCGTCGGTTACGCGCGGCGCGCCGAGGAGGTCGGATTCTCGTACGCGGTCCTCTCCGATCACTACCACCCGTGGACGCATAGGCAGGGACAGTCACCGTTCGCCTGGGCCGTACTCGGCGCGGTTGCACACGCGACTCGGCGACTGCGCCTCGGCACGGTGACCGCGCCGATCCGCCGTACCCCGCCGTACCTCGTCGCTCAGGCGGCGGCTACAGTGACCACGCTGATGCCGGGTCGCTTCTTTCTCGGCGTCGGTACCGGCGAGAACCTGAACGAGCACGTCACCGGCGAGTGGTGGCCGCCCAGTGAGATTCGACGCGAGATGCTCGAGGAGGCGGTCGACGTGATGAGGAAGCTGTGGGCCGGCGGAACCGTCGAGCACTTCGGCCGGCACTACACGGTTGACAACGCACGTATCTACTCGCGCCCGCTCGAGCCGCCGGCGGTCGTCGTCGCCGCCACGGGCGCCGACGGAGCCGAGTTCGCGGGCCGGATCGGCGACGGGCTGATGGCCGTCTCACCCTCCGAGGAGCTCGTGCAGGCGTTCGAGGAGGCAGGCGGCAGAGGGAAACCGCGCTACGCGCAGATCGACGTCTGCGTCGCCGACGACGAGGCCGAGGCGCGCCGGATCGCGCGGGCGCAGTGGACGGCGCCTGCTGCGATTCCATCGAGGCTCCTGAGCAAGCTCCGCGTCCCGGCCGACTTCCAGGCTGTCGCCGAGCTCGTGTCCGAGGAGGAGGTGTGCGAGCGCATCCTCTGCGGCGCCGATCCGGACGCGCATCTTGCCCGGATCGGAGAGTTCGTCGACGCCGGCTTCGACCACGTGCACGTGCACCAGGTCGGGGCGGATCAGGAGACGTTCTTCCGCTTCTACGAACGCAACGTGCTCCCGCGCGTGCGGGAGCTCTGAAAGGAAGGTTTGCGATGCCGGAGATGATCGAGCTCGAGGAAGTCCAAAGTCTGGTCGACGAAGGTGCGCAGCTGCTCGACGTGATGTCGCGCGGCGAGTACGAGGACAGCCACCTCCCTGGAGCGATCCACATCTCGCTGAAGGAGCTCGACGCGCAGAGCGCGGCAAAGCTCGATCGTGACTAGTCGTAGACCCGCTCGAAGCCGAGCTGCTCGAGCCGCCACGCGGCTCGTGCGCTCATGTTTCACTGGTAGTCGTAGCAGTACGCGATCACCGTCGGCAGCAAGGCCGACTGGTTCGCCTGCGGCATGCCACGGGAGGGAAAGTCAGCCGAGGTGCCGTGGGCGGGAGATCTCGTCCGAGACGACGTCTCGACGTGCGCCCCCGACGACCGTGTCGGCGAGCTACGCGACCGAGTCGTTGACAGCGGGTACGACTTTTGCGTGGTCGTGAACGAGCATCGGATCGTCCTGGGGCTTCTGCGCGGCGACGCGCTCAGCAAGGACGCAACTGCCCGAGCAGATGAGGTGATGGAGCTCGGTCCGAAGACGATCCTCCCGAGCAACCCCGTCGAGAAGCTGCTCGGGTCGAGATCGAGTCAGGGCGTGAAGCACTGGGTCGTCGCCACATCGCACGGAGCTCTCCTCGGAGTCCTGAGCCGCGCGGAGGCCGAAAGGGCGCTCGAGGACAACCGAACGCGAGCCGAGTAACGCCGGGTGGATCAGGCAACTCTCAGTCGATCCGCTCGAGCTTGGCACGTATCGAGGTGACAGCTCGCTCGCCGGATTTCCGCTCACGCTCGGCTCTGTGCGCCGACTGGACGGTCTCTTGCAGGTGTCGCTCGGCTTCAGCAAGCTCCTCGCGCAGCGCCCGCTCGTGCTCATGCCGCTTCGCTTCCTGCTGCTCCGCTCGGCTCGGTCCGGACTTCCGCCTCGGGCGCTGCGTCGACGCCGGGACCATCCCTGCGAACGGCGAGAAGCCGACTGCCTCGAGCTCCTCGGTGAGCGCTCCGCGAACGAGCGCCTCGCGTGCGTCGTCGTCTGCGACAGCGCTCCTAAGCAGATCGCGAACGCGCCGGCGCATCGCGTCGCTCGGAGCCTTCCCCCGCGGAGCGACGTGCGCAACGGCGACCTCGGCCAGCAGATCCAGCGATGCCTCCGACCCATCGAGCGCGCGCTTAAACGCTTCCGGCTGGTTACCGACTTGCGTCTCCTTGACGTGAAGAGCGGCCTCGGCCGCGGAGCGGGCAGCCTTGGGACGGTCGCGCGCCGCACGGTTGACGGCGAAGACGACGACCGTCGGCTTCCGCAGGCGGGCGAGCGTAGCGGTTTCGTCCGAGCGGTCGGCGGCGCGCAACTCCCGAACGAGCCGTTGCCGTGCGGCTACGAACTCCTCTGGCGCGATGGCCAGTAGGAGCTTTTCGGCCTCAGGCGGCAGGGCGTTCATCCTGGTAACACTCCCTCCCGCGGACGGATCTACGGAGCGGCGCCGGAGTCGAACCGACCGAGCCGTGCTCTACACGACCGCACTGGTTTTGAAGGGACCAGCTGGCCACCGGGCCTAATGCCGCTCCGCCGCTCAGGCTAGAGCGGAGTCGGCTGGCTGTGCGCAAGCTTCACGAGGCCGGAGGGCGATTCACTCGCCCCGGAGGCCAAGAAAGGCCGATCCGTCCTCCAACCAGAAGAAGGGCTCGCGGGGGAAACATGGTTTCCCCCGCGCTACACCGGGCCCATGCCGCTCCGGCCCCAGACTAGATCACGTGCGTCGCACGGCGCGGTGCGGCCACGCTAAGAGCGCCTAACAAAATGACTCCTCCTTGGTGAGGAGCTTGAGGCAGATGAGGCAACCGGCGATCTGGAGGAAGGCTTCGTGGATGTCGGCGCGGCGTTCGTAGCGGACGCGCAGTCGTCGGTATTGATGAAGCCAGGCGATCGTGCGCTCGACGACCCAGCGCTGCTTGCCGAGCCCGGATCCGTGCGACTGCTGCGGGCGCGAGATCGCCACCTCGATGCCGCGGGCGCGCAGCTCCTTGGGGTGACTGCGGGAGTGGTAGGCGCCGTCTGCGAGCAGCCGCCCTGGCCGGCGGCGGGGTCGGCCGCGCTTGCCCCGCACCGGCGGTATTGCATCGACGAGCGGCAGCAGCTCGAGGACGTCGTTGTGGTTGCCGCCGCTGAGCGAGAGCGCGAGCGGGGTTCCACGTCCACAGGTCAGCGTATGGTGCTTGGAGCCGCTCCTGGCGCGGTCGACAGGGCTTGGTCCCGTCTTCTCGCCCCCCCGACAGCGCGCACATGCGAGCTGTCGATCACCGCCCGCGACCACTCGATCCGGTCGGCCTCGTTCAGCTTCGCCAACAGCAGCTCGTGCAGCTGCCGCCAAACACCCTGCTCTTGCCACTCCTTCAACCGGCGCCAGCAGGTCATCCCCGATCCGCAGCCCATCTCCTTGGGCAGGTACTCCCACGGAATCCCCGTCTGCAGCACGAACAGGATCCCCGTCAACACCTTCCGATCGTCGATCCGCCTGCGCCCCGGGAACCGGTAGCGACGCTCGACCTTCGGAAGCAACGGCTCGAGGAGCTGCCACAGCTCGTCGCTGACCAGCGTCTTTGCCATCTGCGCCCATCCTTTCAAGCGAGGGTGACGCAGCAGTATTCGCCGCCCAACCGCAGGACTCTTCTTTTCGTTAGGCGCTCTAAGCAGACGAGCGGCAGTCTCCCGATCGTCGGGTAACGCGCCGCGGCCGCTGAGGGCAGTGGGCGGAGCTCAAGACGCGTCGTCTGGATCATTCGATTGCGCCATAGCTCAGCACAGATGCTCGTCATTCAGCGACGAGGTCTAACGAGCATTCGTGTTCCATGCTTCCGTGTTTCCGTGGTATTCCAGTTCTTTCGCTGCTATGGTCTCATTGCCGCGTATCTACTGCAAGTATGGAAATGGAGCCAATTTAGTGATGAGCGCATCGGCACATATGAGGAGCGCCGTCCCGCGTCACGCCTTGGCCGTGGACCCTCGCCGATCGCATGCTGCCCGTTACCTTCGCCGATCTCGTGCGACATACCAAATAGAAGCACGGGTTGCCGCAGGGGAGGTTCTTGTGACGCTTTCGTTCTCGGCCAAGCCGCAGGAAGTAGGCCGGATGCCGCTATCCCAGGGCGTCGCCTCTGCGCTGTCGGCGAACGGTCAGCCGACTGTGAGCGTGAGGACGTAGTCATGGCTGGGAGAGGTTCGTGGTCTCACATGCGCGTCCAGCGAACAGCCGACGTCGACGTCCAGCCGAGCGAGAACGGCCGGCCGCGGCTTCGTGTCCGCAGCCCCGAGAAGGTTGCGATGCCACGGCCCTCGGTCCGGCGCCGGCTCGTGCAGCCGCTTCCGTTCATCGGCGCCTTCCTCGTCGTGACCGCGCTTGCCGGCTACTGGTCGGTCTACAGCGCGACGACCGACCGGACGCCCGTACTGGTCGCCGCCCATGACCTCCAGGCTGGGACCGTGGTTCGGCCGTCCGATCTTCGCACGGCCGAACTCGCGGGCGATGCGGGGACGATGGCATCGCTGGTTCCAGAGCGGGAGCTGGCGACGGTTCTCGGGCGGCAGCTCGCGACACCGGTCCCGCAGGGGGCACCGCTCGCGCGCGCTTCGGTTGCGGCCGCGGGTTCGGGACCTGCTGCCTTCACGCTCGTCGTTCCGGCGCTTCGCGCGCTCGGGGGTTCGCTGCGTTCGGGCGACCGTGTGACGGTGCTCGCGACCTTCGAAGTCGGCCCTGCGGGAGCGCAGGCACGGGTGATCGCCCGCGGCCTCAGGGTGTTGGCGATCGGCGAGGCGCCCGACGGGCTCGACCGAGCATCGGCGAGCATCCCCGTGACAGTCGCCCTCTCCAATCCCTCGCTTGCGGCTGGCCTCGCACTGGCGAACTCGGAGGGCAAGATCGACCTTCTTCGGGAGGGCGGGCAGGGCCGCACGGCACCGATCCCGCCGGCGAGCGAGCGGGGGAGCTCGTAGCGGTGGAGCGCCTGCCGGTCGTCATCGCCCTGACCCCCGTTGCCGAGCGTGCGGTTGAGCAATTCGTCTTCGGCCGCGGTGCCGTTCTCGAGCCGCGCGGGAGCGCGGCGGAGGCCGACGAGCTCGAGCGCGAGATGATGGTGGCGGAGGCGGCGATCGTGCTCCTCTCGCCCGATCTCTCTGGCCTCACGGTCGCGCACTGCGCCCGCGTTCGGGCGTGCGGCGTCCGCATTGTTGGCCTCGCCAGGGACTCCCGGGAGCGGCAGCAACTACTCGCGCTCGGCGTCGACGAGGTCGTCGAGCCTGACGACTCGGAGGAGGCGTTCCTCGCCGCGCTCCGTGGCCCGGCAAGCGACGAGGCGGACGCACCGGCGATTCCGGAGCCATCGGCGCTGCCCGCTGCGCTCGCCGAAGACGAGAGAAGCGGGAGCGTGCTCGCCGTCATCGGGAGCAAGGGCGCGCCTGGAGCGAGCGAATGCGCTGCGTCGTTAGCGGCTCTCGCCGCCGAACGCTGGCCGTGTGTCCTTATCGAGCTCGATGCACTCGGTGGAGGGCTTGACCTCAGGCTGGGTGCCGACTCCCGGCAGGGCTCGCTACTGGGACTCACCCGGGCTGTGGGCGGAGGCGATGGCGCGCTCGGCGAGCTGCTCGAGCGCTGGCTGACCGCGCGCGAGGGATGGCCGCCCGTTCTGGTTGGCGCGCCTGACCCGGGGCAGGCGGCAAGCGAACTAGCTCGCCCGGGCGTCGTCGCCGCCACTCTGTGGGCGCTCGCTTCGGTCCATCCGCTCGTCATCGCCGACGTCGGCTTCCTCCTGGCGGAGGGAGAAGACGTAGGGCCAGCCTGCCGCGTCCACCGGGAGGCGGTCGTGGCGGCGGACGCCGTCCTCCTCGTGTTGGGCGCGCGCGAGGAGCAGCTGCGGGCGGGCCTTGACCAGCTCGACTCGCTACTCGCGCTCGGCGTCCTGCCGCAGCGGCTGCGCGTGGCCGTCAACGGCGTCGGTGGTCCGGGAACGACGACGAGGAGCGCTCTCGAGCAGGTCCTCCACGGGCAGCTCGCTGAGCGCCGCTTCGCGCTCGACGCCTGGCTCCCTTGGGACGGCCGCGCCCTCGCCCGCGCCCAGCGCTCTGGGCTCTCCGTTGGCCAGGCCCGCCGGCGTGGCCCTTACGCCCGCGCGCTCACGCGGATGCTCGAGGAGCTCTTCTTGCCGGTCGCTCCCGCCCCGCGCGAGCGGAAGCTCCGGCTCGTCCCACCGCGTGCGCGCTCGGAGGAGCTGGAGGAGGAACGCGAGGTGGCGCTTCCATGGTCGAGCTGACCGTCGAGCCCGCGGAGACCGTCCGCCTCCGTCTCGAGCGAACGCTCGCCACCGAGGAAGTGAACCTAGCGAGCGAGGCCGGCCGCGGGCGGACGGAAGAGCTGATCGAGGAGACGATCCGCTCCTACGAGGCTGAGGCGCTCAGCGGGCAAGCGCCGCCCTTCTCCCCCGAGGAGCGGACGGCGATCGCCGCTGAACTCCGACACGAGCTCGTCGGCCTCGGCGCGATCGCGGAGCGGATGCTCGCCGACCCGCTCGCCCAGGAGTGGATGATCAACGGCCCCAAGCGCCTCTTCCGCGACACCGGCGAGCGGATCGAGCGCGT
>Ga0136613_10000062_pt1 | contig 36914 bp, 41 predicted proteins | sample AntDrymUQ2722106_2_FD_106649 | JGI IMG/M metagenome (GOLD analysis project Ga0136613, IMG submission 106649) | Polar desert sand microbial communities from Dry Valleys, Antarctica - metaG UQ272 (21.06) | ecosystem: Environmental > Terrestrial > Soil > Desert | place: Antarctica: Dry Valley... | reverse complement strand
TCCAGACGCGGAGCATCCCCCGCCGCTCCTGCACGACGACGGAGTGGATGAACGCCGTCCCGGTGAGCCACGGCAGCAGCGACGCGTTCTCGACCGGGTCCCAGGCCCAGTAGCCGCCCCAGCCGAGCTCGGCGTAGGACCAGCGCGCGCCGAGCAGGATCCCGATGCCGAGAAACAGCCAGGCGCCGAGCGCGAAGCGCCGCGTGGCGCGGATCCAGTCCGCCGCGCCGACCTGGCGGGCGAGCAGCGCGCCGATCGCGAACGCGAACGGGATCGTGAACAGCGTGTACCCCGAGTAGAGCATCGGGGGGTGGATCATCATGCTCGGGTGGCGCAGCAGCGGGTTCAGCCCGGCGCCCTCCGCCGGAGCGACCGCCAGCAGTTCGAACGGCGTCTCCTTGAACACGAGCAGCGCCGCGAAGAACGCCGCGAAGCCGAGCAGGACAGCGGTCGCGTACGGCGCGACCCGCCGCAGCTGGCGGCGCGTCGCGAAGAGCACGAGGCTCGACCACAGCGACAGCAGCCACAGCCACAGCAGCAGCGAGCCCTCCTGCGAGGACCACGCCGCGGCGCCCTTGTAGAACGTCGGCGTCGTCGTCGACGAGTGGCTCGCGACGGTCGCGAAGCTGAAGTCCGAGCGCAGGAACGCGATCTCGAGGATCGCGAACGCGCCCGTGACGAGCGCGGCGATCGCGTAGACCGAGCGCCGCCCCGAGGCGATCCACTCGTCGCGACCGCGCACGGCGCCGTAGATCGACGCCGCGATGCCGTACAGCGTGACGACGAGGGCGAGGATCAGCAGCGCGCGGCCGACGGTGGCCATCTACTAGGAGCGCTGCGTGGCGTCTTCGGTGAACTTCGACGGGCACTTCGTCACGAGCGAGTCGCGCTCGCCGACGAACGTCGCGCCCTCCTTGCGGACGGTGACGATCACCTCGCGTCCCTCGCGGAACGGGTCGGGGATGGCGCCGCTGTAGGTGACGGGCACCGCGGTGCTGCCCTCGCGGTCGCGCACGCGGAAGTCGACGCCGCTGGAGGTGTTGCGCACCGAGCCGTCGACGACCTTGCCGGTGAGCTGGTAGGAGGCGCCCGCCTTCGCCGTCAGCAGGTCGCTCGGCGTCACCGCCTTGTTCGAGCTGAGCAGGCTCGTGTAGACGAGCGCCGCGGCCAGCACGACGGCCGCCGACAGAGCGACGACGAGGCGGATCTTGCGCTTGCGAGCGGGTGGCACGACGGCTCCAGTATCGCATTCGTGCGGCGCGATCCAGCCGCTCGCGCGCGCCATCAACCAGGAAATGTCCCTTGCAGACAGAAACCTTTGGCGTAGTCAGGAGTCCTAGACGTAGACCCTTGAGCCCGATGACCGTCCGACTACTCGCACGCTCCTCCCGCAGCCGGGCCGGCCGACGCCTGCACGTCGTGCCCCCGTCGCATCCGCTGCCGGAGCCGATGCATCCCGCCGAGCGCCGCATGCGCGGCGCCGGCGGACCCGACGACCGGGCCTGCTACTCCTGCGGCTGCGGCTTCGTCTTCGTCGCGCCGGTGTCGACGACGGTGCACTGCCCGCACTGCGACGCCGGGCAGGCCTGGTAGGCGCGGAGCGCTACAGCAGGACCGGCGCGCCGGAGCCCTGAAACGCGATGTTGCGGGCCAGGCCTGCCAGTTGGAGCGGCTTGGAGCTGCCCTCACCGATGTCGGAGACCTGCGCGCGGCGGCGCGTGGCGTGAATCCCGACGGTCTGGAAGCTCAGCTCGGTCATGGCGTCCTCGAACTGGAGGTCGGGCAGGAACACCGTCAGTGTGATCGTTCGCAGGCGCGAGATGCGGTCCAGCGTGACGCTGACCTCCAGGCCCCGTGCGCTGCGGAACGTCTGGATCTCGTCGCCCTCGAAGACATGCTCGCCCATCGGACCGTCGTAGTGCAGGCGCGGCGCGCCCCCGAATCCGACCGGCACATATGTGATCTTCGTGTCCTCGCACGTCAACTCGAATATGTTCGGAACTGCGGAATGACTCTGCCCAGCGGTCTGCACAGCGGTCATGTGTTCCTCGTTTTCAGGGCGGGCGGGGGGGGTTGACGCCCGATGGTGAGGCCGCGACGCCTCGCTGTCCAGCGAATCGGCCACGCCTTTATCCATCCTTACGGAAATGAGGCGCGCGCGGCGGCGATCTCAGCCGTAGGCGACGAGCTCGACGCCGAGCCGATCGGCGAGCCCGCGGGCGCCCTGGCGCATGACGTGATCGTGATTGCAGGCGAACAGCGGCCGCCCCAGCGGCGCCATGCGCGTCATCCAGTCGCGCGTCGCCGACACGTCCCAGCTGTAGACCAGCGCGCTGCCGAAAGGGCTCTCGTAGAGCCGCCAGACGCCGACGCCCGCCAGCTCGCCGCTGGCCTGCGCCTCGAGCAGGTAGGGCGGCTCGGAGCGCGTGACGCGCAGGTCGAACTGCAGCGAGTACGGCAGCCAGCTGCGCCACTCCAAGCGCACCAGCGCCCCCACCCCGTTCTCGCCGCCCGGTTCGAGCTCGGTGACCGTGCGCACGCCCTTCCACCACTCCGGGTACCGGTCGCTGGCGGAGATCACATCCCAGACGTCCTGGATCGGCGCGGCGATGCACCACGTCGTGAGGAAGCGGTATCGGCGCATGGCTCGAAGCGGACGACGGGCTTCGAACCCGCGACCTCAAGCTTGGGAAGCTTGCGCTCTACCAACTGAGCTACGTCCGCGCTGAACGCAGATTCTAGGCCGATGGCGCGGCTCGTGAGCGCACGGCTCTACCCTGGATCGCCCATGAAGCGTGCGCTCGTACCAGCCGTCGCGGCCGTCCTCGCCCTCGCACTGGTGGGCCTGCTCGCCTACGGGCTGTTGTCGCGCTCCGCCGACGACTCGATCGAGCAGTCCGTCGCCCGCGGGGAGTTTCCGCCGGCGCCGAGCCGCACGCTGCCGCTGCTCGGCGGCGCGGGCACGCAGTCGATCGCGGGCCTGCGCGGCAAGGTTGTGGTGCTGAACTTCTGGGCGTCATGGTGCGATCCGTGCGAGGCGGAAGCGCCCATCCTCGACCGCGCGCACAGGACGCTGCAGGGCTCGGGCCGGGGCACCGTGCTCGGCGTCACGTACGACGACCCGTCGAGCGCGTCGATGAAGTTCGCCAGGGAGAACGCCATGAGCTTCCCGAGCGTGCGCGACGTGGGCAACAAGCTCGCCGAGCGCTACGGGACCAACAAGATCCCCGAGACGTTCGTCATCGACCGCGCCGGCCGGATCGTCGACGTCTTCCGCGGGCAGATCGACCAGCAGTTCATCGACCGCGCGCTTGCGAAGGTCCGCTGATGCGACGGGCCGTACGCCGTGTCGCGTTCGCGGTCCTCGCCACGGTCGCCGCGGTACTCCTGCTCGCTGGCGCCCATGCGCTCGCCGCGCCGCGCGCCGACCTCGTCGACGTCGAGGACGAGGTCATGTGCGTGACGTGCAACGTCCCGCTGAACATCGCCGAGGGCGCGCAGCCCGACAGCCAGCGGGCGCTGATCCGCGACCTCATCGATCAGGGCATGACGAAGGCGCAGATCAAGCGGGAGCTCGTAGAGCAGTACGGGCCAGACGTGCTCGCGCTGCCCGACGACGAGGGCTTCGGCCTCACCGCGTACGCGATTCCGCTTGTGCTGGGCGCGCTCGTGCTCGCCGGACTCGCGCTACTCGTTCCGCGCTGGCGGCGCCGGCCCGCGGCGGGAATGACGAGCGCGGTCGGCGCCGACGCCGGCGGGGCCGACCTCAGCGCGGCGGACGCCCGCCGGCTGGACGAGGACCTCGCGCGCTACGAGGGCTGAGGCTCGCGTGACATCTGCTCGGGCGCGCTGACGCCGAGCAGGTCCAGCGACCGTGCGATCGTGCGCTGCGTCGCGACGCTCAGCGCGAGCCGGAACGCCTCGACGCCCGCGCCCTCGGCGCCGACGACCTGGCAGTCGCGGTAGAAGGCCGTGAAGGTCTGCGCCAGCTCGATCCCGTAGGCCGCGATCCGGTGCGGCGCGCGCCGTTCGGTCGCCTCGGCGACCTCGTCGGGGAAGGCCAGCAGCTTCTTGACCAGCGCGCGCTCGGCGGGCTCGAGCGTGCCGGAGAAGCGCGGCGCGGCGCCGAGCGCGGCCGCGACGCGCGGCGCGCCGGCCTTCTTGAGGATCGAGGCGATCCGCGCGTGCGCGTACTGAACGTAGTGAACGGGGTTCTCGTTTGACTGCTCGCGCGCGAGGTCGAGGTCGAGGTCGACCGTCGTGTCGTGCGAGCGCTGCAGCATGAAGAAGCGCGCAGCGTCGCTGCCGATCTGCGCCAGCAGCTCGTCGAGCGTGACGAAGTCGCCGCGGCGCTTGGACATCTGCGCGCGCTCGCCGCGCTCGATGATGTTGACGAACTGCATGATGATGAGCTCCAGGCTGCCGGCCGACCCGCCGAGGGCCTCGAACGCCGCGTGCATCCGGGCGACGTGGCCGTGGTGGTCGGCGCCCCAGACGTCGATGAGCCGGTCGAAGCCGCGCTCGCGCTTGTTGAGGTGGTAGGCGATGTCGGACGCCAGGTAGGACGGCTCGCCGGTCGAGCGCTCGAGGACGTCGTCCTTCTGCTCGCCGTGCGCGGTCGTGCGCAGCCACAGCGCGCCCTCCGAGCGGTAGGTCTCGTCGCGCTTGTCGAGCTCCTCGAAGGCGTGGCGCACCGCCGACGGCTCGCCCGCGTGCAGCGAGCCCTCCGAGAACCAGACGTCGAACTCCACGCCGATCGCCGTCATCGAGGCGCGGATCTTCTCGAGCAGCAGCTGCACGCCGCGCTCTGCGACGACGGCGACGTCATCCTCCGCGGCGTTCGGGATGCGCCCGGCCAGCTCGATGACGTAGTCGCCCTCGTAGCCACCCTCGGGGACGTCCTCGCCGCGGGCGCGAGCCTGGATCGACGCGCCCAGGCGGCGCACCTGGCCACCCATGTCGTTGATGTAGAACTCGCGCGTGACGTCGTGGCCGGCGAACTCCAGCAGCCGCGCGAGCGAGTCGCCGTAGGCGGCGTGGCGGCCGCCGGCGGCCGTCATCGGGCCGGTCGGGTTGGCCGACACGAACTCGACGTTCACCCGCTCCGCCGGATCGGCGCTGGCGCCGCCGAACGCCTCGCCGGCCGTGAGCACGTGCGCGAGCGCCGTCACGTACCAGCCGTCCGACAGGAAGAGGTTCAGGAAGCCCGGCCCGGCGATCTCGACGCGTTCGAGCGACGCCCCGAGCAGCTGCTCGAGCTCACCCGCGAGCCGTCCGGCGACGTCGCGCGGCGGCACGCCGGCACGCGGGGCGAGCAGCATCGCCGCGTTCGTCGCGTAGTCGCCGAAGTCCGCCTTCTTCGGGCGCTCGAGCGTCGGTGCCGACGACGACCCGACGCCATCCCCAGCGACGGTTCCGGACGCCTCGACGACGGCGTCGCGCAGGTCTGAGAGAGGGCCGGGCACGGTTCCAGACTAGCCACAGCGGCGTGCGGCGGGATCGCGGCGAACCGCGTCCGCCTCAGTAGTGGTAGGGCTCGCCCGCGAGGATCTTGTGCCCGCGGTAGAGCTGCTCGAGCAGGACGACGCGCGCGAGCTGGTGCGGCAGGGTCAGCGGGCCCAGCGAGAAGCGATGGTCGACCTCCTCGAGCTGCAGGCCGAGCGGCCCGCCGACCACGAAGCAGACGTCGCGCCCTGCCATGCGGCGGTCCTCGAGGAAGCGCGCGAACGACAGCGAGTCGAACTGCTCGCCCTCGAGCGCCAGCAGCGAGACGAAGGCGCGGTCCGGGATGCGCCCGGTCACCCGCTCCTCCTGACGCACCTCGATCATCTCCACCCGCGCGTGGCGCGCGAGGAGCTTGAGATAATGCTGCACGTCGTCCGCGTAGGGCGGGCGCAGGCGCCCGACGGCGAGGACGATGAGACGCACGCTGCGATACTAGGGACGCGATGGCAGACGAAGACGAGCGCGAGCGCCACATCAACATCCACTTCCAGCCGGAGGACATGGCGGGCCATTACGCGAACTTCGCCAACGTCTCGTTCTCCGACTACGAGTTCACGATCACGTTTGCGCGTGTCGATCACGAGATCGACGCCGACGAGATCCCGGGGGTCGTCGTGACGCGCGTCAACCTCGCGCCGAAGTTCATGGCCGAGCTGGCCGACGCGCTCGCGGACTCGTACTCGAAGTACCGCACGCGCGAGGGCATCAAGAACCTGCCCGAGTTCGGCGCCGGCGGTGGTGCAGCGGAGAGCCCCGACGCCGACGCCTGATTGCATCACGCCGGGGGCAAAACCGGCACAGACCTGGACGTATATATGTGACCGACCGGTTCCTCCTTGCGGGCGAGCGGCACGTGCGCAAGTATCGACGCGGCATGGATCGCGTGAACCCTGATCTTCGCCACCTGATCGAGCTGGCGGCGGCCGACGGGATCGGCCTGGACGACATCGAGCACAGGCTGATCGTCCCCGCCAACCTACCGACCGACGAGCACAACGCACTGTGGCTCTACGCGCTCGGCCGCCGCGCGCAGCCGACCGGCCGGACGGTCCCGATGGTCAACGGCTGAGGCGCGTCGCGGCGCGCGAGCGGCGCGAGAAGGCGACGCCGATCCCGATCCGCTCGATCGTCGGCGGGTGGGTCGCGAGCAGGAACGTCTGCCAGTCCGGCGGGTCGGGATCGGCCAGGTTGCGCAGCGCGATGCGCCGCTCGAAGGAGATGAACGGCTCGGGCTCGCCGGTCAGCATCAGCGCGTAGGAGTCCGCGCGCGCCTCGACGTCGCGGCTGAGCTGGTTGGAGATCGTCATGATGGTCGTCGTCATCACGACGAGGCCGAGCGCGAGGGCGGGCAGCGTGGCCGGCCCCGGCTCGCCGGGCGCCAGGCGCCGCGTGAGCTGCGCGACGGCGAAGAGGCCGAACGGCGCGACGACGGCGAGAAAGAGCAAGCCGTTGGGAACGTCGCGATGGTGCACGTGCGCGAGCTCGTGGGCGACGACGAGGCGCACCTCGTCGCGCTCGAAGTTCTCCAGCAGCGTGTCGTAGAGCACGACGCGCTTGGTCTTGCCCAACCCCGCCACGTACGCGTTGGCAGCGGTCGTGCGGCGGCTGGCGTCGACGCTGTAGACCTCGCCGACGTCGACCCCGGCGCGCTGCGCCAGCTCGAGCACGTCGTCACGCGCCTGGCCCGCGGGCAGCGGCTTGAAGGTGTTGAACAACGGGTCGAGCACGACCGGGCCGGCGTAGATGCTCGCGACGCCGAAGGCGACGACGATCACCGCGCCCGGCGCCCACCAGCCGCGCGGCATGCGCCGCATCAGCCCGACCGCGGCTCCGGCGCCGAGTCCCGCCAGGAGCGCCCCGATCGCGCCCGAGATCGCCTTGTCGCGGGCATAGCCGCTCCACGACTGGGTGACGAGTCCGACGTCCTTGGCGCGCTCGCGTGAGACGACCTGCAGCGGTAGGACGGCCACCGTCACGGCGACCGACAGCGCAGCTCCGGCGGCCGCCCCGGCCAGCAGCGGGCGCTTGAAGGGGCCGCGCAGGCGCCGCGGCGGGCGTGCGACGAACAGCGCCAGCACGCCCAGCTCGACCGCCAGCACGCCCCCGTAGATCGCGAGCTGCGGGCGCCGGTAGTCACGTGCGCGCTCGATCTGCGATGCGCTGAAGTACGATGCAATGCGCACCGGAGCGGGTGCGATCACTCCGCTGCGCGGGCGTAGGAGCACCACCGCCAGCTCCGCGACGACCACGGCGACGACGATCGCCGCTCCCCAGCGCAGGCGTGCCCGATCCACGATCTCACTGTACGAGATGCAGGTCGCCATCCTCTCCGACATCCACGGAAACCGCCACGCCTTCGAGGCGGTGCTCGCCGACGCCGAGCTGACGGGCGCCGAGGAGATGTGGTGCCTCGGCGATCTCGTCGGCTACGGCGCCGAGCCCGACGCCTGCGTCGAGCTGGCGCGCCGCCACGCGGCCATCTGCCTGGCCGGCAACCACGACATGGGCGTGACGGGCGCGATCGGCCTCGACGAGTTCTCGACCGGCGCGGCGATCGCCGCCCGCTGGACGCAGGAGACGATGAGCGACGCGAACATGGAGTTCCTCGCCGCGCTGCAGCCGGCCGGCGAGGAGGACTCGGTCGGCCTGTATCACGCCAGCCCGCGCGATCCCGTCTGGGAGTACGTGCTCAGCGCGCTGCTCGCCGAGCTGTGCATGGACTCCCAGCGCCAGCGCGTCGCCCTGATCGGCCATTCGCACGTCGCGCTGTCGTTCGTGCGCCCGGAGGGCGACATCGCGACCGGCGAGGCGCGGCGCGACGGCGACGAGCTCGACATCGGCCCCGCCACGGGCCAATGGCTGCTGAACCCCGGCTCCGTCGGGCAGCCGCGCGACGGCGATCCGCGCGCCGCCTGGATGCTGCTCGACTTCGACCGCTGGCGGGCGCGCTGGCGCCGCGTGGAGTACGACGTCGCCGGTGCCGCGGCGGCGATCCGCGCCGCGCGCCTACCCGACTCGCTGGCCGAGCGGCTTGGATACGGTCAATGACGGTGCGACGGATCCTCCCCTTCCTGCTCGCGGCGCTGCTCGGCGTGGGCGCCCCCCTGCTGGCCGCCTGTGGCTCCGATGGCGACGGCCGCATCCCCGCCGCCAGCGCGAGCGACCTCAAGCGCGAGGTCGCTGACGTGCGCCAGGCCGTCACGGACGACCGCTGCGGGGATGTCTCCGGCCAGCTGCGGCAGGTCGACGAGGGCATCGACGACCTGCCGCCGACGGTCGACGACCAGCTGCGCAGCAACCTGCGCGACGGCGCCAACCGGCTGCTCGACGCGGCCCGCGACGAATGCGACGACACGGCGACGCAGACGACGACGACCGAGACGGTGCCGGAGGAGCAGACGACCACCGAGACGGCGCCGACCGAGACGGCGCCGACGCCGACGCCGACGACGACCGCGCCGCCCGCGACGACCGCGCCCGCGCCGCCGCCGCCACCCCCGCCGCCGGATCCCGTGCCCGAACCCGAGCCCGATCCCGTCCCGCCACCGCCACCGCCGTCGGGCACGCCCGGCGGCGGCGTGGAGCCGGAGATCCCATGACCGCCAACGTCATCGCCGGCCGCTACGAGCTCGGAGAACGGCTCGGCTACGGCGGCATGTCGACCGTCCAGCTCGCGCTCGATCGCCGGCTGGAGCGCCAGGTCGCCGTCAAGCTGCTCGCCGAGCACCTCGCCGACGACAGCCAGTTCATCTCGCGCTTTCGCCGGGAGGCGCTGTCGGCCGCGCGCCTCGTGCACCCGAACATCGTGCAGGTCTTCGACTTCGGCCTCGACGAGGCCAGCGGCCGCCACTACATCGTCATGGAGTACATCAACGGCCGCTCCGGGGCGGAGATCCTGCGCGAGGAGACGCGCCTGGGGGTCGCCGACACGCTCGAGCTGATCGACGGTGCCTGCCGCGGGCTGGCGCACGCGCACCGGATGGGCGTCATCCACCGCGACGTCAAGCCGGGCAACATCATGCGCTCCGACGAGGGCGCCGTGAAGCTCGCGGACTTCGGCATCGCGAAGGCGATGGTCGGCCAGACGTCGCAGATCACGCAGGCCGGATCCGTCCTCGGCACCGCCGCGTACCTCGCCCCCGAGCAGGCCAGCGGCGCGGAGGTCGGACCGCCGGCGGACCTCTACGGGCTCGGCGTCGTGACCTACCAGCTGCTCGCCGGGCGACTGCCCTACGACGCGGGGTCGCTGACCGAGCTTGCGATGCTGCAGCAGCGCGAGTATCCGATGCGCCTCGACGAGGTCGCGCCCGAGGTGCCGCCGGCGCTCGCGCTGGCCGTCGAGAAGGCGCTCGCGCTCGCGCCCGAGGATCGCTACGCCAGCGCCGACGAGATGCGCGCCGCGCTGCACGACGGCGCTCGCGGGATCGCCCCGGCGGGCGGCGACGAGACCGCGGCGACGGCGCTGCTGGGCCGCGACGAGCCGACGGCGCCTACGCGCGCGATCAGCGGCCGGCGGCTGCAGCCGATCCCGGCCTCCGGCTCGGTCGCGCCCGCGGAGTACGAGCCGATCCCCGAGATGCCGCCGTCGCGCCGCGACGCCCCGCCGGCGGAGGGCGGCAGCGGCGCCGGAAAAATCGTGTCGGTGGTCCTGATCGCCGCCGTGATCGCCGCCCTGCTGGCCTACGGGCTCGGCAACTCGCAGGGCGGCTCGTCGGTCAAGCTCTCCCCCGTCGACGGCGACACGACGAGCGACATCGTCAACCAGATGGACGCGCTCATCGACGAGAACACGAAGTAGCGCGGACCCCGCGCCCGGGCGCTGCGCGACCGCCATCGGGACGCGCGATCCCGCACGGTTGACCCGCTCAAGGCGCATGGGCGTCGTGCCGCTGGGTCCGCCGGCCGAAGGCGTAGATCGCGGCCGCCGTCCCCGGAGTGATGGTCACTCCGGTACTCGTCGTGTGATCCCCCGCTTGGACCTTCACCACCTTCACGTCGGCTGCGAGCGCCGGAGACACCGGGCCGACCAGCGCTGTCACGACGGCGCCCGGAGACACGAACTCAACCGCCGACGCTCATCTCTTGAGGCAGCGACGCCGCGGGACGTCGCTCGCACTCCAGGCGGGCTGCCTTGTACACCCGTCACCTGAAAAATCGTCCCTGCATTAGGGTCGGGTTGTGCCTCGCGGGCGGCCGCCAAAGCCGATAGCTCCCGACGTGCCACCAGCGGCTGCCGCGCTGGGCGCTGAGGGCGGGCTGCTGGCGCTGCTGTCAGCGACCATCGCCGAGCGCCTTGTCGCCGCTGATGCCCGCGCCGCGCGGCGGTACGATGACAGCGACGTGGAGCCCTGCAATCGCCGTAACCTGCTGGATGCCGCCGCAGGAGTTGCGCTGGGCAGCGCTGCGCTGAGCCCAAGGACGCCCGCAGCGGCTCGTGAGGTCGATCCGGGGTTGGCCGGGCACTGGATGCAGCTCATGGGCGTGCTCGAGCAGCATGACGGTGTCTTCGGCGCTCGTACGGTGATCGAGATCGTGCGTCAGCAGCAACGGGAGATCGCGCAGCATCGCGAGGTCGCGCAATGGCGTTCGCAGGACACTGCTGCGCGTCGAGGCGCGCTGATCGAACTTCGCCTCGTGGCTCCACGGCGACCTTGGGGATCGCGAGGCACGCGACGCTGCGACGCGCAGGACGCTCGACCTGGCCCGCGAAGCGGACTACTCGGACGTCATCGCTTACGCGCTTCAGAAGCAGGCACGCTGGGCGATCATGGACGGCCATCCACGCCGTGCCGTCGCACTGGCCGACCGCGCCCTGGATGTCCACGACGCGACGCCCCAGACGCTCGCGCAGAGCGCGCTGGCCGCCGCTCAGGCGGAGGCGTTCGCGGGCAACGGTCCAGCCAGCGCGAAACGGCTACGGGAGGTGGAGGCGCATCTGGATGCCGCAGAGGACGGCCGCGACCCGCTGGGGGCCGTCGTCACCGTCGACGGTGAGCCGCACTACGTCGCCGGCGACATGGCCCGCTGCCGGCTGCTGCTGGAGCCTGCGGCGGCCGTGACCGCGTACGAGGACGTGCTGCGCGGCTGGCCGCGTGAGCACGTACGCGACGGTGGCCTCGAACAGGCGCGCCTCGCCCTCGCGTGCGCCGCCGCGGGTGAGCACGACCGTGCGAAAGCCGAGGGCCGCAAGGCGCTGACCATCGCCAAGCAGACGAAAAGCGCCACCGCCACGCGGGAGCTCAGGCGGCTGGCCGCCGCGCTGGCGGCGGCCTAAACGCAAGGTTCCGTCGCGCGGGGAGATACGCGCAGTCAGGGCGCGGCGCCGGCGCGCAGCGCAGCCGCGTGGGCGGGCAGCGTGCCTTGCGCGATCGCGCTGCGCAGGCCCGCCATGAGCCGCGCGAGGTAGGCGAGGTTGTGCAGCGTCAGCAGCCGTACGGCGGTCAGCTCGCGGTTCTTGAGCAGGTAGCGCAGGTAGCCGCGGGAGTGCCCGCCGCTGCAGGCCGGGCAGGGACAGCCGTCCATGATCGGCTCGTGCGACTCCTTGTGGCGCGCCGCGGTCAGGTCGACGCGCCAGCGGTGCTCGGGCTCGGGCACGATCGCGACGCCGTGGCGACCCAGCCGCGTCGGCATCGCGCAGTCGAACGTGTCGATGCCGAGCTCGACGCCGCGGATCAGGTCGTCGACGTCGCCGACGCCGAGTAGGTGGCGTGGACGGGCCTCGTCGAGGGCGGCGACCGCCCAGCCGACGACCTCGTACATCTGCGCTTTCTCGGCGCCCAGTGAGCCGCCGATCGCGATCCCGCCGACCGGCCGCGCGGCGATCTCCTGCGCCGAGGCGACGCGCAGATCCTCGTGGACGCCGCCCTGGACGATCCCGTAGACGAGCTGGTCGTCGGGCCCGTGCTCGTCGTGCCATGCCAGGCAGCGGTCGAGCCAGCGGTGCGTGCGCTCGGTCGAGCGCGCGGTGTACTCGCGCTCGATGCGAAACGGCGTGCACTCGTCGAACACGAGCGCGATGTCGGAGCCCAGCTTGGCCTGCACCTCCATCGAGATCTCGGGGCTCATGAAGCGCTCCGAGCCGTCGATGTAGGAGCGAAAGCGCACGCCCTGCTCGTCGATTCCCAGGGCCCGGCCCATGCGGTCCGGGCCGCTCGGCGCACGGCCCTTGACTTCGTCGGCGACCGTGCCATGGCCCATGCTGAAGACCTGAAAGCCGCCGGAGTCGGTGATGATCGGCGATCGCCAGCCCATGAACTCGTGCAGGCCGTCGAAGCGCGCGACGAGCTCGGCGCCGGGGTCGAGGAACAGGTGGAAGGTGTTGCCGAGCACCATGTCGTAACCCAGCGCGGCGACCTCGCGCGGCGCAAGGCCCTTGACGGTGCCCTTCGTCGCCAGCGGCACGAATGCGGGCGTGCGGACCTCGCCGTGCGCAACGCGCAGGACCCCGGCGCGCGCACGCGAGTCGGGGTCCCGGTGCAGGATCTGCAGGGCGCTCATCGCGCCCCGCAGACTATGGACCACTCCTACTCGGAGCTTGTGCCGGGCGCGTCGGCCTCGATCGTCTTCGGCGCGGCGCCGCCGACGCCGATCTGCACCTTGCGCGGCTGTGCCTGGACCGGCTTGGGGATGCGCACCTCGAGGACGCCGTTGTCGAACGTGGCGCTGACGGCCTCGGCATCGATGCCCTCCGGCAGCGTGAGCGAGCGCGCGAACGCGCCGGTCGCGCGCTCGAGGCGGTAGTAGCCCTCGTGCTTCTCCTCGTGCTCGGTCTTGCGCTCACCCGAGACCGTGAGGACGCTGTTCTCGACCTCGATGGTGACGTCGTTCTCGGAGTCTGCGACGCAAGAAACTTGACAAGCCTCGACTAAGTTTTATACCTCAGCCACGCAACGGGGGCGCCGCGAAGGCGCCGGGGTCTGCGGTGGCCTCGGCGCCTGTGACCGGTGTCGATGACGGAGGCCGTCCGCCGGCCGTGGGTCGCATTATGCCGGCGAGTTCGAAGGCGGGGGAGTCTCGAAGGCTGGCGATTTTCGAAGGCGGGGCGATTTTCGAAGGCGGTGTGTCGAATGACCGGCGCGGGCCGCGGAACATTCGTCGCACCGTTACAGCAGGCGCCGCCGGGGCGATCTGTTCACGCGTGGGATGAACGACTCGATCCCACCCCGCGACCAGGTCGATCCGGCGCAGCGTGTGCGGAACATCGGCCGCGCACCCGGCCCGTGCCGACCCCTGCCACTGCGGGCGCCAACGGACCGCCCGACCCCCTGCCGCCGCGGGCGCCAACGGGCCGCCCGACCCACGGGCACGCCGGGGACGACCACCCTCCTCATCGATGCAGTTCGTGCACTCCCGCCCACCGAATCAGCGCGCTCAGGCCGCGGCCGGCGGATCCGCCGGCCGCGGCTCCAGCGCCGGCTCCGCCGCCCGCCGCGGCTCCAGCGCCGGCTCCGCCGCCCGCCGCGGCTCCAGCGCCGGCCGCGGCTCCAGCGCCGGCGCCGCCGCAGGGGGCGGCCGCCACGGCTCGCCCGGCGTGCGCGCCGGCGGCTGCCAGCCCTTGGCGGTCATGCCGAGCATGCCCATCGCCCGCTCCTTCACACTCCAGGGCAGGCGGCGGTACAGCGGCACGAACAGCATCCGCCAGAACAGGCCGCCGGGCGGCCGGTAGGGCTGCACGGTCGAGGGCTGGCCGCGACCGAGCTCGCTGAGCACCGCGCGGCGCAGGTGCTGTTCGGAGCGCTCGCGCAGGTTGCGCTTGACGTCCGCCACCGAGCTCACGTCGCGACCGCCAGCTTGTTCTCCCGCTGCGCGGCCAGCGCGTTCTGCGCGGCGATCTGGATCGGCTCGAAGAGCGCACCGATCGGCGGGGAGTAGATGTTCTCCATGTACGCCAGGTCGTACAGCGTGGCGCCGCGCTTGGCCGCGAACGCGAGGAAGTCACAGCGCTCCTTGACGCCCTCGCCGCCGTGGATGACCCCGCCGATGAGCCGCAGCGTGTCCGGCTCGGCGAGCAGCTTGACGAACGTCTTCTCGGCGCCCGGGTAGTAGCGCGCCTTCGTGATGCCGACGCCCTTGGCCAGCACGTAGGGGATGCCGATCGACCGCGCGAGGTTCTCGCCCATCGAGAAGCCGCCGATCGTGTAGTCGCCGGCGACCATCCCCCACGGCACCCACACCGGGTCGTAGGCCAGCTCGCCACCCGTGATGTTGACCGCGGCGACGCGTCCTTGCGCGTAGGCGTGCGCGCCCGTGAGGCCGACGATCGGGATCATGTTCAGCCCGTGCGGGATCTCGACGACGTCGCCGGCCGCCCAGACGCCGGGTGCCGAGGTGCGCATGTGGTCGTCGACGCGAACGGCACCCGTCGTGCCGAGCTTCACCCCGGCGGCCTCGGCGAGCGCGGTGTTGGGCACCTTGTGCAGGCCCGTCACGACCGCGTCGCACTCCAGCACGCCGTCCGACGTCGTCACCGCCGACACATGCCCGTCGGCGTTCCCCTCGAAGGACTCGACCTTCGTCCCGAGGTGCAGCGTCACGCCGCGCGCCTGCAGCGAGTCGTGCACAGGCTTGGCGACGTCGGGATCGAGGATCCCGTCCAGGACCCACGGCCCCTCGTCGACGAGGTCGACCTGCAGCCCGCGGTGCGCGAGCCCGCCCGCCATCTCGACGCCGACCGGTCCGGCGCCGACGACGACGATTCGCTTCATGGAGTCCAGCTGCTTGTCGAACTCCATCGACTTGCGGATGTCCTTGACGTAGTGCAGGCCGTCGAGGTTGGCGCCGGGCACGTCGGGCTGCTCCCAGTAGAAGCCCGTGCAGAGGATGAGCTGGTCGAAGCCCTCGGGCTGGTTCTTGGTCGTGATCGTGCGGCGCGCGAGGTCGATGTCGGTGACGACCGTCTCCATCCGCATGTCGAGGCCGTCCTCGCGGTAGCGCTCGACGGTGGAGAGAAACAGATCCTCGAACGTCGGGATCTCGCGGCCGTGGACGAACGGGATGCCGCAGGGCGAGTACGCGATGTCGGAGAACTCCGTGAACACGCTCACCTTGAGAGCTGGGTTCAGGCGCTTGGTGATGGTGGCGGCTGCTGTTCCCGCGCCGCCACCGCCGATGACGATCACGCGCTCCATGATGGTTCCTCTCGGTCGTGAATGATCAGGTCTGAAGGCTGCTCGCGCCTGCGGTGCAGGCGCCATGTCCCGCCGTCGCGCGCGACCACGGCGGGGCGCCCGTCGCCGAACTGGGTCGACTGCACCTGCTGGTAGGCGCCGACGTCGTGGGCGATCAGCAGGTCGCCCGCTAGGACCTCGCCGAGCTCGGCCGCGGGCGCGACGACGTCGATGTTCAGGCACAGCGGCCCGGCCACGAGCGTCGGTCCGCCGCCCGCGCGCGGCTGCGGCGCGGTCAGCCGCGGCCACGCCCAGAGCGCGCCCGGCAGCAGGTCGGTGCCGGCGTCGACGACGGCGCAGGTCGTGCCGTCGGCGAGCGTCTTGACGGCGACGACGGTCATGGCGAGGTCGACCGCGTCGGCGACGAGCGCCCGTCCGGGCTCGAGCAGCACGCGTCCGCTGAACCCGGCGGCGTGCAGGGCGCCGGCGACGGCCGCGGCGTGGGCCGCTACCGCCGGCGCCGCCGGGAAGCCGCCGCCGAGGTCGATCGTCGAGACATCGACCGCCGTCGCCAGCCGGGCGAGCGTGGAGGCCGCCTGGGCGTGGACAGCCGGCGGTTTTGCCCAGGCGACCCTGACCCCCGCCGCGAGCGTCCCCGTTCGCTCGCCGTCCACGGTTGCAGTGAAGTCGGTTGAGACGAGATGGACCGACAGCGCCTCGAGCGCCAGCCCGAGCTCGCGCGCGCGGCGCGCCGCAGCGACGATCTGCGCCGGCGCGATCCCGAAGCGGCTCGGGTGGCCCTCCGGCCCGGGCAGCCCGACGCGCAGCCCGGCGCGCGTGACGCCGGCCAGCGCGAGCCGCTCCAGCTCGGCGGCGCTGTCGGCGATCACGAGCGCGCCGTCGGCGGCGCTGCGCTGCAGCAGCGCATCCGGCTTGGCGGGGCCGTTGACCGTGATGCGCGCGCCGTCGACGCCCACGACGTCGCGCGCCAGCGCGTACTCGGCGGCGCATACGACCTCCGCGGCCGCGTCGTCGTCGGCGAACGCGCGCAGGAACGCCGTCGTGCGGTTGGTCTTGTAGGAGTAGGAGATCTCCGTCTCCGGCCAGACCGCCGACCACGCCGCGCGCAGGCCAGCCAGCCGCTCGCGCGCCCGGTCCACGTCGGCCAGCCACAGCGGCGAGCCGTGCTCGGCGAGCAGGTCGGCGACGCTCACGGGCCTCCCCGCACCGTCGCCGCCAGCCCGATCGCCCGCGGCGTCGCCTTGCTCTCGAGCAGCACGGCGACGGGCTCACGCCAGCGCCCGCCGGCCGCCTCCGCGATCGCCGCGGGCAGCACCGAGCGCAGGTGCTCCATCGCCCACGGGTCCGGGCGCGACAGGTTCAACCGCAGCGTCGTGGCAGCTCCGGTCGCGCCCATCCCGTCGCCCGGGTACGTGGCGACGCGGCGCGCGAACAGCGCGACCATCAGCTCCTGTGCCGTGATCCCGGCGCCCGCGGTGTCCAGCGCGCACGACAGGCCGCGGACGGGCGACGTGGCCAGCGCGATCCCGCCGACGCCGGCGAGCGTCTGGCGCAGGTGGTCGAGGTTGCCACACACGATCCGCTCGGCGTGGTCGAGGTAGTGCTCGTCCTCGAGCGCCGCCAGCGCCCCGTGCTGGGCGACGAGGCTCGTGTTCAGGCGCGTCAGCGCGGCCTTGAGCCGCAGGCAGCTGCGCATCAGCCGCGAGGATCCGGCGAGGAAGCCGATCCGCGCGCCCGCCATGCCGAAGCAGTGCGAGACCGAGAACGTCGCGACGGCGTTGTCGGTCAGCGCCAGCGCGGGCAGCGACGCAAACGGAACATCGGGATCGATCACCAGCGGCGCGTGCGTGACGTCGTGGACGAGCAGCAGCGCGTGCTCGTCGGCCAGGCGCGCCAGCGCCGCCAGCTCTCCGGCCGTCTGCACCGTGCCGTAGGGGTTCAGCGGATCGACGACGACGATCGCGCGGGTGCGCGGGGTGATCGCCGCCGCCACGGCGTCGGGGTCGAGACGAAAGCCGCTGCTCGCGCCGATCGCGACGGTGACAGGCACGGCCCCGGTGGCGATCACCGCCGACGGGACGTGGAAGTAGCCGGGGTCCGACAGGATGACCTCGTCGCCCGGCCCGGCGACGGCCATCAGCGACAGGGCGATGCCGGCCTGCGCGCCCTCGGTGCCGACGACCTCGAAGCCCTTGTCGCGCGGACGTCCCAGCACGCCCGCCGCGGCGTCGCGCAGCGGCTCGATGAGGTCCGGGCTGTACTGGTTGAGGTGCTCGGCGGTGACCGCGTCACGCATCGCGTCGACCGCGCTCGCGGGCGGCCCGGCGAAGCACGTCAGCCAGCCGAGGTCCGCCCAGGTCGCGGGGTCCAGGCGCGTGCTGCCGCCGGGATAGAGCGTCACGGGATCGAGCCCGACGAGCCCGATCGCGTCGCGATAGGTCAGGTAGTTCCACATCGCGTGGTGCGAGCTCTCCAGCGCGCGCAGGCGCTCGGAGGCCAGCCGCGGGACGCTGCCGGGATCGGTGCCCCAGGTGAGGACCGACGGGCTCACGGGGTCGCCCGCGGCTCGCTCTCGCGTCGGACGAAGCGCATGACGCGATAGATGCCGTGACGGTCCGCGGTCAGCGAGGCGGGGTCATACCCTGCCGCACGGGCATATCCCGTGATCTGCTCGGCCGGGCGCAGCCGCCACACGCAACGCCCGCCCGCCGCATTGCGCCACACCCGCGCGATGTACTCGATCTCGGGGTTGGCGACCTGCACGTTGCAGACGATCTGCGCGGGCGCGACGATGCCGGCGAGGTCGCGGAAGTGGCGCTCGATCAGCGCGTCGTCGTGGTAGATGCCGTACAGCCCCAGCTCGCAGACGACGTCCGGCCGCGGGCGCAGCGCGGCCAGCGCGGCGGGATCGAATGCGCTCGCGCAGCGTGTGGCCAGGCGGTCCGCGACGCCGAGCTCGCGCGCCGCGGCCGTCGCCTGTTCGAGCGCGGCCGCGTCGATGTCGCAGAGCAAGGCCGTGGCGCGAGGACGGTGCGTCAGCGCGCGCAGGAGGTACGGCCCGGGGCCCGCGGCGAGATCCGCCACCACCGGACCCGCGACGCCGGCCACGTCGATCGCCTCCAGCACCGCAGCCTCGGCGAGCCCGCGCACGTCGCGGAAGGCCTGACAGGTCGCGCGGTCCAGCAGCCGCCGGTCCAGCCACCGGCCGAGCGCGGTGCGCCCGATCGCGCGGTCGGCGTAGACGTGCGCCATGAAGGGACCGGAGTCAAAGCCCTGACGGTGCCCGATCCGCGTGCCCTCCGACAATCCCGCGCCCGCGCGGGAGGCGAGCGACAGCGCCGCGAAGCGCCACGCGTGCGGCGAGCTGCGCGGCAGCTCGGCGCGCAGCGCCTCGAAGCGCCGTGCCGCCAGGTCAGCGGTCATCGGGTGGACCCACCACGTACAGCCCTGTCTCGACGAGCTCGCGTCGGCGGTACAGCTCGTGCGCCTCGCCCGCGGCGCTGTGCGCATGCGTCATCAGCGCGGCGAGCCGCGCCTGCGCCGCATCGTTGTCGGCGCAGACCAGCGCGATCGTGGCGGCGTCGTCGCCCGCGGCGCCCGCAGCGTAGGTGTCCAGCAGCTGGCCGAAGTGGTCCAGCGATCCGGCGGCGTAGGCGATCAGCTCGTCGAGGTCGTCGATCAGCTCGATGCGCGCGTAGATCGCGTCACCCTCCGGCGGCGCGACGTAGGCATCGGGATCGATCCCGTGCGCGAGGGCGCGCGCGCGAAACAGGTTCATGTGGCGGGCGTTGGCGGCCACGATCTCCGCGATCAGCTGCTTGGCCGCGGGATCCTCCGTGCCCGCGATACGCGCGGAGAACAGGTCCACCCAGCGACGCATGCCGTACGCGTGACGGGCGAAGACCTGCCCGATCCGCCGCGGGTCGGCGCCCAGCACGCTGAGCAGCTCGGCGCGGTTAGCCAGCATCGGCGGGTGGTGGATCGGCAAGGACCACCGAAGCGTAGGTGACGTCGAGCTCGGGGGACAGCATGTTCGAGACCCAGCAGAACGGCTTGGCGCGCGCGACGAGGGCGTCGAGGTCGTGCTCGCCGGCGCTCGCCGCGACCTCGACGCGCAGCCGCCCGTAGCGCAGCTCGCGGCCGACGCGCTCGGCGTCGACGGCCACCCGCAGCCCCGGCAGCTCGATGTCGCGCTTGGCCGCGACGTGGGCGACCGCCAGGCAGAAGCAGCTCGCGAGCGCGCAGAGCATGAGCTCGGTGGGCATCATGCCGCTGTCGTCGCCGCCGGCGGCGGCCGGCTCGTCGACCGCCACCTCGTAGTCGCGGGCGGTCGCCAGCGCCGCCAGCGCACCCGTCCAGCGCGCCTCCACGTGTCGCGCCTCGCCCATCAGACCGCGCCGATCCGCGCGGCCGCAAACGAACGGTAGGCGTCCTCGTGGGCGGCGGCGGCGGCGTCCCACCCGTACGCCGCCACGACGCGCCGGCCGCCCGCCACGAGCCGGTCACGCAGATCGCGGTCGTGCGCCAGGCGCGCAAGCGCGCGGCCCAGCGCGTCACCGTCACCGGCCGGGCTCAGCAGCGCGTTCTCGCCGTCGGCCAGGAAGGTCAGGAAGACGTCGAGCTGCGATGCGACGACCGGCAGCCCGGCGGCGAGCGCCTCGAGCGCGACGAGCCCGAAGCCCTCCTTCGTGGAGGGAAACGCGAAGCTGTCGGCCGCCCGGTAGTGGCGCTCGAGCTGCTCGGGGCTGACCGTGCCGACGACGCGCACGTGCTCGCTGACGCCAAGCTGCCGCGCGCGGGCGGCGAAGCGCTCGATCTCGTCACGGTAGTCAAACAGCGTCGCGCCCCCGACGACCAGCAGCAGCGGATCGCGGTCTGGCGCCAGCGCGCGCAGCCAGGCGAAGCCGTCGAGCAGCGTCAGCGATCCCTTGCGCGGCTCGATGCCGCCGACGGTGAGCACCGTCAGGCGGCTGCCGAGCGCCAGCGCCGCGCGATCGGCGGCACGCTCGGCGGCGTCGCGCGCCGGGCGGAAGCGATCGCCGTCGACGCCGTTGCGCACGAGGCTGGCCTGGACGCCGAACTCGCCGGCCAGCCGCTGCACCCACGGATGCGAGACGCAGAGGACGAGGTCCGGCGCCAGGATCGACCGCTCCTGGCAGGCGATGAGCGACGGCGAGATGAAGTCGTCGACGTGATGCACGGTGCGAACGACCTCCCCGATGACGCCCTCGTCGCGCAGGTCGAGCGCCGCGTTCGCCGACAGGCAGTCCTGCGCGTGGACGATGTCAAACCCACCGTCGCCCAGCAGCGGGCGCAGGCCCTCGCGGTAGGCGTCGACCATCGCGAGGATGCGCTCGTCGAAGGGCCCGTCCGCGGGGACGTGCTCGACGAGCCGCGTCTGGACGGGCGTGTCGCGAAAGAAGCGCTCGCCGCGCTGCGCCAGCGCCACGACGCAGACGTCGTGCCCGCGGCCCGCCAGCGCCTCGGCGACCGCCAGCGCATGCTCGACGCCGCCGCGCGCCTTGACCGAGTAGGTGAGCATCGCGATCTTCACGGCGCGGCGCCGTTCGCCAGGGCGCGCAGGGCAAGCCGCGTCGCGGCCGCGTTGGAGGGCGCCACGATCGCGCCGGCCTCGCGCAGGATCTTCGTCTGGCGGCCCGCGTCCTGCGGGTCGCCGGGCGTCCCGCAGACGCGGGCGAGCACGACCGCGTCCTCGGCGGCGCGGGCGATCGCGTCCGCCAGGCCCGTGCCGGGGTCGGCGTGGCCGCCGTGGCCGAGCACGACGTCGAGCAGGACGCAGCCGACGGCCTCGTCGTCGGCCGCCTCCTGCAGGAAGCCGAGCCGGACGTCGAGGTCGACCATCGGATGCGGTCGTCCCTGCGTGTACTGCTCCTCGCCGAGGTCGAGCACGGCATGGCCGCCGTTGCGCTCGTCGGGGCCGTGCCCGACGTTGCCCTCCAGCGGGCCGAGCTCGGGTTCGAGCAGCGTCACCGCCTCGTGCGCCAGCGAGCCGCCGGAGAACAGGCCGAGCAGCCGCCGGCCGGCCGCGTGCTCGTGCCGGGCGTCGACCGCGGCCTCGAGCTCCGCGAGATCCTCCGCCGCCGCGCCCGCCGCGGCGCGCGCCGCGGCCTCCAGCGTGTCGTGGATCTCAAACGGCGCATCACCGCCCTCCCAGCCGACGAACGCCGCGACCACGCGCTTGCCGTCGGGCAGGGCGTCTCCCAGGGAGGCGACGACCTCCGGGGCCGGCGGCTTGGAGACGAGCAGGAGCGTGTCGGTCGCGTCGTCGGCGGCCAGCATCCGCATCGCCTGGCGGAACATGATCCCGCCAACCGCGGCCGACAGGTCGCGCCCGCCGACGCCGATGATCTGCGACACGCCGATGCCGGCGGCGTCGAGCAGGCAGGCCGTCTCCTGCGCGCCGGTGCCGGCGGCGGCGACGATCCCGACCGGCCCGCTCGTGACGACGTTGGCGAACCCGAGGCCGACGTTGCCGAGCATCGCGGTCCCGCAGCCCGGGCCCATGACGAGCAGCCCGAGCTCCTCGCCGCGGCGCTTGAGGATCTGCTCGTCGGCCTCGGAGACATGGTCGGAGAACAGGAAGACGTGCATGCCGGCGCTCAGCGCGCGGTGCGCCTCGAGGCACGCGTACTCGCCGGCGACGGAGATGAGCGCGACGTTGGGATCGGCGAGCTGGCGCCGCGCGGAGATCAGCGACCGCGGCGGCTCGCGCTCGGCGGTCTGGCCCGACCCCCCGGCTTGCTCGCGGCTGGACAGCTCCTCCACCGCCTGCGTCAGCGTCGCCGCCGCGATCTCCTCGTCGTCGGAGCGCACCGCCACGACGAGATCCGACGGCCCCGCCTGCGCCTCGACGCCGCGGTCGGCGAGCACCTCGAGGTTCGCCGCGGTGCCCATCCCCATCTCACATGCGGTGACGCCCTCGCGCTCGCGCAGACTGCGCGCGATGCCCATGAGCTTCACGCTGTCCGCATAGCGGTTGGCGACGACCTTGACGTGCCAGCTCACAGCAGCGCGGCCTCGTGCTCGTGCTCGGCCTGGATCCGCGTGCCGTCCTCGCCGTGGATCGCCGGCAGCAGCGACTCGGCGTCGGTGATGATCGCCACGCCCCCGCCGCCCGTGGCGAACCGCTCGGCGGACTCGATCTTGGGTCCCATGCTGCCGGGCGGAAACTCGCCCGCATCCAGCAGCCGGCGTGTCTCGGCGGCGCTCAGGTGCCACAGCGGACGCTCCCAGCGCGTGCCGAAGTCGACCATGACGCGCGGGACCGCGGTCAGCAGCACGAGCACGTCGAACCCCAGCGCGATGCCGAGCTCGGCCGAGCACCGGTCCTTGTCGATCACCGCCGCCATGCCGGCGAGCGTGCCGCCGCGGGTGCTGACGGGGATGCCCCCGCCGCCCCCCGCGATGACGATCGAGCCGCTCTCGGCGAGCACGCGGATCGCCTCGAGCTCGAGGATCTCGACGGGCTTGGGGCTTGCGACCATGCAGCGCCACCCGCGACCGGAGTCCTCGCCGACGACCCAGCCGCGCTCGCGCGACAGCCGCTGCGCGTCCTCCTCGCTGTAGAACGGGCCGACCGGCTTGGTCGGGTTGGCGAACGCCGGATCGTCGTCGTCGATGCGCACCCGCGTCAGGATCGCGGCCGTCGGGGCGGCGGGATCGAGCTCGCCGATGCTCGTCTGCAGCAGGTAGCCGAGCTCGCCCTGCGTCATCGCTCCGAGCGCGTGCAGCGGCAGGCCGGGCACCTGCGGCTCGCCCATCGCGTGCTGGAGCATGAGCGTGCCGACCTGCGGGCCGTTGCCGTGCGTCAGCACGACCTGGTGACCTTCACGGCGCAGCGCCAGGACGGCTTGGGCCACCGGTCGTGCGCTGTGCAGCTGGTCACTCCACGTGCCCCGCTGATCCTCCTTGAGCAGCGCGTTACCACCGACGGCGATCACGATACGCGTCACTCAATCACCTCCCCTTACCATGAACCAGAGCGCACGCGCAGGCCGTTGGGAAGGGTTTGCCCATCGGTGTGGCCGGTCCGTGCGGAAGTGAATCGAGTCACCGGGGGCGAGATCGATCGCCTCGCCGTCGACCGTGAAGCACATCGTGCCCTCGAGCAGGTAGACGAGCTCCTCGCCAGGGTGACGCATCGGGTCCGGCCCGCTGGAGGCCAGCGGCTCCACGCGCGCCTCGGCGCCCGCCAGGCGGTAGCGGCCGTAGCGGCCGGAGACGTTGTCGAGCGTGATCCCGGTCTTCGAGGTGTAGAGGCGTGCGCGCTCGTCGCCGCGGACGACGATCGCCGCCGGCACCGCGACGCCCTCGTCGATGAAGTAGCTCACGTTCGTGCCGAGCGCGGCCGCGATCTTCATGAGGGTCGCGATCGTGGGGGTCATCCCGCTCTTCTCGATCTTGTGCACGGAGGCCGTCGAGACGCCGGCGCGCCGCGCCAGCTCGGCGAGCGACCAGCCGCGCTCGGCGCGCGCTTGCGCCAACTTCGCGCCGAGCGCCGACACGGTGCGCTCGATGTCCGGCAGCGTCGGCGGCGTGATATTACGTTCGGGCCTGGCCAAGATGTGTCGCATAGTACACGTTTATCATGCGCCGCAACACACCTGCTCAATGCCTGCAACAAGCCCGAAACATTGACCATTGTGTGTTGGCAGCCGTACAGACTTGACGCGAGCCCCTTGTCGCGCTACGAATGGGCGTCCACAATGCGATAAAGGGTTCCGGACCCGGGACCCGGCTGGCTGCCAGGCCGGCTCTACCGAGGAGGGACGCATGGCCGACAACGGGCCCGACCTACGTGAACCCGGAACCGAGCTGTTCAACACCGAGGAGAAGCTCTTCGAGGACATCCAGGCCAACCCTGGAGAGTCGGCGTACACCTTCATGCACACGGTGCCCTACGAGGGATCGGTCGGCCTCGTGAACCTGCTCACGACGACCCGCGTCCTGCGCAAGGGCTTCCAGACGAACCTCGTGCTGTACGGCCCCGGCGTCCTCATGGCCTCGGGCACGCGCGGGTTTCCGAAGGTCGGCGACGAGGCCTTCCCGGGCCACATGGCGATCAACAACCAGATCGGGAAGTTCATCGAGGAGGGTGGCGACGTCTACGCATGCCGCTTCGCCTGCGGCGCCCTGTACGGCTTCGCCGAGAACCAGCTCATGCCGGGCGTCAAGCCGTTCCATCCGCTCGACGTGCTGGACGCTGCCCTGACCGCGTGGCGCGACAAGGCCTTCCAGCTCAACACCTGGACCGTCTAGGAACGTGCCGGTGCTGGACCGGGACGCGGCGGTTGCGGCGTGGCGCCAGGCGGAGGGACACATCTACCCCTCCGTGATGCTCAACGCCGCGCTGTACCAGGAGTACGTGGCGGTCGTCCGTGGGATCGCCGAGGAGCTCGGCGACGTCCGCACCGAGGACGACCTCGTCCTCGCGTGGCACGAGCGCCGCGAGCTCGCCCACGAGGTGATCGACCGCACCGCCCCGTCGATGGGCCAGATCATGAACCGCGACAAGGTGCGCGACGCCGCGTTCTGCCACCGCCACCGCGAGGTCACGCGTGAGCAGGGCAAGGAGCTCGCCGCGCGCCGGCTGGAGGACGCCAAGCGCAGCGGCGCCGAGTGGGTCACGTTGTTCGACGACGTGACCCCGCTCGGCGCCCATCGCCTCGAGATGCACGTCCGTAGCGGCCGTGCACTGCACATCAGCACCGACCTGCCGCTCGACGGGACCCGGCCGACGTGGTCCTTCGAGGTCGTGCAGCTCGATCCCCAGGACGGCGCCTGGCTGTTGGACCGGGCGCCGCTGCTGAAGACCCAGAGCTTCGACCGACAAGACGAATGGGAGGCGCGCATCCAGCAGGCCCGGTCCTCCTTCGGAGGTGACCACTAGTGCCCACGCACCCGAAGAAGATCATCGACGCGCACTGCCACATCGGGGAGATCCCGCCGTGGAAGTACTACGACCTCGAGCATCCGGTCAAGCCGACCGTCTACGACTTCCCCGACACGAAGTCGTTCCTCAAGGGCCACATGGAGGAGTTCAAGGTCGAGCGCGCCCTCGTGATGTCCAACTACGGCGTGCCGGTCCACGAGCTGTCGTTCGACCTCAACGAGGTCGTCATGGACGCCGCGACGAGCAACGACCGCATCCTGGCCGCGATCTGGGTCTCGTTCCTGCCGCGCAACGCCGAGATGACGCGCAAGGCGCTGAAGCTCGCCGGGGAATCCCGCGTGGTCGCGCTGAAGACGACGTTCCTGCTCGGCGGCAACCCCGATCCCAACAGCTGGGACGAGGAGACGACGGCGCTCGCCGACGAGTGCTTCGACCTCTGCGAGAAGCACGACCTGATGTTCCACTTCCACACGAGCCCGGGCGGCAACTCGGACTTCGGCAACTTCGTCCCGCTCGTCGAGAAGTACGGCAAGCGCTGCAAGATCTACCTCGTCCACATGGGCGGCGGCGTGTCGGGACACATCAAGCTCGTCCCGAAGTTCCTCGAGTGGGTGCAGCAGGGCTACAAGGTCTACACCGACACGTCATGGGCGGTCGGCTTCGGAGCGCGCTGGCTGCTGACCGAGATCGAGCGCACGGGCGTCGGCGGCGACCGCGTCTTCTTCGGCTCCGACGAGCCGTGGTCGGACTTCGACTCGGAGTACTGGAAGCTCAACGGCGTACGCGGGATCTCCCAGGAGCTCAAGGACAACGTCTTCTGGCGCAATTTCGAGACCGTGTACGACGGTCGTGGCTGAGCACGGCCTCAGCGACGGGCGGCTGTCGCTCGACGACCGCCGCCTGCTCGTCGAGCTGCAGTCCTTCGGGGTGCGGGTGGTCGGCGGCGGCGGGGCGCTCGGGCGCCGCGGTGGCGCCGGCCCGTCGGACGCGCTGTTCATGTACGTCCGCGGGCTGCCGTTGACCGTGCCCCAGCACGCCGAGTACGTCACCGGCTCGCCGTACACGCTGCGCCTCGACGGCGCCAAGCCCTCCCTGTTTCGCGAGGACGAGCTCGTCGGCCTCGTCGGGCTGCCGCGCCGCCCGCAGATCTACGACATGCAGACGGCCGACGGGATCCCATACTGGAAGATCGCGTTGCTGCACCTCGACTCGATCGCCTCCACCGTGGTGCAGAAGTGCATCTACTGGGGCACGCACGAGCAGTGCGGCTTCTGCGGCATCGAGCTGACGCGCGGCGAGCAGACGGTCCCGGTCAAGACGCCCGCCCAGCTGGCCGAGGTCTGCAGCGCGGCGCACGAGCTCGACGGAGCGGTCGACGCGACGCTGACGACCGGGTCGATCAACCGGCGCGACCGCGGCGCGCTGTACATCTCGCGCTGCGCGGCGGCGATCAAGGACGCCTGCGGGATGCCGGTCCAGGTGCAGTTCGAGCCACCCGACGACCTGTCGGTGATCGACGACGTGCATTGCGCCGGCGTGGACGCGGTCGGCATCCACATCGAGACCTTCGATCCCGACGTGCTCGCGCGCGTCGCGGCCGGCAAGGCGCAGTGCGGCGTCGAGGGCTACTTCCGCGCCTGGGAGCACGCGGTCGAGGTCTTCGGCCGCGGACGCGTCACGACCTATGTGATCCTCGGCATGGGCGAGCGCCGCGAGCTGATCGAGGAGGGCTGCCGGCGCGCGATCGAGCTGGGCGTGTACCCGTTCGTCGTGCCGATCCGGCCCGTGCCGGGCACGCTGCTGCAGGACACCCCGACGCCGGATCCGGACTACGTCGCGGCGGTCTACCGCAGCGTGTCCGCGATGCTCGCCGACTCCGGCCTGGATCACGCCGAGGCCGCGGCGGGCTGCGCGCGCTGCCAAGCCTGCTCGGGCCTGTCGGCCTGGGAGCGGGTTTTCGAGAAGGAGGCCAACGGTGGCCATTTCCAGCTCGGCACCGTGCACGCTTCCTGACGCACGCGAGCACGTCGCGCTGCTGTGCGCCCTCGCCCGCGGTCCCGCTGAGCTGGCCGGCCACTTCGCAATCCGGCGCAGCGTGTTCGTCGAGGCGCAGAGACTGTTCGAGCGCGACGACCGCGACGACCGCGACGAGCGCCCGGCGACGCTGCATGCCGTCGGCCTGGCGGGCGCGGACGTCGTCGGCGCGGTGCGCCTGTACCCGCTCGACGAGCGCGGGCTGTGGAAGGGCGACCGCCTCGCCGTCCTGCCGGCCGAGCGCGCGCTGCAGCTGGGCGCGATGCTGGTCCGCTTCGCCGTCCGCACGGCCGGCGAGCGCGGCGGCCGCCGCATGGTCGCGCACGTGCAGGTCGCGAACGTCGGCTTCTTCGAGCGGCTCGGCTGGCGCTGCGCCGGCGCGCCGGCCCCGATGTTCGGGGTAGAGCATCAGCCGATGGCGATCGAGCTCAGGCGCAACCCAGGCCGGTGAGCGGCGCGATGTCGAAGTCCCAGACGGTCGCGCGGCTGGCGCCCGACTCGAGCTCCAGCCGCCGTGAGGCGTCGAAGCGCCCGCAGGGATCGCAGGCCAGGCCACGGCGTGCGAACACCGCGCGGGCAGCGTCGACGTGCTCGGGGACCGAGGCGAGCAGGAAGCCGAAGCTCGGAAACGTCCGCAGCCAGCGCTCGGCGGAGATGCCCGCCGGCCGCGGCAGTCGATCGACCTCGAGCACGGCGCCGCAGCCCGCCGCCTCCAGCAGCTGCAGCAGCGACCCGGCGGCGCCGGGCATCGAGACGTCGCGCGCCGCGTGGCACAGCCCCGCCTCGGCGACCTCGACGAGCGCCTCCCCGTCCTCGCGCAGGTGCTCGGGCGCGCGGTCGCGCAGCGAGCTGAAGAAGTCGTGCTCGTCGTCCATGTACCGGCCCTCGAGGCAGAACGCGCCGAGCAGGACGTCGCCGGGCCGCGCGGCCGCGGCGCGCAGCGGCCGGCGCGCGATGCCCGTGCACGTCGCCGACAGCGAGGGCGCGCCGCCCATCGTCAGGTGGCCGCCGACCACCTCGACGCCGAGCAGCTGCGCCGCCCACGCGAGCCCCTCGAGCACGAGCGCGGCGTGAGCTTCGTCGGGGCTGACGAGCATGTCGAGGATCGCGAGCGGACGCCCGCCCATCGCGCGGACGTCGGAGACGTTGGTCACGACGGCGAAGGCGCCGGCCGCACGCGGCTGCGCGGCCACGAAGGACGGCAGGATCGCCTCGCCGCAGAGGACGATCCACTCGTCGCCGTGGGCGACGAGCGCACCGTCGTCGCCGTCGCCCACCCGACCGAGCCGCCGCACGAGCCGCAGGTCGCGTTTTGCGTGCAGCGCCGGCAGGTCCCGGACGGCGGCCGCGAGCGCGTGCGCATCAGGCATCCGCGCGACCCTAGTGCACGAGTGGCCGCCCGCCGTCGATGCGGCGGGCCATGCTGGAGAATCTGACAGCGGAGGTTGTACGTGACGCTTGATCATGCGGTGCTGCGCGAGGTGCAGGTCGTCAACGTCGGGCTGGCGGCGTTCGGCGAGGCGATTCGCCATCAGGACACGCCGGTGGTCGACGTCGACTGGCGTCCGCCGGCGGACGGCGACCCGCAGGCGGTCGCCGCGCTCGAGCGCCTGTGGGGCGTCCACGCGGCCACCGTCGCGCAGGCCAACGAGCGCGTCGTGGGGCGCATGGAGGCGTGCTCGCCGCGCGCCGTCGCGGTCGCGAGCGCTCGTGATGTCCTGCCGGTGCTGGCCGCGGGCCGCACGCTCGTGCACTCCGGACCGCCGATCGAGCCGCACCGGCTCGCCGATCCCCAGCGGCGCGCGCTCGTCGCCGCCTGCCTGTTCGAGGGCTGGGCGGATGACCGCGACGGTGCCCGCGCGATGATCGAGGCGGGCGAGATCGCGCTCGCGTCCGGCAACGAGCACAACCACGTCGGCGCGATGACCGGCGTCTGCTCGCCCTCGATGCCCGTCTGGGTCGTCGAGGACGAGGACTCGGGCGCGCGCGCCTTCTCGACGTTCAACGAGGGCGCGGGCAAGACGCTCTGGTTCGGCACCGACGCCGACGAGGCGATCGAGCGGCTGCGCTTCTTCCGCGACGACCTCGGGCCGCTGATGGACCGCCTGCTGCAACGCGAGGGCCCGATCGAGATCTTCAAGCTTGCCGCGCAGGGCCTGCACCAGGGCGACGAGCTGCACATGCGCAGCCAGGCGACCGGCAACCTCCTCATCCGCGACCTGCTGCCGGGCTTCGCGGCGCTCGGTGGGGAGGACGCGGCGCGCTTCCTCTCGTCGAACTGGCACTTCTTCCTCAGCCTCACGATGGGCGCGGCGAAGTGCGCGCTGCTGGCGGCATCGGGGGTCGCCGGCGCGAGCGTCGTCTCGCTGATCTCGCGCAACGGCACCGACATGGGGCTGGAGCTGGCGGGCATGCCGGGCCGCTGGTTCATCGCGGACGCACCGCCGGTCGAGGACGCGCTGCTGCGCGAGGGCTACGAGGAGTCCGACGCGGCGAACGACATCGGCGACTCGGCCGTGATCGAGTGCGTCGGTCTGGGCGGGATGGCGGTCGGCGCCGCCCCCGCGGTCGCGGCGTTCTTCGGCGGCGACGCGGCGGACGCGATCGCGCGTACCGAGCGCATGCGCGAGATCTGCGCCGGGCGGTCGTCGCGCTTCACGATCCCGGCGATGAACTCCGCTCCGACGCCGGTCGGCATCGACGCTCGGCTGGTCTGCGAGCTGGGGATCGCGCCGCAGATCACGACCGGCGTGCTGCACGCCACCGACGGCGTCGGGCAGATCGGGGCGGGCATCGCCCACCAGCCGACCGGGCCGTTTCGGGCGGCCACGATCGCCCTGGCCGCCGAGCTTGACGCCGCGAACGGCGGCGGCGGGTGAGGACGGTCGCCGCCCCGCGCTCGGCGCGGGCGCTCGTCGTCGGGCCGGGCGCCCGGCGGGCGCTGCGCGACGGCGCCGACGGAACCGTCGAGCTGGCCTTCGGCCCGGGCGGCTACGTGCGCCTGGGCGAGCACCATGTCCTGCTCGCCCCCGCCCGCTCGCCGCTGGGACCCCTGTCGATCCTCGTCGCCGGGCTCGCCCGTGGCGACCTCGTTCCCGGCGACCGGGCGACCGTGACCGGCGGCGCGCTCGCCGTCGGGGCGCTGCGCATCGAGCTCGCGAGCGCACGCGAGCCACCGGCGCCTCGCGCGGTCCGGCTCGCGCCGCGCTGGCGCCCGGCGTTCGCGGCGGCGCTCGAGGTCGTCGCGCCGGCACCGGCCGCGCTGACGCCGGGGCTGGAGGCGCTGGCGGCGGGTGAGATCGCGAGCGCGGTGGCGCGGCTCGCGGGCCGCGGCGGCGGCCTGACCCCGGCCGGCGACGATGTGCTCGCGGGCTTCGCCGCCTGGCGCTGGGCGCGGGGCGTCCCGGTCGCCCTGGCCGGCGACTGCGCCCCGCTGGGCCGCGCCTACCTGCGCTGCGCCGAGCGCGGCGAGCTGGCACAACCGGCCGCGGCGGTGCTGGCGGCGATCCTGGCGGGCGACCGGGCGGCGGCGGTGCGCGGTGCGCGGCGGCTGGCGGACTGGGGCGCGAGCTCCGGCGCCGCGCTGCTGTGGGGCATGGCGGCCGCGGCCGCAGCGACCGAACGGCCGCAGCCGGCGCCTACTTGCAGCAGCCCCAACCCGTCGCGTCGAGGACGCGATCCCAGGAGTCGCCGAGCTGCTCGAGCTCCGCGGGCGTGAACAGGTCCAGGAACATCGCGCGTACGCCGGCGAGGTGAGTGGCGCGCGCGGCGCGCAGCTTCTCGCGGCCGGCGGGCGTGAGCTTGGCGAACGCACCGCGGGCGTCGTCGCTGCAGGCGACGCGTTCGAGCAGCCCTTCGCGCTGGAGGCGGTCGACGAGGCGCGTCAGGCCGCTGCGGCTGAGCAGGATCGACGACGCCAGGTCGCACATGCGCATGCGCTCGTCCTCGGCGTCGGCGAGGTACATGAGCACCTCATAGGAGCTGAGCTGCAGGCCGTGGGCGGCCTCCAGCCGCGCGTCGAGCGCCTTGGCGAGCGCGGCGTGGACGCGCAACATGCCGCGCCAGGCGCGCAACTCCGCCGGCGCGAGCAGCCGCAGCTCGGTCTCGCTCAGCATCGTCATGACATCGAGCATAGTGCGTTCTGGTTGCACGCGCAACGACCCTGGCGGGCGCCGCCGGGCCCGGGTCGCGCTGGCCGTTCGGCGCGGTTGGCCTAACGTGTGCGCGATGGCGCCCGAGCAGCTCGTCCACGTCGTTCGCGAGGCCGCCGGCGAGCCGGAGGGCGCGCTGATCCTCCTGCACGGCCGCGGGGCCGACGAGCACGACCTCGCCCCGCTGCTCGACGTGCTCGACCCCGAGCGCCGGCTCCTCGGGCTCACGCCGGGCGCACCGCTGCCCGGGCCCGGAGGCGGCCGCTGGTGGTACATGGTCCCGCGCGTCGGCTACCCGGATCCGGCGACCTTCCAGGCCACCTACGCGCGGCTCACCCGCTTCCTCGACGGCTGGCTGCAGGAGCGTGGCATCGCCTGGAGCCGCACGGTCATCGGCGGCTTCTCGATGGGCTGCGTCATGTCCTACGCGACCGGCCTGGGACCCGGTCGTCCCGCGCCCGCCGGCATCCTGGCGATGAGCGGCTTCCTCCCGACCGTCGAGGGCTGGGAGCCTGAGCTCGACACGCGCGCCGGCCTGCCCGTCTTCATCAGCCACGGCGCGCAGGATCCCGTCGTCTCGGTCGACTTCGCACGCGCCGCCCGCGTGCTCCTCGAGGGCGCCGGGCTCGCGGTGGACTACCACGAGCATCCGGGTGGCCACCACCTCGACCAGGCGACGCTGCCGCTGATGACCGCGTGGGTCACCGACCGCGTCGCGCGGCTGGCGCACTGAGCGACAGCCACGGCACGAACGCATACCGACTAGGTCGCGGCGCCGGCGAGCAGCGAGCGGCCGGTCATCTCCGGCGGCTGCTCGATGCCGAGCAGCGCGAGCGCCGTCGGCGCCACGTCGGCGAGGATGCCCGGCGCGGGATCCAGCCGCGCGCCGTCGCGCGTCACGACGAGCGGGACCGGGTTGAGCGAGTGCGCGGTGTTCGGCGAGCCGTCGGGCTCGAGCATGTGGTCGGCGTTGCCGTGATCGGCAGTGACGATGCACACGCCGCCGGTCGCGTGGACGGCGTCCACGATCCGCCCGAGGCACGCGTCGACGGTCTCGATCGCCTCCACCGCCGCCGGCACGACGCCCGTGTGGCCGACCATGTCCGGGTTGGCGAAGTTGATGATCGCGAAGCGAAAGTCCTCCTCGCCCCAGGCCCGCCGGAACGCCTCGGTCGCGTCGGGCGCGCTCATCGCCGGCTTGTGGTCGTACGTCGGCACGTCGCGCGGTGAGGGCACGAGCTCGCGCCGCTCGCCCTCCTCCGGGCGCTCCTTGCCGCCGCCGAAGAAGTACGTGACGTGCGGGTACTTCTCGGTCTCCGCGACGTGCAGCTGCAGCCCGCCGCGGGCGGCGATCACGCGCGACAGGGTGACCTGCGGGCGCGCGGGCCGGAAGGCCACGGGACGATCCGCGTGCTCGCCGCCGTACTCCGTCAGCGTCGTGTACCGCGCGACCGGCGGCGCGCCGTGGCGATCGATGTCCGGGCAGCACGGATCGGCCAGGGCGCACGAGATCTCGCGCATGCGATCGGGCCGGAAGTTGAACGCGATGACCGAGTCTCCGGCACGGATCGTTCCCTCCTCGCCGACGCGCGTCGCGCTGACGAACTCGTCGGTCTCGCCGCGCTCGTAGGCTTCCAGCACCGCGGCCCGGCCGGTCGGCGCGGTATGGCCGGCGATCCCGTGCACGAGCAGGTCGTAGGCCTGCTGGACGCGTTCCCAGCGCCCGTCGCGATCCATCGCGAAATAGCGGCCGATGACGCTCGCGACGCGCCCGACGCCCGCCTCCGCGCACCACCGCTCGACCGTCCCGACGAACTCCGAGCCCGCCATCGGCAGCGTGTCGCGGCCGTCGCTGACGGCGTGGATCACGAGATCCGCGACGCCGGCATGCGCCGCCATCTGCAACAGCCCGTGGACGTGCTCGATGCTCGAGTGCACGCCCCCGTCGGAGACGAGGCCGATGAGGTGCACGCGCGGAGCGCGGCGCAGCGCGGCGAGCAGCACCTCGTTGCCGCCGAAGGCCTCGAGCTTGACGGCCTCGTCGATCAGCGTCAGGTCCTGCTTGACGACGGCGCCCGCGCCGAGGTTCAGGTGGCCGACCTCGGAGTTGCCCATCTGCCCGTCGGGCAGCCCGACCGCGGCGCCGGACGCCGTCAGCGTCGTGTGCGGGTAGCGCTCCCAGAGCCCGTCGAAGACCGGCGTGCGGGCAAGCGAGACCGCGTTGCCGGGGCCGGCCGGGGCGAGGCCCCAGCCGTCGAGGACGACCAGGCAGACAGCGGACGGCTGCGCCACTACTACGGAGCGGCCGCGGACCCGAGCTGCGCCGCGGCGTCCACGATCCGCGCGAAGTTCGCCGCGTCCAGCGAGGCGCCGCCGACGAGCGCGCCGTCGACGTCGGGCAGCGCCAGCAGCTCGGCGGCGTTGTCCGGGCTCACCGAGCCGCCGTAGAGGACGCGCGCGAGCGGCGCTGCGTCGGGCGCCTTGTCCTTGATCAGGGCGCGCACGAAGGCGATCGCGTCCTGCGCCTGCTCGGGGGTCGCGACCTTGCCGGTCCCGATCGCCCAGATCGGCTCGTAGGCGACGGTCACCTCGGTGATCTGCTCGGGCGTCAGGCGCTCCAGCCCCTCCTGCACCTGGTGGCGCAGCTTGCGCTCGGTGTCGCCGCGCTCGCGCTCCTCCTCGGTCTCGCCGACGCAGAGGATCGGTTTCAGGCCGGCCTCGAACGCCGTGGCCATCTTCAGCGCCAGGGCCCGGTCGGTCTCGTTGCAGAGCTGCCGGCGCTCGGAGTGACCGAGCACGACGCCGTGGACGTCGATCTCGGTCAACATCGGCGCCGAGACCTCGCCGGTGAACGCGCCGCTGGGCGCTTCGTGCATGTTCTGCGCGAACACCTCGACGCGCGAGCCGCGGGTCGAGTCGACCATCGCCTGCAGATCGGTGTACGGGACGCAGATCGCGATGTCGACGCCGTCGGCGCTGTAGACGCGCGGCAGCAGGGCCTGGATGTACTCCTCGGCCTCGGCCACGGTCTGGTGCATCTTCCAGTTGCCGGCGATGAACGGCGTGCGTGCCATCTAGTTCTTCTTCAGCGCTTCGACGCCGGGCAGCGTCGTGCCCTCGATGAGCTTCAGCGCGGCGCCGCCGCCCGTCGACAGGTGCGTGACGCTGTGGGCGAGGCCGAACTCGGCCATCGCCGCGCCCGAGTCGCCGCCGCCGACGACGGTCACCGCCTCGGTCTGCGCCATCGCCTGCGCGATCGCCAGCGAGCCGGCCGCGAAGGACTTGTGCTCGAAGGCGCCGATCGGCCCGTTCCAGAAGATCGTCTGGGCCTTGCGGATCTCCGCGACGTACTCCGTGCGCGTCTTGGAGCCGATGTCGAGCTGCATCCAGCCGTCGGGCACGTCGACGCCCTGGATGATCTGCACCTGCGCGTCGCCGCCGAACTTGTCGGCGATGACGAGGTCGATCGGCAGGCGCAGCTTGCCGCTGGGGTAGCCGTCCTTCTCCAGCGCCTCGCGCGCGGGCTCCAGGCCGGCCTCCTCACACAGGCCGTCGCCGATGCTGTGGCCGAGCACCTTGAGAAACGGGGTCGCCATCGCGCCGCCGACGAGGACGACGTCGGCGACGTCGAGGAACTTGCCCATCACGGCGATCTTGTCGGTGACCTTGGCGCCGCCCATGATCGCCAGGAACGGGCGGTCGGCGTGGTTGAGGATCAGCCGGATCGTGTCGACCTCGCTCTGGAAGAGCAGGCCGGCGGCGGAATGCTTGACGAGCGGGATGATCCCGGCCGTCGACGCATGCTCGCGGTGCGAGGTGCCGAACGCGTCGTTGACGTAGTAGTCGGCCAGCGACGCCAGGCGCTGGGCGAGCTCGGGCTCGTTCTTCGTCTCGCCGGGCTCGTAGCGGATGTTCTCGAGCATGACCACGTCGGCATCGGGGACGCTGTCGAGGTCCGGCGCGAACTCGACGTCGGTGTGCAGCAGCTTGGCGATGTGCTCCGCGACGGGCGCCAGCGAGAACTCGGGCTCGCGGTCCTTGGGCCGCCCGAGGTGCGAGACGAGCAGCAGCTTCGCGCCCTTGTCGCGCAGCGCCTCGAGCGTCGGGATCGCCCGCCGCATCCGCGCGTCGTCACCCACCTTGCCGTCGACGATCGGGACGTTGAAGTCAACCCGGACGAACACGCGTGCGCCGTCGATGTCCCCCAGGCTGTCGATCGTCCGCACGGCTTACAACACTTTCTGCAGCACGTCGACGCAGCGGTTGGAGTAGCCCCACTCGTTGTCGTACCAGGAGACGACCTTGACGAGCGTTCCCTCCATGACCGACGTCAGCAGGCCGTCGACGATCGAGGAGTGCGGGTTGCCGACGATGTCGCTGGAGACGATCGGATCCTCGGTGTACTGCAGGATCCCTTCCATCTCGGCGCCGGCCGCCTCGGCGAACGCGCCGTTGACCTCCTCCACGGTCGTCTCGCGGCTGGCGACGAACGTCAGGTCCACCAGCGATCCCGTCGGGACGGGGGCGCGGACCGCGAAGCCGTGCAGGCGGCCGTTGAGCTCGGGCAGGACGAGGCCGACGGCCTTCGCGGCGCCCGTCGACGTCGGCACGAGGTTCATCGCGGCGGCACGCGCGCGGCGCAGGTCCTTGTGCGGCCCGTCCTGCAGGTTCTGGTCGGCCGTGTAGGCGTGGATCGTCGTCATCAGGCCGTGCTCGATGCCGACCGCCTCGTTGGCGACCTTGGCGAACGGCGCGAGGCAGTTCGTCGTGCAGGAGGCGTTGGAGATGACGTCGTGCGCGCTCGGGTCGTACTTGTCGAAGTTCACGCCGAGCACGACGGTGATGTCCTCGTCGCTCGCGGGCGCCGAGATGACGACCTTCTTCGCACCGGCCTCGAGGTGCTTGGCGGCGGCGTCGCGCTTCGTGAACAGGCCGGTCGACTCCAGGACGACGTCGACGCCGAGGTCGCCCCATCCGAGGTTCGCCGGATCGCGCTCCTCCTTGACGAGGATCTTCGTGCCGTCCACGACGAGGCCGTCGTCCGCGAGCTCGATCGTTCCCGGGTACGGGCCGAGGATCGAGTCGTAGCGCAGCAGGTGCGCCAGCGTCTCGTTGTCGGTCAGGTCGTTGACGGCGACCCACTCGATGTCGGCTTGCGCCGCCTGGGCGGCGCGGAAGACGTTA
>Ga0136613_10000061_pt1 | contig 37277 bp, 33 predicted proteins | sample AntDrymUQ2722106_2_FD_106649 | JGI IMG/M metagenome (GOLD analysis project Ga0136613, IMG submission 106649) | Polar desert sand microbial communities from Dry Valleys, Antarctica - metaG UQ272 (21.06) | ecosystem: Environmental > Terrestrial > Soil > Desert | place: Antarctica: Dry Valley... | reverse complement strand
TCTTGAGCACCCCCGCCTTGGAGCCGAAGGTCGCGTAGACGGTCTCCGCCGAGACGCCCGCCCCCGCAGCCAGTGCCGCCACGGTTGTCTCGGCGTACCCGCGCTGCACGAACAGCCCGCGCGCGGCCCGCAGCACCTGTTCGCGGGTACGCCGGGCACCCGCCCGCCGCCGGCTGGCGTCATAGCGGCGCTTGACGGCGTCTGACATCGGGAGGACACTCCATTTCGATACAGCACAGCTGTATCCAATATAACCCAGGAGCGAGGTGGGAGAGATGAACACAGCCTGGAAGGTCATGTACCGGTTGGGATTCGTGCCCTGGGACCGGGGCGTGATCCCGCCCGAGCTGACCGCGCTGGTCGAGGGGCCCGACGCGCTGGCCACCGGGCGGGCGCTGGACGTCGGCTGCGGGACCGGCACCCAGGCCGTGTACCTGGCGCAGCGGGGCTGGCGGGTCACGGGTGTGGACGCCGTCGAGCGCGCCATCCAGGCCGCCCGGGACAAGGCGGCGGCCGCCGGGGTCACGGTCGACCTGCGCCTAGGCGACGTGACCGACCTGACCGGCCTCGGCCTGCAGCCGGGCTACACGTTGCTGTACGACATCGGCTGCTTCCACGGCCTGCCCGCCCAGCACCGGGACGCCTGTGCGCGCGGGCTGACCACGCTCGCGGCCGCCGGCGCCACCTTGCTGCTGATGGGCTTCCAGCCCGGACGCCGGGGACCGGCTCCCAGCGGCGTGAGTCGAGCGGAGCTGGAGTCACGCTTCAGCGGCTGGCAGATCGTCTCGGAACAGCCTGACAGCGGCCCGCCGCCGCCAGGGCCGCTGCGCAACGCCAAGCCGACCTGGTACCGGCTCGTCAAGCGCTGACGCCGGCAGCGGCTGGACGCCGCGCCAGGGTAGGTCCCGCGACTGTGTCGCCGCCACGTTGACCAAGTCGCGGGACCCCGGGTGGCGGCCCCGGCTCGCGGGGCGCTGCGGCATCTGCCACTCTTTCCGGTAAGACATTCCCGGCATCCCGCACCGACGCTCCGGAGCAATCCGTGATCAAGGCCCTTCGCACCTTCCGAGTGCATCCGCGGCTGCCCGCGGAGCTGCAGCCGCTGACCGACCTCGCCGCCAACCTGCGCTGGGCCTGGGACCAACCCACCGAGGAGCTGTTCCGCTGGGCCGACCCCGACGCCTGGGAGGAGGTCGGGCGCAACCCCGTCGCCCTGCTCGGGGGGCTGTCGCCGGAGCGCGCCGAGACCCTGGTCGACGACGCTGCCTTCCTGTCGCAACTGGCCGAGGTGCACGCCGACCTCAAGCGCTATCTCAGCCGGCCGCGCTGGGCGCAGTCGCACAAGCCGCAGCCCCCGCGGATCGCCTACTTCTCACCCGAGTTCGGCATCAGCCACGCGATGCAGACCTATTCGGGTGGCCTCGGGGTGCTGGCCGGCGACCACCTCAAGGCCGCCAGCGACCTCGGCCTCGACCTCGTCGGCGTCGGGCTGCTGTACCGGCACGGCTACTTCCGCCAGCACCTGGACGCCGACGGTTGGCAGCAGGAGCGCTACCCCGACCTCAACCCGTTCAGCTTGCCGCTGCAGCTGCTGGAACGCGACGGCGCGCCGGTCCTCATCGAGGTGCGGCTGGCCGAGCGCAGCGTCGCCTGCCAGCTGTGGAAGGCCGAGGTCGGCCGCATCCCGCTGCTGCTGCTTGACACCGACCTGCCCTACAACGCGCCCGAGGACCGGGTCGTCACCGACAAGCTGTACGGCGGCGACGTGGAGCACCGGCTGCGCCAGGAGATCGTGCTGGGCGTCGGCGGCGCGCGCGCGCTCGACCGAGCGGCGCAGTTGGGCGAGCTCGGCCCCGACTGGCAGGACGGCGGCGCGGAGATCTTCCACTCCAACGAGGGCCACGCCGGCTTCTTGCAGCTGGAGCGCATCCGCCGCCTCGTCGCCTCCGGCGGTCTGGGCTTCGACGAGGCCGTCGAGAGCGCCCGGTCCGCGGTGCTGTTCACCACCCACACCCCGGTGCCGGCCGGGATCGACGTCTTCGCCGGCCACATGATGCAGCGCTACTTCAGCGACTTCGCGGTCGAGTGCGGCGTCACGCTGGATCACCTGATGACCGTTGGCCAGATCACCGGCGAGGGGCTGAGTGGCAGCTTCAACATGGCCGTGATGGGCCTGCGCCTGTCCGCGGCCGCCAACGGGGTGTCCGAGCTGCACGGGCGGGTGTCGCGGCGGATGTTCGCCGCGCTGTGGCCGGGCGTCACGGTCGACGAGGTGCCCGTCACATCGGTCACCAACGGCGTGCACGCCGCCACCTGGACCGGCCCGGAGATGACCGCCGTCTACGACCGCCACCTCGCGCCTGACTGGGCCCACAACCCGTCGGCGTGGAAGCGGGTCGGCGACATCGGTGACGACGTGCTGTGGCGCGCGCGCGGGCGCGCTCGGGAGCGACTGGTGCAGCGGGTGCGCACCTGGGTCCGTACCGCCCGGGAGCGCCGCGGCGAGAGCTCGGGGAGTCTGGCCTGGACCGACGAGATCTTCGATCCCGACGCGCTCACGATCGGCTTCGCGCGCCGCTTCGCGGAGTACAAGCGCGGCACACTGCTGCTGCGGCAGCCCGAGCGCCTCAACGCGCTGCTCAACGCCACCGACCGTCCGGTGCAGTTCGTCTTCGCCGGCAAGGCCCACCCGCGCGACGACATCGGCAAGGACATCATCCGCCAGCTGGTGCACTACTCGTCGGATCCCCAGATCCGTACCCGCATGGTCGTGGTCTCCGACTACGACATGGAGCTGGCCAGCGTGCTGTACCAGGGCGTCGACGTGTGGCTGAACAACCCCCGCCGCCCGCACGAGGCCTGCGGCACGTCGGGGGAGAAGGCGGTGCTCAACGGCGCGCTGCACTGCTCGACGTTGGACGGCTGGTGGGACGAGATGTTCGACGGCGACAACGGCTTTGCCATCGGCGCCGCCGAGGACAACCCCGACACCGCCCAGCAGGACACCGCCGACGCGCAGTCGCTGTTCGAGCTGCTCGAGCGCACGGTCGTGCCGACCTTCTACGAACGCACCGAGGGCCCCCTGCCCCGCCGCTGGCTGGCGCGGGTGCGCCACTCGTTGGAAACGCTCGGGCCGCGCGTGCTTGCCACGCGGATGGTCCGCGAGTACGTCGATCAGCTCTACGTCCCGCTGGCCGAGCGGTCACGCCGGCTGACCGCCGACGACCACGCGCGAGCAAGGGCCTTGGCCACCTGGCGGGCGCGGACCCGCGACGCCTGGCCCGACGTGCGCGTCCACGCCGTCAGTGGCGACCTGGGGATGGCTCAGATCGGCGAGCAGCGCGACGTGACCGTGGATGTGGCGCTGGGCAAGCTCGACCCGGCCGCGGTCTGCGTCGAGCTGCTGCACGGGCCGGTGCGCGCCGACGGGTCGTTGTCCCGGCAGCGGGTGCAGTCGCTGGAGCCCGCGGGCGCGACCCAGCAGGGGCGGGCCTACCGGGGGACCTTCACCTGCTCGGACTCCGGCGAGTACGGCTTCGCCGTCCGCGTTGTCCCCGCAAACGACGACCTGCTGTCGTGGACCGACATCGGGCTGGTGTCATGGGCGAGTGAGGACGTCGCCGACGCCGTCGACGGCTTCTGAGATGGGGGCGCCTACCGAGCTGCCCTGGTGGACCGACAAGGTTGGCTACGAGGTGTACATCCGCTCCTTCGCCGACAGCGACGGGGACGGCGTCGGCGACCTGCGAGGGCTGCACCACCACCTCGACTACCTGGCATGGCTGGGCATCGGCATCGTGTGGATCACGCCGTTCTACCCGTCGCCGATGCGCGACCACGGCTACGACGTCGCCGACTACCGCGGCGTTGACGCCTCGTTCGGGTCGATGGCCGACCTGGAGGCCGTCTTCGCCAAGGCTCACGACCTCGGCATGAAGGTGCTCGTCGACCTGGTGCCCAACCACTCGTCGTCGGAGCACCCCTGGTTCATCTCGGCGCGGTCCTCGAAAGACAGTCCCTACCGCGACTACTACATCTGGCGCGACCCGGCGCCGGGGGGCCGACCGCCCAACAACTGGACCAGCCACTTCGGCGGCTCGGCGTGGACGCTGGACGCGACCACCGGCCAGTACTGGTGTCACCTGTTCCTGTCCGAGCAGCCGGACCTCAACTGGGCCAACCCCGCCGTCGCCGACGAGTTCGACGAGATCCTGCGCTTCTGGTTGACCCGTGGCGCCGACGGCTTCCGCATCGACGTGGCGCACGCCCTGGTCAAGCATCCTGAGTTCCTCGACAACCCGCCCGCGGCGGAGTTCGTGCGCAGCGACACGTCAGCCGACGAGTGGGGAGCGCTGGAGCACCTGTATGACGCCAACCAGCCCGGTGTACTCGATGTCTACCGCCGCTGGCGCAAGGTCGTGGCGCCCCACGACGGCTTGCTGCTCGGCGAGGTCTACGTGCTCGACGCCGAGAAGGTGGCCGAGTACGTGCGTGGTGAGGACGGGTTGCACCTGGGCTTCTGGTTCAAGCCGCTGCATCTGGCGTGGGAGCCCGGGGCCATCCGCGAGGTCCTGGTCGCTGGCGCTCAGGCAGCGCCTGGCCTGCTGGCCTGGGTGTCGGGCAGCCACGACCGCGGTCGCGCGGCCAGCCGCTTCGGTGGCGGCAACGTCGGCCGCGCCCGCGCGCTGGCACTGTCGACGCTGCTGCTGGGCCTGCCCGGCACGCCGTTCCTGTTCCAGGGCGAGGAGCTGGGACTGGAGAACGGCGCCGTCCCACGCGAGCAGGCACAGGATCCGGTGGCGCGCCGCACCGAGGCGGTCGGCCGCGACGGCTCTCGCACGCCACTGCCCTGGGCGCCAGGGCCGGGATGGGGCTTCACCGACGGTCCACGAACCTGGCTGCCGATGGACGGGCGCACCGAGGCCGACACGGTCGCTGTGCAGCGAGCTGACCCCTCGTCAATGCTGCACCGCTACCGGGCGCTGATCGACCTGCGCGACGCGCAGCCGGACCTGCGCCGGCAGCCCGTCGAATGGGTCGGCGAGGACGGGCCGGTCGTCGCCTACCGGCGCGGCGCCGTGATCGTTGCCGCCAACTGTGGCGACCAGCCGTCCTCGTTCACGCCGCCCGAGGGCGCCTGGGTGGTGGCTTTCTCCAGCAACCGCGACGGTGAGCAGCAGCCGGCGGGGGGCGACGTGGTCCTGGCTCCCCACCAGGCCGTGGTGCTCACGCGCTGACGTGGCGGTACGCCGCCTGACGCGGCGGTACGCCACCTGACGCGGCGACCGATCGCCACGTCAGCGCCGGTCAGCTTCGGTCAGCGTCGGTACAGCGGGCGAAGGCGCAGCGCGCTGACCACGGCGCGGTGGTCGCTGCCCCACGGCCGCACGCGGATGTGCGCGTTGCGGTAGTTCTCCCCGACGACGCGGCTGGATAGCGTCCGCACCGGGCCGTGGACGTAGATCAGGTCGATCCGGTCGAAGACCTCGTCGTCGGCCAGGTTCGCCGGCTGGTCGCCGATGGGCGGCGGGTAGCCAGGGGTCCAGGTGTAGCCCGGTGTCCTGACCGCGTTGGGGTGAGCGGTGCGGAAGGAGTCACGGAAGCCCGCTTCGGCCAGCGACATCGACAGGGGCCAGGGGAAGGGGCGCACGAAGTCCTCGCCGTCGGCTTGGCGCGCTGCCGCCGTTGCCGAGGTCCAGTCCAGATGGCTGGGCACGTTGAAGTCGCCCATCAGCACCACGGGGACCTCCGCCTCGGCCAGTGCGGACAGCGCTTCCAGGCGCGACGCCATCTCCTCGAGGTGGTGTCGCTCGTTGAACAGCACGTAGTCGGTGGATGCCCCGTCTCGCAGGTCATAGGGGCCGTAGGGATACGGGGTCAGGTGGACACTGCTGACCGCGACCCGCCCACCGCCGGGAAGCCGCAGCCAGGCGTATTCGTCGCTGCGCTTGGGAGCCGACAGCGGGTACTTGCTGATGAGGTTGGTGTAGCCGTCGTCGGACGTGAACGTGTGCTTCCAACCCAGCCTGCTGGCCAACCGTTCGAGGTTGTCGCCAGGTTCCTGGACCCCGACCACCTGGGCGCGTGCCTTGCGCACCGCCCTGACGATCGAGCCGAACGTGACCTGGGTACCGCCCACCCAGATGTTGAAGGTCATCGCCCGCAGCCGGCGAGTCAGCGTGGGATCGCCGGGGTTGGCCGGCCATTCCTCCTCGGGAGGTGGTGGGGGGCCGTCGATGTCGCCGGTGACCCGGATGGTGGTCGAGGCGACCACCTCGTAGCCGTCGTCGACCAGCAGGTAGATGGTGTAGTCACCGGGCGGCAGGGGCCAGTTGTCGCGCTGCCCCGGCCGTTGCGCGCTCCAGGTCAGGGTTGCATCGGGGGTAACGGTCTCGCCGTCGGCTTGATCCAGGTAGTCCCATAGCGTCGCACCGGAGCTGCCACCTGGCGGACCGGAGAAGGTCGGGTACAGCCCGACCCAGTCCTTGGGATTTCCGGGAGCGTCAGACCAGGACACGGTGATCGGCTCGCCGGACTCGTAGACGGTCTTGCCGGTGGTGACGGTCGGGGAGCTCTCGGCGGCGACCGTCGAGACGGGCAGTAGCGGCAGCAGCAGAGTTGACAGTGCGAGGCAGGCCACGAGGGCTCCTCGCCGGAGCGGTTGGGGCATCGCACTCTCCGAATCGTTCGCCGGAACGGCGGTGGGGGGGTTGGCAACGACAGGCTTGCAACCGTGCGTGAGCGGCAGATGCCATCGAGGTTTCCAGCGGGTGAAGACTCGGCAGGGTGTTGCTGACATCTCACGGGAGCTCCGAGCCGATGCCCGATCGCTTGCACGTGCTGCCTGAAGAGCCGGTGGCGTCCTTGGCCGACTACGTCGCCGGCGGCGGCGGCCTGGGCCTTGCCGAGGCGCTGCGAGTCGAAGCGGCCGACGTGATCGCCGAGGTCGAGCGTTCCGGCCTGCGCGGCCGCGGTGGCGCGGGGTTCCCCACCGGGCGCAAGTGGCGGTCCGTACTGGAGGCGGCGGGCGCCAGCGGGACTCCGGCGGTGGTGTGCAACGCCGCCGAGGGTGAGCCGGGGACCTACAAGGACCGCGCGCTGATGGCCCGCAACCCGTGGGCGGTGGTCGAGGGGTTGTGCATCGCGATGCGCGCCGTCGGCGCCCCGCGCGGGGTGATCGCTACCAAGCAGCGCTACCCGTTGCAGGCGCAGCGGCTGACCGAGGCCCGTGACGCCATGGCCGCCGAGGGCTTCGCCGGCGCCGCCGGGGTGGAGGTCCTGCTAGGCCCGGACGAGTACCTGTACGGCGAGGAGAGCGGCCTGCTCGAGGTCGTCGAGGGCAAGCTGCCGCTGCCCCGGATCCTGCCGCCGTACATGTACGGGCTGTACGCGACGATGCAGCAGCCCAACCCGACGGTGGTCAACAATGTCGAGACGCTGGCCCACGTGCCTGGGATCCTGCGCGAGGGCGCGGACCGATTCAGGGAGCAGGGGACCGTCGAGGCCCCCGGGACCATGGTCTTCACCGTCGTCGGTGACGTTGCCAGCGCTGGTGTCTACGAGTTGCCCCTCGGCACCCCGCTGCGGACGCTGCTGGTCGACATCGCCGGCGCCCGCGACGTCAAGGCCGTCTACAGCGGCACCTCCAACACCGTCATCGTCCCTGGATTGCTGGACCTGCCGCTGGACTTCGACTCCTTCGCCGAGGCGGGCACCGGTCTTGGCAGCGGCGGCTTCGTGGTCTACGGCGCCGACCGCTGCATCGTGGCGGTCACCGCGGCGCTGTCACGCTTCCTCGCCGTGGAGTCGTGCGGCCAGTGCCCGCCCTGCAAGCTGCACGGCGTCGAGCTGTTCGAGCGGCTCGAGCGGCTGTGCCGTCAGGGCGGCCAAGCAGCCGATCTGCAGGAGATCCGCAAGCGCTGCGCGTTGGTGACCGACTCCAACCGCTGCTACCTGCCGGTCGGTCACGCACTGCTGGTGCAGTCGACCCTTGACGCCTACGCCGACGAGTTCACCGCCCGCCTCGCGGGGCCTTGCGACCATCCCGACGTCGACGTGCCCAAGATCGTCGAGCTCGACGACGACACCGGCGAGGTCGTATTCGACCCCGACTATGCTCGCAAGCGCATGGACTGGTCGTACGCCGAGGCCGAGGACGCCTGACTGATGGACATCCCCGTTGCTTGCACCCTGAACCAGGACGAGATGGCGGACCGGCGCGCGCTTTGGCAGCGCATCGATGCCGACGTTGTCGAGCGCCGGCGCCTCGACGGCCGCTTTGAGGTGGTGTACGCCCCGACCCCCGAGGTCGAGCGCCTGCTGCCCTTGCTGGTCGATGCCGAGTCCGTATGTTGCGCCTTCGCGCGCTGGCAGCTCATACGGAACCTAGAGGGGGTGGTCCTGGCCGTGTCCGGACCGTCCGACGGTGTGGCTGCCCTTGGCCGAGAGTTCAGCATCGAGTAACTGGCGACCAGTTATGAACCTGGACCAGGAGGCCTACCGCCGCATTCCGCTGGAGGTCGAGGCGGCCGGAGCTCACGGCTGGCCACCAGCACCGGCACGAGCGTCATGGCAGCGGCGGCTGCCACCACCGCGAGGGCGACGTTCAGCGTGCCGACGTCCCGCACGAGGTGCTCGTTGAAGGGCCCGTCGACGGCAACCCATTGAGGCCGCCACCCGGGAAGTCGTCGTAGAAGGAGCGGGGCGCCACGCCAGCCCAGAAGCCGACGACGGCGCTCGCTGCGGCGAGGACGGCGAGGGCGAGGCGGACGGTGCGTTCACGCATCGGCAACCGCCGCCCAGCCGTCGACCGATGACCGCACCGCCGGCGTCCAGCCGGTAGCTTCCTGAAAGCTGTGGTTCGACACTCGCAGGGAGCGACGGAGCATGACGGCAAGCGGGCCGCCCAGTCGCTGTAGTGGTGCCGGGACCTGGCGGAGCCAGGCCCGTCCGACGGCTCGAGCCAAGGCATCGGCCTGGGCGGCGCGAGTGGCCGGCCCGTCCTCGGCCACGTTCCACGTGCCGGGCGCCACGCCGAGGGCGGCCACCACGGCTGCGGCCGCGTCGTCGGCGTCGACCCACGTCGAGTAACCGGACGGATCGCCAAGAAATGGTGAGATGCCCCGCCGAGCGGTGCCTACGGCGGCGAGGGTGTGGGTCGAGTCGGCCGCCACGAACTGAGCGAAGCGCAACACCACGCCGGTCCCGCCCGCCTCGGTGAAGCGTCGGGCCGCGGCCTCGGCGTCGGCGGTCGTGGCCGCAAAGGCCGGGCGGTCGACCGGCGCCTCCTCACCGAGCCAGCGATCGCCACCGTCCGCGTACGTCATGGCGATCGACTCCTGCAGGTACCGGCTTGCGTCGGCGGCCAGGGCGGCGTCGACGAGGGCGGCCGAGCCCTCCTGGCGGATCCGGTCGTTCTCCCGCTACGCGCCCCGCAGTGCGGCCCGGCTGGGCGGCGGGATCGATGTGGCCACGTTGACAACCGCCTCGCAGCCGGCCATCGCGGGGGCAAGCGTCCCGGCGTCGAACAGGGATGCCCGGACCGCCCTGGCGCCGAGGCGCTCGACCAGTGTTGCCTTCTGGTGGGTTCGGGCCAGGGCCACGACCTCGTGCCCGTTGGCCGACCAGCCGGGGCAGCCGGGGCAGCCGGGGCAGCCGGGGCAGCCGCAGGCTAACGGTAGCTTGTGAGCACCACGAACGTGGTGGTGCGGACGGTCTGCGGCCAGGCGTTGATGGCGTCGAGGATCTCGTCGAGGCGTTCGGCGTCGGCGGCGGCAAGGCGCACGAGCAGGTCGTACTCGCCGGCCACGCTCTCGGCTTCCTGTAGCTCGGGAATGGCGCGCAGCCGGCGCACGTAGGCGGCGACGTCCGGGGTGTTAACGACGATGGCGACGCGGGCGGCATGGCCACCGGCCGCCGGCTTCGCGCTGATCTCGGCGTGGTAGCCGCGGATGGCCCCGCCGTCCTCCAGGCGGCGCACCCGCGCCAGCGTGGCCGTCCTCGACAACCCGACGCGGCGGCCGAGGTCGGCCATCGACAGGCGCGCGTTGTCGCGCAGCAGCGCCAGCAGTTGCTCGTCGAGCCCGTCCACGGCGGCTTGCCCTCCTCCTCGGCTCCTTGGCACGACGGTTCGTCGGCACACTCGCACGCTGCGTCGGTGCTGGCAACGACGCCTGACGCTTCGCGTAGTGACCCGCCTGCCGCCAGCCTCCACACTGGCACCAGGTCATCGACGTTCGGAGCTCACCATGCCCGCCACCCATCCGGTTGCCCCCGCGGCCGTGCTGGCCACCCTTGCCGACCACCTGCTCGTCGATGGTCACGACTTCGTGCTGGACACCAAGGCGTCGCGCGGGTCGTGGCTGGTCGACGCTCGCGACGGCACCCGCTACCTCGACGTGTTCACCTTCTACGCGTCGTCCCCGCTGGGCATGAACCACCCGGGACTGGTCGACGACGCCGAGTTCATGGCGGAGCTGGCGACCGTGGCCGTCAACAAGCCGGCGAACTCCGACATCTACACCACGCACCAAGCCGAGTTCGTGACCGCCTTCGAGCGCGTGCTGGGAGACCGGGCGCTGCCGCACCGGTTCTTCATCGATGGCGGCACCCTTGCGGTGGAGAACGGCCTCAAGGCCGCGTTCGACTGGAAGCGCCGCCACAACGCGGCCAACGGCCGCGATCCCGCGCGAGGCACGCGGGTGCTGCACCTGACGAGGGCCTTCCACGGCCGCGGCGGCTACACCTTGTCGCTGACCAACACCGAGCAGGTCAAGGTGGCGCTGTTCCCGCAGTTCGATTGGCCCCGGATCGACGTGCCCGCCGCGCGGTTCCCGTTGGAGCAGCACCTCGTCGAGGTGGAGGCCGCCGAGGAGCGTGCGCTGGAGCAAGCCCGCGCCGCCTTCGCCGCGCATCCCGACGACATCGCCTGCTTCCTCGCTGAGCCCATCCAGGGCGAGGGAGGCGACAACCACCTGCGCGCCGAGTTCTTGCAGGCGATGCAGCGTCTGTGCCGCGAGCACGATGCGCTGTTCGTCCTCGACGAGGTGCAGACCGGCTTGGGGCTGACGGGAACGCCGTGGGCCTACCAGCAGCTCGGCCTCGAGCCCGACATCGTCGCCTTCGGCAAGAAGACTCAGGTCTGCGGGATCATGGCCGGCGGGCGTCTGGACGAGGTCACAGACAACGTGTTCGCCGTGTCGTCACGGATCAATTCCACCTGGGGCGGCAACCTCACGGACATGGTCCGAGCACGGCGGATCCTCGAGATCATCCAGGCCGACGACCTCATCGCCTCGGCGGCACGGCTGGGCAAGGAGCTGCTGGGCCGCTTGGACACCTTGGCCGACACCCACCCGCAGCTGGTCGACAACGTGCGCGGGCGCGGCCTGATGTGCGCGCTGGACCTGCCCACCACCGAGTTGCGCGACGAGGTCACCACCCGCATGCGCCGCGACGAGCGCGTGATGATGCTGACCTGCGGCCCACGCAGCATCCGCTTCCGCCCCTCGCTGGCCGTCCACGAAGACGAGCTGGCCGCCGTCTGCGACGCCCTCGACCGCGTGCTGTCCCGACTGGAAGGCCAGCGATGAACCTGCACGGCAGCGTCACCGCCATCTATGTCACCGCGGAGGCGACGGCCCCGATGACCGGCGTGGCGTCGGTGCAAGCGGTGCCCGGCGCCGGCCTTGACGGCGACCGCTACGCCCGCGGCGCCGGCACCTGGTCCGCGCCGAACCGCCCCGAAGGCCAGCTGACGCTCATCGAGTCCGAGGCCGTCGCCGCCGTGACCGCCGAGACCGGCACGCCCCTGGACCCGGCCGAGACACGTCGCAATCTCGTCACCGAGGGCGTGGCGCTCAACCACCTCGTTGGCCGTGACTTCCGCGTCGCCGAGGTCGTCCTGCGCGGCGTGAAACTGTGCGAGCCGTGCACGCACCTGGAGCGCCTGGCCGGCAAGCCGGTCCGCAAGCCACTGGTGCATCGCGGCGGGCTCAACGTCATCATCGTGGAGGGCGGCACGATCGCCGTGGGCGACACCGTCCGCGAGGCCGCCCGATGACGCCGCGCGTTCCGTGCGCAGGTGACCGCGCCGGCGACGGAAACTGCACACGCTTGTCCGCGCCGCCCATCCGTGTGCGGGTGTCCGCGCCGGCGGCGGAAACTGCACACGGTTGGCCTGCGCGCCGACTGCACCAGTTCGTCGCACCGCGACCCCAAGGGAGCAAGAAGCCATGACACGAACCGTCGCCAGCCTGATCAACGGCGGGGCCTGCACCGACGCGCCCGGCGGCAGCTTGACCTCGACGAACCCGGCACGACTGGATGACGTGGTCGCCGAGGTGCGCCTGGCCGACGCGACGGTGTTCGTCGACGCTTGCCGGGCGGCGCGGGAGGCCCAGCCGGGATGGGCACGTACCCCCGCGCCGATCCGCGGCCGCGCGATCCAGCAGATCGGGCGCCTGGTCGAGGACAACAAGGAGTCGCTGGCGCGGCTGGTCACTCGGGAGATCGGCAAGCCCTACGCCGAGTCGCTCGGCGAGGTGACCGAGATCATCGACACCGCCAACTTCTTCCTCGGCGAGGGCCGCCGGCTGTACGGGCAGACCGTGCCGTCGGAGATGCACGATAAGCAGCTGTTCACCTTCCGCAACCCCGTCGGTGTGGCGGCCATCATCACCGCCGGCAACTTCCCGGTCGCGGTGCCCTCCTGGTACCTGATCCCCGCCCTGCTGTGCGGCAACACGGTGGTCTGGAAGCCCGCCGAATACGCCCCGGTGCTGGGCGAGGCGCTCACCGAGCTGTTCCTGCACGGCGGCCTGCCCGACGGGGTCCTCAACACCGTCCTTGCCGAGGGTCAGGCCACCTTCGAGGGTCTGTCGCAGGCCCTGGAGGCCGGGCTGGTCGACAAGGTCGGCTTCACCGGCTCCTCGGAGGTCGGCTCGCGGATCGGCGAGCTGTGCGGACGCCACCTGCAGTCGCCCTGCCTGGAGCTCGGCGGCAAGAACCCCTTGGTGGTGATGCCCGACGCCGACCTCGACCTGGCCGCGGAGGGCGCGCTGTTCAGCGGCTTCGGCACCGCCGGGCAGCGCTGCACGTCGCTGGGCACCGTCTTCGTGCACGAGTCGGTCCACGACGACTTTCTGGCCCGCTTCACGCAGCGCACCGAGGCGGCCGCGATCGGCGACCCGACCGCCGAGGTGCTGTACGGCCCGATGATCCACGAGCGCTTCGCCGAGCGCTTCGGCGGTTGGCTGGAAATGATCGAGGGCCACCACACCGTGCACGGCTCGACGGGGACCGGGCGGATCACCGCCGGCAACCCACGCAAGGGCTTCGTCGGCGACCCCGAGGCCGGGCTGTACTACCACCCCACGATCGTGGACGGCATCACCGCCAAGGACGAGCTGTACCGCACCGAGACCTTCGGTCCGATCGTCGGTGTCGGCTCCTTCGGCGACTTCGACGAGGCGCTCGAGCTGGCCAACGGCCACGGCTACGGCCTGTCGTCGTCGATCTACACCAACAGCCCCGCAGCGGCGTTTCGCTTTCGCGAGCGGATCAGCGCCGGGATGGTCAGCGTTAACAACTCCACGTCCGGCGCCGAGGCGCACCTGCCCTTCGGCGGCAACGGCAAGTCCGGCAACGGCAGCCGCCAATCCGGGATGTGGGTCCTGGACCAGTTCACGCGCTGGCAGTCGCTGAACTGGGACTACGCCGGCAAGCTACAGAAAGCCCAGATGGACGTCACCGACGTCAGCGCCGACCTCGGTTTCCGCCTCCCCGACTAACCCCGGGGTGGTGGGGATCCGGAACCGAATCGGTAGCGGATCCCCACCACCCCGGGTTGAGGGAGTGGCGCGGCGTCGGAGGACCGGACAGACTTGCCGCGTGGACGCCTCTGACCGCACCCGCCCAGCCGAGCCTGCCTCGCGGCAGGGGACCGGTGGGATGCCGCAGCCTGCCGCCCCAGGTCCCGTGCCGGCGCAGCGCCGCGGCGTGCGGCCGAGCACCGCGGAGCGCGAGGCCGCGGCCCTGCGGTTGCGGCAGGCCTACGTCGACGACCGCTTGACGCTGGACCAGTACAGCGAGCGGCTGTCGGCGGTGTACGCCGCCGACACCGATCTCCAGCTCGAGGAGATCGTCGCCGATCTGCCGGAGGTGGAAGACGCCGAGCCGGCGCCTGAGGAGCGACCCCCACCACCGCGTGACGACGACGAGGAAGAGGACCGCCCGTCTCGTGGCCGGCGGGCCCTGGCCGGTCCGCTGATGTGGCTGGCCATCGTCGGCGGGTTCATCGCCCTCGGCGTCGGCGGCATCCCCGACCACGGCGCGGTCATGGGCGGCGCCGACATCGGCCTGGGCCAAGTCCAAGCCGCCGGCGGCGAGATCGACGTGGCCACCGTGATGGGAGGAGCCGAGATCGACCTGCGCGAGATGGAGCCGGGCGAGGAGGTCACCATCGACGGCGCAGCCGTAATGGGAGGGGTCAACGTCGTGGTGGCCCCCGGTACCGAGGTCAACCTCGGCGGTTTCGCCTTCATGGGCGGGCGCGACATGGACGAGTCGGTCAGCGAGGTCGAGGTCGCCGAGGACGCGCCGGTCGTCAACGTCAGCGTCAATGCCCTGATGGGCGGCGTGAGCGTCGAGGCCAAGCAGCCCGGCGAACCGCTCGACGACGACGACTGACTGGGCGTCAGCGCCAGGCGTCGACCAGGTCCAGCAGCTGCGGCAGGGCGCTGATCTCGGCGTCGGGTGCCACGTGGCCGCTCGGTATCGGACCGCCCGTACGCAGCACCGCTCGCAGGCCCGCGCCTTTGGCCCCCGAGATGTCGTCGATCGGCCGATCACCGACGAAGACCACCGCCGCGGGATCGTCCACGTCCATCCCGGCCACCGCCTCCAGGAAGACGGATGGATGCGGCTTGGTGTGGGTCATCTCGCTGGTGTAGCGGCGGACCTCGAGCAGGTCGAGCAGCCCGTCGCGCTCCAGGAAGCGGTCGTGGAAGGCTCGCGGCCACATCGTGTTCGACAGCAGCCCGGTGCGCAGACCCCGCGCCCGCAGCGCCCGCAGCGTCGGGACGGCCTCGGGATCGTGGGCGATGTGCGGGGTCCAGGCGTCGAGGTGGTGCGTCGCCGCCTCCTCCAGCACCGCCTCGGCGACGTCGACGCCCAGCGTGCGGGTCGCCTCGGCCAGGACCTCGGACAGGGTCGTGCTCTGCTGGGTGGTTTCGATGCGCTGCCACATCGCCGCTTCGACCGACAGCAGTCGCTCGGTGAGCTCGGCGACGCGCTCGGGGTCGATGTGGCGGGCGGCCGCCTCCCACAGGTCCAGCAGGTCGACATCGGCCCAGCGCGACAGCGTGCCGCCCCAGTCAAACAGCACCCCCTGCACCGCCGGCCCCCCGCGAGCAGCGCTCATGCCTTGGCCAGCGCCAGCGCGGCGTCGTGGATGTCATCCTCGGACAGCAGCACGGTGTCGGCTGCCGGACCGAGCGGGACGTAGCTGTCGGCGGACCGCACGGTGGCCAGCGGCCCGTGGAAGCCCCGCTCGACGAGGTCGGCGACGATGGCGTCGGCGACACCCCCGCCGGTGGCCCTGGCCTCGTCGGCCACCAGCACGCGGCCACACTCGCCGGCGTGGGCATAGATCGCCTCGTGCGGCAGCGGGCTGAGCCAGCGCAGGTCGAGCACCCGGACGCCGAGGTCGTGTTCGTCGGCCAGCAGTCGCGCCACCCGCAGCGCCATGCGCACGCCGTTGCCGTAGGTCACCACCAGCACGTCGGCCTCGCCCGTCCGGGTGTCGTGGATGCCCACCTCACCGGGCAGCAGCGCTGAGCCCGGAGGCGCGTAGTCCGACAGCCAGCCGCCGTCGCCGGCGGCGTGCAGGTCCTTCTCGTGATACAGCGCGATCGGCTCGAGGAAGACCACCACCCGGCCGTCGGTGCGCGCCATCGCCAGGGCTCCGCGCAGCAGTCTCGCGGCGTCGTCGCCCCGCGCAGGGACGGCCAGCGCCAAACCGGGGATGTCGCGTAGCGCGCCGACGGCGTTGTCGTTGTGGAAGTGCCCGCCGAAGCCCTTCTGGTAGGCCAGCCCCGCCACGCGCACCACCATCGGGTTGGTGAACTGCCCGGAGGAGAAGAACGACAGCGAGCAGGCCTCGCCGCGCAGCTGGTCCAGGGCGTTGTGCAGGTAGGCCAGGTACTGGATCTCGGGAACGGGAAGCAGCCCGAGCAGTCCGGCCCCCTGCGCCACGCCGAGGATCGTCGTCTCGTCCAGCAGCGTGTCGAAGACCCGGCCGCTGCCGAAGGTCCGTTGCAGCCCCGCGGTCACGTGGTACACGCCGCCCTTGCGCCCAACGTCCTCGCCGAACACCACCACCTCCGGACGCCGCAGCATCTCGTCGCGCAGGGCGGCGTTGATGTGCGCCGCCATCGTGCGTCGCGGCGGTGCGGTGGCGCGTTCGGGAAGGTCGAGGCCGAAGTGCTCGGCGCGCTGCGCGTCGTCGAGGCGAGCGCATGCCTCGACGCGAACCCGAGCCTCGCGGTACGGCGCCAAGGGCGCCATCACCTGTTCGCGAGTCGTCAGCTTGGGGGTGATCGCCGCCCGTTCGGCGGTCGCCCGTACGGCATCGCGGGTCGAGGCGACAATGGCCCGCAGGCGGTCGGGTGTGGCGGCACCGGTGGCGACCAGCCGCCGGGCGTTGCGCACCAGCGGGTCGCGCGCCTCGTCGGCGCAGACGTCGGCCAGGGTGCGATAGGTCGTCTCCACGTCACTGCCGGCATGCCCCCACAGGCGCACCGTCGGCAGGTGCAGGAACACCGGCGCTCGGGCGGTACGGCAACGCTCGATCGCTGCTGCTACGGCGTCATAGATCTCGTCCAGCTCGCCGTCGGCATGGACGTAGTGCAGGTTGGACATCCGCGAAAAGCTGTCGGCGATCCAACTGCGCGGTGTGTCCACGGAGATGCCGATGCCGTTGTCCTCGCAGACGAACAGGATCGGCATCGCGTTGCCGCGACGGTGGGCGTAACGGGCGGCGTTGATGCCCGAAAGGGCGGTCGCGTGGTTGGCCGAGGCGTCGCCGAACGTGGCGCACACGATGCTGTCGTCGGGGATCGGGCGCGGTATGCCAAGGCGGCGCATCCGCGCCAGGCAGAACGCCGTGCCGACCGCCTTGGGCAGGTGGGAGGCGATCGTGCTGGTCTGCGGCGGCACCCACAACGGCCGGCTGCCCCAGACCTTGTGGCGGCCCTGGGAGATGGGGTCGTCGGCGGAGGCGACCAGGGACAGCAACGTGTCCAGGACCGGATCGACGTTCCCACCGCCACCGCCGGCAAGTCGCGAACGGGCCATCATGAAGCCGCCCGCCCGGTAGTGCAGGAAACACGGATCGGTGGTGCGCAGCAGCGCGCCGACCACGGCATTCTGCTCGTGACCGGCGCTGGAGATGGTGTAGAAGCTGCGGCCGCTGGTCTTCAGTTCACGGGCGGCGACGTCCAGCGCACGCGAGCGCACCTGGTCGGTGAACAGATCGCGAGCGGCGGCCGCGGTCAGGCGGGAGCCGCCGGGCAGCGGCTCGTCGTCGGCCAGTGCGGCGACCCCGGCGCGCAGGTCGTTCAGGCAGCGCTCGAGGTTGCGCTGGACGATGTCGACCCGGCTCTCCATCACGCTCGGAAGGGTAGTCCCGTCGCACCGGGCAGTTGGTGCTTCACGGGGGTCAGGGTTCGACCGACTCCGGGTCCAGCGTGGGGGCGACCGGATCGGGATAGGCGATGCGTGGGTGGTAGACGCCGACCAGCGTGTCGATGAACGACGCCGTCACCGTCTTCAGATCGGCGAAGGTCAGCGACGATGAGTCGAGCTGACCGTCAGCGACGCGCTCGGCGATCAGCGACCGGACGATGTCCTCCAGCTGCTGGCGGCTGAGGTTGCGGTTGTGCTGGGCCGCCGACCGGGACGCGGCCTCGCAGCAGTCGGCGAGCATGAGCACGGCCATCTCGCGGCTCGCCGGTCGACGGCCCTTGTAGCGGAAATGGGCCTTGTCGACTTGGCCGGCGTTCGTCCCCGCAGCCGCCAGCGCCTTGCGGTGGAAATAGCTGACCAGCGTGGTGCCGTGGTGGGTGGCGATGCCTTCGACGATCTCCGGCGGCAAGCGGGAGCTGTTGGCCATCGTGATGCCGTCGGTCACGTGCTCCTGGATGATCACCGCCGAGACTCCCGGCTCCAGGTCGTCGTGGGGATTGGCGATGCCAAACTGGTTCTCGACGAAGAACCAAGGCCGGCGGACCTTGCCGATGTCGTGGTACAGCGCCGCGGTGCTGGCCAGGAGCGCGTCGGCGCGGATGGCGCGCGCCGCCCGCTCGCACAGCGTCGCCACCATGATCGAGTGGTTGTAGCTGCCGAGCGCCTTCTGCTCCAGCTCGCGCAGCAGCGGGTGGTTGCGGTCGGCCAGGTCGAGCAGGCTGGTGGCGGTCACCACCCCGAACAGCGACTCGAGGAACGGCAGGCTGGTGTTGACCAGCATCGCCACGAGCACCCCGTTGATCAGGCCTGCCAGCAGTGCGAGGCGGACGGTGGCCAGGTCGTTGAACACCGCGGCACACAGCCCGGCCAACATGATGTAGGCCAGTGTCGACTGCCAGGCCGCCCGCCGCAGGTCACGCCGCGCGGACAGTCGCGACACCAGCGGCACCGACAGCAGACCGGCGATGGCGGCGAAGGCGACGACCCCACCCTCTCCCGGCTCGGCGAAGGCGACCATCGCGACGGTGGGGATCACCGCCAGCACGCCCACCGGCGGGTCGAACAGGATGGTGGCCAGCATCGCCACGGCTCCCGCCGGCACCAGGTAGCCCCATCCGCCCGCGGCGGTCGGTGCCAGCAGCGTGACGGCCTCCACCACCAGGGCGAGGCCGGTGAACAGGGACGCCAGCAGCACCAGGCGGCTGGAGGATCGCCAGACGCGGGGCCGGTAGGCGCGCAGATACGCGGCGACGGCGAGGGTCGCCACGATCGCTAGAACCAACGCCTTGGCCGCCTCACGCCACGGTTCGTCACCCTCCAGCCCGCGCTGGCGCAGCGCCATCAGCTGCACGGGGTCGACGACCTCGCCCGCGCTGACCACCAGGGCTCCGGGCGGAAACGACCGCATCACCTCCGAGACCTCGGCGGCGGCCTGTTCGCGGGCTGCGGCCGTGGCCTCCTCGTCCACGCGCACCGTCGGCAGCACGGAGCTGCGGATGACCGGTTCCACGACGGCTTCGGCGACACCCTCGGGGAACGACCGGACCGCCAGCTCGGTGCGCAGCTGCTCCTCGGTGGCCGCCTCCAGCCGTTCTGCCGGCACCCGTTGGCGGGCGAGCTGCTGGGCGATGGACAGCGTCTCGGTCCCGACAGAGGCCAGCGTCTCATCGTCGAGCGCGACGAGCGCGCGCACCGCCTCGTCTTGCAGCGCGGGCAGCCGCTGCGCCAGCGCGCTGCGTTGGTCACGGCGACTGGCGGTCTGGCCGTTGGTGTCAGGCTCGCGCACCTCTGCGACGGCCGTGAAGACGTCTCGCACCTGCTGCACGATCGCCGCCTTGGCTTCCTGGTCGTCGACCAGCACCGGTTCGATCAGGTCGCCAGCCTCCCGGCGAGCGCGGTCGGTGGCCTCCCGGTCCTGGATGCGGATCAGGTCAGGTGCCACGACCGTCCTGGGGGCGGGCTCGCCGACGTGGATCGGCTGGTCGGTGAGGAACACCGAGATCGACAGGGCGGCGGTCACGCCGGCCAGTGCGAGCACCAGCGGCAGGAGCCGCCGAGCCCGCCCCGGCAGCCGGCCGAGCCACGCCACCCGTGGCCGCGGCACCACCTAGCCGCCCGACTCCAGCGCGCGCAGCCGCTCACGGTTGTCCAGCGAGTGGTCGTGCGCGTGCGTGGTCAGCTCCAGGGTCAGCTCCAGCGCGTGAGCGATCTCCTCCAGGATCGGGTCGCTGCGCGACGCCACATCAAGGCGCAGGCGCTTGATGCTGTCGGCCAGCTCGGCCGCGAGGGCGGCATGGGTGGTGTGGTCGTCATCGGTCATAAGCGCTTCCTCTCAGACACCGCTCAGGCCAACCATGAAGGCGCGCGCCGTCAGCCCGAAGCACACCAGCCCCACAACCGCGAAGACGCCGTGGGGGTTGTAGCGGCCGTCGCGCGCCACCCGGTGACCGACGACCAGCGCGATCAGGGGGAAGACCACACCGTAGGCGAGGTGGAAGGCCAGCGTGGCGCCACCGCCTTGCGGTCCCGGCCGGCGCCCCAGCACGAGCAGCACCAGGCCGACCAGCAGCTGCAGCGCCAGCAGGATCTGGCCGAAGGACACCACCCGCCAGAACGTGGGGGTGTGCTCGTAACGGGTGAACCGCAGCGCCAGCGACCATCCGCAGACGGTGGCCCACGTACCGATCAGCAGCACCCCAACCACATAGCCGTGCACGCCGGTCAGGCTCATGACCAGAGTTTATCGGCCGTCACCTAGAGGGCCGCTGACCCGCCCACCCTCCAAGGCCCTCCAGGCGACGGCCGCCTCGTAGCCAGGGGGTCGTTACCCTTCGGGGGTGATCTCGTTGAGTGGGGTGGAGCGGGCGCACGGCACGCGGGTGCTGTTCCGGGACGTGTCGCTGCGCATCATGCCGGGCCGGCGCATCGCGTTGGTCGGCGCCAACGGCGTGGGCAAGACGACCCTGCTGGACATCGTGTCTGGCGAGCAGCAGCCCGACGGCGGCGAGGTGGCCCGCTCCAAGGACCTGCAGATCGGCTATCTGCGACAGGAGGTGGCCGAAACCTCCGGGCGCACGGTCCTGGCCGAGGTGCTGACCGCCGCGGGCGACGTGACGTCGCTGGAACAGCGGCTGCGCAACCTCGAGGCTCGCATCGCCGCCACCCCATCCGGCGAGGAGCAGGACGCCCTGCTGGCCGACTACGGACGCCTGCAGCACCATTTCGAGCATCTCGGCGGCTACAGCATCGAGGCGGCGGCGCGGCGCGTGCTGGCCGGTCTTGGCTTCGACGACGCCGACGTGGAACGCGACGTCGGCCTGCTGTCGGGCGGGTGGATGATGCGCGTGGCGTTGGCACGGCTGCTGCTGGCGCGCCCCGATGTCCTGCTGCTCGACGAGCCGACCAACCACCTCGACCTCGCCAGCGTCACCTGGCTGGAGCAGTTCCTCGCCGACTACGACGGCGCCATCGTCCTGGTCAGCCACGACCGTGACTTCATCAACGCCGTGGCCAACCGCGTGGTCGAGATCGCGCACGCCAGCATCACCGAGTACGTCGGCGACTACGCTGACTTCGTCGAGGAACGCGCCTTGCGCCTGGCTCAACAGGAGGCCGCTGCCAGCAACCAGCAGCGCAAGATCGCCCAGACCGAGCGCTTCATCGAGCGGTTCCGCTACAAGGCGAGCAAGGCTCGGCAGGTCCAAAGCCGCGTCAAGGCGCTGGACCGTCTGGAGCGGGTGGAGGTGCAGCGCGAGACTGCGCGCCGGATGCGCTTCCGCTTTCCGGCGCCGCCGAGGGCCGGCCGCGACGTGGTGCGTCTGGCGCAGCTGACCAAGCGCTACGGCGACAAGCTGGTCTACGGCGGCCTCGACCTGGTGCTGGAGCGCGGCAAGAAGGTCGCGCTGGTCGGACCCAACGGGGCCGGCAAGTCCACCCTGCTCAAGATCCTCGCCGGGGTCCTGGACTTCGACGCCGGTCAGCGCATCCTCGGCCACAACGTCAATGTCGCCTACTTCGCCCAGCACCAGATCGAGGGTTTGGACCCCGGCAAGACCGTGCTGCAGGAGCTGTCGGCGGTGGTCGACACCAGCAAGGTCAACCCCCGCAGCATGCTCGGGGCGTTCCTGTTCTCCGGGCAGGACGTCGACAAGCGCGTGAGCGTGCTGTCCGGCGGGGAGCGCAGCCGCCTGGCCCTGGCCAAGATGCTGGCCAACCCCGCCAACCTGCTGTGCATGGACGAGCCGACCAACCACCTGGACATCCCCAGCCGCGACGTGCTGGAGGACGCGCTGGTGGAGTACCCCGGCACCGTCGTGCTGATCACCCACGACCGCCACCTGATCCGCTCGGTCGCCGACGTCATCATCGAGGTCGGTGCCGGCACCGCCACCGTCTACCCCGGCGACTTCGAGTACTACGCCGAACGCACCGGCGTCGACCTGGGGGACCGCGGCGCCACCGAGGGTGTCACGCCGGATCGGCCGGGTGCCGCTGCCGCCCCGATGCCACTACCGGCGCCGGCGTCGCGCAAGACCGCCGACGACAAGCGCGCCGAGGCGGAGCGGCGGAATCTTGTGCACCGCCACACCAAGCGCCTGCGGGACCGACTGCTGGCCGTCGAACGCGAGCTGGTCGCCGAGGAGGCACTGATCGCCGAGCTCACGCGCGAGATGGCTGACCCCGACAGCTATGGCGAGGCGGAACAAGTGCGGGAGCTGGTGGGGCGCCACGGTGCCGCCAAGGACCGCGCCGCAGAGTTGTTCGAGGAGTGGGCCCGCCTGTCGTCGGCGATCGAGCAGGAGACCGCCCGCGCGGAGACGCCGGCCCGCTGATCAGATGCGCTACCGCTTCGCTACTTGAGCGCTCGCCCGCAGGAACAGCCGGCAGAGGTCAGGAAGATCCGGCGTGCCATGCTGGTTGGCAGTGAGCATGGGACCGAACTTGGGCGGCGGCCGCGGCATGATGCCGGGCACCGGCGCGGTGCGTCGCGGGTCGACGCCGCAGGAAGGGCAGCGCCTGCCCAAGGGACTGGCCAAGCGGGTCTGGCGCGAGTTCGCGCGGCCCTACCGCGGCAAGCTGGTCCAACTGTTGGTCGCGATCTCGGCGGCCTCCGCGCTGGTGGTGGTGCCGGCCCTGCTGATCAGGCCGATCGTCAACGCGATCTCCGTCCAGCCCCCCGACGCAGGACGGATCGTCACCATGTACGCCCTCGGGCTGTTCGGCGTGGCGATCGTGGCGTCCGGGTTCTCGGTGTGGCAGCGCTACCTGTCGTCGTTCATCGGCGAGCAGCTGATCTATGACCTGCGTCGGATGCTGTACGACCACGTGCAGCGGATGCCGCTGGCCTTCTTCACCAGGACGCAGACCGGGGCGTTGATCTCGCGGCTGAACAACGACGTCATCGGCGCGCAGCGGGCGTTGACGGGCACCTTCGGCACGCTCACCGCGAACGTCATCCAGGTGATCACTGCGGTCGGGGCGATGTTCCTCCTCGAATGGCGGCTGACGCTGCTGACGCTCTCGGTGCTGCCGCTGTTCGTGGTGCTGGCCAAGAACGTCGGGCGCAAGCTGCAGGCGCTGACGCGGGAGTCGATGCAGCTCAACGCCGACATGAACACCGTCATGACCGAGCGCTTCAACGTGTCGGGGGCGCTGCTGGTCAAGTTGTTCGGCCGTCCGCGCGAGGAGACCGACACCTTCGCGGTCAGCGCCCAGCGAGTCGCCGATGTCGGCGTGCGCAGCGCCATCGTGGGGCGACTGTTCTTCGTCATCCTGTCGCTGGTGGGGGCGCTGGGCACGGCGGCGGTGTACCTGATCGGCGGGCGTCTGGCACTGTCAGGTGCGATGGACGCCGGGGCCGTCGTGGCCTTCGCCGCCCTGGTGACACAGGCCTACCAGCCGCTGGCGGCGCTGACCAACGCCCCGGTGGAGGTGCTCACCGCCCTGGTGTCATTCGACCGCGTCTTCGAGATCCTCGACCTGCGCCAGCCGATCGGCGACGCCCCTGCCGCCGTCGACCTGGTCGAGCCGAGGGGCGAGGTCACCTTCGACGGCGTCGGCTTCGCCTACCCCTCTGCCGCTGACTCGTCGCTGGCCTCGTTGGAGCGCGGCTGGGCCGAGGTCCTCGACGCAGCACCCGGACCGCCGGTGCTGCACGACGTGACGTTCGTCGCCGAACCCGGCCAGACGGTCGCGCTCGTCGGCCCTTCGGGGGCGGGCAAGTCCACCATCACCAGCCTGCTCACCCGCCTGTACGACGTGACCGCGGGCGCGGTGCTCGTCGACGGCCACGACGTGCGCGAGCTGACGCTGGCGTCGCTGGCCGCCGCGGTTGGTGTGGTGAGCCAGGACCCGCATCTGTTCCACGACACGATCCGCGAGAACCTGCGCTACGCCCGTCCGGACGCCACCGACGCCGAGATCGAAGCCGCTTGCCGTGCGGCGCAGATCCACTCGGTGATCGCGTCCCTGCCCGACGGCTACGACACGCTGGTCGGCGAGCGCGGCTACCGGATGTCGGGCGGCGAGAAGCAGCGGCTGGCCATCGCGCGCGTGCTGCTCAAGCAGCCGGCCGTCATCATCCTCGACGAGGCGACGGCCCACCTCGACAGCGAGTCGGAGGTGCTGGTCCAGGCGGCGCTGCGCACCGCGCTGACCGGACGCACCTCGCTGGTGATCGCGCACCGCCTGTCCACGATCGTCAGCGCCGACCAGATCCTGGTCGTCGTCGGGGGCCGGATCGTGCAGCGGGGGACTCACGACCAGCTGGTCAACGCCGAGGGCCTGTACGCCGAGCTGTACCGGACGCAGTTCGCCGCCAGGACCTGAGCCGCTGCGAGTTTGGTGGCGCGTCAGGCCGGTGCCAGCAGGTCCAGAATCCGTCCCTTCAGCTCGGTGAAGGCCGGCTCCGTGGTGGTGGAACGACCTCGGTCACCGCCGAGGGTCACGGCCAGCCGCGCCACGACCCGCGCCGGGCGGACGCTCAAGACGACAATCCGGTCGGCCAGCAGCAGGGCCTCGTCGATGTCGTGCGTCACGATGACCACCGTGGGGTGCGCGTGGGCGAGGACGCCGCGCAACCACACGTGCATCGTCAGGCGGGTCTGTGCGTCCAGGGCGCCGAAGGGCTCGTCGAGCAGCAGCACCGAGGCGCCTGTGGCCAGCACCTGCGCGATCGCTCCGCGCTGGCGCATGCCGCCCGACAGCGTCGCCGGCAAGGCGCCGGCGAAATCGGCGAGGCCGGTCTCCTCCAACAGCCGGTCGGCCACCCCGACGGGATCGGCCACCCCGCTGGCGCGCGGTGCCCAGGCGACGTTGTCCCGCAGCGACAGCCACGGGAACAGCGTCGAGGACTGGTCCACCATCGCGCGGTCGGGTCCCGGTCCGGGCACCGGACGCCCACCGATGCGGATCCGCCCGGCGTCGGGCTGCTCGAAGCCGCCCAGCAGGCGCAGCAGCGTGGACTTGCCGCAGCCACTCGGGCCCAGGACGGCCAGCACGTCGCCGGCCTCGGCGGCCAGGTCGATGTTGTCGAGCACCTCGACAGAGCCGAAGCGCTTGACCAGGCCCTCGACGCTGATCACGACGAGGCCCAGCGGGTGAACCGCCTGCTGACCCGGCGCACCAGCAGATCCGTGCCGAGCCCCAGCAGCGCGAAGAAGGCCATCCCCACGATCACCCGGTCGAGCCGGCCGACCTCTCGGGCCGCCATCATCATCGCGCCCAGCCCCCGGCGTGTGCCGGTCAGCTCACCGACGATGACGCTCATCCATCCCAGGGTAAGGCCCAGCCGCAGCCCGGTGACGATGCTCGGCAGCGTGGCCGGCAGGTAGACCCGGCGCGGCAGCTGTGAGCGGGAGGTGCCCAGCATCAAAGCGGTCTCGGCCCAGGCCCGGGGAACGCGCATCACGCCGTCGGCGGTCGACACCACGATCGGGAACACCGCGCCGATGAAGATCAGGAAGCGGGCGGCGCCCTCACCGAGGCCGAACCAGGCCAGGCCCAGCGGCAGCCAGGCGAAGATCGGGATGGGCCGCAAGGCCTGGACGAGCGGGTCCAAGACCAGTGCCACCCGGTGGGACAAGCCCAGCGCCAGACCGAGCGGAACGCCGACCGCCGCGGCAAGGCAGAAGGCGACCAGCAGACGGCGCAGGCTTGCGACGATGTGGAACACCCCGGCGCCTTCGAATCGGACGACGCCGGGCAAGGTCGTGGTCGCGTCGCCGAACAGGAAGGCATAGGCCGCGGTGGCCACCGCGCCGGGGTTGGGCAGGATTCGCGGCGACACCACGCCCGTGGCCGTGACCGCCGCCCAGACCGCCACCAGCCCGACCGGCACCGCCAGTCCCAGCCAGCCGTTGGGTCCACGCTTGACCCGCTCGCGGCTGGGCGCCAGCAGCCGCTGTTCGGAAGCCGATGCCTGCGGCGACACGGCGCCTCAGGCCTGACCGGGCATGAACTCGGTGCGCAGCAGGTCGTCGTAGTCGGGCTCGGCTCTCAGGATGCCCAACTCGGCCATGTCGGCGCCGCCGGCCTCCACCTGGGAGACCCAGCGCTCGTCGAGCTCCCAGACCGCCCCGACGTTGGTCAGCAGCTCGGTGAAGACGTCGGTGGGTAGCCCGTACTGGTCCACGATGAGATCGCGCCACACGTCCTCGTCGTTGTCGCCGCCCGGTGACAGGTGCTCTGCGGCGCTGCGTTGCAGCTCGACCGCGGCCCGGCACAGCTCCGGCTCGGAGTCGAGCATCCGCGGTGACGCCCAGATGCAGGAGTTCAGCTCGCCGATCCGCGTGGTGTACGGGTCGACCAGGCGGCGACCGCTGCCCGAGGCGACCGACGCGCTGGGGTTGACCTCGGTGCCCATGAACGCGGCCACGTCGCCGCGCTGCAGGGCGGCCGGCATGTCGTTGTACTCGACGGGCACGAGCTCGACGTCGTTCGTCGGGTCCATGCCGGCCTCGTCGAGCAGCGCGTTGAGCACCAGCGACTGCATCGACGGGCCCTTGAAGGCGATCCGCTCACCTCGCAGGTCCTCGACGCGCTCGAAGGCGGCGTCGGCCGCGACGATCAGACCCGCGCCCTTACGCGCCGCCATGGCGATGATCCGCGAGCCCAGTCCCTGCTCGGCCTCGACGAAGCCGTTGACGATCCCGAACAGCGCGAAGTCGAGTTGGTCGCGCTCGAGCGCTTGATTCATGTCTGTTCCCGACGTGAGCGTGGTCGTCTCCACGGTCAGGCCCTCGGGTGCGAACTGTGCCCAGTACAGCGGGGATGCGGCGTGGCTGTTGGTGAAGGTGGCCACCCGGATGGTCTTGCCCTGCACCGCGGAGGTGTCTGCCCCGGCCGTGGCCGCACCCTGTGGCGCCGCCCGCCCGCAGGCGCCGAGGGCGAGTCCCGCCGTGCTGACCGCCAAACCGGTCAGGAACCGGCGTCGATCGATGGTCGCGCTCGTCTGCACGGTCGTCCTTCTAGGTGGGTCGAGGGGTCAGGAAAGGCGAGCGGCATTTGCCAGCATGATGCAGTTCGGGACCGCCACCGGCAATCGGTTGGTCAGGGCGGCCAGGATTTTGGTCCGCGCGTCCGATTTGTTCCGTGCAGCGTAGACGGCCGCAGGACCAACGGCGGGGAAGGGTTGGATCATCGGCGTTGTTGGACAGAATCGATAGGTATCCGGCGACGAGCGATTGGTAGCCGGCGACGACAGTCGAAGACAGGACGATCCGACGTGGCAGCTGTGACGATCTACTGGCGACCGATGTGCGGGTACTGCGAAGTCCTCAAGCGCGAGCTTGACGGCCGCGGCGTCGACTACGACACCGTTGACATCTGGGCTGACCGCGATCAGGCCGACGTGGTGCGCAAGGCCACAGGCGGTGACGAGATCGTTCCAACGGTGCGCATCGGCGGTCGCTTCTTCGTCAACCCGTCGGCTGACGAGGTCGAGGAGGCCGCGGCAGCCTGACGCCCGGCGCCGCCATTACCCGCGCCGCCATTGTCCGCCGCGCGACATGTCCGCAGCGCCAGAATGGGTGGCGCCGTGACCGCCGCCACCCGACAACCGATCACCGCCGACGTCGACGCCGGCTCGGCTCCCAGCCGACCGGAGTGGACGGTGCCGGTAGTGGCGTGGCTGGCCTCCAGGGCACTGGTGGTGGCGGGGATCGCCATCGGCAACCGCCTGCAGAGCACGGGCCAGACCGTCTTGGACGCGTTGCACCTGTGGGACGGCAACTGGTATCTGTCGGCCGCCGCCGGCTACGCCACGCCCAGCGCGTCCAGCGGGCAGCCGCTGCCGCAGCTCAACTTTGCCTTCTTCCCGGCCTACCCGTTGACGATCCGGGTCGTGAGCGCGGTTCCAGGCGTATCGCCGCTGCTGGCCGCGGTGGTGCTCAACCTGCTGCTCGGTGGGCTGGCCGTCATGGGGGTCTGGGAGCTGACCCGCCGTATCTCGGGACGCCAGGCCGCCGACCGGGCGGCGGCGCTGGTGGCGTTTTTCCCCGGCTCGGTGGTGCTGTCGCTGGTGTACAGCGAGCCGCTGATGCTGACCTTCGCCGTCGGGTGCCTGCTGGCCCTGCTGGACCGGCGCTGGACCCTCGCCGGACTGCTGGCCCTGGCCGCTGGGGCCACCCGGCCCAACGGCATCGTGCTGGCCGCCTGCTGTGCCTGGGCGGCGCTGGCGGCGCTGCGCCGCGACGGCGATCGCACGGCGCTGGTGGCCGTAGCACTGGCTCCCTTGGGCTTCTTGGGATACCTCGGCTGGCTGTGGGCGCGCACCGGCGATCCGACGATCTGGTTTCGGGTCCAGCGAGACGGCTGGGGTGAGCGCATCGACTTCGGGCGCCGTACCATCGCCGAGATCTCGGTGCTGGCCCCCGGCGGCGAGGCGCTGACCCCGACGATCCTGCTCCAGGTTTCGGGCCTGTTGTTCGCGGCGGTCGCCCTGGTGCTGCTGTGGCGCTGGCGGCCGCCAGCCGTCCTGGTCGTCTACACCCTGGGGATCCTGGCGGCGTCGCTGCTGTCGCAGACCCTCGGAGCTCGCCCTCGCTTCCTGCTCACGGCCTTTCCGCTGGTGGTGGCGGTCGCCGTCGCGGTCCGAGGATGGCCGTACCGCTTGCTGCTCGGCGTCTCCGCGGCCGGCTGCGCCGTCCTCGCCGCGCTGTACACGGTGCCGCTGCTGGCCGTCCCCTGAGCGACGCAGGCAGCGGCGGGGGTGGTCGCCCGGGACTCGACTCAAGTAGCGACAGCGGTAGTCGCTCAAGATTCGACTCGCTCTCGTAGTCTGGCGGGTGATGAGCGAGGAGCCGACGACCGGACTCGCAGCCTCGGCGCCTCGGATCGCGGTGGCGCCACGGTTTGCGCGCGCTGCCCGCCTACGCGCCGTGCTGCAGGCGGTGCGTCCGCACCAATGGCTCAAGAACGTGCTGGTGCTGGCCGCGCCGGGTGCGGCCGGAACGCTGCTGGACCCGGCGGTGCTCGCCCGCTCGGGTGCGGCGTTCGTCTGCTTCTGCCTGGTCGCCAGCGGCACCTACCTGCTCAACGACGCGATCGACGTCGAGGCCGACCGCTTGCACCCCCGCAAGCGCTCCCGCCCAGTCGCCGCCGGCCTGATCGGCGTTGGCGCGGCCAAGGTGTGGGGGCTGGCCCTGCTGGCGGGCGGGATCGGCCTCGCGCTGCTGGTGGCTTTCCCACTGGCCGTCGTGCTGGCGGTCTACGTCGTCGTGATGCAGTCCTACACGCTGTGGCTGAAGAACCACGCCGTCATCGAGCTGGCGATCGTTTCGTCGGGGTTCGTGCTGCGTGCGATCGCGGGTGGGGCGGCCACCGGTGTGGAGCTCTCCACCTGGTTCCTGATCGTCACGTCCTTCGCCTCACTGTTCATCATCGCCGGGAAGCGCCAGGCCGAGCGGCTCACCCTCGGCACCGGCGCCACGGCGCATCGTCGAGTCCTGGCCGAGTACCCCTCCGGCTTCCTGGAGATGCTGGGCGGCATCGCCGCCGGCGTGGCGATCATCGCCTACTGCCTGTGGTCGTTGATCGGCGTCGAGCACGGGCACCTGTGGTTCGAGCTGTCGATCATCCCGTTCGTCCTGGCGATGCTGCGCTACGCGCTGGTGGCGGCGCACGGGCGCGCCGGCGCGCCGGAAGACGTCTTCCTGAGCGACCGCACGCTGCAGGTGCTGGGCCTGCTGTGGGCCGGCGCCTACGCGGCCGGCGTGTATGCGGGCTGAGCGGCTGCTGACCGGTTGGGGACGCACGGCGCCGAGTCGAGCGTCGGTGGCCAGGCCCTTGGCGGCCGGCGAGGTCAAATCACTACTGGCGCCCGGCGGCGGGCGCGGCGTGGTCGCCCGCGGGCTGGGCCGCTCCTACGGCGACGCCGCGCAGAACGCCGGCGGCACGGTCATCGACGCCACCCGGCTGGACGGCGTCACCGACTTCGACCCCGACGACGGACTGGTGACCGTCCAGGCCGGCATGAGCCTGGACGCGCTGCTGGCCCGTTTCGTCCCGGCGGGCTGGTTCGTGGCGGTGACACCCGGCACGCGCTTCGTGACGGTCGGCGGCGCCATCGCCGCGGACATCCACGGCAAGAACCACCACTCCGACGGCAGCTTCGCCCAGCACGTCACCTCCATGACTCTGCTGACGCCGACCGGTGAGCACCACGTCTCCGCGCGTGACCATTCCGACCTGTTCTGGGCCACCGCGGGCGGGATGGGACTGACCGGGGTGATACTGCAGGCGACCCTGCGCCTGCTGCCGATCTCCACGTCGCTGATGCGGGTGGACACCGACCGCACCAGTGACCTCGACGAGCTGCTGGCGCGCATGGACGCCGGCGACCACCGTTACCGCTACTCCGTGGCCTGGATCGACTGCATGGCCACCGGACGCAGCCGGGGCCGTTCGGTGCTCACCCGCGGCGACCACGCCACGGTCGCCGACCTGCCGCCGCGCCGCCGTGCCGACCCGCTGGCCTACGACCCGAAAGTCCGCCTCGCGGCTCCACCGTGGATGCCGTCCGGGCTGGTGGGATCCTCCACGGCACGGCTGCTCAACGAGGCCTGGTACCGCAAGGGTCCCCGCCGCCGTCGCGGTGCGCTGCACAGCCTCGGCGGCTTCTTCCATCCGTTAGACGGCGTGGCAGGCTGGAACCGCATGTATGGGCGGCGCGGCTTCGTGCAGTACCAGCTCGTGGTGCCATTCGGCGCCGAGGACGTCATCCGCTCTGCCATCGAACGGCTGGGGGCGGCACGGTGCCCCTCCGTGCTGGCCGTGCTCAAGCGCTTCGGTCCAGGCAACCCCGGGCACCTGTCGTTCCCGATGGCGGGTTGGACGCTGGCCCTGGACCTGCCGGTGGGCCCATCCCACTTACCGGGCCTGCTCGATGCGCTGGACGAGTCGGTCGTTGCGGCGGGCGGGCGTTGCTATCTGGCCAAAGACTCGCGGATGCGCCCGGAGCTGGTCGCCGCCATGTACCCGCGCCTGAACGAGTGGCGTTCGGTCTGCGCCAGCGTGGACCCCGACCACCTGCTGCGCTCGGACCTGTCGCGACGGCTGGGCCTGCGATCATCCGTAGCTGGGCCGACGAAGGGGCGAGAACGTGCGTGACGCGCTGGGGGCCGTGCAGTCGGTGCTGGTGCTCGGCGGGAGCTCAGACATCGGTGTGGCGACCGCCCGGCGGCTGCTGGGCTCCCGCGCCGGCACCGTCGTGCTGGCCGGGCGCCGACCCGAGGCGCTGGACGCCGCGGCCGACGCGCTGCGCCGGTCGGGCGCCGGGGAGGTCGAGACCGTGGCGTTCGACGCCGACGACACCACCGGTCATGGGGCCTTCGCCGAGCGGGTCTTCGGCGTGCGCGACTTCGACGTGGTGGTGCTGGCCGCGGGCGTGCTCGGCGACCAGGAGACCGCGGAGCACGATCCCGAGGTGGCCGTGGAGGTGCTGCGGACGAACTTCCTCGGCTGCGCATCGATCGCCCTGCATGTGGCGCAGCGGCTGCGGGCACAGGGGCACGGAACCCTGGTCGTGCTGTCGTCGGTGGCGGGGGAGCGGGTGCGGCGGTCCAACTTCGTCTACGGGGCGGGCAAGGCGGGCCTGGACGGTTTCGCCCTCGGGTTGGGCGACAGCTTCGTCGGCTCCGGCGCCCGCGTGATGGTGGTCCGGCCCGGCTTCGTGCACACCAAGATGACGGCTGGTCGCCCCCCGGGACCCCTGGCCACCACCGCCGAGGCCGTGGCCGAGGCCATCTCCGACGGCCTCCGGCGCGACCGCGAGATCGTCTGGGTGCCGGGTGTGCTGCGCGTGGTGATGGCGGTCCTGCGCCATGTCCCACGTCCGCTCTTCCGGCGCCTGCCCGTGTAGGTCCGGCTCAGCGCCTCCCGAGCGGTGGACCCGGGTCGCTGGTCAACCCGGGGTGGTGGGGATCCGGTACCGAATCGGTAGCGGATCCCCACCACCTCAAGTCGGGATGAGGTGCGGGGCAGCCGAGGCAGTCGGGTTAGGACGTCCGTCGAGCCATCAGGCCTGCGGCAGCCTGGTCGGTGGGCAGGAGCACCACCTGGGCGACCTGCACGTGGGCGGGGCGGTCGGCGATCCACACCACGGTCTCGGCCACGTCGTCGGGGGTCAGTGGCGTGATGCCCTCGTAGACGCGCTGGGCACGGTCGTGGTCGCCGGAGAAGCGCACGATGGAGAACTCGGTTTCCACCGCGCCCGGGTCGACCGTGGAAACCCGTACGCCTTTGCCCAACAGGTCCATGCGCAGCCCCGTGGTGATCCGGTCCACCGCAGCCTTGGTAGCGCAATACACCGCACCGTTGGGGTAGGTCTGGTGGCCGGCGATGGAGCCGATGTTGATCACGTGACCCCGCCCACGGCGAACCATCGCCGGCACCACGGCATGGGTCACGTTGAGCAGGCCGGTGACGTTGGTGGCGATCATGCGTTCCCAGTCGGCGGGGTCGTTGTCTTGCAGCGGGCCGAAGCCGACGGCCAGCCCGGCGTTGTTGACCAGCACGTCGACGTTCCGCCAACCCTCGCCCAAGCCGTCGACGGCGGCGTCCACGGCCGCGCGGTCGCGCACGTCCAGCGGCAGGGTGCGCACCTCGGCGTCCAGCGAGTCCGCCAGCTCGGTGAGCCGATCGTGCCGCCGGGCGCACAGCACCAGGCGGGCGCCGGCGCGGGCGAAGGCCTCGGCGCAGGCGCGCCCGATGCCGCTGGAGGCGCCGGTCACAAAGACGGTGGCGTCGACGAGCATGCCGCAGGCTCCTTGGTCGCTGATGTCGTGGTCGCTGAGGTCGTGGTCGCTGAGGTCGTGGTCGCTGAGGTCGTGGTCGCTGAGGTCGTGGCCGGGGGCCGCCGGCTGGTCCAGTCCACCGCAGCCTGCGCCTGGGCCGCCAGTCGTAGCAGTGTCGCCTCGTCGGCGGGACGGCCGGTCACCATCACCCCGAGTGGCAGCCCGTCGCTGTCACTGCCGAGTGGCAGGCTCATCGAGGGCTGACCGGTCACATTAGCCAGCGGGGTCAAGCCGACGTAGCCGGCGAGGGCTTCCATCATGGCCGCGGGGTCGTCGGCGAGGTGGTCCAGCTCGCCGATCCGCAACGGCCCCCGCATCAGCGTGGGCGACACCACCGCGTCATAGCCGGCGGTGGCGGTGATCAGCGCCCGTGACTGCAGCTGCAACATGGCGGTGGCTTGGAGCAGTCCGGCCGCCGAGATTTTCCGGCCGATGGCCGCCAACCCGGCGTTGAACGGTTCCAGCGTGTCGTGCGGCACCGGGGTCGCCGACAGGCCGGCGGCCCACACGATCTGGAAGGCGTCCTTGAAGCTGCTATCCAGCGCCAGGGTCAGCGGCTCGACGCGGTGGCCCAGCGACTCCAGCAGCCGGGCGGCGTCCTCGGCGGCGGTGATCGCCTCGGCGTCGAAGGTGCCGTAGGGCCAGGCCGTGACCAGCCCGCAGCGCAGGGACCCCGGCTCGCGGGTCACCTCGTCGGCGTAGGGCCGTGCCGGGTCGGGTGCCCAGTGCGGGTCACCCAACGCGTAGCCGCGCATCACGTCCAGCATCGCCGCAGCGTCGGTGACGTCCCGGGTCAGCGGGCCCGGCGATGACAGGCCACTGACCATGTCGGGACCAAGCGGGGCGCTGGAGACCCGCCCCCGCGTCGGCTTGAGGCCGAACAGGCCGCAGTTGGCGGCCGGGATGCGCAGCGAGCCGCCCCCGTCGGAGCCTTGCACCGCCGGTACCAAGCCTGCGGCCAGCGCGGCTGCCGCACCGCCAGAGGAGCCTCCCGGCGTGCGTTGGACGTCCCATGGGTTACGGCACGGTCCGAGCAGCCGTGACTCGGTGATCGGCAGGGTGCCCAGCTCCGGCACGTTGGTCTTGGCCACGATGATGAAGCCGGCGCGACGCAGCCGGGCGACGTGCTCCTCGTCGATGTCGGGGACAAAGTTGGCCAGCGAGGCGGTGCCGAAGGTGGTGCGAATCCCCGCCGTCATCGCCAGGTCCTTGACCGCCAGAGGGACGCCGAGAAACGGCGGGGCGCCGCGGCTGCCGGCTGCCTCCTGCGCGCGACGGGCCGCGGCCAGCGCACCGTCCGCGTCCAGCGTGACGATGCTGTTGAAGCGGCCGTCCACCGCGGTGATCCGCTCCAGGCACGTCTCCATCAGCTCGACCGGTGACAGCCTTCGGCGGCGGATGAGGTCGGCGAGGTGGCGGATCGGACGGGTCAGCAGGTCGGCGGACATCGGTCGATAGCATGCCCCACCATGGACGTACAGCTGTTCGGGTTCGCCGGCTCCAGGGCCACGCGCAAGGCCCAGCGGTGGTTCAGCGAGCGGCGGGTCCCGGTGCACTTCGTGGACGTCGGCAAGCGTGCCCCGTCACCCGGCGAGCTGCGCCGGTTCGTGCAGCGCTTCGGCCCCGAAGCCGTCCTCGACCCCGCCGCCAAGGCCTACCGCGACCAGGGCTTGCAGTACGTGTCGGCGTCCAACGACGACTGGATCGACCGGATGGTGGCCCAGCCGGCGGTGCTGCGGCTGCCGCTGGTCCGCTGCGGCAACGACCTGGCGGTCGGCGACGACGAGGCCGCCTGGCAGCGCTTCGTCGAGGCGGCCAACGGCTGACAATCCTGACGTGCGAGTCCCGGACGGCGCGTCCTGTGGGTTGGCGCTCAGCCGGCTGCCCACACCTCGTCGAGCCGCTCGACCATCTCGGCCAGCGAATCGACCACCAGATGCGCCCGGTGCTCGTCGTCGCGCTGCACCACGCCCCACGGGCCACGTCGCAACCACACCGCACGCAGCCCCGCGGCCGCCGCCGGCCGCACGTCGTTGTCGACACGGTCGCCGACATAGGCCAAGTCCGCGGGCCGAGGATTCCAGCAGCGCGCCAGCACCTGCTCGAAGAAGGCGGGGTCCGGCTTGGCCACACCCATCGCGTCGCTCATTGCCAGCACGTCGGGTGTGACGCCCAAGGCGACCAGCTCGGCGGCCCGCTGTGCCGGCTGGTTGGCGATCACCGCCAGCGAGCAACCCTCAGCCCGCAGAGCGTCCAGCGCCGGCAGGGCGTCGGGATACAGGTCCTCGGCCTGGAACCCGCCATAGCGCCGCTCCACCTCGGGGGCGAGGCGTTGCCAGTCGTCCACGCCGAGGAAGTCGAAGACCGACTGGTGCGGGTTGCCCTCGGCGATCGTGGCGCCGATCGCGGCCGCCAGCGTCAGGTACGGCAACCCGAGCATGTCGGCCCACACCGCCCAGACGCGCGTCTCGTCGATCAGGGTCTCGCCGACGTCGAGGCACACCCAGCGGGGCTGCTCCCGGCCATGCCGGCCCTGCCGGCCAAGCTCCTGCGCCGCCGCTGCACCGTCCACGCGAGCGATGTCTAGCGCATCGCGAGAGCCGCGGCGAACCGCAACTTCGGCCGGCGGCGGCCCGATCGGCGCGAGTGGTGCTTGCGATCCGGTCGATCGTGGGGCACGGTAGCCCGTCGAGCGCCCCTCTCGGTCTCCCCGAGGTACGTTTCCCGCCGGCTGGAGCGCTCCGAGATGTTCTCCACAACCCGACGACGAGGAGTACGAGCAACGATGAACAAGAGCCAGCTCGCCGATGCCGCGGCCGACAAGTCCGGCCTCTCGAAGGGCGACACGTCCAAGGCCCTCGACGCCGTCCTTGACTCCATCACCGAGGCGCTGCAGGGCGGCGACAAGGTGTCGCTGACCGGCTTCGGCACCTTCGAGGTCCGCGACCGTGCCGCCCGCACCGGCCGCAATCCCCAGACCGGCGCCGAGATGCAGGTCCCGGCCTCCAAGGCCCCCGCCTTCAAGGCCGGCAAAAGCTTCAAGGACGCCGTCAACTGACGTAGCACGACCGGGGTGCCGCGACGTTGTCAACGCAGCGACGACAACGTCGCGGGACCCAGGGCTAGAGCAGACCGAGGTGGTGCAGCAGGTCGGCCGGCTCGAGGACGAGGCCGGTGACGAACGGGCCGAACTCGCCGTAGCGGGCGCTGACCTCGTCGAAGCGCATGTCGTAGACGATGTCGCGGATCGCCTTGGGGTCGTCGGCCAGCAGGGTGACGCCCCACTCCCAGTCGTCCAGACCGACCGAGCCGGTGATCAGCTGCAGCACCCTGCCGCGGTAGCCGCGCCCGACACTGGCGTGGCCGCCCATCAGCCGCTTGCGCTCATCAAAGTCCAGCGCGTACCAGTTGTCGGCGCCGCTGCGGCGCTTGCTCATGGGGTAGAAGCTGATGACCTTGCGCTGCGGCAGCCGTGGGTGCAGCCGATGCTTGGCGTAGCCGGCCATGCGATCGTCGAACGAGGCCAGCGCGGCGGCGTGCTCGGCACTGCCCTCGACGAGGCCGTCCTCGTCGACCAGACGCTGCGCTTCGTCCTCTCGAGTCGAGGTGTACTCGCTCAGCTCGGTCAGCGACAGGTAGGAGGCGGCCGGCAACAGGGCCGCGCCCAGCGGTGACGCCACCAGCTCGGTGGACAGCTGATCCAACTCGGCCAGGTCCGGCCCCAGGAGCATCAAGCCGAGGTCGGCTTTCTGCCCCAGCACGCTGAAGGCCAGCACCTGGTAGTCGTCGCGGGCGTCGAAGGCCTGCAGCCGCGCCGCAAAGTCCTTGGCCGCCGAGGTGGCGTCCTCCAGCAGCTCGCGGCGGACGTGGAAGAACAGGTGCAGCACGCCCCAGCCCTGGCTGGCAGTGACAGGTGAGGTTGGCATGCTGCCAGGGTAGACGCCGCCGGCCGCGGCGGGCCTGCCCTCGCGCGCATGGAGCAAGGTGCGTTACCTCCGGATGCGCCATGCAGCGCTTCATCCGGGTAGCGCTGCGCCGATACCCTCGCGCAAATGGACCTCGCGGTGGACGGCGCGGCAGTGGCGACGCTCGACCGGGGCGACGGCCCTGGGGCACCGCTGCTGTGCGTTCACGGGTTCACCGGCTCCAAGGAGGACTTTGCGCCGGTGCTCGATGCTCTGGCCGCCGCACGTCGCGTGGTGGCCGTAGATCTGCCGGGGCACGGTGGCACGCCGGGCC
>Ga0136613_10000060_pt1 | contig 37560 bp, 37 predicted proteins | sample AntDrymUQ2722106_2_FD_106649 | JGI IMG/M metagenome (GOLD analysis project Ga0136613, IMG submission 106649) | Polar desert sand microbial communities from Dry Valleys, Antarctica - metaG UQ272 (21.06) | ecosystem: Environmental > Terrestrial > Soil > Desert | place: Antarctica: Dry Valley... | reverse complement strand
CACCGGCATCCGGGAGCGACGCATCGCAGCCGACGACGAGACCACGGCGACCCTGAGCGTCCATGCGGGCCGGGACGCCCTCGCCGTCGCCGGCCTGGACGCGGGGGAGCTTGACCTGGTCATCGTCGGCACCTGCTCGCCCGACTACTACATGCCCGCCACGGCGGTGCTGGTCGCCCACGGGCTCGGCGCGACACGGGCGGCCGGCTTCGACGTCATGGCCGCGTGCTCGGGATTCATCTTCTCGCTGGCGACGGCCCACGCATACGTCCGCAGCGGGATGTACCGCAACGTGCTGGTGATCGGGGTGGAGCTGCTCAGCCGATTCCTCGACTACACCGACCGCAACACCTGCGTGCTCTTCGGCGACGGCGCCGGTGCGGTCGTCGTATCGGCCTCCGACGGCCCCGGGGGGCTGCTCGGGCTCGACATGTACAGCGACGGCAGTGGTGCCGAGGGGATCATCTTTCCCGCCGGGGGATCGGCCCGTCCGACCACGATGCAGACGGTCGCGGAGGGTGGTCATTTCGTGCACATGGCGGGCAAGGAGGTCTACCGGTACGCGACCCGGCAGCTCGCCGAGTCGGCCCAGACGGCGCTGCGCGATGCCGGCCTCTCGGTCGACCAGATCGACCAGTTTCTCTTCCACCAGGCCAATCTGCGCATCATCGAGAGCGTCCAGAACGCGGTCGGCATCCCGTCCGAGAAGACCTATCTCAACATCGAGCGGTACGGGAACACCAGCGCCGCCTCCGTGCCGATGGCGCTCGTGGAGGCGCTGGCCGAGGACCGCATCAAGCCCGGCGACAAGCTCCTCATGGCGGCCTTCGGCGCCGGCTACACCGCTGGTGCGGCGGTCGTGGAGTGGACCGCCGATCCGGCGCGCCGCAGCCGCGCACCGGGCACGCAGACGCGCCTCGGTCCCCGACAGGTCGCGCCGGCCGGCGTCGACGTCGCGGCCGGTCCGTAGGGGCATCGATGTTCGATCTGACCGGCAGGACGGCGCTGGTGACCGGCGGCAGCCGTGGCCTGGGGCGGGCGATCGCGCTGGCGCTGGCGGGGCAGGGCGCCGACCTGGCGATCAATTACCGCGGCAACGCCGAGGCCGCCGAGGAGGTCGCCCAGATGATCACGGGCCTGGGTCGGCGGGCCGTCACCATCCAGGGCGACACGAGCGCCGGGCGCGACGCATGCGAGGCGATCGTCAAGACCGCCGTCGATGGCCTGGGGGCCGTCGGGATCCTTGTGAACAACGCGGGCATCACCCGCGACAGCCTGCTGATGCGGATGGACGCCGACGAGTGGGCCTCCGTAATCGACACGAACCTGTCCGGGCCGTTCTGGATGACGCGGGCCATCGCCCGCCCGATGGTCAAGGCCCGTGGAGGCCGCATCATCAACATGAGCTCTGCCGCTGGCCGGATGGGCAACGCCGGCCAGGCGAACTACTCGGCCGCCAAGGCGGGGCTCATCGGCCTCACCAAGGCCACCGCTCGCGAGCTGGCCAGCCGGGGAATCACCTGCAACGCCATTGCGCCAGGCCTCATCCACACGGAATTGATTGCCGACATGCCGCCGGCGGCCAAGGATGCCCTCACCGCGCTCACTCCGTTGGGGTACATCGGTTCTGTCGACGACGTCGCGGCTGCCGCCGTCTACTTCGCCTCCGACGAAGCCCGGTACGTCACCGGGCAGGTGCTCGGCATCGACGGCGGCATCGTGATGGGCAGCTGACCAAGCCGCGGTCGTGGCGGTAGCAGATCCGCCAGCTTCGCCACTTACCGGTCCAGCCAGTGTCTTGCCCATTCCAGGCGTCTGACCCTGCCACGACCTGCTCCGCTACCGATCGCAGCGGTGCGCAGTCAACCCGCAACCGTCCTGCCCCGAATTCGACCGGTGACCGCGGTCCTTGACCGTCTCGGTCTGCCACCGGCCCGATCGGTTTGCGCAGAATTCCGGGTCCCGCGGCATCGGGCAGGCGGCTTGCAACGGCCTAGGATAGAAGCCGACAAGCGCGATTCCCCATTCTGAGAGGAGACCGATGCTCACCCTGCGTTCCATCCTGCGCCCGACTCGCCTGGTCGCCGCGCATTGCGACATTCCATGCGGCGTGTACGATCCCGAGCAGGCGCGCATCGAGGCCGAATCCTGCCTGCGCATCATCGAGAAGCACGACGCCAGCGACGACAAGCACTTCCGGGCGCGCTGTATCCACGTCAAGGAGGAGCGTGCCGAGCTCGCCAAGCAGCACCTCGACGTCCTGTGGCACGACTACTTCAAGCCCGAGCACCTCGAGCAGTATCCCGATCTGCACGACACCTTCTGGAAGGCCACCAAGCAGGCCTCGAAGGTGAAGCAGTCGCTCGACGTCGGCGCGGCGCGGGAGCTGCTCACCATGATCGACACCATCGACGAGATGTGGAAGGCAACCGGCGGCCCAGAGAAGACCCGGGTCAACGGACGCCCTTCCTGATCCGCCGTTCGCGGCGGCGGTGGAGCGGCCGCACCTGGTCGCTGCTGGTCATCGGCATCGTGCTGGTGGCTCGCCGATACCTCGACGTGGTCGAGGTGCGGGGGCGCTCCATGGCTCCCGCGCTCTGGTCCGGGGATCGCCTGCTCGTCATTCGTGGCGGGTCACGCGTCGGGGATATCGTGCTGGCCCGCGACCCGCGGGATCCGGGGCGCGAGCTGATCAAGCGCGTGGCGCGCATCGATCGCTCGGGCGTGGTCCTTCGCGGCGACAACCCGGCGGCCAGTACCGACGCGCGGACGTTCGGCATCGTCCCGGCGAACGCCGTCGGGTGGCGAGTGGCCTGGCGCTATTGGCCGCCAGCGCGTGTCGGCCGTGTCCCGCCTGCGCCGATTGTCGAGGGCGGGGAGTCGGCGTGCGCGTTTCCCGAGGCATTGAGCGCCGGAGGTTGACCGGTTCTCTGATGCGCCAACCACGTTGGCGCTAAGGCGCGCATGCACTGCTCCTTCGCGAAACGCCAGCCACGTTGGCGAGTGAGAGAAACCATCGGCTGGTCACCCCGCGATCGAGACCTCCACCGGGAGCGAGCCCTCCGCCCAGGAGCTGAGGGGATCGCCCTCGGTCCACCCCTGGTACTTGGTTGCCAGCAGGCGGCGGGCAAGCGGGTCGCGAGCATGACCCTCGATGACTCGCGCCGTCCCCTCGACCGTCTGCCCGCCGATGCGCACGCGCACCCGCGGCTCGGCGCGAAGATTCCGAATCCAATGTGCGTCATCTCGGCCGCCGGCGAGCAGGTAGATCCGCTCCCCATCGGTCGCGAACCACATCTCGATCGTGCGCCGCCTCCCGGAGGTTCGCCCAATCGTCTGGAGATCACAGACCGCGTCGGCGGCGTGGGCGTCGAGGAGCTCCGCCAGCGTCACGAGCAGCCGCAGGCCGTTGCCACCGCGTCGATGCACGCCTCCAGCTCTGCCGGCAACACCTCGACGCCGTCACCGGCCTCGGCGGCGACGAGGTGCTCCACGCCCGCTGTGGGTCGCACGCCAAGGCGCGCGGTCGGCGCGCGGTGGCGCAGGAAGTCGAAGACCGGCCCGAGGCCGGCGTCGCCGTACTCGGGGCGAATGGCGCCGGTGTCGACGACAACGAGATGAGGCTGGCGGAGGGTCACCGCCTGGTGGAGGCGCGCCGCGTCGTTGTAGAAGAAGGCGATCGCGCCGCTGAGTCGCGCATCGAGCGCGCTCGCCATGTCGCGGCTGCGGGTGAGACAGTAGACGATCGGATCGGCGGCCATCGGTCTCGAAGGGTAGCAGGCGGATGCGCGGGTACAATGATCGGCCGATGACAACCACCATCCCCGCCCGCACGAATGGGCGCGGCGACCTCACGACCGGCCGCCATCAGCACCTCGGAAGCCTGCTGGGCAGGGTCTGGGCGGTCGATGCCGTCGGCGTCGAGGAGCGGGCCGCATCGCTGGCCAGGCGCAGCATCAAGAAGGACGCGAAGCTGTGGGCGCTCGAGATGGCCATCCGGATGATGGATCTGACCACGCTCGAGGGCAAGGACACCCCCGGCAAGATCCGGGCGCTGGCCGGCAAGGCGCGCCGTCCCGACCCGACCGATCCGTCGATTCCATCGGTTGCGGCGCTGTGCGTGTACCCGAACATGATTCCGACCGCCGTCCAGGCGCTCAGGGGGTCGGGGGTCAAGGTCGCGGCGGTGGCCACGTACTTCCCGTCCGGCCAAGCGCCGCTGGACGTGAAGCTGGCGGACGTCCGAGCCGCCGTCGAGATGGGCGCCGACGAGATCGACATGGTCATCGACCGCGGCGCGTTCCTGGCCGGCGACTACGCGTCGGTCTATGACGAGATCGTTGCCGTCAAGGAGGCGTGCGGGCACGCCCATCTGAAAGTCATCCTGGAGACCGGCGAGCTCGAGACCTATGACAACGCGCGGCGCGCATCGGTCCTGGCCATGGCTGCCGGCGCAGACTTCATCAAGACCAGCACCGGCAAGGTCAATCCGGCCTCGACGCTGCCGGGATCGCTGGTCATGATGGAGGCCATTCGCGACTTCCACGGACAGACTGGCCGCGTCGTCGGCATGAAGTCCGCGGGAGGCATCCGCACGGCGAAGGAGGCGATCACGTACCTCGTCGTCCTGCACGAGACGCTCGGCCCAACCTGGATGACGCCCGACCTGTTCCGGTTCGGCGCTTCGAGCCTCCTGAACGACGTCCTCATGCAGATCCGCAAGGAGCGCACGGGCCGCTACTCGGGGCCCGATTACTTCACCCTCGACTGAGGTGACCGCGTTCATCGGTCCTTAATGGAGACCATCCCCATCCGACCCGTGCCCGATCCACCCGACCCATCGCCGTGGTGGTCGCCCTGGGTCTCCTGGCCTCCTCGGCCACGCCGATCTCGGCTGCAAGCTCGACGGAGCGTGGTCCGAGCACGACCACCGACCCCTATCTGCTGCCGGTAGCCGATGGCATCCACATCACGTCCCTGCTGACCGTGAATGACGCGGGCTTCGCCGGCAACGGACACGAGATGGTCGGCATCCCCGATGGCATCGGCGTGGCCGGACCTCCGGGATCGGCCCCTCGATCACGCCCGGCGCAGCAGGCAACGGCCGCATCTCGCGAGTAGCATCGGCAGCATGGATGTCCGCCCGAGTACGATCGCCATCTGGTCGGACCTCGGCTGCCCGTGGTCGCATGCCGTCGTATGGCGGCTCCACGAGGCTCGCCGACGTCTTGGGTTGGATGGGCGTATCGCGTTCGACCATCACGCCTTTCCTCTCGAGCTGTTCAACAACGAGCCGACACCGCGTCCGCTGCGGGAGGCGGAATGGCGGGTGGCTGCTGAGCTGGCGCCGCGGGCCGGCTGGCAGGCCTGGTCTGCGCCCGAGCACGCCTGGCCGGTCACCATGCTGCCCCCGATGGAAGCTGTCCAGGCGGCGAAGCTCCAGTCCTTCGTAGCCTCTGAAGAGCTCGATCGTGGCCTGCGACGCGCCTTCTGGGGTGAGAGCCGCTGCATCAGCATGCGCAACGTCATCCTGGAGGTGGCGAACGAGTGCGAGTCGCTCGACGTTGCGTCGCTGGCCCAGGCGCTCGACGACGGTCGCGCCCGCCGCGCTCTGCTCGACGACTGGGCGGTCGCGCGGAGCGACGAGGTGCGGGGCTCGGCGCACCTGTTCGCGTCCGACGGAACCAATGCGCAGAATCCGGGGATCACCACCGGCTGGCATGAGGGCGAGGGACCTGCCGGGGGCGCGGCCTACGTCGTGAGCGACGATCCGGCCGCGATCGATGGGCTGCTGCGACGTGCCGCGGCATCTCACGCGGAACTGGCCTAGAACGTTTACATCCGCGTGCATCTCCCGCCGTTCGAGACGCTGATCGACGCCCACGCCCACGAGCTGCATCGGTTCCTGATGGGTTGCGTCGGGCCGACCGAGGCGGAGGATTGCCTCCAGGAGACCTTCATGTCCGCGCTGCGCGCGTATCCACGACTTCGCCATACCGACAACCTTCGCGCCTGGCTGTACACGATCGCCCAGCGCAAGGCGACCGATGCCATCCGTCGCATGGCGCGCCGACCGACGCGAGAGCTTGACGGGGTCGACCCGGTCGCTTCGCTGGTGCCCGAACCGCCTGACGACGGCCTGTGGCGACGCGTGCGCGAGCTTCCCGCCAAGCAGCGGGCGGCCGTGACGCATCGGTTCGTGTTCGACCTTGCCTACGCCGAGATCGGGACCCGCATGGGCACCAGCGAGGAGGCCGCGCGCCAGAACGTCAGCGCCGGCCTGCGACGCCTGCGCCGGGAGGTGACGCCATGACGGACGACCTCGAGCGGCGGTTGGCTGAGCCACCGGCTGCGCCGCTCGACGTGGACGCACTCAGAGCCGCGCTTGCACGGCGTGCGGCCGACGACGGGCTGCTCGACGTCGCCTACGGTTCCTACGAGTCGCCGCTCGGCCTGCTGACCATCATCGTCACCCGTCGCGGCCTGCTCCGCCTCTCGTATCCCGGCGAGGGGATCAGCGGGCAGCTGGACGAGATCGCCGGCCGCATCTCGCCACGCATCCTGCATGCCCCGGCCAGGACCGACGTTGTCCGCCGCCAGCTGGATGCGTACTTCGACGGCACGCGTCGCGACTTCGAGGTATCCATCGATTGGCGCCTGGTGCGGGGCTTCGCGGGGGACGTCCTTCGCGCCACTGCGCGCATTCCGTTCGGCGCCGTCTCGTCGTACGGGGAGGTCGCCACCGAGGCGGGCTCGCCGAACGCGTATCGGGCTGCTGGCAACGCGCTCGGATCGAACCCCATCCCGATCGTGGTGCCCTGTCACCGCATCCTCCACGCCGGCGGGGGATTGGGCGGCTACACCGGCGGTCTGGATCGAAAGCGCTACCTCCTCCGCCTGGAGGGCGTCCTGAACGCGTAGTGCACGGAACCGATGCGTGCCTCGCCGCGTCGAAACGCCGACAGCATCCGCACCCCCGGAGCCACTTCATGCGCATCGCACCGTTTGCCCTCGTTCTCCTTCTCGCCGCCTGTGTCGGAACAGCCGCGACGTCGGCGCCGCCCGATGACGGTGACCCGGTTCTCGTGATCGCCGACGGCGGCGGAGCCGGCGACGGGATCAGCGTGGCCGATGCGCTCGGTCACCAGCCGACCGACGATCTCGTGTCCGTGACCGGCGCCCTGTTCGTCGATCCCGACGGAACCGTGCGGCTATGCGACGCCATCGCCGAGTCATTCCCGCCACAGTGCGGCGGGGAGCGCATCGAGGTCGAGGGCCTCGACCCGGCGGCCATCGCGGACCTCGAAGAGGCGAATGGCGTGCAGTGGGCGGAATCGGTCACGCTCTTCGGCTCGGTCGAGTAGCCGCGAACCGAGGGCCGCACAGCGGCTGCCGGCGTGACGCGGAAGTGCGTTCCGGCCCCCAACGTGGTTCAAGCGCCAGGCAGGGTCCCGTAGCGATTGTCGTAGACCTTGCCCTTCTTCGGGTGCGTGTACTTCAGACCCGCCCAGGTGTCCTCCACCCGCAGGCACGTGCTCTCCACGAGTCCGTGGTGGACGCCGGTTTGGGAGCGCAGCCCTCGAGGAAATCGTCTCCTTCGACATCCATCTCGGCGCTCCCACCGACTTCGACGTGCAGACCGACTACCTCTTCCCTCGACAGAATCTGATCACGCTTGCGACCGACCAACCAAGCGTGAAAGCGGATATCTCCGTACGCTTTCGCCAGCGGCAGATATGCGCTGAGCTGCCGTCGGATCGGCCGTCTTCCAGGTGGCGATCAGTCACCGACATGCTCGGCGAGGAGGTGCTCGTGGTGCTCGACCGATGACAGCAGGCATCGTCAACAATCGCGGCAGATCGAACGACGCCTCGTTCACCGACGTGATCGCTTCGTCTTCCGCCGAGGTACAGGGACTGGCGCGGGCCGTTCGGGACCTCGTCTTCGACATCCTGCCTGCGACCGTCGAGGTGGTCTGGCCACGACAGGGCTCTGTAGGCTGGGGCACCGGCGCCAGGAAGTTCACCGAGCAGTTCGCGTATCTGATGCCGTTCAAGCGCCATGTGACCCTCGGCTTCTACCGCGGTGGTGAGCTGCCTGACCCCGATGGCCTGCTGCCAGAGCAGGACAACCGGCAGGTGTCCGGCACCCTGTCGATGCGAAGCCTCAAGCTCAGGTCGCTCGACGACGTGCGGCGCCCGGCGCTGCGGGCGCTCATCGAGGCATCGACCCGCACCGGGGTGCCGCCGCCCGCAGCTCGATGACCACGCGCCGCATCGGGGTCGAGGAGCGTCGCGCGCGGCTCGGCGTCCGGCACCGGCTGGCGGCCGGTGCGCGAGCCTCCTCGATGGCGGAGGCTGCCGCATCCATCGTCGTGCTTCATGCGACCGATGCGGCGAGCGTCTTTCTCCAGGCGCGGGCACGTATGGCCGAATCCTCGCCCGCGGCGATCGAGCGAGAGCTGTACCAAGAGCGGAGCGTCCTGCGAATGCTGGCCATGCGTCGGACGCTGTTCGTGGTGCCGCTCGCCGACGTCCCGATGATCCACGCCGCGGCGTCGCGTGGCATCGCCGAGAGCGAGCGGCGGCGGACGATTGCGATGTTCTCCGATGGAGGGGTCGGACCCGACCCGGCCGCGCTGCTGGAGGAGCTCGAGGAGATCGGCCTGGCCGCCATTCGCGAGCGGGGCGAGGCGACCACCGGCGAGCTTCGGGCGATCGACCCTCGGATGGATCAGCGGATCACCCTCGCCCGCGGCAAGTCATACGAGGGCACCATCAGCGTCGCGACGAAGGTGGTCTTCCACCTTGCGCTCGACGGCCGTATCGCGCGTGGGCGGCCACGCGGGACATGGATCGCCAGCCAGTTCCGCTGGAGCCCCATCGAGCGCTGGCTTCCCGAGGGGATCGGTGAGGTGCCGACCGATGATGCCCGTGCCGAGCTCGTCCGGCGCTGGCTCGGCGCGTTCGGCCCCGGTACCCGCGCCGATCTCAAGTGGTGGACCGGCTGGACGGTGGCGGCGACCAGGCAGGCGCTGGCCGCCGTCGACGCCGTCGAGGTTGATCTCGAGGACGGCGCGATCGGGTACGTGTTGCCCGATGACCTGGAACCGACCGCGCCACCTGATCACTGGGTCGCGCTGCTCCCGGCGCTCGACGCGACCACGATGGGTTGGACTGTCCGTGACTGGTACCTGGGACCGCATCGATCGGCGCTCTTCGACACGAGCGGCAACGCCGGCCCGACGATCTGGGTCGACGGCCGCATTGTCGGCGGATGGGCGCAGCGCAGGAGCGGAGAGGTCGTCCCGCGCCTGCTCGAGGAGGTCGGCGCGGAGACCCGGCACGAGATCGACCAGGAAGCCGCACGCCTGGAGGCGTGGCTCGGACCGACTCGCGTATCCGGGAGCTTCCCGACGCCAGTCGAGATCGGGCTACGATCCTGAGGCTGCGTCCTCGGCGGCCCCGCCGCAGGTGCGATAATCGAGGGCAATGACGCTCACCAAGAAACCCGAGACCCGTCCGGCACCGAACTCGTGGGGCCTGGTCCCAGGCGACAATCCTTGGGCGTACGCTCCGGCGCCCGAAGCGACGGACCACATTCGCATCGAGCCCGAGTACGGGCTCTTCATCGGCAACGAGTTCGCCCACTCGAAGCCGCGCAGGACCTTCACCGTCATCAACCCGGCCACCGAGGAGCCACTGTCGAAGGTGGCCCATGCCTCGAAGGCGGACGTCAACCGTGCGGTCGGCGCCGCTCGAGAGGCGCATCGGTCTGCCTGGTCGAAGCTTCCGGGTCGCGACCGCGCGAAGTACCTGTACCGGATCGCGCGCATCATGCAGGAGCGCGCGCGAGAGTTCGCCGTCGTCGAGAGCATGAACTCCGGCAAGCCGATCAAGGAGTCGCGCGACGTCGACGTGCCGCTCGCCGCGGCCCACTTCTTCTACTACGCCGGCTGGGCCGACAAGCTCGAGTACGCCTTCCCGAACCGCGACCCGCGCTCGCTCGGCGTGGCGGCGCAGGTCATTCCGTGGAACTTCCCGCTGCTCATGCTGGCCTGGAAGATCGCGCCCGCGCTCGCCGCCGGCAATACCGTCGTCCTCAAGCCCGCCTCCACCACCCCGTTGACCGCCTACCTGTTCGCCGATGTCGTACGCCAGGCCGATCTGCCGCCGGGCGTCGTGAACATCATCACCGGGCCGGGCGAGATCGGCATGGAGCTGGTCACCCATCCCGACGTCAGCAAGGTGGCGTTCACCGGTTCGACCGCGGTCGGCAAGATGATCGCCCGACGGTTGGCCGGGAGTGGCAAGAAGGTCACGCTCGAGCTGGGCGGCAAGGCCGCCAACATCGTCTTCGACGACGCGCCCCTCGACCAGGCGATCGAGGGCATCGTCAACGGCATCTACTTCAACCAGGGCGAGGTCTGCTGCGCCGGTAGCCGTCTCTTCGTGCAGGAGAGCGTGTACGAGCCGCTCATCGACAAGCTCAAGGCACGGCTGGGCACGCTGCGCGTCGGAGACCCACTCGACAAGAACACCGACGTCGGGGCCATCAACTCCGCCGGCCAGCTGGCCAAGGTGCAGGAGCTGGTGGAGTCCGGGATCGCGGAGGGCGCCGAGATCTTCCAGCCGGACTGCGAGCTCCCGGATCGGGGCTTCTTCTTCCGGCCCACCCTCTTCACCGGCGTGTCGCAGTCGCATCGGATCGCGCAGGAGGAGATCTTCGGCCCGGTGCTGTCGGTCCTCACCTTCCGGACACCCGATGAGGCGATCGAGAAGGCGAACAACACCCCGTACGGGCTCTCGGCCGGGGTCTGGACCGAGAAGGGGAGCCGCATCTTCAAGATGGTCAATGCGATGCGGGCCGGTGTCGTCTGGGCGAACACCTTCAATCGCTTCGATCCGACCTCGCCCTTCGGCGGCTACAAGGAATCGGGGTATGGGCGCGAGGGCGGCATCCACGGCCTCGGCGCGTACCTCGACCTATCCGGCACCAACGGCACGAACGGCACGAACAGCCGATGACCGCCGTGAGCGGATGGTCAACCGCATCGCCAATGCTTGCATCGCTTCGCCAGGTACCGCCTGGACCGGTGCAGGGCGACGCGTCGCCGCCTGATCCTGCCAGGTGCTGCGCTGGCACCGATGGGGACGGTACGTTGGCGAACTCGAGCCGACTCGCGCTGCTGGGCACATGACCGCTCCGAAGTCCGTGCGGGCCACAACGAGGCGGAAACGGGCATCGGTCCTGGACCAGCGCGCTGCCCAGCCGCTGGCGACCACCAATGGTGCGCAGGTCCGGGGCGGGGACCGCATCGGCGTGCGCAAGACATACAAGCTCTACATCGGTGGCGCCTTTCCTCGCACGGAGTCGGGTCGTGCATACGAGGTGTTCGGCGCGAAGGGTGAGCTGCTCGCCAACGCGAGCCGCGGAACCCGCAAGGACATTCGGGAGGCGGTTCGGGCGGCGCGCCAGGCGTTCGGCGGCTGGTCCGCAAAGACCGCGTACAACCGTTCTCAGATCCTCTACCGCATCGCCGAGCTCATGGAAGGACGGCGCGAGCAGTTCGTCGCGGAGGTGATGGCCGCGGAGGGGATCTCCCGGTTTCGGGCGGCGCGCGGCGTCGACGCCGCCATCGACCGCTGGGTCTGGTACGCCGGCTGGGCCGATAAGTATCCGCAGATGATCGGCACCGTGAACCCGGTCGCCGGCTCGTACTTCAACTTCAGCGTGCCGGAGCCGACCGGCGTGGTCGGGATGATCGCCCCCGAGCACTCGTCGCTGCTGGGTCTCGTGAGCCGGCTGGCCCCGATCATCGTCAGCGGCAACGCGGCGGTGATCATCTCCTCCGAGACGCGCCCGCTGCCTGCCGTTACGCTCACCGAGGTGCTCGCCACGTCGGACGTGCCCGGCGGCGTGGTCAACCTCATCACCGGCTTGCGGCGGGAGCTCGTCGGGCACCTCGCCGGCCACATGGACGTCAACGCGCTCGACGCGTTCGGCGCAGCGGCGCAGGAGGCGGCGGGCCTCGAGGAGATCGCCGTCGAGAACGTCAAGCGTTTCGTGCGTCCGCCGTCAAGTCTCAACCGGTACGACTGGCTATCGGAGCGCGCGCAGTCGCCATATCTGATCGGCGAGTTCGTGGAGATCAAGACCGTCTGGCACCCCATCGGCGCGTAGGCCCGATCGCGAGCCGCCGCCGAGCACCACATACACACGCCGTGTGAACGGGGAGGGGAGCATGCCCCGAGGGCCCCAACCTGTCGGTCCGGGTGTGAAATGGGCCCCGCCGCCTGCCGTGTGGCGCCCGGGTGCAGCCGCCGTGTGAATGTGGGGCTGTCGCCGCCCGCGCTCCCGTCATGCGTCGCTGGAGTGTGCGTGCGGGGGCCGTCGCGGCGCGTGCGTCGCCGCCCGCCCGGCGGGTCACCAGCCCAGCCATTGGCCGCTCGGCTCCGCTCAGGCGGCCCGCCTAGAATTGGCGGATGCCTCGGCCACGGAGCGTGTCGCGCAGCGGCGGCACGACGATCAGCAACGCGGAGCTGGCGCGAATCTTCAACGAGATCGGCGACATGCTCGAGATCCAAGGCGAGGTCGTCTACAAGGCAGTCGCCTACCGTCGGGTGGCCGATGCGGTGGAGCGCTACCCGGACGACGTCGCGGCACTCTATCGGCGCGGCGAGCCACCGAAGCTGCCGGGCGCCGGGGCGGCGCTTGCTGCGAAGCTCGCCGAGCTGGCCGAGACCGGGCAGCTGGCATACCACGAGAAGCTTCGATCGCAGGTGCCCGATGGCTTGCTCGACATGCTGCGCGTCCCCGGCGTCGGCCCGCGCACGGTGCGCCTCCTCCACGAGACGATCGGTATCGACTCTCTCGATGGCCTGCGCAAGGCCGCCGAGGCGGGCGGCCTCCGCCATGTGAAGGGGCTCTCCGCGCGCACCGAACAGAACATCCTCGAGGGCATCGCTCGTATCGAACGTCGTACCGACCGCCTCCTGATCCACGATGCCGACGCGCTCATCGCCGACCTGGTGGCGCGTCTCCGCGACGTTCGCGGCGTCCATCGCATCGAGGTCGCGGGCTCCCTGCGTCGCCGGCGGCCGACCATCGGCGACCTCGATCTGCTCGCCGCCGTCGATGACGCGACCGGAGTGATCGGCAAGCTCGACGCCCTCGCGGAGGTCGAGAAGGTGCTGTCGGCGGGAACCGACAAGTCGAGCATCGTCCTGCGCGATGGCCCGCGTGTCGATCTCATGGTCTGCCCGCCGGCGGCGTGGGGGACGCACCTCGTCCATTTCACGGGCAGCAAGGACCACAACATCGCCCTGCGCGGCATGGCGCTCGACCGCGGCTGGTCGCTCTCGGAGAAGGGCTTCAAGGTGATCGAGACCGGCGAGCTGCTCCTCGACGCGGAGGAAGTCGACGTGTACGAGCGCCTGGGCCTGCCCTGGATCGCGCCCGAGATCCGGGGCGGCGACGGCGAGATCGAGGCCGCTCGCAACGGCGAGCTGCCGGCCCTGATCACCCATGACCAGGTCCGTGGCGACACCCACACGCATTCCGATTGGACCGATGGCGTCGACTCAATAGAGGTCATGGCGCGCGCGGCCCGTGACCTGGGCCACGAGTACATGGTGCTGACTGATCACTCACCCTCGCTCGGCGTGGCGCGCGGGCTGACGCCTGATCGCGTCGAGGACCAGCGAGTCGAGATCGGGAGGCTCAACGCCGAGCTGGCCCCGTTTCGGATCCTGCGCGGCACGGAGCTCGAGATCCGGGCCGACGCGTCACTCGACTACCCGGACGAGCTGCTCGCTCGGTTCGACGTTGTCATCGCCAGCATCCATACAGGCCGTGGCCAGTCGAGCGAGCAGCTGACGGCCCGCGCGCTGGCGGCGATCGAGCATCCCGACGTGGACATCCTGGCCCATCCGTCGGGCCGCATCGTGAATCGGCGCGACCCGCTGCCCCTCGACTGGCCGCGCGTCTTCGCGGCCGCGGCCCGCACCGGGACCGCGCTCGAGATCAACGGAAGCCCGCGGCTCGACCTTGACGATGCGCTCGCCCGCGCGGCGGGTGCCGCGGGTGCCCGGTTGACCGTGGCGTCGGACGCGCATCGCACCGAGGAGCTCGGCCAGCAGAGGTACGCGGTCGACCTCGCGCGCAGGGCGTGGCTGGGCGCCGAGCAGGTGCTCGCCACCCGCAGCGCCGATGACCTGCTTGCCATGCTGGAGTGATCAGCCGGCTCTTCGGTGATCGCCGGCGATTGGCGCTCCTCCAGCGCGTCGATCGGCCCGCGGCGATTGCGCTGGCATTGGCACAGGCGCTCGTCGCGGCGGTGGGCTGGTTCGCGGAGCCTCTGTGGCTGGCCGTGGCGGTCGCCGGACAGCTGCTCCTTGGCGGGGTCGTCGCCATCGGCGTCATCGGACCGGCGCGCTCGGGCCTCGGGCTGGCCCGCTACGCCATCCCGGCCACGGCGGGCATTGCGGCGACCCTGTTCGGCCGCCTGATCCCGGGTGGGCTGAGCCTGCTCCTGGTGCCGATCGTCACCGTCCTGCTCTGGGCGGTCACGTATCTTGAGCTCCGGCTGGAGCGCGGGACCGGCGGCCGCACCATCGGCGACCTCCTTCTCGTCGGGATCCTGTTCTGCGGGGCCGCTGGGATCCTCGTCCTGTTCGGCGCCCGCACATGGCCGACGCCGCTCGTCCTGGTGGCGGCGTTGACGCTGCCGCTGGCGCTGCGCGCATCGGAGGCGCGGGGGACGATGGGCGTCGAGGGTGTTGGACAGGCCCTGCTGCATCTGCTGGTGGTGATGCAGGTGGGCGTCGGCGTCGCGCTGCTCGACGTTCCGTTTCCGATCATGGCGGCCCTCATGGCGCTCGCCTTCTACGCGTGGAGCGGCGCCGTCGAGATGCTGCGCGGCACCGCGTCCGGCCGCAGCGTTGCGATCGAGTTCGGCGGATTGCTTCTCTTCGGGCTGGTGGTGGGCCTGATCATGCACAGGCCATGAGCAGGCGGCTCCGCCGGCCGCGTTGACACCCCACGGGGCCGGTGGTACAAGAGGTCGCTTTCGGCCGGCATCGGCCGTCGACACCCGCTATTCGGAGACGCTCGCAACGCTCATGGCGCTTGGAGAAGCTGACTCGACAACCCGACAACGACGCCAGCTCGGCGAGGCTGCGATCGCGCATGCGACACGCGGCGAATGGGAGGAGGCGGTCGTCGTGAACCGCCAGCTTCTCGAGCTCGGGCCCGACATCGATGCCTGCAACCGCCTCGGCAAGGCCCTCGCCGAGCTGGGGCGCCACGGAGAGGCGCTCGAGGCGTACGAGCAGGCCCTCGAGGGCGACGCCACCAACCGCATAGCGCAGCGCAACATCGAGCGACTGCGCATGCTGATGGCCGCCAACCGCCCCGCCACGAACGGCAAGGGGCGTCCCGAGAAGGCGCCGGTCACCCTCTTCATCGAGGAGATGGGCAAGACCGGTCGAGCACGCCTCATCAACCTGGCAGCACCGCGCATGCTTGCGCCGCTCTCGCCGGGAGACGCGATCACCCTCGAGGTGCGGGGCGACGAGCTGGTCGCCAGAGTCGGCACGACGGCCATCGGCAGCGTGGAGCCCCGGATCGCCGCACGGCTGCTGAAGCTGATCGCCGCGGGGAACCGCTACGACGCCGCCATCACGACCGTTCACGAGGCCGGCGGCGAGGTGCTCATCATGATCCGCGAGGTCTTCACGCACCCGAACAACTTCGGCAAGGTCTCCTTCCCGACGCAGGGCCAGGGCGGGGCCGGCGTCAGACCCTACATCAAGGGCACCGCAGTTCGCTACGATGACGAGGACGAGGTCGAGGAGGCCGATGAGGACTCGGACGAGGTCGAGGAGCTCGACACCACCCTTCCGGAGTTCTCCAGTGAGCCCGAGCTCGAAGAGGAGCTGGTAGAAGAGCAATAGATGACCGAGGCGGAGCGGACCGGACTCGACCATGTCATCCTTCCGCGACGCCGCGCCGGGCTCACCCTCCTCCGCCGATACCATTCGGCCCCCGCCGACAATCAGCTGGACGCTGCGCTCGCGGCGTTCGCCGGTCCCGGCGACACGGTGCTCGATCCGTGGGCCGGCACGGGCTGGACCGCGCGGCGCGCGGTGGCGGCCGGCATGCGCGCCGTGGCGGCAGATCCGGCCCCGCTCGCTCAGCTCGCGGCGGTCGCGCTGCTGACTGCGCCGGGGCCGGCGGTGCTCGACGCCGCCTTCGGCCAGCTCGCCGGTTCACGGCGCGTCGACGTCCCACTGCGCCAGCACATCGAGGAGCTGTACGCCACGCGCTGCTCCGCCTGCCGCCGCCCGGTGGTCGCCGACCAGTTCATCTGGCCCCGTGACGGCGATCTCCCGGGACGCAAGATCTACCGCTGCACCGCGTGCGATGCGAGCAGCGGCGGTCCCGAAGAGCGGGTGGCGCCGGTGGATGATGGCGACCTCGCCAAGCTGGGGCTGGAACGCCCCGTCGAGATGACCGCCGCTCCCGGCGAGGCACCATCGGCCGAGCGCTCGGAGGCCGATGAACCGCCCGATGAGCTGGACCTGACGATCGGCGAGGCGGGCGGCCCGCCGCCCGCTCCACACACGGTGGACCCGCCGACATCCGTCGCCGACGGTCCGCGCTTCTCCTCCACCGTGCGCCCGGACCCGGGTCCGGTTGCCGCCGCCGACGGAGTGCGCCAGAGCCCCGCGTATCAGGAGCTGCGCGCCCGGTTCCCGGTCCTCGACGGCCGGGACGATCTCGTGGAGGAGCTTCTGGACCTTTACACCCCCCGGAACCTGTACGCCGTGCACGCCATCCTGACGAAGATCGACGCGGAGCTTCGCGATCCGGCCACCGCCGCAATCATGAAGCTGGCCATGGCTGCCTGCCTGATGCCGGCCAGCCGCCTGAACGGCTATCCCGGCCGCGTCGCTTCCCTGCGCATCAGCGGCGGCCACGTGCGCCGGCCGGCAAGCCGACATCAGCGCGAGGTGAATGTCTGGCAGGCCTTTGCCGAGGCCTATCGAGAGGTGCGCTCGGTGATCGTCCAGCTCGGCGACCGCCACCAGGCTCGCTTCGCCGCCGACTTCAGCGAGCTGGGCGGCATGGCAGCCAGCAACGTGCTCTGGCTGCGGGCTCGAGCCTCGGTGGTGGGCCAGTACCTGCCGGCCGACGGCGTGGATCTCGTCCTGTCGGCGCCGGCCGCCAGCCCGCCGCTCGATGAGCTCGCCTTCGAGTACCTCGCCACCTCGGTCATCCTCGGCCGAGAGGCGGCCGAGACACTGCGTCTCGAGCCGATCTTCGGCGGGGGCGGGCATCCAGAGGGCGCCGAGGCCACGGCCCTGCGCCACGGCATGGTGTCCGCCGTGGGAGCCCTCAAGCCGGGTGGCTGGTGCGTCGTGCTGCTCGAGGATGCCGACCCCGAGCGGCTCCTGGCCGTCGCCCTCGCGGGCGCCGCCGCCGGGCTGGAGCTGAGAGACGTGATCCACCGCGAGTCGCTACGCTCCGGTGACGCGATCGCCGTCCACTTCCAGCGTCGCTCGGGCGAGGACCGCCTGCGTCGCGCCGTGAACCCCGGCCCGCTGCGCCTCGGCGCCGACGGCGGGCACCTCACCTATCCCGAGCTGGCCGGCGCCATCGATCGGGCGGTCACGGCGCTGCTCCGGGACCGCGGCGAGCCCGCGGGACTCACGCGGGTCGTCGCCGCCGTGGTGGCGGAGCTGGGCTCCTCGGGGATCACGCAGCGCCTGGTTGCGGGACGGGCTGACAGCCCGTCCGAGGGACCCGATCGCATCGAATCGGGTGGGCCGCGGATGGTGGCGACCCTCATCCGCGAGGAGCTGTGGCGTGACGATCATCCGTCCCTCGTGCGCATCGGCGACCGGGGGGACCCGCAGTGGTGGCTGCGAGATCCAGAGCTCGCCGAGAGCCCGTTGGCCGACCGCGTCGAGTGGGCGACCTGGTCGATCCTTTCGACCGCCGGCAGGATCGACGAGGCGGGTTTCCTCGATCGTGTCTTTCGGCTCTTTCCCGGCCTGCGGGCACCGGACGAGGAGCTCGTACGCGCCTGTCTTGCCGCGTATGTCTCTTCGGGTGAGCGCGGCTCGCTGAGCACCGAAGACGTCCTCGGGCGCCGCGTGGAGGACCACGCCCGGGTGCTGGCAACGCTGGCCGACTATGGTCACCGACTCGGGTTGCGCGCCTGGATCGCGGCGCGGGAGCACGACCGCACCGTGGATGGGCGACCGCTCAGTGACCACCTCGCCGATGACGAACGACGCGTCTACCTGCCACTGGTGCTTCGCGCCCCCGCCGAGGCGCTCGGGCAGGTCGACGCGCTCTGGTACGTGCGCGGTCGACTCTGTTTTCTGTTCGAGGTGGATTGGACGGCGATGGTCGGCGATGCGGTCCTGCGTCGAGGACGCGCGATTCCGATGGGCGAGGGCCAGGCCCGCTTCCTCGTCATCCCGGCCGAACGAGCGGAGCTGCTCCGCCTGAAGATCGAGCGTTCCCCATGGCTCCGCGAGGAGCTCCATCGGCAGAACTGGCACATCCTCAAGTGGCAGCACCTTCAGACCCTGTTCGATCGCGAGGGCGCACGGATCGAGTGGCTGGAGCCGGTCCTCGGCCTCGATCCGCTCATCGAGCGCGGGGGCGAGCAGCTGACGATGTTCGGGGAGTGATGGAAGCGCTTGTTCGGTCGGTGAGCGGTGCGTAGACTGAAATCTGGGAGTGCCGTGGTTCCCCCCTGCGGCACTCCCATCCCATGACGGATCAGGCTTCGCTGCCCGAGCCCGCCTTCCTCGGTCCTCGACGCCCCATCGTGCGTCGAACCACCGCCATCACCTCGTCGACGTACGGCCGCCCCTCACCGGTCGAGACGGCGTGGCTGAGGCACCCGTCGATGTGGTCCTCGAGCAGCAGGAGCGCCACCTGGTCGGCCGCGGCCGTGAGCGCCTCGACCTGCTGGAGGATGTCGAGACAGTACGCCTCCTCCTCCACCAGGCGCTGAATCCCGCGCGCCTGGCCCTCGATGCGGCGCAGCCGGGCGACCAGCAGTCCCTTGTCCTTCGTGTAGCTGTGGCGGAAATGGCCACTCGCATCATCTGTCTTCATACTGCCGGGCAGTATGAAGCGGCGGCCTCTGTGCGGTCAACGAAGCCGCGGGGCGGATCGGGGTAGCATGGCTGCATGACCCCTCCCGAGCGCCATGAGCTGATCGCGCCACTGGAGCGCGCCCTCGTCGTCGTGAGCCATCCCGACGATGCCGAGTTCGGCGCGGCGGCAACGATCGCGCAGCTGATCGCCGGCGGCGTGCGGGTCGACTACGTCGTGACCACCGACGGCGGCAAGGGCACCGAGGATCCGGCGGTGACGTCCGAAGAGCTGTCCGCCGTCCGCTTGGCCGAGCAACGGGCCGCCGCCGACATCCTCGGCGTCGGCGAGATCGTCCACCTGGGCTACCCGGACGGCTATCTCACCCCGTCGCTCGACCTGCGGCGCGACATCGTCCGTCAGATTCGGCGCACGCGGCCCGACCTGGTGATCACGCAGAACCCGCAGCGCCGTCTCGACCACAATCCCTTCATCGGCCATCCCGATCACCTTGCCACCGGCGAGGCGACCCTGGCGGCGGTCTACCCTGCGGCCCGCGACCACCTGAACTTCCCGGAGCTGTGGCGCGACGAAGGGCTGGAGCCCTGGAAGGTGCGCCAGGTGCTGCTTACCGGGGTCGAGGAGCCGAACCTGTGGCTGGACGTGTCCGACACCTTCGAGGTCGGGATCAGGGCGATCCTGGCTCACGAGAGCCAGGTGGACCCCGAGACGGTCGGTGACCGGATGCGCGAGCGGGCGCGGCTGGTGGGGGAGCCGCAGGGAATCGGGCTGGCGCAGGCGTTCGCCTCCATCATCCTGGAATGACACGGCGGCGAGGCGGCGGCGGCGGTGGTGGCTGGGGTGGCGCCTTCGGAGGATCCGAACCGGATCTGACCCGGCGCCCGGGCACCGGGGGTAAGACGCTCCGCCTGATCGCCGGCTTCTTCCGTCCGTATCGGGCCCGCCTGGGCCTGATCGCGTTGCTCATCCTCGTCACCGTCAGCGTCGGTGTCGTCAATCCGATCCTGCTCAAGCTGATCATCGACAACCTGCTGCCCGGCGGCGCCCAGGACCTCGGGCTGCTCTACGTGCAGGCCGGCCTGATGATCGTCCTGCCGATCGTCACGAGCGCAATCGGCGTCTGGCAGGCCTACCTGTCGAACGTGGTCGGCCAGCGCGTCATGAACGACCTGCGATTGGCGCTCTACACGCATCTCCAATGGATGCCGCTCCGCTTCTTCACCGAGACGCGCACCGGCGAGATTCAGAGCCGCATCAGCAACGACGTCGGGGGGGTCCAGTCGGTTGTGACCGATACGGCCTCCTCGCTCCTCGCCAACTTCGCCACGGTGGCGACGACGGTCGTGGCGATGTGGATCTTGGACTGGCGTCTCACGCTGCTCAGCCTCGGCCTCCTGCCGTTCTTCGCCTATATCACCTACCGCGTCGGCAGGGTCCGGCGCGAGGTCAGCACGCTCACCCAGCGCTCGATGGCCGAGATGAGCGCCATCACCGAGGAGTCCCTCTCCGTCTCCGGCATCCTGCTCTCCAAGACGTTCGGCCAACAGGAGGCAAGCATCGAGCGCTTCCGTGCCGAGTCGCAGCGACTTGGCGACCTCCAGGTGCGAGGACAGATGATCGGTCGCTGGTTCTTCGCGTTGATCGGCACCTTTTTCAGCATCATGCCGGCGTTCGTGTACCTGCTGGCGGGGTCGCTGATCATCGACGGCGACACGAACGTCAGCATCGGCACGATCGTGGCCTTCACCACACTCCAGTCGCGCCTCTTCTTCCCGCTCGGACAGCTCCTCAACGTCCAGGTCGAGATCCAGGGCGCGTTGGCGCTGTTCGATCGAATCTTCGAGTACCTCGAGATGGACCACGAGATCACCGATGCGCCAGAGGCGACGGAGCTCCGGCCGGCTACGATGCGCGGCGAGGTTCGCTTCGACGACGTCTCCTTCAGCTACCCGGTGGCCGAGGCTCAGGTTGCGGTGGCGGACGAGGCGGCCGAGGCGGAGGCGCAGGGTCGCGCGGTACCGACCGCCGTCCAGCCCTTCTCGCTGACCGACATCAGCTTCAGCGCGCAGCCCGGACAGCTGGTGGCACTGGTGGGACCGTCGGGCGGTGGCAAGACGACCTCCACCTACCTTATCCCGCGGCTCTACGACGTGGACCGGGGTGCGGTGCTCATCGACGGGGTCGATGTGCGCGGCATCAAGCTCGCCTCCCTCGGCCGGGTCATCGGCTTCGTGACTCAGGAGACCTACCTGTTCCACGATACCGTGCTGGCCAACCTGCGCTACGCCAAGCCCGATGCGACCATGGACGAGATCGAGGAGGCATCCCGCGCGGGGGCCATCCACGATCGGGTCATGGAGCTACCGGATGGCTACGACACGGTGGTGGGCGAGCGTGGGTACAAGCTGTCGGGTGGGGAGAAGCAGCGCGTCGCGATCGCACGCGTCCTGCTCAAGGATCCGCGCATCCTCATCCTGGACGAGGCGACCAGCGCGCTCGACACGGTCAGCGAGCGGCTGATCCAGGCCGCGCTCCAGCGGCTGATGGAGGGTCGCACCACGATCGCCATCGCGCATCGGCTCTCGACGATCCTGCGCGCCGATCTGATCCTGGTGGTGTCTCGCGGCCGCATCGTCGAGCGCGGCACGCATCCCGAGCTCCTGCGTCAGGAGGGCCTGTACGCGAAGCTCTCCTCCGAGCAGTTCGGAGTCGCGATCTCTCGCTGATGCAGGCAACTTCTCGCTGATGTCCTCGCAACCGCACGCCGTACAGGTCCTTGATGCTTCCCTTCCAGATCGCGCGGCGCTTCCTGTGGCGCTCGAAGCTCCAATCGGCGCTCATCATCGTCGGCATCGGGGTTGGGATCGGCACCCAGGTCTTCGTGGGCTCGCTGATCGCCAGCCTGCAGGCATCATTGATCGACACGACGGTCGGCACGAGCCCGCACGTCACGCTGGAGCCACTCGACGATGGCGAACGGATTGCGTACTCCGATGCGCTCGCCTCCCGCCTCGAGGACGATCCGGCGATCGTGGCGATCGCCCCGCAGCAGCGCGTCTCCGTGCTTGCCGTGAGTGGTGAAAGGAACGACCCCCTGGTCGTGCGACTGGTCGGCGCCGATGCGCGGGATGGCGTCTACGACCTGCACGAGCGCATCGTCGCCGGAGGCAGCGATCCAGGGCCTGACCAGATCCTCATCGGTCTCGACTATGCCGAGAGAGCCGGCCTCGAAGTCGGTGACGAGTTCACGCTTCTTATCGACACGGGCGACGAGATGCCGGCCACCGTGTCCGGGATCTTCGATCTCGGCGTGGCCGCCGTGAATGCCGGGACGGCATTTGCCAGCCTGGATCTGCTCGACGTTCCCGTCGACGCCTTCGACCTGGTGGAGCTGCAGGTCGACGATGTGTTCGAGTCGGACGTGGTGGCCGAGCCGCTCGCCGACATCGAGGGTATTACCACGATCGACTGGCAGGAGCAGAACCGCGAGCTGCTGACCGGGCTGCAGTCGCAGAGCATCAGCTCGATCATGATCCAGGTGTTCGTCGTGATCGCCGTCGGCCTCGGGATCGCCTCGACGCGCGCGATCGCAGCCGTCCAGAAGACCCGCCAGATCGGCATCCTCAAGGCGCTCGGGCTCAGCGATCGGCGCAGCGGCACCGTCTTCCTCTGGCAGGCCGCCCTGCTCGGCGTGCTCGGCACCGCGCTCGGGCTCGCCGTGGGATGGGGCCTGATCGTTGGCTTCGACGCCGCCGCCTCTGGGTCCGAGGCGCTCTTTCCCGTCGACGTCAATCCTGGCTTCGCCGCCGTGAGCGCTGCCATCGGGATTGGGATCGCGCTGCTGAGTGCCTTGATCCCGTACCGGAGCACGTCGCGCCTCGACCCGATCGAGGTGATCCAGAATGCCTGACCTGGTCGTCGCGAACGATGTGGCACGGCGCTATGGCGCCGGAGATGCCTCCACAATGGCGCTGCGCGAAGCCAGCTTCGGCATCGACGCCGGTGAGTACCTCGCCATCATCGGCCGATCGGGCTCCGGCAAGTCGACGCTCCTCAACCTGCTCGGGCTGCTCGACCGGCCGACCGAAGGCCGCCTCGAGCTGCTCGGAGAGCGGGTCGACCACCTCGACGACGGGCGCCGCGCGGCCATGCGTAACCGGCACATCGGCTTCATCTTCCAGTTTCACCATCTCCTGCCCGAGTTCAGCGTGCGAGAGAACATCCTGATGCCGGCACGCATCGCCGGTCGGCGACGAGATCGGTCCGTTGATGGCTGGGCCGATGAGCTGCTCGAGTTGCTCGGCCTCGAATCGCTGGCCGGCAAGCCGGCCGACCAGCTCTCCGGCGGACAGAAGCAGCGCGTCGCGATCGGGCGGGCGTTCATGAATCGCCCCGATCTCGTCCTTGCGGACGAGCCGACCGGAAATCTGGACTCCGAGAACGCGGCCGCAGTCAACGGGCTCTTTCGGAGAGTGCACGAGGAGACCGGAACGACGTTCGTGATCGTGACCCACGACTCCGGCGTGGCGGAGTCCGCCGATCGCGTCATCGAGGTGCGCGACGGAGCGATCGTTCGCGACACCGCACCAGTGCACCTGACGCCCGTCTGAGGCCACGGTGTGCGAAGGAGCCGCGGACGTCGCCATTCATCGACCGTATCGACGGTAGGCGTCTGCGGCGCCCGATCGTGGACCTCACGCGGCGAGCCGTGAGCGTGAACGAATGCCCCCCGGTGCTTCCGTCGGCATCGGGCACGCCTAACATCGACGGTATCGGAGGATGGCAACTTCCGGCCGGGCGGCTCGACGGCCCGGCGCGTGCCACACTGGACCGCATGCCCAACCGCCTTATCGAGGAGACGAGCCCGTATCTGCTCCAGCACGCCCACAACCCGGTGGACTGGCACGCGTGGGGTTCTGAGGCGCTCGACAAGGCGCGCACGCAGGATCGGCCGATCTTCCTGTCCATCGGCTACTCGGCCTGCCACTGGTGCCACGTGATGGAGCGCGAGAGCTTCGAGAACGCCGAGATAGCCGCGCTCATGAACGAGCACTTCGTGTCGATCAAGGTCGATCGCGAGGAGCGGCCCGACCTCGACGACGTCTACATGGCGGCGGTCCAGGCGATGACCGGCTCCGGGGGCTGGCCGATGAGCGTGTTTCTCACGCCCGACCTGCGACCCTTCTTCGGGGGCACCTACTTCCCGCCCGAGGACCGTCACGGCATGGCAGGGTTCCCGCGCGTGCTGACCTCGGTCGCGGAGGCGTATCGCTCCCGCCGCCCCGAGATCGATCAGCAGGCGGGCATGCTGGCCGGCCACCTTCGGAGCGCCCTGGCCGTGCCGGCCGGCCATCGCGACCTCGAGCGCCATCAGCTCGAAGCCGCCGCCGCACAGATCGGGGCCAGCTTCGACTCGGTGCGCGGAGGATTCGGCGGCGCGCCGAAGTTCCCGGCGGCGATGACCCTCGAGTTCCTTCTCCGTGCCTGGCGGCGCAGTGGCGATGACGCAATGTTGTTGATGGTGACCCGAACGCTCGACGCGATGGCCGATGGCGGCATCAACGACCAGCTCGGCGGCGGCTTCGCACGCTACAGCACCGATGCGAACTGGCTGGTGCCGCACTTCGAGAAAATGCTCTACGACAACGCGCTGCTGGCCCACGCCTACCTGGAGGGCTACCGGGCGACCGGATCGGAACGCTACGCCGGGGTGGCGCGCGCGACGCTCGACTTTATGCTCGCCGAGCTGCGCACCGTCGATGGCGGATTCGCGTCCGCGCTCGATGCCGACACCGAGGGCGTCGAGGGTCGGTTCTACGTCTGGCCCTACGAGGAGTTCATGTCGGTCCTCACCGATGCGAACCTCGATGATGACGAACGCCGCTTCCTGGCCGCGTACTGGGGAGTTACTGGCGAGGGCAACTGGGAGGGGACGAACGTCCTCCACCGGCCCGGCCGAAGCGACGCGCCCAGTGTCCTGATCGAGCGCGGCCGCGCGGCGCTCGTGGCAGCCCGATCGCAGCGGACGCGTCCGGCCCGCGACGACAAGCAGCTCGCGGCCTGGAATGGCCTGGCACTGCGAGCCCTGGCCCACGCCGCCGCGGTCCTCGGCGAGGGGCGCTACGCGGATGCCGCACGGATGCTGGTCAGTTTCGTCGAGGCCCAGCTCATTCGTGACGACGACCGGCTGTGGCGGACCGCACGCGACGGCCGCGCCCACACGCCCGGATTTTGCGAGGACTACCTGGCGCTCGCCGATGGGCTTCTCACGGCCCACGCGGCGGTCGGGGAGGCCAGGCCGCTGATGCTCGCGCGACGCCTGGTCGAGACTGCCATGCGCGAATTCTGGGACTCCGACGCGGGCACCTTCGTCGACACCTCATCCGAGCACGATCGCACCGTCGCTCGGCCACGCGGCCTGGTCGACAACGCCACTCCGTCGGCCAACAGCATCGGCTCGGACGTGCTGCAGCGCCTCGCGCTGCTCACGGGCGACGACGAGATGGCCCGACGGGCACAGTCCATCCTGCGCGCCGTGGCACCTGCGCTCGAGCGACAACCGAGCGCCTTCGGCCGCATGCTCTGCGCCGCCGATCGGTCATTGGGCGAGCGGATCGACGTCGTCGTCGCGGGCCACGAGTCCGACCAGGACGCTCAACGGCTGCGCGCAGCTGCCACGGCGCCCTACGTACCTGACCTGGTCCTCACTTCGGTTGCGCAGAATGACCCGCAGGCCGAGTGGCCCCTGTTCGTCGGCAAGGCCGCTCGCAACGGACAAGCCACTGCCTACGCATGTCGCGGGCTCGCATGCGATGAGCCCACGGTCGACCCCGCGCGGTTGAGCGAACAGGTCCGAGCATTGGGCAGCCGCCATGCAGGATGAAGCCGCGTTGTTGCAACGTCTCGGCATCGAGCATCCGATCGTCCAGGCTCCGATGGCAGGCGGCGCCACCACCGTCGACCTCGTCGCCGCTGTGTGCCGAGCGGGAGCCCTGGGCTTTCTCGGTTGCGCCTATTCATCCCCCGACGTGATCCGTGAGACCGCGGCCGCAGTGAGAGCGCGCACCGAACGCCCGTTCGGCCTCAACCTCTTCGCCCCGCAGGCGGTGCCCGAAGCATCGAGAGACGCAAGTCGCATGGTCGAGATCCTGAAGGGCGTCCATGCTGAGCTCGGCATCGGACCGCCGTCGGTTCCGGCAAGTAGCGACCTCGTTTTCGCCGATCAACTCCAAGCAGTCCTGGAGACCGAAGCTACGGCCTTCAGCTTCACCTTCGGCTTGCTCCCGTCGGGTGCGGTCGAGGAGCTCACGGGCCGCGGCCTGTTCGTGAGCGGGACGGCCACGACGGTCGACGAAGCGATTGCGCTGGAGGCCACGGGAGTCGACGCTATCGTGGCGCAGGGCAGCGAAGCCGGTGCGCATCGTGGGACGCTCGGTCCGGACTTCGGGGCCGCCATGATCGGGACGATGGCCCTCGTCCCCCAGATCGTCGACGCCGTCGGCATCCCAGTGATCGCCTCGGGCGGCATCATGGACGGCAGGGGGATCGCAGCGGCGCTGGCCCTGGGAGCTCAGGCCGCTCAGCTCGGCACCGCCTTCCTGACATGCGACGAGGCAGGGATTCCCGCGGCACACAAGCAGGCGATCATCGACGCTCGCGAAGACCAGACACGGGTCACGCGTGCGTTTTCCGGACGCCCTGCGCGTGGGATCGTCAACCGCCTGATGGCCGACATTGACGCCGAGTCCGACGCAATCCTTCCCTTCCCGCTCCAGAACGCTCTCACTCGTCCGGCTCGGACCGCCGCGGCGAACCAGGGTCGTGCCGAATACCTTTCCCTGTGGGCCGGCCAAGGAGTGCGCCTGTCCCGCCGGCTGCCGGCTGAGGAGCTCGTCAAGGAGCTCGCCAAGGAAACGGCGTCCGCGCTTGACCGCGCCGCATCACTGAGAGGCCCGACGGAATGACGGGTGCGCTCCCGGCAGCCGCGGCAAGCGATCGGCACGTTTCAGGCGCCACATCTGGCGCTGGCTCCACTGCATCAGCGCCGCCGCCCAACCACGTCAGCTCGCCGACCAGCGGCTTGGTCATCATCCAGGCGCGTCGCTGTTCCTTGCCGCTCATGGTGATCGTCTCCTCCATCGGTGGAGATACTGACAAACTCACCGAGCAGTGTTCGGCACCGGGTTCGCATTCTCAGGCCCGTCCCTGGTGCAGAGTAGGTTGGGTCTGGCGGGCTTTCCTGAAAACGGCCACGGGGAACTCCATTACGTGGCTGCGACGGCGACGGGGGAGATGCAGCATTGGCGACGAAGACCCGGTGGGCAATGGGAGTTTCAGAGTGCGTTTGGCTCTGGCGTGACGAGCGGGCCGGCGCTGATTGAGGGAACGTACGGCGCCGGGGACGAATCCGGTACCGGCAACTTCGAGCTGTGTGTCGTCACCGGCCAGCGCATCCAACACTGGTGGCGTCATAACCGCAGCCTTGGTGCGTGGACCCTCGGCGCCGAGTTCGGTGACGGCGCAATCCGGGTGGTCGGGCTGCTGCAAGGGACATTCGGGACGAACCTCGAGATCATCGTCCAACGATCCGACGTTCGCTACCAGCATTACTGGCGTGATGGCGCTGGCTGGCACGCCGGCGCTGTGGTTGTCTCGGACCGGGCGTCTGAAGCGCGGAGCTGCCCATCTCCCATGCCGGCGTCCTGACTGCGTATCAGGTGCCTCAACGACGTGGGTCCCTTGCGCAAGGACCCGTCAGCCAGCGAGGAACGAAAGCAGAACGGTTCGATGACGGTTGTCGGCATTCGGATCGAGCAGCGCGATCGACTGCCAGGTACCGAGCGTCATGCGCCCCGTGACGACCGGGACGGTCAGCGAGGGCGAAGCGAGGAGCGGCAGCACGTGGTCGGCGCCGTGGCCGGGGCTGCCGTGACGATGCCGCCAGCGCTCGTCGTGCGGCAGGAGCCGCTCGAGCGCCGCGAGCAGGTCCTCGTCCGATCCGGCCCCGATCTCGACGACGACGATCGCGGCGGTGGCGTGCGGTACGAACACGGTCAGCAGCCCGTCGCCTCCATCGGCGACATCGGTCAGGAAGGCGACGCACTCGTCCGACAGGTCGACCAGGACTGGAGCGAGGCCGGTTTCGATCGACAGCTCTCGCGTCTTCATCGGCGCAACGCTAGCAGCCGCTAGTCACAGGCAGGGTATCCCTTGTCGCCTGCGTGGCGCTCGCCTCCGTGGCGCACGAGGCACAGGCGACCAGCGTCAGGAGGGCGAGCATCGCGCGCAGGCTGGTCATGGCGTGGCGTAGCTGTGCTCGCCGACGAAGAAGAGCCCTGCGCCGATGTAGGTAAAGAGCACGCCGGCGAAGCCGAGCACGATGAGCCATGGCGCGAGCCGCGCCCATCGGTCCCGTCGCCCGGCGACATGGAGGTATCCCCCGAAGACCAGCCATGTTGCCGCCGCCGCGAGCTCCTTGGGGTCGTTGTTCCAGTACGACCGCCAGGCGAGATTTGCCCAGACTGAGCCGAGCGCGATCGCGATGGTGAGGATCGGGAAGGCGATCAGCACGGCACGGTGCCCGATGGCGCGTGCCGCCTCTGCCGATGGCAGCATCGCGATGCGGCCGCCACTGCTCGACTGGCCGATCTCCGCCGCCGCCGCCACGAACGCGACGCCGCTGACCGCATAGGCGAGCACGGCGGCACCGACGTGGATCGTCAGCAGGAACGGCTGCTGGAGGGCGGGGACGAGCGGATCGACGCGGTCGTCCAGGCCGAGCGCGAAGCCCACCAGGCCGGCGGCGAGGAGCGCGGTGAACGGCGCCAGGCCCTCGAGCGGATGGGCGCGCGACAGCGCGAGATGCGCACCGATCAACGCGGCGGCGAAGGCGAGGCTGAACTCGTGCAGGTTCGACCACGGTGCATGACCGACCAGGATGGCCCGAACCACGAGCGCGCCGACCAGGAGCGTGCATGCGACCAGGAGCCCGATCGCCGCTCCGCGGCGCAGGAGGGCGGGGGAGCGACCGTATCCCGCGACGGTCGATCCGCCCACGGCGAGCGGCTGGCGTCCGAGCTCCATCAGGATGGTGCCGAGTCCAGCTGCCGCGGAGGCCAGAAGGACAGCGAGTGCGGAGATGATCAGGAAGGACAGAAGGCTGGTCATCGGCCGATCCCGACCGGTGTCAACCGGTCATCAGGTGAGCTGAGCGACGTCGGCGACCCCGGTCCGGGTGCCGCATCGGTAGCAGGACGCGTCGCCGGCCATGAGGGTTGCGCCACAGTTCGAGCAGTCGAGCGACAGGTCACGCTCGCAGCTGGTGCAGAAGCGGGCGCCGCTGGGGAACTGGAGCTGATCGAAGGCGCAATACGGGACGCCGCGCGGATGCTCGGCCGCCGTTGCGTCATCGCCACCGGACGGCAGCGCGACGACCGGCTGCTCGCTGTGCCGTTCAGCGACGCCCACCTGGCTGACCCGCAGGTAGCCGATGACCAGCCAGAGCACGTACAGGCCGAGCAGGCCGAGCAGGGCGAGGGGAAAGAAGAACCCCAGGCGGTTGCCCCAGTCGGTCGAGAGCCAGTCGGCGACGTCGCGGATCAGGTCCATGGCGGGCCGATTCTAGCATCGGCTACACTCCGCCGAACACGCCAGCGAACCGATGCCGATGCCACGACCGCGCCTCGATCCACGCTCGCCGCTGACCGAGCTCCACGTTCACCTCGGAGCCGCGGTGACGCCGGCCATCATGTGGGGCATCGCCCACGCCCAGGGGATCCGGCTGCCCACCAAGGACTACTGGGCGTTCCGCGACCTGATCACGGTCGGGCGCCGGAGGCGCAGCTTCGAGGCCTACCTCGACCTTTTCCACTGGACCGAGCTGATCCAGTCGAGCCCGATCGCCGTGGAGCGCAGCGTGTACGAGGTGATCGGCGGGGCATATCGCAAGAACAATGTCACCGGCCTCGAGCTGCGCTTCAACCCGATGAAGCGGAACCGCGGCGGCGAGCAGGATCTCGATCACATCATCGCCGCCGCCGTACGGGGCATGGATCGCGCCATCCTCGAGTATCCGCAGGTCCGGGCCGGCCTCGTCCTGTGCCTGGACCGATCGTTCGCGCCGGCGCTCAACGAGATCATCGCCTCCAAGGCGATCAGCTGGCGCACCCGCGGCGTCGTGGGCATCGACATCGCCGGTCCCGAGACCGACAGCTTCAGGATCGCCGACTACGCCGGCATCTACGCCGAGTGCCGGCGAGCCGGACTGGGCCTGACCGTTCACGCCGGCGAGGTCGGCGGGGCGGACGAGGTGCGCGAGGCGCTCGAGACGCTCGAGCCGGATCGCATCGGACATGGCGTCCGCAGCGCCGATGATCCGCGGGTGCTGGACATGCTCCGCGAGCGCGGCACGGTGCTGGAGGTCTGCCCCAGCTCGAACCTGAACACCCGCGTGCTGCGCAGCATCGGCGAGCTGCGGCGCGTGGTCCGCGCGCTGGTCGACCACGACGTTCAATTCACGATCAGCACCGACGGCCCCGAGATGCTTCGTATCTACCTGCGAGAAGAGCTGAATCTGCTCATGCGCCACGAGATCCTGTCGATGGACGAGGTGCTGCATGCCATCGGCGTCGGCGCCGGGGCCAGCTTCCTGGATCGCGCGCCGACCATCGAGACGTCGGTCGGCGGTCGGGTCGACACAGGGTTCGACGGTGCGGCGATCGCCGTCGAGGTGGGCATCTAGAACCGTATACTGCCGGCCGTGTCATCGATCTGGCGACCGGTCCGCGAGCGCGCCCCGGCACGGAGCCTGATGGTCATCGTCGCCCATCCCGGCGACGAGGCGTTCGGCTTCGGGGGAGCGATCGCCAGCGCGGCGGCCAGCGGCGCGTACGTCGTCGTCGTGTGCGTCACCCGCGGTTGGTTCGACGCTCGCCTGACCGTCGCATCGCCGCTGCCCGGTGGCAAGAATCGCGATGCCAAGACCGACCCCATCAACTGGCGGAACATCGACACCGTTCGCGAGGACGAGCTTCGTCGCTCGGTCGCCGTCCTCGGCGTGCGGGTCGTCCGCATGCTCGACTATGCCGAGGGCGACCTCGACCGCGAGGACTACGACAACCTGGTCGGCCGCATCGTCGAGCCGATCCGGATGCATCGGCCAGAGGTCATCCTCTCGTTCGGCCCCGATGGCGTGACCGGGGACAGCGACCACGTCGTGCTCTCGCGCGCCGTGCGCGCTGCCTACGAGCGGGCAGCTGAGCCGCTCGCCTACGAGGACGACCTGGAGGAGGACCAGGTCGCCTGGCGCGCCGCGAAGCTCTACGACCTCGTCGTGCCACAGAGCGCGCTCGCCGCCCTGGGTGACCGACTTCCCGTGGAAGGCTACGAGACGACGGAGGAGCCGACGGTCGCCCTCGAGCTTGGCGAGCTGGCCCGGCTGAAGCTCGCGGCGATCGGCCGCCACGTCTCCCAGACCGGATCGGCGGGACCCTTCCACGACTGGGGTTCGGATGTGCGGGATGCCTGGCTTGGCACCGAGCATTACCGTCTGGCCGCGTCCGCCTTGCCGGCGCCGGTCGACGGCGAAGCCTCCCTCTTCGACGGGTTGACCTGAGGTCTCGTGGCGACCCGGGTGAGGTGGCAGAGCGATGGTTCTCGTCCGTCCATTCGCCCACTGACGACTGGGCTCGAATTCAGGCGTTCTCGCATGCTCGCCCATGGATCAGTGAGCGTGAGACGGACGTCCAGAGCGCCCGGTTGGGCTTCTGAGGCTGCCTAGCAGTCACCCCGCGAATGACTGACCGGATATCGGTGGCTCCGGGACCGATACCACGCACCTGGTGAAGATCCGGACCGCATTGCGCGACACGGAGCAGCCAGGTCAACAGAGGTTGTGTGAAGGTCGGCCCCGGCTCTGCTACGCTCAGAAGGCCGCATCGGTCCCGCTCCATCAGGAGATCCCCAGCCCACCCATGTCCGACCAGCTGACGAACGACAACATTCTCGCCGCGCTTGGGACCGTGAAGGAACCCGAGATCGGGCGTGACCTCGTGTCGCTCGGCATGGTGAAGAACGTGACGATCGACGGCAGCGTCGTCGACCTGACCGTCGAGCTCACCACGCCCGCCTGCCCGCTCAAGGCCACGATCGAGAGCGACATCGGCGATGCGCTCGCGCCCCTCGGGGCGACCACGGTGCGCGTCGACTGGGCGAGCAACGTCAAGCGCAGCTTCGGAGGCCCGGCCGCCGACCTGATCCCGGGCGTCCGCAACACGATTGCGGTGGCCTCCGGCAAGGGAGGCGTCGGCAAGTCGACGGTGGCCGTCAACCTGGCGGTCAGCCTGGCCCGCGACGGTGCCAAGGTGGGGTTGCTGGACGCCGATATCACCGGCCCGAACGTGCCGCTCATGATGGGGACGCAGGGGGCCCACGTGACCGGCAACGGCGGCCGGCCGAACCCGGTCGTGGCCCACGGCGTGCAGATGATGAGCATCCAGTACTTCCTCCAGGCCGATGCGCCGGTCATCTGGCGCGGCCCGCTCATCCACAGTGCCATCGCACAGTTCCTGCGGGACGTGGAATGGGGCGAGCTCGACTACCTCGTCATTGACCTGCCGCCGGGCACCGGCGACGCGGCGCTCAGCCTGAGCCAGCTCATCCCGCTCACCGGCGCCGTCATCGTCACCACGCCGCAGGAGGTCAGCCTGCTCGACGCGCGCAAGGCGATCGGCATGTTCAACAAGGTGAACGTCCGGACGCTGGGCGTGATCGAGAACATGAGCGGCTTCATCTGCCCGCATTGCCGCGAGGAGCACGACATCTTCGGGTCCGGCGGGGGAGCCAGGATCGCGCGGGAGCTGGAGCTCGAGGTCCTCGGCCGCATCCCGCTCGAGCCGGGCGTTCGTGCCGGTGGAGATGCCGGCGTCCCCATCACCTCGGCGCAGTACCCCGGCGGTCAGGACTCCCTGGCGGCCGCGGCGCTGCGCGAGGTTGCCCGCACGGTTGCCGGGCGCGTCAGCGTGCTGGCCGCTCCGGTCGCGGTGGGCAGCGGCGCCATCTGAGGGGCTGTCGGCCCGTACGGAAGTTCCCCGCGGGGGGCATTGCGGGTCCTGGGGTCGTGCGGCGAGACTGCGCGCATGCGGATCGCGGTCATTGCCGACATACATGCCAACCTGCCTGCGCTTCACGCCGTGATTGATGACATTGCACGGATCGGCGCGGAGGCGATCTACTGCGTGGGCGACGTCGTCGGTCGCGGCCCTCACCCGAACGAGACGGTGGAGCTCCTGCGCAGGCTCGAGATCCCCACGGTGCAGGGAAACTGGGACGAGGCGGTGGGGATGGACCGCGAACAGACCGGTGCGGCATGGGGCTCGAGGGAAGCCGAGGCCGCCGGCGACGCCTCCATGCGCTGGACGGCGGAGACGATGGTCGAGGAGCATCGGTCCTGGCTGCGGCAGCTCCCACGCACCTTGCGGGTCAACGTCGCCGGTCGATCCCTCTATCTCTTTCACGGCTCGCCGATGCGAGAGAACGAGTACCTCTGGTCGGAACGCCCGTCACGCGTGCTTGCGCGGATCGCGAGCGACGAGGCGGATGACCTGTTCTGCTTCGGCCACACCCACGAGGCCTTCCATCGGGTCGTCGGCCAGGCGCATTTCGTTGCGTGCGGCTCGGTCGGATGCGGCACGGAGGGTGACGCCCGGGCCCGCTACGCGGTCGTCTACGTCGGAGACCCGGACATCGCCATCGGCTTCCGCTCCGTCGACTACGACCATCTCTCGGTCGTGCGCGACCTGACCGCTCACAATTTGTCTGTCGATCTGCTGCGAGTGCCACCGACGCCACACCCGCACGTGGCCGGCGACGTGCGCCGGGCCTAGCCCTCGGGCGTGCCGGTGGCAGGGGCCGCCGGCCGGCTCCGGCGCTCACGCTTCTCGCGCGAGAACGGGCGTCCCACCGCGGCCGGCGCGAGGGAGCGGCCCACGACGCCGGCCAGGATGATGATCGTGATGACATAGGGCACAGCGCTGTACACCTGCGTCGGGACCCCGGCCAGGAAGTCGCCGAGCGCGCCCTCGGGCGGCCCGAATCGCACCGCGCGCTGGATCCCCTCGGATGCCGTGAACAGGAGCGCGGCACCAAACGCGCCGAGCGGCGTCCACCGTCCGAAGATGAGCGCCGCCAGGGCGATGAAGCCGCGCCCGTTCGTCATCTCGCCCTGGAACGAGTTGCCGAACTCGATCGTCAGGTAGGCGCCCGCGAGGCCCGCGAACACGCCGCCCAGGATCACGTTGCGGTACCGAAGCGCGATCACGTCGATCCCGACCGTCTCCGCGGCCTCCGGGTGCTCTCCGACGGCCCGGGTGCGGAGACCCCAGCGCGAACGGAAGAGCAGGATCTGGAGCACGACGACCCCCACGAGCAGGCAGAGGCCGATCGGTCCCTGCGCGAAGAGCGCGTCGAACAGCCACCCGATCAACGGGAGGTCGCTGAGCGCCGGTGGGGGGTCCCAGCGGGTGAACTGCCCGGCAGACGGCGGCGCCGATCGGCTGACGAGCAGGTTCAGGTAGCCGGTGATGCCGACCGCGAAGATGTTGATGATCGTCCCCGAGATGATCTGGTCGGCTCGAACCGTGATCGAGAGCCAGGCGTGGACGAGGCTGACGAGCATGGCCGCGCCGATCGCGGCGACCAGGCCGATCAACAGCGGCGCCGAGATGCCGAGTGGCCCGGCCGGGCCGTCGGGGATGAGCTGCGCCGTGAGGGAGGCCGTCCACCAGGCCACGAAGGCGGCCGTGAGCATCATGCCCTCGATGCCGATGTTCACGACGCCGGAGCGCTCGTTCATGAAGCCGCACAGCGCCCCGAGGGCGATCGGCGTGGCGGCTCCGATGATCGTGGGCGCGATGATCGGCAGAACGTCGATGACGTAGCCGATGAACTGGAAGAGCAGGCCGATGATCGGGATGTCGTAGAGAAGGTCCATCGCTCTACTTCGGTGCCTGGTCGGCGTACGAGCGCGTGATCGTCTGCAGCTCGGACACGCCGACGCCGTCGGCTCGGATGCGGAACACGTAGCGCACGATGAGCTCGGCGGCGAGGAAGAAGAGGATGACCGCCTGGAGCACGTTGACCATCTGGACCGGGATGCCCGCCTGGATCTGCATGAGGCCGGCGCCCGCGCGCATCGCGCCGAAGAGGAGGCCGGCGAAGAGGATCCCGACCGGGTGCGAGCGGCCCAGCAGCGCGACGGCGATGGCGTCGAAGCCCACGCTGGTCGCATAGGCCGCCGGCATGTGGCCGACCTGGCCGAGGATCTCGGTCGCTCCCGCCAGGCCGGCCAGCAGGCCGCTCAGCGCCATGGTGAGGATGATCAGCGCTCGCGGGTGCATGCCGGCGTAGCGCGCCGCATCCGGGTTGGCACCGACGGTGCGTATCTCGAAGCCGAGCGTGCTGCGGAAGAGCAGCCAGGCGATGATCGGCACCGCGACGGCCGCGAAGAGGATTCCGACGTGGCCCTCCCGCCCGGCGATCACCGGGAGCGCGGCGGTGGTGATCGTCTCGGTGCGGGAGAAGGAGACGTTCGCGCCGCGAAGCGGGCCGGACGCGACGTACGCGACGACCTGGATCGCGACGTAGTTGAGCATGATGGTGGTCACGACTTCGTGGGCTCCGGTATAGGCCTTCAGGAAGCCGGGAATGAACCCGTACGCCGCCCCCGCCACGATGCCCGCCAGCACGGCAAGCGAGATGGCTGCGATTGGCGGAAGGCCCGCCGTCGCCACCCCCATCGCGGCCGCCGCAAGGCCGCCCATCAGGAACTGTCCCTGGGCGCCGATGTTGAAGAGACCGGCCTTGAAGCCGACGCCGACCGCCAGGCCGGCGAGGATGAGCGGAGTCGCCTGCACGAGCGTGTTGATGATCGCGTTGAGCGATCCGAGGGAGCCCGCCACGAGTGCCCCGTAGGCGGTCAGCGGCAGCGCGGGGTCGATCGCCCCGCCGACGAGCGGGCTCGACGCGATCATGATCACCGCACCGACGAGCAGCGCCAGCACGATGGCCGTGCCCGGCAGGAGAATCGTGCCGAGCAGCCTGCCGCGCGACCGGCGTCGCGGAGACGGCTGGGGTAACGATGCCTGGGGCGGATGCGCCTCGCGCAGGGTCTCGCCCGTGACCGGCCGATCGGTCATGCGCGCTCGATCACCGCATCCGCGGGCTCGCGACCCCCGGTCGCCATGAGCAGGCCGACCTCCTCGCGGTTCGTGCTGCGCGCGTCGAGAATGGCGCCGATCCGGCCGCGATACATGACCCCGATGCGGTCCGAGAGCTCGAGGACCTCGTCGAGCTCGGCCGACACGAGCAGGACAGCCACGCCGGCATCCCGCTTTGCGATCGCCTGGCGATGAATGAATTCGATGCTGCCCACGTCGAGCCCGCGGGTCGGCTGCTCGAGGACCAGCAGCCGCAGCTCCCCGTCGAGCTCGCGCGCCACCACGACCTTCTGCTGGTTGCCGCCGGAGAGCGCCCCGGCGGTGACATCCGCCGACGGCGTGCGGACGTCGTACTCGCCGATGAGACGCTCCGCGTAGGTTCGGATCTCGTCCTCGTCGCGGACCATACCCCGGGAGTAGGGCGCACGGTAATAATCGTTCAGGCTCAGGTTGTCCGTGAGCGGGAAGCTGAGCACCAGCCCGTAGCGATGACGATCCGCGGGCACGAAACCGACGCCCAGCTGGTGCAGGCGCCGTGGGCTCGCGCCGGTCAGCGTCCGCCCGTCGAGCGTGACGGTGCCTGAAGCGACGGATCGGAGCCCCACGAGCGCTTCGACCAGCTCGTCCTGTCCGTTGCCGGCCACGCCCGCGATCCCGAAGATCTCACCCGCCCGCACCTCGAAGCCGACGTCGTGGACGACCTCCTGTCCGCGATCGTCCTTGACGTGGAGGCCCGCGACTGTGAGCGTCGGATCGGACGGGTGGCTCTCCCCGCGGTCGACCGTCAGCTGAACCTCTCGCCCGACCATGAGCTCCGCCAGGTCGTCCTCATCGGTTTCCGAGGGGATGCGGGATCCCACGACCATTCCGCGGCGGATGACGGTGATGCGGTCCGCGATCTCCAGCACCTCGTACAGCTTGTGGCTGATGAAGATGATGGCGGTTCCGAGCTCCCGGCTGAGCTGGCGCAGGACCCCGAAGATCTCGCGTGTCTCCTGTGGCGTGAGGACCGCCGTCGGCTCGTCGAGCACGAGGATGTTCGCGTTGCGGTAGAGCGCCTTGAGGATCTCGACCCGCTGCTGCCAACCGACCGACAGCGATCCGACCCGCGCGTCAGGGTCGATCTCGAAGCCGAAGGTCCGGCCCAGCTCACGGATGCGCGCATGCGCAGCGCGTCGATCGAGCAGGATCGGGTTGGCCATGGGCT
>Ga0136613_10000059_pt1 | contig 37561 bp, 33 predicted proteins | sample AntDrymUQ2722106_2_FD_106649 | JGI IMG/M metagenome (GOLD analysis project Ga0136613, IMG submission 106649) | Polar desert sand microbial communities from Dry Valleys, Antarctica - metaG UQ272 (21.06) | ecosystem: Environmental > Terrestrial > Soil > Desert | place: Antarctica: Dry Valley... | reverse complement strand
CGAGGGCAACTACGACATGGTCGGCAACAACACGCCGGTCTTCTTCGTCAAGGACCCGATGAAGTTCCAGCACTTCATCCGCTCCCAGAAGCGCCGGGCCGACAATCACCTGCGCGACCACGACATGCAGTGGGACTTCTGGACCCTGTCGCCGGAATCCGCCCACCAGGTCACCTGGCTGATGGGAGACCGCGGGATCCCGCGCAGCTGGCGGCACATGAACGGCTACAGCTCCCACACGTACATGTGGGTCAACGCGCAGGGCGAGAAGTTCTGGGTGAAGTACCACTTCAAGACCGACCAGGGCATCGAGTTCTTCACCCAGGACGAGGGTGACCAGATGGCCGCGGTCGACACGGACTATCACACCCGCGACCTGTACGAGCACATCCGGGACGGCGAATTCCCGAGCTGGACGCTGAAGATGCAGATCATGCAGTTCGAGGACGCCAAGGACTACCGGTTCAACGCGTTCGACCTGACGAAGGTGTGGCCGCACGGGGACTACCCGCTCATCGACGTCGGGCGGATGACCTTGGACCGCAACCCGACCGACTACCACACCGAGATCGAGCAAGCGGCCTTCCAGCCCAACAACCTCGTCCCTGGTATCGGCCCCAGCCCGGACAAGATGTTGCTGGCCAGGCTCTTCTCCTATGCCGATGCCCACCGCGCCCGAATGGGTGTGAACTATCAGCAGATCCCGGTCAATGCCCCCAAGTCGCCCGCTAACAGCTACAGCAAGGACGGCGCGATGCGGGTGAGCAACGTCTCGGACCCCGTCTACGCCCCGAACAGCTACGGCGGCCCCAAGGCCGACACCGCGCGGTACGGCGAACCGGCGGGGTGGTACGCGGATGGTGAGATTCAGCGGGCGGCGTACGTGCAGCACGCCGAGGATGACGACTGGGGCCAGGCCGGCACCATGGTCCGGGAGGTGCTGGACGATGCTGCGCGTGAGCGGTTGGTCAAGAACATCGTCGGCCACCTGCTCAACGCCGTGTCCGAGCCGGTCCTGCAGCGCGCCTTCGAGTACTGGCGCAACGTGGACAAGAACCTCGGCGACAAGGTCGAGTCAGGCGTCCGCGCGAAGCAGAACGAGAAAGACCCCAAGGCCGCCGAGCAGGCCAACCCCGCCAGGGAGGCAATGCAGGCCAAGGCCTGAGCACCCGCTGTCCGAGGGCCCGGTATCCCACTATGGGTACCGGGTCCTCGCGCCGCGGCGGCCGCTACCGCGTAGGAGGACGCAGTTCAGAGACGGCGCTGAGAAACGCGGAGGTCTCCGGCTCCGTTCCCACCGTCACGCGGAGCCAGCCGGGCAGTCCGACGTCCCGGATCAAGACGCCGCGCTCGAGGAGTTCATGCCACATCCGCGTCGAGTCGTCCATGCCGCCGAAGAGCACGAAGTTCGCATCCGACGGCACCGGGGTCAGCCCGTACGCCGGCAGGGCGACCACGATCCGGTCCCGCTGCGCCTTGACGGCGGCCACGGTCTCCAGCAGTGCCGGCGCGTGGGTCAGGGCGACCCGAGCGGAGACCTGAGTCAACGTCGACAGGTGGTACGGCAGCCGCACCAGCCGAACGGCATCGACGACCGCCGGATCCCCGGCCAGGTAGCCGAGCCGCAGCCCGGCCATGCCGAACGCCTTGGACATCGTCCGGGTCACCACCAGCCGCGGGCGGCCCGGCAGCAACGTCAGCGCGCTCGGAGTGCCCGACCGGGCGAACTCGGCGTACGCCTCGTCGACGATCACCATCCCCGCCGTAGCGTCGTACGCCGCGGCGATGACATCGAGACCCAACGCCGTACCCGTGGGGTTGTTCGGGGAGCAGAGGAAGAGCACGTCCGGCTTGTGCCGCCGAATCTGGTCCGCGGCATGGGCGGCGGTGAGCGCGAAGTCCGCCTCGCGGCGGCCGTCGACGAACGCCGTACCGGTGCCGGCGCTGATGATCGGATGCATGGAGTACGTCGGGGTGAAGCCCAGCGCGCTGCGTCCTGGGCCGCCAAAGGCCTGGAGCAGTTGCTGGATCACCTCATTGGACCCGTTCGCCGCCCAGAGCTGCTCCACCCGCAGGCCGTGGCCGAGGTAGCCCGCCAGGTCGGTACGCAGGGCCACCGCCTCGCGGTCGGGATACCGGTTCAGCCCCGCGGCAGCCGTGCCCACTGCCGCCGCGATGGCGGCGACGAGCTCCGCGGGCAGCGGGTGGCTGTTCTCGTTCGTGTTCAGCCGGACAGCCACATCCAGCTGTGGGGCGCCGTACGGCGTCGCACCGCGCAGATCCGGCCGTACCGGAAGGCCCGTCACAGCCGGGCGGTCACCGCGGCGCCGTGCGCCGGCAGGTCCTCGGCCTCGCTCAAGGCGAGCACATGCGGCCCGGCCACCCGCAGCGCAGCCTCGTCGTACTCGACGACACCGATGCCGCGCAGAAACGTCTGCACCGACAGCCCGGAGGAGTGCCGGGCGCAGCCGCCGGTGGGCAGCACGTGGTTGGACCCGGCGCAGTAGTCGCCGAGGGAGACCGGCGAGTGTGCCCCGACGAAGATCGCACCGGCGTTGCGGACCCGGCCCGCGACGGAGCGGGCGTCCCGGGTCTGGATCTCCAGGTGCTCGGCGGCGTAGGCGTCCACCACCTGCAGGCCGTGCTCGACGTCAGCGACGAGGACGGCACCGGATTGCGGCCCGGTCAACGCGGTGCGGATCCGCTCCGTGTGCTTGGTCAGCTGCACCTGCACCGCCAGCTCCGACTCGACCGCGGCGAGCAGCGGTTCGCTGTCGGTCACCAGGACCGAGGCCGCACCCGGATCGTGTTCGGCCTGGCTGATCAGGTCGGCGGCGACGTGGCGCGGGTCCGCGCTGTCGTCGGCGAGCACCGCGATCTCAGTGGTGCCCGCCTCGGCGTCGATGCCGACCACACCGCGCATCAACCGCTTGGCCGCAGTGACATAGACGTTGCCCGGACCGGTGACGAGATCGACCGGCTCGCACTCGCCCGCGCCGTAGGCGAACATCGCGATCGCCTGCGCTCCCCCGACCCGGTAGACCTCCTCGACCCCGAGCAGCGCGCACGCAGCGAGGATGGCCGGATGCGGGTCCCCGGCGTACTCCCGTTGGGGCGGCGAGGCCACGGCCAGCGAAGCGACGCCGGCGATCTGCGCCGGTACGACGTTCATGACGACGCTGGACGGGTAGACGGCCAGGCCGCCTGGGACGTACAGACCGACCCGGCCGACCGGCCGCCACCACTGACTGACGGTGCCGCCCGGCACGACCTGCGTCGTCACGTCCGCGCGGCGCTGCTGCTCGTGCACCCGTCGGACCCGCGCGATCGCTTCCTCCAGCGCCGCCCGCACCGACGTGTTCAGGGCGCTCAGCGCTGCCCGCAGGCGGTCGGTCGAAACCCGCAGCCGGTCGATCTCGACCCGGTCCAACCGGGCGGTGATCTCCCGGACGGCCGGCGCGCCGCGGAGCCGAACGTCCTCGCACAGCGGACCTACCGTGCGCACCGCGGCGTCCACGTCGGTGGCCGCTCGCGGCAAGATCTCTCGCAGCGCCTGCCTGGTCAGGTTGCGGCCACGCAGGTCGATGAGCTGGAGCATGGCGCAATCCTCGGGCGGCGAGTCTCGGGTCGCGGTCAGGGCACCGTCCAGCGTACGCAGACCCAGGCGGCCGCGGACCGCCGTAGGGTCGAGGCCGTGCCGGACACCATCCCGCTCTTTCCGCTCGGTTCGACGGTGCTCTTTCCTGGTGTGCTGCTGCCACTGCACATCTTCGAGCCCCGCTACCGCAGCCTGGTTCGCGACCTCCTGGACCTGCCGGAGGGCGAGCCGCGTCGCTTCGGGGTCGTCGCGATCCGGCAGGGCTGGGAGGTCGGCGAGGGCAAGGCGCAGGCGTTGCACACCGTCGGGTGTACGGCGCTGGTCCGCCGGATCAACCCGCACCCCGACGGCCGGTACGACGTCATCGGGGTCGGAGCGGAACGCTTCGAAATCTTGCACGTCGACGACTCCACGCAGCCCTACCTGACCGGATCGGTGCGCTGGCTCGACGGCGACGACGAGGAATCCCCGGAGGAGGCCGAACTGCTGGCCGCCCGCGTGGGCAAGCTGTTCACCGGCTACGCGGGCGACGTCTGCGGCTTGCAGGGCGGCGAGACCGAAGCCCTCGATCTGCCCGACGACCCGACGGTGCTGTCCTACCTGGTCGCCTCGGCGGCCCTCCTGAGTCTGGAGGACCGGCAGGAGCTGCTCACGGAGTCCTCGACCGTCCGACGGTTGCAGCTACAGGCCCGGTTGCTGCGCCGGGAGTCCACGATCGTGCGCCGGCTGCACGCGGTGCCGGTACCGCTGATCGAGTTGAGCGTCCCGCGGTCAGCCAACTGAACCGAGTGCGCCGCCCGCCGCTGGCGGGTCCGGCGCCACGGCGTCGGCGGGTCTGGTGCCCGCCACCCGCAGGTCATCTCGCTGGGTGAAGCACACCGCCAGCAGGTAGCCGGCCACGGCGAGGAACGGCGCCACCAGCAGCACGCCGTATGCCCGCAGCCCCAGCGGTCCCAGCACGACCGCTCCGATCTCCTCCAGCGCGGCAGCCGAGGGGCGGGGACCGAGCAGTGCGCCGGCCTGCCACGTCAGCAGTCCGCACAGCAGCATGCCAAGAGCGAGGCCCACGGCCATGAGCGGCCCGCGCTGCGCCGTCCGCCGCCAGGCAACAGCGGCCGCTGCCAGCGCGACTACCCCGGTGAGCAGCATGAACCAGCCGTCACTGCCAACTGCCGCTTCCGACTCGGGCACGATCGCGAAGGCGCCCTCCTCGGCCACCTCGTACTCGCGCCGGGGGGCTACCGCCCACCAGAGCACTCCCAGTGGGATGCCGGCGAGCAGCAGTACGAGCGCCAGTCGGGCTGCTGCCGCGGCCTCACCCGCGGCGGGACGCAGGCCCTGGTGCCACGGAGCAGCCGGCACCGCCCCCGGCGGCACGGCGGCCGACTGCACTGCGGCCGACTGCACTGCGGCCGACTGCACTGCGGCCGACTGCACTGCGGCCGGCGGCGCTGCGGTTGCTTCTCGACCGACGGGCTGGCCGGCGGGCGGAGAGGATTCGCTGCCTGGAGTCACTCCGTCAGTGTCCCAGTTGCTCCCCCCGCCGAGGGAACTGTGGCGGCTTACTCTGCGTCGCATCTAGTGACACCGATGAAGGAGAGTCCTGATGCGCCGCGTGTCTCGTACCGTCCTGGCAGCCGCAGTTTTCAGCGCAGTCGCGCTGAGCGGGTGCGCCGCCCCAGGCTCTGACGCCGGCGGAGGCGGCAACGACGGCAGCGGCCAGCCCGCTATCGGCGGGACGGGGCCGGACGACGCGACTTCGAATGAGAGCGGGCAGCAGCCGTCACAAGGCACGACCCCGGCGCCGGCCGGAGACGCACTCCCCGCACAGCTCACAATCACCGTCGACGATGGCGGCGGCAACGTCACGACGTACACCCTCAGCTGTGAACCGGCCGGCGGTGACCATCCTGATCCAGCCGGAGCCTGCGCCGGCCTCGCCGCCGCCGGCGCTACGGCGTTCAGTCCACCGAACCCGAATCAGGCGTGCACCGAGATCTACGGCGGACCGCAGACCGCCACCGTGACCGGCACGCTCGCCGGCAAGCAGCTCAACAGCACCTTCAGCCGAGGGAACGGCTGTGAGATCGCCCGGTGGGACGCCCTCGCGGCCGTCTTCGCCAACGCCGGCGGCGCCTGACTCCCGGCGCTCCACCCTTGAGTTCCGCCGCGCGCTCAGATGACGGCCCGAATCTCGGCTCGGAGCAGCGAGCCGGTGCCGATCTCCAACACGCCAATAGTGCCGTGCGGCTGACGGCGCCGATCGGTAGGCGAGCCGGGATTGAACAACCGGAGGCCGTCGCCAATCTCGTCGAGCGGTATGTGGGAGTGCCCGAACAGCACGAGATCTGCGCCCGGAAACCGCCGCCGCATCCGCCGATGGCGACCCGCCTTGGGGCCGCTGTCGTGGATCATCGCCACCTGCACACCGTCCAGCTCCAGCAGAACAGACTCCGGCGCGCCCCACGCGGCGACGTCCGGACCGTCGTTGTTGCCCAGCACCACCCGCACCGGCGCGAAGGTCGCGAGATCGTCCAGGACGTTGGCGGTGCACACGTCGCCGGCGTGCAGGATCAGATCGGCCCCGGCAAGCTGCGCGGCCACCTGTGGCGGGCAGCCCCGCCAGCGCCGAGGCGCATGCGTGTCGGCCAGCACCACCACCCTCATTGCCAAACCGCACGTACCTCCCCGACAGCGGACTGCGCCTGCGCCCGCCCCGCCTCGGCAGCCGGAACGCGCCGCGCGGGATCAAGCGCGTTGCGACCGATGGCGGCGACAGCCGCGGCGTCCGGGGAGACTGCCACCACCTGAGATCTCGGGCGAAGTTGCTCGACGTGGGCGTGCACCCCGATGAGCGGGCCCAATCCGGTCGTCATCGGTGCCAGGATGACGACCCGCTCGTAGCCGTCGGCCAGGTCGGCGTTCGTCGCCGACCGCACCCCTCCGTCCACGTACCGGCCGGAGCCGATCGTGATCGGCGGATAGACGCCGGGTACGGCGCAGCTGGCAGCGACAGCATCGACCAGCGGTACGCCGCTGCTGCGGTCGAAGACCTGGAACTCACCGCTTGCGGCGTCCACCGCGGTGACCCTCAGGGCGCGCTCCGGCCAGTTCGGCGACGGCAGCCTGGAAGCGATCACCGCCAGCCGCTGCTCCGGCGACACCGTCTTCGCGCGGAGCGCCAACCGCCCGATCCGCACCCGGTACCGCTGCGGGTCGCGGGAGCGGAGCAGCGTCAGGCCGTAGCGCAACAGCAGCGCCCACCCAATGTGGGCGGCCACCTCGACGCCGTACCCGGCGAGCTGCGCGGCGTACAGGTCCTCGATCGACGTGCCGGACGCGACCTGCGCGCCGACCACCGACCCCGCCGAGGTCCCGATGACGACGTCGGCGGTCGTCAGGTCGACGCCCTCTGCGGTCAAGCCCGCCAGCAAGCCGATCTCCCACGCGATGCCGGTGATTCCTCCCCCGCCGAGGACGAGAGCCGTGCCCGGCATCCTCAGGCGCCGATCGAGTTCGGGCCGAGCAGCGCCTTGAGATCGCCCATCAGCGCCGTCGTGGCGTTCACCCGCAGCCCGTCAGAGAGCCGGAGCATCGTCGTCCGATTGCCGTTGAGCAGCCGCAGGTGCACCTCCGTCGTCCCCGGGTGGGTGCCGAGCACCTCCTTGAGCCGATCCACCACCGGCGGGGTACACCGGGCGGCCGGGAGCTGGACGACGACCGGGCCGCGCGGACCCACGGACAGGTCCGGCAGCGTCACGTCGCTGACGAACAGGCTCAGCGACTCATCGCGCAGCGACAGCCGGCCCTTGACCGTGACTATCGCGTCCTCGGCGATATGGATGCCGACCTGGGCGTAGACCGCGGGGAAGACCATCATCTCGACGCTGCCCTCGAGATCCTCGAGCGTCGCCGAGGCCCACGCGGCGCCGGTCTTGGTCGTCTTGCGCACGACGTTGCACAGGATGCCGGCGACCGTGACCTGCTCGCCCTCCTCCATGCCCTCGCCGTGCAAGGTGGCGATCGAGCAGTCCGCGTGCTGGGCGAGCACGTGCTCCAGGCCGAGCAGCGGGTGGTCGGAGACGTACAGGCCGAGCATGTCCCGCTCGTAGCTGAGCAGGTCGCGCTTGTCCCACTCCCCGGCCGGGATCGTCACGTCAAAGGACAGCTCGGCGCCGGACTCGGTGCCGGCGTCGACCCCGAACAGGTCGAACTGGCCGATCGCCTCCTGCCGCTTGAGTCCCACGACGGCATCCACCGCCTGGTTGTGGATCGCGGTCAGCCCGCGGCGGGCCTGCCCCAGCGAATCGAACGCACCGGCCTTGATCAGCGACTCGATCACCTTCTTGTTGCAGGTGACCTGCTCGGCCTTGCGCAGGAAGTCGAAGAAGTCGGTGAACCGGCCGCGATCGGTGCGGCTGCGGGCAATCGATACGACGACGTTGCGCCCGACGTTGCGCACGGCACCCAAGCCGAAGCGGATGTCGGTCCCGGTGGGGGTGAAGTCGGCCGCGGATTCGTTGACGTCCGGCGGCAGCACCTTTATCCCCATCCGCCGGCACTCACCCAGGTAGACCGCCATCTTGTCCTTGTCGTCCTTCATGGACGTCAGCAGCGCGGCCATGTACTCGGCCGGATAGTTGGCTTTGAGGTACGCCGTCCAGTACGACACCAGCGCGTACCCCGCGCCGTGCGACTTGTTGAACCCGTAGTCACAGAACGGAACCAGCGTGTTCCACAGCTTGGTCACGGCCGAGTCCGAGTAGCCGCGCCCGTTCATCCCGTCGGAGAACGGCACGAACTCCTTGTCCAGGATCTCCTTTTTCTTCTTGCCCATGGCCCGACGGAGCAGGTCGGCCTGGCCCATCGAGTAGCCGGCCACCCGCTGCGCGATCGCCATGACCTGCTCCTGGTAGACGATCAGCCCGTAGGTCTCGTCCAGGATATCGGCCAGCGGCTCGGTGAACTCGGGGTGGATCGACTCGGCCGGCTTGCGGGCGTTCTTGCGGTCGGCGTAGTCGTTGTGCGCGTTGGTACCCATCGGCCCCGGCCGGTACAGCGCGAGGATCGCGGTGATGTCGTCGAAGCAGTCCGGCCGCAGCGAGCGGAGCAGGTTGCGCACCGGGCCGCCGTCCAGCTGGAAGACCCCGAGGCTGTCGCCTCGGGCGAGCAGTTCGTACGTCGCCGCGTCGGTGAACCCGACCGCATCGAGGTCGACGGTCTCGCCGCGGTTGGCCTCGATATTGGCCAGCGCGTCGTCCAGGATCGTCAGGTTGCGCAGCCCGAGAAAGTCCATCTTCAGCAGGCCGAGCGCCTCGCAGGTCGGGAAGTCGAACTGGGTGATCACCGCCCCGTCGGCCTCCCGCCGCATCACCGGGATGACATCCATCAACGGCGTACTGCCGAGGATCACACCGGCTGCGTGGACGCCCCACTGCCGTTTGAGACCTTCCAGGTCGCGCGCGGTGTCCACCACGATCTTCGCGTCCGGGTCGGACTCGTAGCGGGCCCGCAGCTCACCGGCCTCCTTGTAGCGTGGGTGCTCGGGGGTGAACACCCCGGCCAGCGGCATGTCCTTGCCCATGACCGCCGGCGGCAACAGCTTGGTCAGCTGATCGCCGAGGGCGTAGGGCCGGTCCAGCACCCTCGCGGCGTCCTTGATCGCCGCCTTGGCCTTGATCGTCCCGTACGTGACGATCTGCGCGACCCGCTCCTCGCCGTACTTGGCGGTGACGTAACGGATGACGTCCCCGCGGCGACGCTCGTCGAAGTCGATGTCGATGTCCGGCATCGAGATCCGCGCCGGATTGAGGAAACGCTCGAAGAGCAGGCCGTGCTGGATCGGGTCCAGGTCGGTGATGCGCAACGCGTAGGCGATCATCGACCCGGCCGCCGACCCCCGGCCGGGGCCGACCCGGATCCCGTTGTCCCTGGCGTAACGGATGAAGTCCGCGACGACGAGGAAGTACGCCGGAAAGCCCATCTGGACGATCACCGACACCTCGAAGTCCGCCCGCGCCCGCACGTCGGCAGGGACCCCGGCCGGGTAACGCCCCTGCAGGCCGATTTCGACCTGCTTGACCAGCCAGGATTCCTGCGACTCCCCGGCCGGTACGTCGAAGCGCGGCATCAGGTCCGCGCCCTCGGTGAATCCCACCTCGCAGCGATCGGCGACAGCCAATGTGTTGTCGCAGGCGTCGGGGTGCTCAGCGAACAGCGCCCGCATCTGCTCCGGTGACTTCAGGTAATAGCCGTCGCCGTTGAACCGGAACCGCTTCGTGTCGCTGAGCTTGGCGCCGGTCTGGATGCACAGCAAGGCGTCGTGCGCGGTGGACTCCTGCTGGTGGGTGTAGTGCAGGTCGTTCGTGGCCAGCAGCGGCATCCGCAGATCCGCGGCGATCCGCAGCAGGTCGCTGCGGGTTCGCCGCTCGATTTCCAGCCCGTGGTCCATCAACTCGCAGAAGAAATTGTCCCGGCCGAGGATGTCCTGGAAGTCCGCCGCGGCGGTCCTGGCCCGGTCGAAGTTCCCCCCGCGCAGCCACATGTTGACCTCGCCGGACAGGCAACCGGTGGTCGCGATCAGTCCGGCGCCGTAGCGCTCCAGCAGCTCCCGGTCGAAGCGCGGCTTACGGTACTGCCCCTCGAGCGAAGCCAGGGACGAGAGCCGGAACAGGTTGTGCATCCCCGCGGTCGACTCCGCGAGCAGCGTCATGTGCGTGTATGCGGCCTTGCCCTTGGTCGAGGCGCCCTCGCCGTCCTCGTCGACCACCAGGCTGCCGAAGTCGTACGGCGAGCGGTCGAACCGGCTGCCCGGGGTGTAATAGCCCTCCATGCCGATGATCGGCTTGACCCCCACTGCCAGGGCCTGCTTGTAGAAGTCGTAGGCCCCGAACACGTTGCCGTGGTCGGTCATCGCCACCGCGGGCATGCCCAATCGCGCGGTCTCGGCCATCAACGAGGGGAGCTTCGCCGCGCCGTCGAGCATCGAGTACTCGGTGTGCACGTGCAGGTGGACGAACTGCCCGTCCTGCCCCGTGCTGGTCACCGCGGCCTGCCTCCTGCTCACCTCTGAGAACCCCTGTCGCCGGGGGCCCCATCATGCAACACCCGACCACCGACATCGGGTCAGGCGAGCCGCCTGTCGTAGAAGTACTCCGTGGTATCGGAGGGATCGTGCAGTTGCCGGGTGTGCTTGCCGCGCCGGTAGCCCAGCCGCTCGTACAGTCGGTGCGCGTCGGCGAACCGGGTGTCGCTCCACAGTTCGACCACGCTCGCGCCGGCCGCTCGCGCGGCTTCCTCCACAACGCTGACGAGCCCAGCCCCGAGGCCGCAGCGGCGGGCCGTCGCGGCGACGTACAGGCTCTTCAGCTCGACCCGGCCCGGCTTCGTCGGCTTGTGCCCCACGCAGGCCACCACGACGCCGTCAAGCTCAACCACCCACAGCCGCCCGGCGCCGGCATACGCCGAGGCCGGCGCGAGCAGCCACCCGTCGATGCCGGGCAGGTCGAGCACGCAGCCCGGGTACTCGGCGTAGCAGCCGCCGATCAGGGCGACCAGGGCCGTGCTGTCGTCGTCGGTCGCCGGCCGACGCCTCACCGGTCCGGTCCGTCCGGGGGCAGCACCCTCACCGGTACCCACAGGATGCGCAGGTCGATGGCCGCGTGCACGAGCATCGGCACCAGCAGGGTGCCGGTCCCGACGTACAAGAAGGTCAAGAGCGCGCCGAGCACGGACGTGGTGACGACACCGCCGCGCCCCTGGTAGAGGTGGGCCAGGCCGAAGGCCACCCCCCCGAGAACGACCAGCCCGAGGTCGGGGATGTCCGGCGCGATCGCCAGCACGACGGCGAGCAGGAAGCCGCGGTAGAGCAGTTCCTCGGATACGCCCGCGGTCAGCGCCACCAGCCCGAACCACCGCCGTTCCACCAGGGTCCGCGGCACCAGCGCGATGATTGCCTGCGGCGCGGCCCCCGCCAGTCGCGCCGCATCGGTCGGACGTCGTACCGCCCGAGTGGACATCACCAAGAAGACGATGACGAGCACCGCCAGCACGATGGCCACCGCGTTGGGGGCCCGGTCGGGCAGCCGCAGCCCGAGCTCCGTCCACCCGACCGACGGCGCCAGCAGCACGACACCGCCGACCAGTACGGCGAGCCCCCACTCGAGGACGAGCAGCCGCTGGTAGAGCCAGATCCGTGCGTCCGGGTCATGGCCGAGAGCGGCCTCGAAGCGACGGTGCAGGACGCGGCCCACGACCGGCTCGCCCACGATCAGGTAGGCCACGATCAGACACGCCGCCACCGCGGCCGGACCGAACGCGCCCAGCCCGTCGATCGCCGGGATCACCCGCTCACCCGGGCCACTGCCAGCGACAGGTCCGGCGGGTAGGGGCTCTGGAAAACCATCGGCCGCCTGTCGCCGGGATGGGCGAAGCCGAGCCGCTGGGCGTGCAGCCACTGCCGGCCCAGCCCCAACCGCTGGGCCAGCGTGGGGTCTGCGCCGTAGGTGAGGTCTCCGACGCAGGGGTGCCGGAGGGCCGCCATGTGCACCCGGATCTGGTGCGTGCGACCGGTTTCCAGCCGGATGTCGAGCAGGCTCACCGCCCGGAACGCCTCCAGCGTCTCGTAGTGGGTCACGCTCGGCCGGCCCCCGGCCACGACGGCGAAGCGCCAGTCCGCGCTCGGGTGCCGGTCGATGGGGGCGTCAACCGTGCCGCTGCTCGGATCTGGATGCCCCTGGACCAGCGCGTGGTAGCCCTTATCCACCCGCCGCTCCCGGAAGGCGTCCTTGAGTACGCCGTAGGCATGCTCGGACTTCGCCAACACCATGAGCCCCGTCGTACCGGCGTCCAGGCGGTGGACGACGCCCTGCCGCTCGGCCGCGCCGCTCGTGGACAGCAGCTGTCCCATCGCGGCAACCCCTTGTACGACGGTCGGCCCGGTCCATCCTGGGCTGGGATGGGCAGCGACGCCGACCGGCTTGTCCACGACGACCAGGTCGGCGTCGGCGTACACAATCCGCAGGCCGTCGACGGAGACCGGCTCGATTGACGACGGTGCGGCGCGCAGGGGCAGGGTCACCTGCAGCCAGGCGCCGGAACTGACCCGGTCGGACTTGATCGGCACTCCCCCGTCGACCAGAACGTCGCCGCCCTCGATCAGGCCGACGGCACTGGTCCGGGACACGCCGAACAGGCGGGCGAGCGCCGCATCCACCCGCAACCCATCCAGGCCCTCCGGGACCGGCAACGACCTCGTCACGGCTGCGTGAATGACTTCGTCACGGGTTGGCGCCACGTCCGCTCCGGGTTCCGTCCAGATCGACCCCGCGCATCGCCATGACGACGGCAACCGCGCCGCCGCACACGATCGCCGAGTCCGCGAGGTTGAAGATCGGCCAGACCCGACCGAACGGGTCCAGCACGCTCAGGAAGTCGATGACCGCCCCGCGAAACGGCCCAGGAGAGCGCAGCAGCCGGTCGGTCAGGTTTCCACCCGCGCCGCCGAGGATGAGGCCCAGCGCAATCGCCCAGCCGGTCGACCTGATCCGCAGCGCCGTACGGAGGATGATCGCGATGACGACCATCGCGATCACGGTGAACACGATGGTCGCCCCCTTGGCGAAGGAGAACGCCGCTCCGGTGTTCCGCGCCTCGGTGAGATAGAGCAGCCCACCGAGCAGGCGCAGCGGCTCGCGGTCGGACAGCGTCGCGACCACGATCAGCTTGCTGAGGATGTCGAGGATCAGGACCGCGAGCCCGACCAGGACGAGCAGCCACCCGCGCCGTAATCCGGTCGGTCGGGTCAGAGGCTCGTCTGCGCGGGCGCGACCGCCGACGGCAATGGGCGGCTCGGTATCGCGGTTGGCCGGCTCACCCATTCACACAGTGTCCCATCGGCGCCGGCTGGCGAGCGGGTGTGGTCGAGCTCAGCGACGCTCCTCACGCTGTTTGCATGCCACGCAGAGGGTCGCGCCGGGGAAGGCCTGCAGCCGCGCCTTTGCGATCGGCTTGCCACAACTCTCACACAAGCCGTAGCGGCCCTCGTCGATGCGTTCCACCGCGTGCTCCAGCTGGCTGATCAGATCCGCCCGGTTCCTCGCCAGCGACATCTCGTGCTCGCGCTCGAACGTCTTGCTGCCGGCGTCTGCCTGGTCGTCACCCGCACTATCGCTGGCCTGCGCCTGCAACTCGTCGATGGCCCGCAGGGTCTGCTCGTAGTCCGTCCGCATCTGGGTGAGCTGACCCTCCAGGTCCCGGCGTACGGCGGCCAGCTCGCGCGCGGTCCATCCCTCCGGAGCCCGGCTCGCGGCCTTCTTTGCCAGGCCCTTGGTGTCTGCTGCGCTGGAACTCCTCGCTGGGGCAGCCTGCGATGCGGTCTTGGCAGCGGTCTCTGACGCGGCCTTCGACGCGGTCTTAGACGCGGTTTTCGTCGGCGTTGGGCTCTTGGCCGCAGCCGCCGACTTCGTCGAGGGAGACCTCTTCGACGCGGCGGCGCTCTTGTTGGCCGGGGCTGCCTTCTTCGCTGGGACGACCTTTGCGGTAGCGGCAGTCTTCTTCGCGGGCGCCGCCTTTGCCTTGGTGGCCGCGGCCGCGTTCTTCGGCATTGTCGCCGTCCTTTCCCCGGAAGGCGCTCACCATACGTATCCGCGCCATCCGGCACAACGCAACCCACCGGCATCCCCCGCACGTCGCGCCTTGAAACCGCCGATCTTGGTCCGATCAACGTCTGGCGGCCGCTGAGACGTTGTCTAGACCAAGATCGGCGCAGAATTGGCCCGGAGAGATGATGCGGCCGACGCCACTAGCCCGGGTCCGCTTCGGCGCGGGCGCTGCCGTCCTCCCCGCGCCAGCTGGCCAGCCGGCCGGCCCGGCTGACCGCGCGCAACCGCAGCTCAGTGCGCTCCCGGACATCGCTCGTGGCCACCACGAGCAGCTCGTCGCCGCGCAGGATGCGGGTGGTGGGGCTCGGCACGAACGACCTGCCTTCGCGTACGACGAGAGTGACAGCCGCGTCCTCGGGTAACCGCAGCTCGGACACGTAGACGCCGTGCAGGCGGGATGCCGTGGGAACTCGGACCTGCAGGAGGTCCGCCCCGAGTTCCTCCAACGGAGCGGACTCCACCTCGACCTCGCGGGTCTCGATCCCTCCGGTGACACGGAGCAGACGCGCCACGGCGGGCAGCGTGGTGCCCTGGACCAGGGTGAAGACGACGACGAGCACGAAGACGATGTCGAAGATCTGCAGCGCGCCGGGCACCGCCTCGGTCACCGGGATCGTGGCGAACACGATCGGGACGGCGCCGCGCAGCCCCGCCCACGACACAAAGGCCTGCTCGCGCAGCGGCGCACGAAACGGCAACAGGGACACCACGACGGACAGGGGTCGAGCCAGCAACAGCAGCCCCAGCCCGATCACGACGGCCGGCACCAGCACTTCCAGCAGTCGCGGCGGACTGACCAGCAGTCCGAGCAGGACGAACAGTCCGATCTGCGACAACCAGGCCAAACCCTCGGCGAACCCGAGCGTCGCCCGACGGTGCGGCAGCCGGGAGTTGCCCAGCACGAGTCCGGCGACGTACACCGCCAGGAAGCCGGAGGCATGAGCGACATCCGCGCCGGCGTAGGCGAGCACGCAAAAGGCGACGGTCGCGAGCGGGTAGAGACCGGAGGCGGGCAGGGCGCTGCGCCGCAACACCCAGGCGCCGGCAAGTCCGGTGCCGATCCCGATGAGGGCCCCGACCACCAGCTCGTAGACCAGCAACAGGCCGGCCTGGGGCAGGGACACCACGGCGTCGCTGGACAGCAGGACGACCACGATCACTACCGGTGCGTCGTTGAGCCCCGACTCCAGTTCGAGGGTGGCGGTCACCCGCCGCGGCAGGCCGAGACCGCGCAGCGTGGAGAACACCGCGGCGGCGTCGGTCGAACTCACTACCGCCCCCAGCAGCAGGCCGATCCGCCACGACGTGTCGAGGGCCAGCACGGCGACGGCACCGGTCACCGCGATGCTGACGGCGACGCCGACTGTCGAGAGCACCACAGTGCGCGGTACCGCGTCGCGGACGGCGACCCAGCGGGTAGTCAACCCGCCCTCGGCCAGGATGACGACCAGCGCGCAGATGCCCAGTACCCGGGTCAACTCGGCGTCTTCGAACTGCAGGCCGATGACGGACTCGCCGAGGAGCACGCCGAGCCCGAGATAGACCAGCAGGCTTGGCAGGCCGAGACGGGTGGATACGCGGACCGCGAGCGCACTGGCAAGCACCACCAATGCCCCGATCAGCAGGGCCAGCGCGAGACTCTCGGTCACCGGCGCCCGCACATGGGCGGCATTGTTCCGTACGACGAAGGCCACTCTTCGACCTGACCAACGATTCGGTCGGACCGGGGACCGGCGGAGGGATTCTTCCACCGAGGATCTCATCGACTGGCGGGCGGCCGGGGCTATCCGCTTCCGTACACTCGGGTCGGCGCCACGAGCACCGCTACCCGGCATTCCGCCCGCATGACGCGGTCGTAGCTCTCCCAGTCGTCGTGGGTGCCGCCGGCCGCGGAAAAGATCGTGCGCAGGAGCATGCGCAGTTCCTCCGCGTCGGTGTCATCGGGCCCGAGGAGTTCGCTCGTCCCGTCGACGGCCACCCAGCGCCAGCCCGCACGCCACAGGATCGATGTGGCGGGGCGGCTGGCCAGGTGTCGCAGCTTCACGGCGCCGTAGGTGACGTACGCGACGACCGGGCGCCCGCTCGTCGGATGGTCCAGCACGCCCGCGTTGACGAGCGAGGAGTGCGGGGTGCCGTCGCCGCGCACGACGGTGACGGTAGCCAGCCCGTCCTCCTGGGCCACGATGCGGCGGACGGGGTCGAGGTCGACGTCCACGGCCAGGATTCTGACACGGTTACCACGACCTGCGGTGGCAGTGCCGGGCTCACTGCCGGGTCATCGTGGCGGCACCGGCTGCGCTGCGGTCGGCTGCACAAGTCTCACGCCACATCACCCTCCAGCCGTCGCGGCACCTGTTGGTATGTCGGTCGCTGCCCAACACGGCGGACGGGTAGCATCGCACTCGGCGCTGACGGGACACGTCGCGCCGGACGCAGCCCGTAGCGACCCGGGGACGGTGTGAGCCCGGGGGCCTGGCCGGCGTGCACATCACCTTGAGCCGCCGGAAGAAACAGGACCGCGGATCCACTCAGCGGTCCCCAGTAGAACCGGCACGCAGGACAAAGAGTGGGGCGTGCGCCGAGGGCAACCAAGGCGGGCGCCCAAGAAGGGTGGTACCACGGTCGCCCGAGGCCTGGGCGGTCGTCCCTTCGTCGAAGCCGTACGCCGACGAGGGAGCCCACCGAGATGCCGGGACCGTTCAGCCCGCTGCCCGCCCAGGTCGATCTGCCGGCTCTGGATCACCAGGTGCTGGAGCGCTGGCGGGAGGGCAAGCTCTTCCAGCGCAGCCTGGAGGCCTCGGCCGGACGGCCGGCCTGGATCTTCTACGAGGGGCCGCCCACCGCGAACGGCCGGCCGGGTGTCCATCACATCGAGGCGCGCACGTTCAAGGACATCTTCCCCCGCTTCCGCACGATGAAGGGCTACCACGTCCCTCGCCGCGCCGGCTGGGACTGCCACGGCCTGCCGGTCGAGCTGGCGGTTGAGACCGAACTCGGCTTCACCGGCAAGAAGGACATCGAGGCATACGGCATCGCCGAGTTCAACGCCAAGTGCCGGGAGTCGGTGCACCGGCACGTCGACGAGTGGGCGACGTTGACCGAGCGGATGGGCTTCTGGGTCGACATGTCCGAGGCCTACTGGACGATGGACCCGGCCTACGTCGAGAGCGTCTGGTGGTCGCTCAAGGTCATCTTCGACAAGGGCCTGCTCGTCGAGGACCATCGCGTCGCGCCGTACTGCCCCCGCTGCGGCACCGGCCTGTCCGACCACGAGGTCGCGCAGGGCTACGAGACGGTCGTCGACCCGTCGATCTACGTCCGCTTCCCGATCACCGGCGGAGAGTGGGCCGGCCGGGCCGACCTGCTGATCTGGACCACGACCCCGTGGACGTTGGTGTCCAACACCGCGGTCGCTGTCCACCCCGAGGTGACATACGCCGTCGCGCGGACCGCTGACGGGACTTTCGTGGTGGCCGAGCCGCTGCTCGAGCGGGTCCTCGGCCCGGAGGCGGAGGTGCTGGCTCGGATGAGCGGCCAGGAGCTGGAGCGGACGTCGTACGAACGGCCGTTCGACCTCGTCGACATCCCGGCGGCCCACTACGTCATCACCGCGACCTATGTCACGACCGCTGACGGCACAGGGCTCGTACACCAGTCCCCCGCGTTCGGCGCCGACGACCTCGCCGCCACCCGCGAGTACGGGATGCCCGTGGTCAACCCGATCGGCAGGGACGGGCGGTTCGCCGACGAGGTAGCCGTGGTGGGCGGCGTCTTCTTCAAGACCGCTGACGCGGCGCTAGTCAATGATCTGCGCAACCGTGGACTGCTGTTCCGGTCCGAGGACTACGAGCACTCCTACCCGCACTGCTGGCGCTGCCACACGGCGCTGATGTACTACGCGCTGCCGTCCTGGTACATCCGGACCACCGCTGTCAAGGGCCAGTTGCTCGCCGAGAACGAGAAAACTGACTGGCACCCGGCCAGCATCAAGTACGGGCGGTACGGCGATTGGCTCGACAACAACGTCGACTGGGCGCTGTCCCGCGACCGGTACTGGGGTACGCCGCTGCCGATCTGGCGCTGCCCCGACGGACATGACACCTGCGTCGGGTCGCTCGCCGAACTGTCTGCTCTGGTCGGCGCGGACGTGTCCACTGTGGACCCGCACCGGCCGTACATCGACGAGGTCACGCTGCCGTGCCCGACCTGCGGGCAACCGGCGAACCGGGTGCCGCAGGTCATCGACGCGTGGTACGACGCCGGCTCGATGTCCTTCGCCCAGTGGGGGGCACCGCACCGGAACAACGACATCTTCCAGGCGGCGTTCCCGGGGCAGTTCATCTGCGAGGCCATCGATCAGACCCGCGGCTGGTTCTACACCATGATGGTCGTGCCCACCGTGGTGTACGGGCGCTCGTCGTACGAGACGGTGCTCTGCCTCGGGCACATCCTGGCCGAGGACGGCCGGAAGATGAGCAAGCACCTGGGCAACATCCTCGAACCGCTGCCGCTGATGGACCGGCACGGCGCGGACGCGGTGCGCTGGTTCATGGCCACGAGCGGCTCCCCGTGGTCGGCCCGGCGGATATCGCACGCCGCGCTGGACGACATCGTGCGCAAGGTACTGCTGACGTACTGGAACACCGCATCGTTTTTCACCCTGTACGCCGCGGCCGCCGGTTACGACCCGGCGGCCGCCGTCGCGCCCACGCCCGAGCAACGCCCGTTGCTGGACCGCTGGCTGGCCTCGGAAGTGGCCGCTTTGGTGTCGGACGTGGACGACGCGATGTCGTCGTACGACACCGTCCGGGCCGGTCGACGGTTGTCGGGCTTCATCGACGATCTGTCCAACTGGTACGTACGGCGGTCCCGGCGACGGTTCTGGGACGGCGATCCTGCCGCACTCACGACGCTGCACAACGCCTTGGACGTCCTGACCCGGCTGCTCGCGCCGCTGGTGCCGTTCGTCACCGAGCAGGTCTGGTCCGCCCTGATGCTCGATGCCGTCCCCGGCGTGCCCGAGTCGGTCCACCTGGCCGAGTGGCCGGTGCCCGGCGAGAACGACTCTGAGCTGCGCAGGCAGATGGCCCTCGCCCGGCGGCTGGTCGACCTGGGGCGCACCGCGCGCACTCAATCCAAGGTACGCACTCGGCAGCCGCTCAGTCGCGCACTCGTGGCCGCGGCCGGCTGGGAGGCTCTGCCCGCGGAACTCCGTGCCCAGGTCGCCGACGAACTCAATGTGCGGTCCGTCGAGCCACTGACCCAGGCCGGGGGCGAACTCGTCGACGTCACCGTCAAGGCCAGCTTCCGGACCTTGGGCCGGCGCTTCGGCAAGGGCGTGCAGGCCGTCGCCGCCGCCGTGGCCGACGCCGATCCGGCCGAGCTGGCCGCTGCCATCCGCGAGGGGACCGCGACGGTTGTCGTCGACGGCGAGCCGGTGCGGCTCGACGCGGCCGATCTGATCGTGACCGAGACACCACGCGCGGGCTGGGCGGTGGCCAGCGAACACGGGGAAAGTCTCGCTCTCGACCTGACCGTTACTCCCGAGCTGCACCGCGCGGGTCTCGCCCGGGAGGTGGTCCGCTCCGTACAGGAGGCGCGCAAGGCCAGCGGCCTGGCCATCAGTGACCGGATCGCTCTGTGGTGGGTTGCCGACGACGGGGAGGCGTCGACAGCGCTGCGCGAGCACGAGATGGCGGTCGCCGCCGAGGTGTTGGCGACGTCGTACACCAACGCCCGACCGCCGGACGAGGAGCTGCCGGAGTTCACCGTGGACCCGGGAGTCACGTTCTGGCTCAGTCCGCGCGGCTGAAAGCTACGACCTCAGCCGCGGTGTGCCGGCGGGCGCCGCAACGTCACGACAACGAGCACAGCAGCCGCAACGCTGGCGGCCACGGCGGCCCACAACAGCCGGTCATCGACCTCCCGCAGACCCAACAGCAACAGGACGAGAGCTGTCAGGGCCAACAGGATGCCGAGCGGCAGCAGCATGCGCATCGCCGGCTCGATGGGAGGTCAGCCCGATGACGGAATTGCGCTGTTCGGTGACTGACCGACGCCGGCGGGCCGCTGTCCTGCGGGCTCGGCGGAGTCGCGGCTGTCCAGTTCTCGCAGTTGCGACTCCAGATAGGACTTGAGCCGGGTCCGGTACTCCCGCTCGAACGCGCGCAACTGCTCGATCTGCTTCTCCAGCGAGTCCTTGCGCTGCTTAAGACTGCCCATGATCTCGGTCTGCTTGCGCTCGGCGTCCTGAGTCGACGCCTGCGCCCGAGTGCGAGACTCCCGCTCCATCGTCTCCGAGCGGCTCTTCGCGTCGCTGAGCATCCCCTCGGACTTCGTTCGCGCCTCGGCGAGCTGCGCATCCGAGGTCGCCTTGGCGTCGGCGACCGTCTGCTCACTGGACGTACGCGCCTCGGCGAGCAGCCGGTCGGCCTGCGCCTTGGCCTCCGCGACATGCCGGTCGGCTGTTTCGGTGGCCAGTGCCAACATCCGGGTCGCCTGGGTCAGCTCGTCGCCAGGGCTGGGGGGCTGCTCGGCCGCGGCGGACGCGGCCGCTACTGCCGGAGGGGTGGCTTCGACCGGCTCGTCCGCCGGCTCCACCTCCTCGACCGCACGGTCGGGGGTGAAACGCTCGCCGGTTCCGCCGGCGTGCGAGCGCAGGTCGGCGTTCTCCTCGATGAGGCGGGCGAACTCGGCCTCGACGAGATCCAGAAAGGCATCGACCTCGTCCTCGTCGTACCCACGTTTGCCGATCGGCGGCTTCTTGAACGCGACGTTGTGGACGTCAGCGGGAGTCAGCGGCATGCCATCACCTCGGAGCTTCAAGTCGGGTCGAGCGTCGTAACGTACTCGGTCAGCTTGTCATGGCCAGGCTCCCGGCCACGTCGCGCAGCACGAACACGATGATCAGGAGCACCATAAACCCCAGATCTAACCTCACCGTGCCCAGGTTCAGCGGGGGGATGACGCGCTGCAGGGCCTTGAGCGGTGGGTCCGTGGCAGCGTAGACGACCTCCAAGCCGGCCGCCATGAGGCCCGAGGGTCGCCAGTTCCGGGCGAAGACCATCACCCAGCCGACGATCAGACGGGCGAGCAGGAACAGGAAGTAGACGTAGAGCGCGAAGTAGATGATCGTCCAGAAGGTGGCCATGCAGCTCCGTCAGCTCTGATTGAAGAAGCCGCCCTCGACGATTCTGGCCTTGTCCTCGGCCGTGACGGAGACATTCTGCGGCGACAGCAGGAACACCTTGTTCGTCACGCGCTCGATGCTACCTCGCAGACCGAAGGTCAGACCGGCGGCGAAATCCACCAGCCGCTTGGCATCGGAGTCGTCCATCTCGGTGAGGTTGATGATTACCGGAACGCCGTCGCGGAAGTGCTCGCCGATCGTGCGCGCCTCGTTGTACGTGCGCGGGTGCAGCGTCGTGATCCGGTAGGTGCCGGGGTCGCTTTGGCCCGTCGCGGCAACCGGACGCCCTAGTTGGTTTAGGGCAAGAGCCTGGGGGTCCGGCGTACCGGCCCAGACCCGTGCCGCGCGCTCCGCACGGAGTTGTCTCGCTGGTGCAGCCGACTCCTCCGAATACGACCCCGCTGCGTGGGAGCCGCTGTGCCGATCGCTCGCGGCGTACTCCGGATCGTCCAGGTGGCGGTCGTCTTCCTCGACCAGACCGAGGTAGATCCCCATCTTGCGCATGGCACCGGCCATCGAAGCGACCCCTTATCGCACTAGCTCAGCGGACGTGATCGGACATTAATGCGCGCCCACCGAACAGGGCGGTACCGACACGCACGTGCGTGGCCCCGTGCCGGATCGCGGCCTCGAGATCCTCGCTCATGCCGGCCGAGATCACCACCGCATCAGCCGCGATCCCGCGCACTCCCTCGGCAAGCACACCCAGCCGGGCGAAGGCGGCGTCAGGATCTCCGCCCAGCGGGGCCAGGGCCATCACACCGGCCAGTCGCAGCCCAGCCGTTCCGGCGACGTGTTCGGCCAGCGCGACGACGTCGTTCGGGCGTACGCCGCCGCGCGCCTCACCGTCGGCTGCCGCTGCGCTCCGGTCGTCGAGGTTGACTTGGACCAGCGCGTCCAGGGACCGCCCGCGGCGCGCCGCGGCACGTCCCAGCGCATCGGCCAGTTCCACCCGGTCGATGGAATGCACGACGTCGGCGTACGACGCCACGGACCGCGCCTTTTTGCGCTGGAGCTGGCCGACGAAATGCCAGCGCAGCCGCTGCCCAGGCGCGCGGTCAGCGATCTCGGCGGCCTTGAGAGCCGCCTCCTTGTCGCGGTTCTCGCCGATGTCCGTCACGCCCAGGTCGAGCACGTGCAGGATGTCCGTCGCGGGAAACGTCTTGCTCACCGCGATGAGGGTGACCTCCGCCGGCGATCGGCCGGCAGCCCGCGCGGCAGCATCGATCCGGGCCCGGACGGCAGCCAGGTTGCCCGCCAGCTCCACCGCTCGCCCGCTCCCGGATGGAGTCGGGCTCATGACAACCACACCAGGCCGGCCTGGCGGCCGGTGACGCCGTCCCGACGGTGGCTGAACAGCGTCGGCTCTTCATACGTGCAGCGCGGGTCCTCGACGACTTGCCCGACGCCCGCGGCCAGCAGCTGCCCGCGAATACCGGCCCGCAGATCCAGTCCCGCCGTGCCGTTCTTGGTCCGGGTGGCGCTGCCGGGCGCTACCCGCTCGACGTCACGCTGCATCGCCTCGGGTACCTCGTAGCAACGGCCACAGATGGCCGGCCCGAGCAGCACATCCACGTCCGCCACGCTGGCTCCGGCGGCGACCATCGCGGCTACGGCGTACCCGGCGACGTCCAACCGGACGCCGACCCGACCTGCGTGCACCGCCGCGACGACACCGGCGACGGGGTCGGCCAGCAGGATCGGGACACAGTCCGCGGCCAGCGCGACCAGCACGACGCCGGGCGTGTGGGTGACGAGGGCGTCGCAGCGGGGCGGTCGCAGGGGCAGGTGCCGTGCCGGCGGCTGGTCGACTACGACCACCTGGGCACCGTGTTCGGGAGCCATCCAGACCAGCTGCCCGGGTGTCACGCCGAGCCGGCTGGCCAGCCGCTGGCGGTTAACCGCAACGTGGGCCGGGTCGTCGCCGACATGGTCGGCCAGGTTGAAGGCGTCGTACGGCGATGCGCTGGCACCGCCGGACCGGTCGGTGACGACCCGGCGCACCCGTGCGTGGCGCTGGCTCACCCGGGCGACGACAGCGCCAGTCAGGACTTGAGGAACTCGGGGATGTCGAGTTCGTCGTCGAGCTCGTCCACGGTGAGGGCACCGCGGGGCGCCGGCCGTGGCACCGCCTGATGCCCGTTGGCCGCGCCCGTAGCGCCGCCCACGAAGCTGCCGGGGACAACCGGCGGTGCGGACTGAGCCGGCTCGGTGGCCCGCTTGGCGGAGTCGGGTTCGACCTTGCGGTAGGTCGGCTTACCGGTGTCGAAGCCGGCCGCGATGACCGTGACCCGGACCTCGTCGCCCAGCGCATCGTCGATCACTGCACCGAAAATGATGTTCGCGTCGGCGTGCGCCGCCTCGGCGACCAGCGAGGCGGCCTCGTTGATCTCGAACAGACCGAGGTCCGAACCACCCTGGATCGACAGCAGCACACCATGCGCACCCTCCATCGAGGCCTCCAGCAGTGGGCTGGCCACGGCCTGCTCGGCGGCGATGATCGCGCGGTTCTCCCCGCGGGCGCTGCCGATGCCCATGAGGGCGCTGCCGGCACCGGACATGACCGACTTGACGTCGGCGAAGTCCAGGTTGATCAGGCCGGGCGTGGTGATCAGGTCGGTGATGCCCTGGACACCGGACAGCAGCACCTGGTCCGCCGTACGGAAGGCGTCCATCACGCTGACGTTGCGGTCGCCGAGCTGCAACAGCCGGTCGTTGGGAATGACGATCAGGGTGTCGCACTCGTCGCGCAGCTCGCCGATGCCGGTCTCGGCCTGGGTGGCCCGGCGCTTGCCCTCAAAGGCGAACGGGCGGGTGACCACGCCGATGGTCAGCGCGCCCAGCTTGCGGGACATGCTGGCTACGACCGGCGCCCCGCCGGTGCCGGTCCCGCCGCCCTCGCCGGCGGTCACGAAGACCATGTCGGCGCCCTTGAGCACCTCCTCGATCTCCTCACGATGGTCCTCGGCGGCCTTACGCCCGACCTCGGGCTGTGCGCCAGCGCCCAGGCCGCGGGTGAGCTCCCGGCCGATGTCGAGCTTGACGTCGGCGTCGCTCATCAACAGCGCCTGCGCGTCGGTGTTGATGGCGATGAACTCGACGCCCTTGAGCCCTACTTCGATCATTCGGTTCACGGCATTGACGCCGCCGCCGCCGATTCCGACGACCTTGATGACCGCGAGGTAGTTGTGCGGGGTTGTCATCGGATCGGACCCTTCCTGACGAGTTTCGGTGGCCCGGTTGCTACTTACCCTCAGGTTGAGGGTTAGAGTTATGTCAACCTGCAGAAACGCTAGGTAGCCGCCGCAGCCGAGTCAAAGACGTCGCCCGGCGTGTCGCCGTTGATTCTTCTCAATCGCTGAATGCGCAGAAGTTCTTGACCCGTCTTGGCTCCCGGCACCCGGGACGAAGTCCAGCGAGTCGAACGGCCACCGGTGGTAGGACCGGTCAGGCACGACAGCTTCGGGTGGCGGGCCAGCCCGAGCGCCTTCGTCCAGCACTCGACTACTGCCTCGGCGTCTGTGGCGTCGAAGCAGAGGTCTTTTGTTGCGGCGAGTGGCGCGAACGTGGGCACCGAATCAGGCTGTCACGACTTGGGCAGGCGGCCCATCAGGTAGAACTCGTCGTTGGGCGGAACGGCGGCGAGGTGGACGAGCCGGTTGGACATCGCGAAGAACGACACGATCGAGCCGATGTCCCAGATGTCGTCCGCGCTGAACCCGTGCTCGCGCAGCGCGGCGAGGTGCTGGTCGGTCACCGTCGCTGGCCGCTCCCCCAGCCGGAGCGCGAAGTCGATCATCGCCCGCTGGGCATCGGTGAGGTCGGCCTTGCGCCAGTCCACGGCCACCTGGTCGGCGATCCGCGGGTTTCGGGCCCGGATGCGGGCGATCGCGCCGTGGGCGACCACGCAGTACAGGCAGTTGTTGGCCGCGCTCGTCGCGACCACGATGAGCTCGCGCTCGGCCTTGCCGAGCATCGGGCTTTCGGTGTCCATCAGAGCGTCGTGGTAGGCGAAGAACGCCCGCCATTCCGCCGGCCGGTGGGCGAGGGCCAGGAAGACGTTCGGCACGAAACCGGACTTCTCCTCGACCTCGGCCAGGCGGGCGGCGATGTCCGCGGGCAGCTCGGCCCGCTCCGGCACCGGGAACCGGCTGATCGCCATGCAGCTCACCCTAGCGAGGGTCGCCTCGCCGTTGCGTCCGTAGGAATGGTGCCATAGCGCTCAGTTCTACGGACGTAACGGGGGTGGCGCTGCGCTGGGTCAGCGGATGACTACCGCCGACGGGCTGCTCACGTCGATCGTCCCGCCCGGCTGCCCGAACACGCCGGCCAACACCAGAGCCTTACGGTCGCTGTCCTCGGCGCTGCCCCAGATCACCGTCCGCCCACCGACCAGATGCAGTACGACGGAGTCCGGCGTCTCGGCCGACACCCGGGCCAACCGGTCCCGGATGTCAGCCGGCAAGGCACCGATCACTTCCAGCGCGGCGAGGGTGGCGCGGTCGTCCGAGGCGGCGTTCTGCACCTCCAGCAGCGGTACGCCGGCCGGCGGCTCGGTGACCTGGGCGAAGAGCACGGCGTTGCGGTCGATGAGCCACTGCACGCCGTCGACGTCGACCAACGCGACCGGTACCCGCTCGACCACCTTGATCCGCACCGTTGACGGCCAGGACCGCTGGACCGACACCGACTCGATCTGCGGGAGCAGGAGCAGCCGCTCGGTGACCGCGTCGGTGTCCAGCCGCGCCAACGGCAGCCCCTCCGGGATCGAAGCGATCTCGCGCACGGCCGCAGCGTTGCCGTCCTCGGTGCCGGTGACCGCGACCATGCGTACGGCGAGAACCGAGGAGAACAGCACGAGCCAGCTGAGCGCACCGGCAACAACCACGAGACCGGCGAGGATGCCGAGCACGGCCCGCCGGGGCAGCCGCGGCAACCACTGCCGCCGACCCGGCCGCACCCGGCGGCGCCGCTGGTGTTTGCGCGGCGGGATCGGCGTACGCACCGGCGTGCGAACCGCGGTCATTGCTGATCCGCCGCTCGCTCCGCGAGCAGATCGAGAATCTCCGGCGCAAGCTTGTACACCGGGCCGGAACCCAGCAGCACGACGATGTCCCCCGGCCTCGTCCGCTCGATCACGGTCTGCGCCGTACCGGACCAGGTCGGGGCGAACGCGACCCGATCAGCCGGCAGCGGGACCCGCTCGGCGATCAGCCGGCCGGTCACTCCCGGGATCGGATCCTCCCGATTGACTGCGATCTCCATCACCACCGCCTCGTCTGCGAGGCCGAGTGCCGCACCGAACTCGACGGCGAAGGTCTGCGTCCGCGTGTACAGGTACGGCTGGAACACCGCCACCAGCCGGCCCGGTTCGGCCACCGACCGGGCCGCCCGCAACTGCGCGGCGATCTCGGTCGGGTGGTGCGCGTAGTCGTCGTAGACGCGCACACCGTCCGCGGTCCCGGTCAGCTCGAACCGCCGGTGCACGCCGGAGTACCGGTCGAGCCCCGCGATCAGCTGCTCGGCCGGAAGACCCAGCTCGAGGCCGGCCAGCAGGACGGCGGCGGAGTTCAGCGCCATGTGGACGCCGAGGGCGCCGACCCGCACCCGTCCCAGCGGCGTCCCGCCCAGCTCCGCGTCGTACGACGTCGCCCCGTCTTCAAGGACCACCGCGGACAACCGCAGGTCGGCGGAGCCCAAGCCGTAGGTGCGCACCCGCAGGCCGCGTGCCACCGCCTCAGCCCGCAGCGCCAACGTGTCCGGGTCATCGGCGCAGAGCACCAAGAAGCCGCCGGACACGATGGTCTCCACGAAACTCCGGTACGCACTGCGGATTCCGTCCAGGTCGCGGTGCCGGTCCAGATGGTCGGCCTCGATGTTCGTGATGATGGCGCCGGTTGGCCAGAGCAGGAGGAACGACCCGTCGCTCTCGTCTGCCTCGGCGACGAAGACGTCTCCCCCGCCCAGCCGCGCGTTCGAGCCGGTCGCGGCGAGTTCACCGCCGATGGCGAACGACGGATCGGCGCCGCAGTAGTCCAGGGTCGTCGCCAGCATCGACGTGGTGGAGGTCTTGCCATGCGCACCGGCCACCGCGACGACCCGCCGGCCGGCCGCGACGCTGGCCAGGGCGACCGACCGGTGCAGCACCGGCAGCCCGCGGCGCCGCGCTTCCACGACCTCGAGGTTGTTCTCCCGGATCGCGGTGGAGACGACGAGGGTGTCGGCGTCTCGGATGTGTGCCGCGTCGTGGCCGATCTCGATCCGCGCGCCGTGCAGGCCCTCGGCGTGGTCGGTCGCCACCGCATCGCTGCCGGAGACGTCGAGACCGGCGTCCAGCAGCAGCCGGGCGATCGCGCTCATTCCGCTGCCGCCGATCCCAACGATGTGCACCCGCCCGAGGGAAGCCAGCGGTGGCACCGGCTGGTCGGGGTCGACGTACGGCGGGTACACCCTCATGCTCGGGCCACCTCGAGGACGAGCCGGGCCATGACCTCATCGGCGTCGGGTCGGCCGGCCGCCTTTGCGTTCGCGGTCATCCTTGCCAGCGCCTGGGGGTCGGACAGGACCGGTACGACGTTGTCGACTATCCACTGTGGACTAAGGTCGGCGTCGTCGACGAGCAGCCCGCCACCGGCGCGCACCACCGGCTGCGCGTTGAGGCGCTGCTCACCGTTGCCGATCGGCAGGGGCACGTAGGCCGCCGGCAGCCCCACCGCGGCGAGTTCGGCGCACGTCACCGCGCCGGCCCGGCACAGCAGCAGGTCGGCGGCCGCGTAGGCCAGGTCCATCCGGTCGGCGTACGGGACGACGACGTACGCCGCCCCGCCGCCGCCGACGGATCCCACCTCGACGGTGTTCTTGGGGCCGCTGATGTGCAGGACCTGAACGCCTGCCTCATTCAGCGCGGCAGCCGCTCCGGCGGCGGCGGCATTCAGAGACCGGGCGCCCTGCGAGCCTCCGGTGACGAGCAGCGTCGGGCGTTCCGGGTCCAACCCGAAGTGGGCCGCGGCCGGCGATCGTAAGGCAGACCGATCGAGTCCTGTGATTGAGCGGCGCAGCGGCATTCCGACGACCTGCGCCCGGGGCAGCGGCGTCCCTTCGGTCGTCACCGCGACGACCTGGGCGAACCTGGCCGCCACCCGATTCGCCAGGCCGGGCAGCGGATTTTGCTCGTGCACGACGATCGGAGTCTTGCGTAACCGCGCGGCGAGGTATGCCGGGAAGGCCACGTACCCGCCGAAACCCACCACGACGTCTGCGTCCACGCGATCGAGGATCTCGCGGGTACGGCGGACTGCGCGAGCCAGCCGGACTGGGAGCCGCGCGAGGTCGAGGGTTGGCTTCCGGGGCATCGGGATCGGGGGGATGAGCTCCAGGTCGTAGCCGCGGGCGGGGATCAGCGTGCTGTCCAGCCCCCGAGCAGTGCCCAACGCCGTGAGCCGGACGTCGGGATGCAGGCGGCGCAGGGCGTCACCGACTGCCAGGGTCGGTTCGATGTGTCCGGCAGAGCCACCGCCGGCCAGCACGACCGACGTCATGAGCCCGCCGTCGATCGCGAGCACCCAGCCGGCGCGGAGGGGTCGGGGGCGGGCGGGGTCACTGCGCTCACCGGCGACGGGGTGCGTCAGAGTCCGTGCGCCGCCCGGGACAGCGACGGCGCGGGAGGCCGTCCACCGCAGAGCGCGGGATCGGCAGTCGGAGCAGCCGTGCGGCCCGGCCCTGACCGCGTTGGCGCAGCTGCACCACCGCAGCCGGCTCGTGCCGGGCGAAGCCGGCCAGCATGCCGAGGATGAACATCGTGAGGATCAGCGACGTGCCGCCGGAGGAGATCAGCGGCAGCGGGATCCCGGTGACTGGGAGCAGGCCGACGACGTAGCCGATGTTGATGATCGCCTGCCCGACGAGCCAGATAACGACTGCCGAGCTCACCAGCCGGATGAACGGGTCGGCGGTGCGCCGGGCGATCCGCAGGCCGGTATAGGCCAGGGTCGCGAACAGCGCGAGGAGGACCAGGCAGCCGATGAAGCCGAGTTCCTCCCCGACGATGGCGAAGATGTAGTCGCTGTGCCCGTTCGGCAGCAGCCCCCACTTCATCCGACTGTTCCCGAGCCCGACGCCCCACCAGCCGCCGGTCGCCAGCGCATACATGCCGCGGATGGACTGCAGCCCGTTTCCTTCAGGGTCGGAAAAGGGGTCGAGGAAGGTCGTTACCCGCTGCAAGCGGTACGGCTCGCGCACGATGAGCACGACGACCCCCGCGATGGTGGCGGACAGCAGAGTGACGAACAGCCGCAAGGGTGCGCCGACTGTCCACAGTAGAGCGAACAGGATGAGTACGAAGCACAGCGTGGTGCCGAGGTCGGGCTCCAGCATGATGAGCCCGCCGAGCAGCATCGCCACCGGGACCAGCGGAACGAGCAGATGCCGCCACTCCCCCAGCATCTTCTGCTTGCGCACCAACAGGTCCGCGCCCCAGAGCAGGAACGCGAGCTTGGCGAGTTCAGACGGCTGCAGCTGGAAGAAGCCGAGGTCCAGCCAGCGCCGGGCGCCGAACTCCTTGATACCTATGGACGGGACCAGGACGACGGCCAGCATGATCACCGAGCAGATCAGCCCCGGATACGCCAGCCGTCGGTAGGTCGACGGCCGAAACCGCAGCCCCAGCCACATCACCGGTAGCCCGAGCAGCATGTAGATCGCCTGCCGGTCGAAGACGCCGAACGGTGAACGCGATGCCGGGTCGGAGTCGATCAGCGATTCGACGCTGGAGGCGGAGAAGACCATGGCCAGGCCAAGCACGAGCAGCGCTGCTCCCACGCCGAGGACGAGGTGGAACGAGGCCAGCGGCCGGTCGAGGAACCCCGATACGGCCGAGCGCTGCGGCGCAGGGGCGCTCGCGGTCGTCACGGTCACCGGGCCGCCAGCTTCTGCACGCCGGCGACAAAGGCCCGTCCCCGCGCGCTGTAGTCGCTGAACATGTCCCACGAGGCCGCTGCAGGGGCCAGCAGCACGGTGTCTCCGGGAGCTGCCAGGCCGGCCGCGCGAGCCACGACCTCATCCATGGCGCCATTGTCTGTTCTCGTCACTTCCGTCACAGGGACATCGGGAGCGTGTCGCGCCAGCGCTTCGGCGAGAAGCTGCCGATCCGCTCCGAGCAGGACGACGGCGGCCAGCCGGTCCCGGATCGAGGCCACGAAATCGTCCACCGCAACGCCTTTCAGCAACCCACCGGCGATCCAGACAACGCGCCCGTACGCCGACAACGATGCCGCGGCCGCATGCGGGTTCGTGGCCTTGCTGTCATCGACGTACGCAACACCACCCACTGTGGACACCAGTGCGTTGCGATGGGGCGCGGGCGTGAAAGACCGCAACCCGGCAGACACGGCGGCCGGGTCGACGCCGTACACCCGGGCCAGCGCCGCGGCGGCCAACGCATTCGCGACGTTGTGCGGTCCCGGCACCGGGATGTCGGAGACATTGGCAAGAACAACGCCGGGGTCAGCGGTTCGGTCCGCCAGCACACCGTCCATCACTCCGAGACTCCCCTGTGGCGGTGCGGAGAGGGTGAAACCGACCGTTCTGGCACTGCCCGCGGCCAGGCGCACCGACCACTCGTCGTCCAGGTTGACCACGGCGGCGGCGTTTCCGGCGTAGACGCGGGCTTTCGCGGCTGTGTAGCGCTCGAACGACCCGTGCCAGTCGATGTGGTCAGGTGCCACATTAAGCACGGTGCCGGCCAGTGGTCGCAGTGACGGGGCCGAATGCAGCTGCGGGCTGCCGAGTTCGACCGCCAACACGTCGTACGGCGTACCGACCACCTCTGCGAGCGGCAGGCCCACGTTGCCGGCGGCCACGGTCCGCAGGCCCGCCGCCCGCAGGATCGACTCCAGCATCAGCACGGTGGTGGTCTTGCCGTTCGTGCCGGTGACTGCGAGCCATGGCACGGCCGGGTCGCGCAGCTGCCAGGCGAACTCGACCTCGCCGATGACGTCGATCCCGGCAGCTGCGGCGGCAACCAGCAGCGGGTGGTCGGGCCGCCATCCGGGTGATGCGACGACGGTGTCCACACCCAGCGGAAGAGCCGAAGGCAGCCCGACGAAGCGTGCTCCGGCCAGTTCCAACTCGGCCGTGCTCTCGCTTTCCCGCTGATCCGCTACCAGGACGACGGCCTGCCGGGCGAGAAGCACCCGGGCAACCGCCGCACCCGCGACCGCCGCCCCTGCGACGAGCACGGTCCGTCCCTGATACGAGGTCACTGGATGTTCGCGGCGGCCAGCCAGTCGGTGTAGAACAGTCCCAGCCCAAAGGCGACGGCCAATCCGGTGATGATCCAGAACCGCACTACGACGGTCATCTCGGTCCACCCAGCCAGCTCGAAGTGGTGATGGATCGGAGCCATTCGGAACACCCGTTTTCGGGTCGCCTTGAAGACCAGGATCTGGGTCGCGACCGACAGCGTCTCGACGACGAACAAGCCACCCAGTACGACGAGCAGCAACTCGGTCTTGGTGAGCACCGCCATGCCGGCCATCAGCCCGCCCAGCGCCAACGAACCGGTGTCGCCCATGACGATGCGGGCCGGATTGGCGTTCCACCAGAGGAATCCGAAGCAGGCCCCGAGGGCCGCGGCAGCTACCAGCGTGATGTCCAGCGGGTCGCGGATCTCATAACAACCAGAGATCTCCTGTCGGGCACACAGGTGCCCGAACTGCCAGAACGAGATGACGACGTACGACCCGAACACCATCACCGATGACCCGGCGGCCAACCCGTCCAGCCCGTCTGTCAGGTTGAGTGCGTTGGAGAAGCCGGCGACCATCAGGTACGCGAAGATCACGAACAGCACGACACCGAACGTGATCTCGGGGATGTCTCTGACGAACGACAGGCTCGTTGAGGCCGGCGCAAGCCCGTCTCGTTCGAACTGCAGCGCCATGATGGCAAAGCTGACCCCCACAACGAGCTGGCCGACCAGTTTTGCCGTCTTGCTGAGGCCAAGGCTGCGCTTGTGCCGCACCTTGATGAAGTCGTCCAGGAACCCGACGAAGCCGAGCCCGACCATGAGGTACAGCAACAGGAATCCGGTGGCAGTAGGCCCCCGGCCGGGTTGGGTGAGCAGATACAGCTGTGCTCCGGCGTAGCCGAGAACGGTGGACAGCACGACCACCGCGCCACCCATCGTCGGAGTGCCCTGCTTGGACAGGTGGGTCTGCGGGCCGTCGATGCGGATCTCCTGGCCGATGCCGCGGCGGCGCAGGAGCCGGATCGCAAAAGGGGTGAACATGATCGACACGACCAGCGACACGATCGCCGCAAGGAGAACAGAACTCACTTCGAAGTCCCCGCGGCAACAGTCCGCCCCGACCGCAGTAGTAGGGCAGTGGCTACCCGCTCCAGCCCAGCAGCGCGTGAGGCCTTGACCAGCACGACGTCGCCAGGGCGGATCGCGCCGTGCAGCAACTCGATCGCCGCCGCCACATCGGACACGGGTACGCCGCCCGCTCCGTCCAGGATGGCCCGCGCCGCCGCGCCGACCGTGACGATCCGGTGGATTCCCAGCTCCGCCGCGAGGCGCCCGACCTCGACGTGGGCGGCAGGGCCGTGTTCTCCGAGTTCGGCCATCTCGCCGAGCACCGCCCACGACCGGCGCCCGGCCGCCATCGCGGCGAGCGCCCGCAGCGCCGCGGCCATCGATTCGGGATTGGCGTTGTAGGCGTCGTTGATCACCCGTACGCCGTCGTCGGAGTCGGTGACCTCCATTCGCCACCGGCTGGCCGGCCGCGCCGTGCCCAGAGCCGCGGCCACATCGTCCACCGGCATCCCCAACGCCAGGGCGACCGCGGCCGCGGCCAGCGAGTTGCCGACGTGGTGGGCGCCGTACAGGCCCAGGCTGACGGTGGACCGTCCCTCGGGGCAGACCAGGGTGTACGACGGTCGCCCGGCGTCGTCGAGCGCGACATCCTCGGCGCACACGGTGGCGCCAACCGCCCGCCCGACGGTCACGACGCGGGCGCCGGTGGCCTCGGCCATGGCCAGCACGGTCGGGTCGTCGGCGTTGAGCACGGCCACCCCGTCTGCCGGCAGGGACTGGACCAGCTCGGTCTTGCTGCGGGCGATGGCGCAGCGGCTGCCGAACTCGCCCAGGTGCGCCGTACCGACGTTGAGGACGACACCGATGCTTGGCGGTGCGATGACGCACAAGGCCGCGATGTGGCCGGGCGCCCGAGCCGAGCACTCGAGCACCAGGTAACGGGTCTCGAAGTCCGTCCGCAGAACCGTGTGCGGATGGCCGATCTCGTTGTTGAAGGAGCCGGGCGGTGCGACCGTCGCCCCCAGGCCTCCCAGGACGTGGGCCAGCAGGTCCTTGGTCGAGGTCTTTCCTGACGATCCGGTCACACCGACGATCGTCAGACCGGGCAGGCGGTCGACCACCGCGCGAGCCAAACGCCCGAGGGCAACCTGGACGTCCGGTACGACGACCGTTGGGACGCCGGCCAGCGGGCGAGCGGCCAGGACGCCCATCGCGCCCGCGGCGACCGCTGCCACGGCGAAATCGTGCCCGTCGACCCGCTCGCCGGACAATGCCACGAACAGTCCACCCGGGCCGACCGCGCGGGAGTCGAACTCCACCGTGCCCGACACCGTCGTGGCCGGGTCGGCGCCGCCGGTGAGCCGGCCGTCCACTGCCGCGGCGACTTCGGCGAGGGTCAGCGGGATCACCGGACGAGCGACCCGATCAGCTCGGCGAGGATCCGGCGGTCATCGAAGGGCCGGAGGACGCCGTCGGTCTCCTGTCCCTGCTCGTGCCCCTTGCCGGCGACGACGACGGTGTCCGCGGAACCGGCACGGGCTACGGCAGCGGCGATGGCCTCCCGCCGCCCGGCGACCTCCAGCACCTCGGCCCGGGCATCGGGACTCACCTCGTAGACCCCGCGCAGCATCGCCGCGCGGATGGCGCCGGCATCCTCCGAACGCGGGTTGTCGTCGGTCACCATGAGCAGATCCGCTCCGCGGGCGGCGGCCGCCCCCATCAGCTCGCGCTTGCCCTGGTCGCGGTCGCCGCCGCAGCCGAGTACGACGATCAGCTGGCCTGGCGTGATCGGGCGCAGCGCCGCGAGCAGCGTGCTGACCGCGTCGGGGGTGTGGGCATAGTCGACCAGCGCGGTGAACGGCTGCCCGGCGGTCACCGGTTCCATCCGACCCGGCACGGTCGCCCGCCCGATTCCAGCCGCCGCCCGCGCCGGATCGACGCCGGCCGTGGCCAGGATCGCGAGCGCCAGCAGGGCATTGGCGACGTTGAAGCGCCCCGGCAGTCCGACCTCGGCCGCAAAGCTCACCCCGTCAGGTCCGCTGACGGTGAACCGGCTGCCACCCCGTGCATCCGTCGTGATGTCACCCGCTCGCCAGTGCGCCCGCGGGTCGCCGTTGGCGGACACCGTGATCGTCGCCGGCCCGACGAGTCGCCGGCCGTAGGTATCGTCGACGTTGACCACCTCGTGCTCGCAACGGCCGTCGAAGAGCAGCGCCTTGGCGTCGAAGTACCGCTCCAGGTCGCCGTGGAAGTCCAGATGGTCCTGCGAGAGGTTGGTGAATGCCCCGACGGCGAACCGCAGGCCGTCCACGCGGTGCTGCGCCAGCGCATGGCTGGACACCTCCATGGCCACCGCCTGCACGCCACGCTCGGCCATGACGGCGAGGAGCGCGTGCAGGTCGGGCGCCTCCGGCGTCGTCCGCGTGCTAGGGACCGCCGCGTCGCCGATCCGGGTCTCGACGGTGCCGATCAGCCCGGGGACGACCCCGGCCGCGCGGAGCCCCGCCTCGAGGAGGTGGACCACCGTCGTCTTGCCGTTGGTGCCGGTGATCCCGATCACCGGCAGGCCGGTGCGGCCGTAAACCCAGGCCGCGATTTCCCCCAGCCGCGCCCTCGGGTCATCGGCCACCAGGACCGGCACGGAGCCGACCGCGGCCGCCGCCTCGCCGCCGGGGTCGGTCAGTACGGCGACCGCACCGGCCCCGACTGCCTGACCGACGAACTTTGCCCCGTGCACATTGGTCCCGGGCAGGGCGGCGTACAGGTCACCGATGCGCACCGCGCGGCTGTCCAGCGTCAGGCCGGTCAGCACGGTCTCGCCGCCGCCGACCGGCACCGGCAGGCCGAACGCGGCTGCCAACTCGGCCAGCCTCCGCGGCGCCGGCCGGGCCGGCCGGGGGTGAAGAGGCACACCGGCGAGGGTACCCATCCATGAGTTCGTTACCGGCTAGGCGTGTCTCCTATCTGAGCGCGTCTGAGGCCGACTGTCAGGTCATGTCGCGTACTGCGGTGTTGACCGATGAGCTGTGGGCGCGGATCGAGCCGGTGTTGCCGCCCTTGAAGGGGGGACCGGCTGTCACAGGGGGCTGGTCCCCCTCCGCCGATCTTGGTCAAAACGGCGTGTCGCCCGCGGCGACGGTGCCCTGATGATCTGCGCCACCGGATCACCGAGTTCCAACTTCCGGTCACGCGAGGCGCGTCCCAGCTACGTCCCAACCCGACAGTCACAGAGTGGAACTCTGAAATGGACATGCAACCGCACGTGGGCAGCGGGCCCTACTGCTACACAACACCCTCGTCGCTGTGCTCGGCCGCAGCGCACCACTCGACTACGTCGTGGAGACCCTGACCGGATCACCCTTCGGCTTCCAGCTCATCGCCGGGCGCGTCCCGCTCCTCGACGGGGCCGGTGATGCTGGGGCCGCTAGAGCTGGGTTTGCTACGGCATCAACCCGGCGCTGGCGGACCCGTCGGGGCTGACCACTTCGTGCTCGGCGTGCAGATCGACGATGAATCCATCACCTTCCACGACCCGCAGGGTTATCCGTGGTCTCGACTGCCGACCGAGATCTTTGCGCCGCTTGGAAGGGGGAGACCGTCGCCTACGCCGACGGCGACTACCCGATGCGGACAGACATCAGCAGAGTCGCCCGGCGCGACGTCCACGATGCGATCCGCGACCTCCTGCCATCCGCGGCGGCGTGGCTCGGTGGCCACGACGTCGCGATGCCACCGGGCTCGATCGGCGGGAGCGAAGGGCTTGAGAAGCTGGCCCAGATGTCGGCCGAGGGCTTAGCGCCGGACGTCCGGGCAACCCTGACCACCTTCGCCCTGCGGCTAGGCGCTCGCCGACGCCTTCCGCCAGCTTGCCACCCTCCACGACACCCTCAGCGAGCACCTGAGCTGCCATCTCACCTGACGCCGGCGGCCAGCAGTTCGACCTAGGCGTCATCGGTGGTCAGCCGGAACTCCGGGGTCGGCGTGCCGGTCGGAGCAACGCCATTGTCCCCCAACGCGAACGACATGATCGAGGTGAACACCGGCGCGGCGATCGTGCCCCCGTGCCCGCTGCCGTCGGGCTGCTCGATACTGATCGCGATCACGTAGCGGGGGTCGTCGGCCGGGGCGAACCCGGCGAACGTCGCCCAGTAACCGCCGCCGGCGTAGCAGCGGCACTCGGGGTTGGGCCGCTGGGCGGTGCCGGTCTTGCCGGCCACGCGATAGCCGTCGATGCGCGCCAGCGGCGCCGTGCCGCCTTCGTTCGTCACCGACTCGAGCATGTAGCGCAGGTCCGCTGCGGTGTCGGACTCGATGGCCCGTCGCGGCTCCGGGGCCGGCTGGTCACGGACGGTCCCGTCGGGGCCGATGACCCGGTCGACTATCCGCGGCGGCACCAGTACGCCGTCGTTCGCGACCGCCTGGTACATCGATGCCATCTGCAAAACGGTCATTGAGATGCCCTGCCCGAACGGGATGGTCCCGGCCTGGCTGCCCGACCATTCCGTGTGGGGCACCAGGATTCCGTCGCTCTCGGCGGGAAGCTCGATTCCGGTCGCGGTCCCCAGCCCGAACCGGCGCAGGTATTCCTCCAGCCGCGCGTCGCCGAGGCGCTGAGCGAGCATGACGGTGCCCACGTTGCTGGACTTGCCGATGATGCCGGTGGCGGTGAAGTCGATCGGGTCGTGCCCCCAGGCATCGCTGATGACGATGTCGGACACCGCGAGGTGGTCAGGGACGTTCATCACGGTGTCCGGCGTGATCAGTCCCTCCTCCAGAGCGCCGGCGATCGTGACCATCTT
>Ga0136613_10000058_pt1 | contig 38104 bp, 20 predicted proteins | sample AntDrymUQ2722106_2_FD_106649 | JGI IMG/M metagenome (GOLD analysis project Ga0136613, IMG submission 106649) | Polar desert sand microbial communities from Dry Valleys, Antarctica - metaG UQ272 (21.06) | ecosystem: Environmental > Terrestrial > Soil > Desert | place: Antarctica: Dry Valley... | reverse complement strand
GGCGTCCTCGGCGCCGATGCCCTTCAGCACGCGCAGCCCGCGGACGAGATCCGTCGCAAGGCCGGCGGCCGCCGCGGCGCGGTCCTGCTCGGCGGCGGCGCGCCGGGACAGCGGCCGCCCGGCGAGCTGGACGAAGAGCAGCACCGGCGGCAGACCGAGCACGACGAGCAGCCCGAGCGGCAGCGAGATGCGCAGCAGCACGATCGCGGCGACCGCGACCGCGGCGAGCACGCCGGCGCCCATCGCCAGCGCGAGGTTGACCGTGCCGACGCGCTGCGCGTCCGAGGTCGCGATGCTCAGCAGCTCGCCCGGCAGGCGGCCGCCGTCTGCGCCGCCGGCGGGATGCAGCACGCGTTGCGCGAGCTCGACGCGCAGCTCGTGCGCGGCGCGCTCCTCGGCGCGCGCGACCCTGCGAAACCCGACCCGGAACGCGATCGAGAGCACGACGAACAGCCCCGCCAGGACGGCGAGCGTCAAGGCCAGCCGCTCGCCGTCGCCGGTCGCGATCGCCTCGTCGACGATGACGCCGACGACGACGGGCACGAGCGCCTCGGCCGCCTGGTGGACCATGAGCAGCAGCGATCCCACGGCGACGTCGCGCCGCTGGCCGCCGATCGCGCGCCGCAGGATCGCTGCGCCCGACGGCGCCTGTGTGGCCTCCGGGCTCAGGTGGCCGGCCCGGCGTCGGCCCGCTCGAGCCCGGCGGTGAGCAGCTCGATCTCCTTCGTGTAGAGCGGGTAGCTCCACGCCTGCACCTTCTGCCACTCGACGAGCTGGCCGGCCTTGACCGCGGGCAGCGATCGCCAGGTCGGCTTCTTGGCCAGCGCATCGAGCGTCAGCGAGCCGGTCTGGACGTCGTGCATGATCAGGTCCGCGGGGAAGGCGTCGGCGCGCTCGTAGCTGACGACGGTCCAGAAGTCGGCGGGATCGAACTTCTTGGCGCTGTTGCGCGGCTTGACGCCCGTGTCGACGAAGTTCACGCCCCAGTCCTGGTACTCCTTCAGCGCCGGGAACCGCGCCGGGCGTGCGAAGTACAGCCCGTCCTCGAACCCCCCGACCGCGACGACCGCGACGTCCTTCTTGCCGGCGGCCGTCTCGCGCAGCTTGGCGACGGCTTCGTCGAAGCGCTGGCGCTGGCCGTCGCGCCCGGCGGCCTTCGGATCGGCGCCCAGCGACGACGCGAGCGCGGCGAAGCGGTCGATGACCCTCGTCGGCAGCGGGATCGCGTCGATCGCGGCGATCGGGGCGAACGCCTGCACCTTCTTCTGCTGCTTGTCGTCTTTGAAGCCGAACAGGACCGTCTGTTCGGGGTCGTAGGCGGTGACGATCAGGTCGGGCTTGAGCGCCGCGAGCTTCTCGAGGTTGATCTCGCCGTAGACGTCGCCGACGGACTGCGTCTTGGAGATGTCCAACCCGGCCAGGGAGGTGTTGTCCTTCAGCGGCGCTGCGCCGAAGATGGCCGTCGGCACGATCCCCTGGTACCACAGCGCCGAGGCGGCGGTGTCGTAGGCGATGATCCGCTGCGGGCGCTTGTCGAGCGAGATCCGCTCGCCGCGGTCGTCGGTGAACGACCACGGGCCGTCGGTGCTCGCGCCGGCGTTCGCGCTCGAGGAGGACTTCTCGTCGTCGCCGCAGGCGGCGAGCAGCAGCGGCGTCGAGGCGAGCGCGCCGAGACCGCCGAGGCCACGCAGCACGAAGCGCCGCCGGGTCGTACCCGCAAGGTCGGCTGGGCTGAGGTCGGTCATGGTGTTCCTCCTGTTGTGGATGTGTGTGGTCCGGCCTGCGGACGCGCCAACTCGCCGCCGGCCGGCATGTCCTCGACGCCGAGGTGGCGTCCGATCGGGATGACCATCGGTGTTCCGCAGACCGGGTCCGGGGCGATCTGGCAGGCGAGCGCGAAGACCTCGCGCACGAGCTCGCGGGTGACGACCTCCGACGGCCGCCCCTCGGTGACGATCGCGCCGCGCCGCATCGCGATCAGGTGGTGGCTGTAGCGGCACGCGTGGTTGAGGTCGTGCAGGACGAGCACGATCGTGCGCCCGTCGCGCCGGTTGAGGTCGACGAGGAGGTCGAGCACCTCGACCTGGTGGGCGAGGTCGAGGAACGTCGTGGGCTCGTCGAGCAGCAGGATCTCGGTGCCCTGCGCGAGCGCCATCGCAATCCAGACGCGCTGGCGCTGGCCGCCGGACAGCTCGTCGACCGGCCGCTCCGCCAGCTCCAGCGTGGCGGTCGCCTCGAGCGCCTCGGCGACCGCCTGCTCGTCGGCTGACGACCACTGCCGCAGCCAGGTCTGGTGCGGGTAGCGCCCGCGCGCGACGAGGTCGGCGACGGTGATCCCCTCGGGCGCGACCGGCGTCTGCGGCAGGATCCCGAGCTTCGCCGCGAGCTCCTTCGTCGGCAGCTCGTGAATATTGCGGCCGTCGAGTTGCACGATGCCGCCAGCGGGCTTGAGCAGCCGCGCGAGCCCGCGCAGCAGGGTCGACTTGCCGCAGGCGTTGGCGCCGACGATCGCGGTGATCCGCCCCGGCGGGATCGTGACCGACAGGTCGGCGACGACCTCGAGGCGCTCGTAGGCCAGGCGCAGGTGCTCGGCGCGCAGCGTCAAGCGGTCGGCCATCTCAACCCCCCGCGCCGACGCGGTTCGTGCGCGCCAGCAGCCACAGCAGGTACGGCGCACCAGCGATCCCGGTGATGACGCCGACGGGGATCTCGGACGGGGCGAACAGGCGCCGCCCGAGCAGGTCGGCGGCGAGCACGAGCAGCGCACCGGTCAACGCGGCGGGCACGAGCGTGACCGGCGCGCGCGTCAGGCGGCGGGCGATCGGCGCCGCCATGAAGGCGACGAACGCCACCGGCCCCGCCGCCGCCGTGCCGGCGCCCGCGAGGCTCATCGCCGCCATCAGCAGCGCCAGCCGCGAGCGCTCGAGCTCGACGCCGAGCCCGCGCCCCACGTCGTCGCCGAGCTGCAGCGCGCGCAGCCGCGCGCCGAGCGCGATCGTCGCGGGCGCCAGCAAGAGCACGAGCGCGCCGGTCGGCACGACCGTCTCCCAGCCCGCCGAGTTGAGGCTGCCCGTCAGCCAGACCGTCGCCTGCGCCGCGCTGTAGAGGTCGGCGCGCGTGATCAGCACGAACGTCACCGAGGACGCCATCAGCCCGAGGCTCATGCCGACCAGCACGAAGCGGTACGGCGACACGCCGTGGCGGAAGGCGAGCAGGTAGACGAGCGCCCCCATCCCGACCGCACCGGCGAGCGCGCCCGTATAGAGGGCCGCGAACGAGGCCCCGATCGTCGTGATCACGAGCACGGCGACGACCGCCGAGCCGTAGAGCACCCCGAGGATGTCGGGGCTCGCCAACGGATTGCGCGCGATCGCCTGGAAGACGGCGCCCGACAGGCCGAGCGCGGCGCCGACGAGCAGTCCGTTGAGCGCGCGCGGCAGGCGCAGGTCCTGGGCGACGACGACGGACGCGGGGTCGCCGACGCCGAGCAGCGCGGGGACGACGTCGACGAGCGCGATCGGGTAGTCGCCGACGCTCACGCTGATGCAGAAGACGATCAGCGTCGACGCGGCGAGCACGAACCCGACTCGGCGCGGGCGCGCGCGGGCGGCCGCGCGGGCACGTGCGACCCTCTCGCGCGCCGAGCTGGCGGGCGGCAGGTGCGTGGCGGCTCCCACGGTCGCCACGCCGGTCAGAGCTCCATCGGCTTGCGCCGCCGCACGAGCGCGATGAACAGCGGTCCGCCGACGAGCACCGTCACGACGCTGACGCCGAGCTCGCGCGGCGGGGCGAGGACGCGCCCGGCGATGTCGGCGCCGAGCAGCATGGCCGGTGCCAGCACCGCGCTGAAGGGCAGGATCCAGCGGTAGTCCGGCCCGGCGATCGCGCGCGCGACGTGCGGCACGACGAGCCCGACGAACACGATCGGCCCGGCGGCGGCTGTCGCCGTTCCCGCCAGCAGGACGATGCAGGCGCCGACGAGCCCTCGTGCCCGTGCGATGCGCTGGCCGAGCGAGCGGGCCACGTCCTCGCCGAGCGCGAGCGCGTTGAGCAGCCGCCCGCAGGCGAGCGCGAGCACGACGCCGGCGAGGATGAACGGCCACATCTGCGCCACGACGTCGTCGCCGCGCTCGGCGATCGAGCCAACGAGCCAGAAGCGCAGCGCGTTGAGCGTGTCGAGGTCGCGCAGCACGAGCAGCGTCGTGACCGACGTGAACAGCGCGGTGACCGCGGCACCGGCGAGCGCGAGCTTGATCGGCGTCGGCCCGTCGCGCCCGAACGAGGCGATCCCGTAGACGACGACGACGCCGAGCGTCGCGCCCGCGAAGGCGAACCAGACGTAGCCGGCGAGCGGGCCGACGCCGATGATGAGCACGGCGAACGCGATCGCCGTCGCGGCTCCGGCCGTCACGCCGAGCAGCCCGGGGTCGGCGAGCGGGTTGCGCGTCACGCCCTGCATCAGCGCGCCCGCGAGGCCGAGCGCGGTGCCGACCATGAGACCGATCAGCGTGCGCGGAACGCGCACGTCGTGGACAATGACGTGATCGGGGTTGCTGGCGTCGTAGCTGGAGAGCGCGTCGACGCTCGTGCCAAGCCCGATCGAGCGCGAACCGACCGCCAGGCTCAGGAGGCAGACGAACCCCAGCCCCACGAACGCCAGCACCAGCAGCCCGCCGCGACGCGAAGGTGCGCGCACGAGACCGCGGGAATGCGCTGGCGGCGGAACGGAGAGCGTCGCCATACGTGGTGTTAGGGTAGCCTAACTCTCATGGCGCTGCTGACCGACATGTCGATCGAGGCATGGTTTGACGAGCGCGTGCGGCCGCTCGTGCGCTTCGATCCCGAGTCCTGTTGCGGTGGCAGGTGGGGTTCCGCCGGGAGCGGGCTGAGCGACGAGGCGCTCGACGTCATCGAAGACCGGATGCGGCGCAGCGCGGGCGCGCCGGCGCGGACCGCGCTGACGATCCTCGTCGGCTGGCGGGCCGGCTATCTCGCGTCGGTGATCGCGTTCGGGCTGCTGCGCGACGGGGTTCTCGTCGCGCCCTCGACACTGCGCGTGCTGAGCTCGCCCGACGGCTGGTGCGCCGACGCGCGGCTGGCCCAGGACGCGCGGGCGCACGTCGTCGCCGGCCATCCGTGGTCGTCGCGCCCGGACGTCACGACCGTGCGTGACCACGCCGTGCTCGGGGCCGAGGCGGTGGCCGCAATCGGCCACGCCTGCGCACCAATCGTCGAAGCGCTGGCGCGCCGCGCGGGGCGCGCTCGTGCGGGCATGTGGGCGCAGGTCGCGGATGGTCTGGGCAACGCCGCGCTGGCGCTCGTGCGGGCCGAGCCGCAGCTGGCGCCCTGCGGCATCGCCAGGGCGACCGAGCGCCTGCTGCGCGCCCCCGGCGCGCGGTGGAAGCACGTGCCGCAGTTGTGGACGGCCGAGGTCGGCGGCGAGCAGGTGCTGGTCAAGCAGCGCCGCTCGTGCTGTCTGTCCTACCGCTGTGACCCCGCGGCCTGTGAGCACGGGGAGATCGAGACCGCCGAGCCCGCGTTCGTCGCCCGCTTCGGCCACGAGCCGCCGCACTACTGCGATACGTGCCCGTTGCGCACGCCCTCCGACGTCGAGGCGCGAACGCTGTTCAAGGCGGCCCACGCGCGGGTCACGAGCTGAGCGGACGAGCATCTGCGGTGTTCGGCGGGTCAGCATCGGCCCGCCGGGGATGCACGCACGGTGGTGGCCGGCACGCACAGCGGTCCTCCGGTGACGGGGTCGTCGATGATGCGAACGTCGACGTCGAAGACGGTGCGGACGGTTGCCTCGGTGATGATCTCGGCGGCTGGGCCGGCCGCCACGATCGCTCCTTTGCGCAGCGCGACGATCTGGTCGGCGTAGCGTGCGGCCTGATTGAGATCGTGCAGGACCATGACGATCGTGCGGCCGTCGCGGACGTTGAGCTCGGCGACCAGCTCCAGGATCGAGACCTGGTGGGCCAGGTCGAGATAGGTGGTGGGTTCGTCGAGCAGCAGCAGGTCGGTCTGCTGGGCGAGCGCCATCGCGATCCACGCCCGTTGTCGTTGTCCGCCGGAGAGCTGGTCGACGGGCCGGCTGGCCAGGTCGCCGATGTCCGTCGCCTCCAGCGCGCTCGCGAGCGCGGCCTCGTCTTCTGCGCTCCAGCGACGTAGCAGGCGCTGGTGCGCGTAGCGACCCTGGGCGACGAGCTGACGCACGGTCAGCGCCTCGGGTGCGACCGGGCCCTGCGGCAGGATCGCCAGGCGGCGGGCGACCTCGCGCGTGCTCAGCGTCGCGATCGCCTTGCCGTCCAGCAGGACCTCGCCGGCCTCGGGGCGCAGCAGGCGCCCGAGAGCGCGCAGGAGCGTGGACTTCCCGGAGGCGTTGGCGCCGACCAGCACGGTGATCCTGCCGCTGGCGATCTGCAGGCTCAGCCCCTCGATGACGGGCGCACCGCCATAGCCGAGGACGAGGTCGCGCGCGCCGAGCGTCATTCGGGGTTCGTGCGGCCGCGAACGAGCAGCCACAGCAGGTAGGGGGCTCCCACGACGGCGGTCACCACGCCGACCGGGACGTCGATCGGCGCGAACGCCAGGCGGGCGAGCGCGTCGGCGAGCAGCATGATCGTCGCACCGAGCAGCACGGAGGTCGCAAGCAGCGGCCCGTGGGCGCCGCCCACCAGCCGACGCGCGATGTGCGGTGACATGAGCCCGACGAAACCCACCGGACCGGCGACCGCCACCGCGCTGCCGGCGAGCCCGGCGGCCAGGACGAGCAGCCGCAGGCGGGCGGCCTCGACGCGCACGCCGAGACCGCGCGCGACGGGGTCGCCGAGCGCCAGTGCGTCGAGCTCGCGGATGCTGAGCGCGACGAGCGGCAGGAGCAGCGCCAGCCACGGGAAGACCGCGCCGAGCTCGGGCCAGCCGCGGCCGTAGACGCTGCCGGCCATGAACGTCACGAGCTGGCTGGCGTGGATGAGGTCCTCGACGGTCGATATGACGCCGAGCACGATCGCGTACCCGACCGTCGTCACGGCGATCCCGACGAGCAGCAGCCGCGAGCCTGAGGTCCCGCGGCGCCACGACAACCCGTAGACCAGGCCGCTCGTGGCCAGCGCGCCCGCGAACGCACAGGCAGGAAGCACGGAGGTGGGCAGGTCCGGGAGCAGCACGATGACGACGACCGCGGCGGCATGGGCTCCCGCCGAGACCCCCACGAGCTCGGGCGCGGCGAGCGCGTTGCGAGTCAGGCCCTGCAGGACGACGCCCGCCGCCGCCAGCCCGGCGCCCACGCAACAGGCCACGAGCGCACGCGGCATGCGCAGTTCGGTGACGACGAACGCTCCATCGCCATCGGCCTGTCCGATCAGCGCGCGGACAACGTCGGCGGGCGCGACGGACACCTCCCCGAGGCCGAGCGTCACGACGAAGGTGGCCAGCCCGACGAGAGCCGTCGTGACGAGCACCAGCGGGGTCCGCGCGGCCCCGGGCGCCGGTGCGGGAAGCAGGCGCAGCCGCAATCCCGAGATCACGCGCTCGTCACACCCCGGCGGGCGAGATGCAGCAGGACCGGCGCGCCGACCAGGGCTGTCATCACGCCGACTGGCAGTTCCTCCGGAGCGACCGCGATCCGGGCGACGATGTCGCTGACGATGAGCAGCACTGCGCCCAGCACGGCACAGGCCACCAGCAGGGGAGCGAGATCGCGGCCGACGAGCGCGCGCGCCGCATGCGGTACGGCGAGTCCGACCAGGAGGATGGGGCCGGCCAGCGCCACCGATCCGCCCGCCAGGGCGACGACGGCCAGCGCGGCGGCACCCTTGACGAGCCCCGTCCGCACGCCGAGCCCGCGCGCGACGTCGTCGCCGAGCGCCAGCGCCGACAGCGGGCGTACGAGGCAGGCGCTGAGCGCCGTGCCGGCGAGGAGGTAGGGGGCCGCCGCCACCAGGGCATCCCAGCTCGCACCGGTCAGCGATCCGGCCAGCCAGCGGCGCGCGACCTCCAGGCTCTCGCTGTCGAGCACGAGCAGCCCCTGCACGAGGGCGGCCAGCAGGCCGCTGACCGCCGCGCCCGCGACGATCAGGCGCTCAGGCGTCAGCCCGGCACGTCCGCTGGCCGCCAGCACGACGATCACCAGCCCCGCGACCGCGGCGCCGCCGATCGCCACCGGAACGAGGGCCGCCGCGGTGCCGATCCCCGCCACGACCTGCGCGCCGACCGCGGCCAGCGCCGCGCCCCAGGAGACGCCGAGCAGCGACGGCTCGGCGAGCGGATTGCGCGTGATCGCCTGCATGAGCGCTCCCGCAACCCCCAGCGAGGCGCCCACGACCGCCGCCACGACGACTCGTGGCAGGCGAACGTCGACGACCGTCACGTCCTGCGCCGACCCGTCGAACGCGGTCAGCGCGCTCATGACGCCCGTCGCGGGTACCGTCGTCGCGCCGAGCATGAGTCCAGCACCCGCCACGACGGCGAGCGTTGCGGCCCCCAGCACGACGACGACCAGATCGGGCAGCACAGGCTCGCCGGCCTGCGTTGCGCCGAGCGGGGTCGACGGACCGGCGGTCACGCTGTGGCGGGATTCCCGTCGTCGCCTGGCAGGCGCCGGCCGTCCACCAGGATCGTGCGCAACCCGTCGAGGATCCTGCGTGCGGCGAGGTTGCCGATGCCGAGGAACCACAGGTCGTCCGGGACCTCGTAGACGCGCTTGGCCCGCACCACGCGCAGCTGCGACCACAGGCGATTGCTCTGCAGCCGGCCCAGCAGCCGGTGGTCGTCGCCGAAGCGCGAGAGGAACATGACGTCGCCGTCGAGGGCGGGGATCCGCTCCTCCGTGGCGGTCGTGGTGAACTCGTCGTCGTTCTGCGCCTGCGGCCGGGGGAGCCCGACGTCTTCGAGGATCGTGCCGAGGAAGTTCGCCTTCTCGTAGATGCGCACCTCGTCACCGACGGAGCGCACCACCGACACCGCCGTGCGGGCGCGCTTCTCGCCCAGCTCGGCGCCGAGCTTGCTGGCCCCGGTCTCGTACTCGGCCTGGAGGCGGCGCGCCTCCTGCGGCTTGCCGAGTGACCGGCCGTGTAGCGCGAAGTTCTCCTTCCACGCGACACCGACCTCCTCGGTGAACACCGTCGGCGCGATGCGGCCGAGTTGATCGTAGATCGCCTCGTGGCGCAGCTTGCTCGACAGGATGAGATCCGGCTTCAGTGCGGCGACCGCCTCGATGTTCGGTTGCTCGATCGTCCCCACGATCTTGGCGCCCTTCACCGCGTCGTCCAGGTACGCCGGAAAGCCGGCGCCGGCGATCGGCTCCACGGCCCCGACCGGCTTCACACCGAGCGCCACGGCGCTGTCCAGCTCACCCGTATCCAGCACCACGACGCGCTCGGGTGTGCCCGCGATCCGCGCCGTGCCCATCGCGTGGACGACGCTGCGGGTCTGTGGATCTCCCTGCTTGCCGGTCGAGGTGGTGTCGCCATCGCCACATGCGCTGATTACCAGCGCCGTCGTGGCTGCGACCAGCATGCCGATCGTCCTTCGCATCCGATCCCCCGTCGGTCGCGCCTCTAGGCGGCCTTACCAAGCACGCCCGGGCACCCTAACACCATGGTGGACCGCGGTCCAGATCCCTGTATCTGCGGGCCTCCGGCGGGGCTTCACCTGTCGCTGAACATCGCCGCGCCGATGAGTTTAGGGTGCCTGCCTTGTGCCATCGTCTAAGGGCGCCCTAACCGTGAGTGGTTGCCCTGCCTGTCGGTCCTGTCCCCGAAACGGAAGGCCAGCTGCCTATGCCACCCGTCGAGTCCGTGGCCGAACCGGTGTGCGCGCCGGCGCGCACCTCCGTCGTCGCGCCGGTGTGCCCGTCCGTCTTCGCATGTGTCGGAAACACCCCCGTGGTCGCCCTGCGCCGCCTGTTTGCGGACCCGGACGTCGAGGTGATCGCCAAGCTCGAGCTGCTGAACCCGGGCGGCAGCATGAAGGATCGCTCCGCTCGTCACATGGTCGAAGCCGGCCTGCGCGAGGGATCGATCGCGCCGGGCAGCCGTCTGGTCGAGAGCAGCTCGGGCAACTTCGGCATCGCCCTCGCGATCGCGGCGCGCATCCACGGCCTGCGCTTCACCTGCGTGGTGGACCCCAAGACCACGCGGGCGAACGTGGCGATCCTGCGCGGCCTCGGCGCGGAGGTCGAGATCGTCACCGAGCGCGACGCGGCCGGCGGATACCTGCACAGCCGCATCCGCCGGGTCGAGGAGTTGCTGGCCGCCATGCCCGGCGCGACCTGGGTCAACCAGTACGCCAACGACCGCAACTGGGAGGCCTACTACCACGGCACGGGGGCGGAGCTGAGCGAGCAGCTCGTCCACCCGCCGGAATACCTCTTCGCCGCCGTCAGCACGACCGGCAGCATCCTGGGCTGCTCACGCCGGCTGCGCGAGCGCTTTCCCTCCCTGCGGTCGATCGCGGTGGACGCGGCCGGCTCGGTGATCTTCGGTGCCCCGGCTGGTCCGCGGGAGCTGCCCGGCTTCGGGTCCAGCCGGGTGCCGGAGCTGTGCCGGCCCGAGGAGATCGACGAGGTCGTCTACGTCGACGATGTCGATGCGGCGCTCGGCTGCCGCGCGCTGTTGATGGCGGAGGGCGTCTTCGCCGGGGGGTCGAGCGGCGCCGTCGTGGCCGCGATCGCGCGCCTGCTGCCTGCGCTGTCGCGGCCGTGTCGCATCGTCGCGATCTTCGCGGATCGCGGTGACCGCTACCTTGACCTCGTCTACGACGACGATTGGCTCGCTGCCGCCCGCGCCCGCCGCGCGGCGGCCGGCGGCTGACGGGGGCTCGTGTCCATATCCATCCAGCGCAATTCCGAGGGCAGCCCGCGGGTGCTCTACCTCAGCCGCCGCGACGTCGGGGCCGTGGGCGGCGGGCAGTCCGACCTCTACGTGCAGGCCCTGCGCAGCGCACTCACAGCGCACGCCGACGGCGACACGGTGCAGCCGCTCAAGCCCTATCTGCGGGTCAACGGGACCGATGGCCACATCGCCGACCGGATCATCGCCATGCCGGCGCACGTCGGCGACCCGGGCATCTCCGGCCTGAAGTGGATCGGCAGCAAGCACGACAATCCGGAGGTTGTCGGCCTCGAGCGGGCGAGCGCCGTGATCGTGCTCAACGATCCGGACACGAACTATCCGATCGGCATCCTCGAAGGCAGCCTGATCAGCGCCTGGCGCACGGCGGCCGTGACCTGCCTCGCCGCGGAGCACCTCGCGCGCCGGGGCTTTGCCGAGGTCGCGCTCGTGGGCTGCGGCGTGGTCGGCCGCACCCACGTCACGGCGCTGCTCGAGCAGTTCGAGCACATCGCGACGATCCACCTGTTCGACCTGCGGCCAGCTGCGGCGGGCGCTCTCGCCGAGCTGCTGCGCACGCGGCGCCCGGACGTCGACGTCCGGATCGCCGCCAGCGCGGAGCAGGCCGTGCGGGGGGGCGAGGTCGTGGTCGCGTGCACCCTCGCCGAGCGGCCCTATATCCCGCTCGCGTGGCTGCGGCCCGGCGCGTTCGTGAGCAACGTCTCGATCATGGATGTGCACAAGGACGTCTTCCTCGGCGCGGACAAGGTGGTCGTCGACGACTGGGACCAGAGCAACCGCGAGAAGAAGCTCATCAACCAACTCGTGCTCGACGGGTCGTTCTCGCGCGAGCAGCTGCACGCCGAGCTTGGCGAGATCGTCAGCGGACGGCGGCCCGGGCGCGAACGCGACGACGAGATCATCCTGCTCAACCCGATGGGCATCGCGGTCGAGGACATCGCATGTGCCGCCGAGGTGTACCTGCGCGCCAAGCGCCAGGGAGTGGGCACGTGGCTGGACCTGTACTGAGCGTTGCCGCAGCCGAGCTGGTCATGGGCGACCTGCTCGACACGCTGATCGCGGAGGGCCTGTTCGGCTTCGGCGAGGCGACGCGCGCCGATGCCGGCGACGGCTGGTACCGCGTGCCGGTCGGCGCGGGCTGTGTGCGCGTGCGCCTGCGCGAGTGCGACGGGCTGCAGCGCCACCGCTTCGCCGGCGGGCCGGTCCTGTACGGCGCCCGCGAGCTTGCCCCCGACGAGCTGCTGCGCCTGCTCGCCCGCGCCGGCGCCCGCCAGGCCGAGCGGATCGTCGGCGACATCCGGACGGCGGTCGAGCACGCCGGCGTGATGCTGGCGGCGCGCCGCGACCTCACGCCGCGACCCGGCGGCCTGCTTGCGGGCGAACGGCTGTCGGCGACGCGCGGCCGGCCGTTTCATCCGACCGCCCGCGCGGCGGCCGGCTGGAGCGGCGACGAGCTGGCGCAGTACGGACCGATGCGTGCTGATCCACTCGGCCTGGACTGGGTGGCCGTCCGCACCGACCGCCTGCGCTGCGGCGCGGGCGCGGGCGCCGACCGGCTCGCCGACCTGCTCCTCGAGGCGCCGGACCGCGAACGCCTCGCGCAGGCGGCGCAGACGCTCGCCGGCGAGTTCTGCCTGCTGCCCGTCCATCCGTGGCAGCTCGACCACGTGCTGCCGCGCGCGTTCGCGTCCGAGCTCGATGCCGGGCTCGTGCGCCCGGTCGCGCGGGGAATCGGACGCTTCCGCCCGACGGCATCGCTGCGCACCCTGTGCTCGCCGGTCCCCACGCGCCACGTCAAGCTGCCGCTCGGCATCGCCACGCTCGGCGCGACCCGGCTGCTGCCGCCGCGCTACCTCGCCAACGGCGAGCGCGCCGAAGCGCTCATGCGCGCGCTCCTGCAGCGCGATCCGGCGCTGCGCCACCGGGTGTCGGTCTGCGACGAGCGGACATGGTGCGGCTGGGACGGCGACGAGTTCACCGACCGGCCGGGGCAGCTCGCCGCGCAGCTGCGCACCTATCCGGCCGGCGTGCTGACGCCCGACACGCTCGCGCTGCCGATGGCCGCGCTGGCCGCGCACGAGTGGCAGACGCTCGGTCCGGCGATCGGCGACGACCTCGACCCCGTGACCTTTTTCGGCGCGCTCGCGGCGGCGTTCGCCGAGGTCGGTCTGGGCTTTCTGCGCTACGGCGTGCTGCCGGAGCTGCACGGTCAGAACGTCGTGGTGACCCTCCGCGACGGGCTGCCGCAGCGATTCGTGCTGCGCGACCACGACACGCTGCGCCTGTATCCCGCGTGGATGGCCGCCGCCGGCGTGCCCGATCCCGGCTATCGCGTGAAGCCGGGCGCCGCGCAGTCGCTGAAGCTCGATCACGCGGAGGCGCTGATCGGCTACCTGCAGACGCTCGGCTTCCAGGTCAACCTGAATGGCATCGCCGACGCGCTCGGCCGCCACTACGGCGTCGCGGAGGCCGTCTTCTGGGAGCAGCTGCGCGCCGCGCTGACCGCCTGCCTCGCCGACGCCGACCTGCCTGCGCACGTCGAGAGCGTCGTGCGCAGGCAGCTGCTGGGGGAGCCGACGTGGCCGACGCGGCAGGTCCTCGGCCCGCTGCTGGCGCAGGGAAGCTCCAACGGCGTGAGCATGCCCGCCAGCACCGGGACGGCGCCCAACCCGCTGCTTCGGGAGGGACGCGCCGATGTCGCGCCGGCCGCTACGCCGGAGCGCGCCATCGACCGCGCGCGGCGAGCCGCCCGCCAGCGGCTGCTCAACGCGTTCGTGCGCGAAGCCGGCATCGACGCCGTCGAGCACGGCCCGCTGCGCATCCCGCTGACCGCCACGGGACACACGGTGATCGCCGACGTCAGCCACCGGTCGGCCTGTGGCCACCACGAGTACGGCGACGCGCTCGTGCTCGAGCAGGCCGACGGCCGGCGTACAGCGCTGCACCACGACGCGTTCGTCGACGCGCTGCTGACCGAGCTCGCCGCTGCCGCCGCCGACGCCGCCGGCGACGGCGCGGCACGCAAGGCTGAGCTCACGGCCGCGATCGCCAACAGCGTCGTGCGGACGGCGCGCTACCTGCGCCGCGGCAGGACGGCGGCGCCGCTCGGCAACGCGCACGCCCTGACGCGCCACGCCGAGCAGTCGCTGCTGCTCGGCCACCCCTTTCACCCGACGCCGAAGAGCGCCGAAGGGTTCGACGACACCGATCTCGTCCGCTACGCGCCCGAGCTCGGCGCCGCGTTCGTCCTGCACCACTTCGCGGTCGCGACGCGCCTGGTGAGCGAGCGGCGCGTCGCGCCCGGCGCCTGGCTCGCAGACGAGCTCGCCGGCTCGGCACCGGCGGGCCATGCCCTGCTGCCGGCGCACCCGTGGCAGGCGCGCTACCTGCTCGGCCTGCCGTCGGTCGCCGCGCTCGTCGCCGCCGGCGACGTGGTGGCGCTCGGGCCACGCGGCCCGGAGGTCTACGCGACCTCGTCGGTGCGGACCGTGTGCGCCGCGGGCTGCGAGACGGCGTGGAAGCTGGCGCTGCACGTCCGGATCACGAACTTCGTGCGCACCAACCCGGTCGAGCACGTGCGGCGGGCGACCGACGTCAGCGCGCTGGTCGCGCGCCTCGCCGGCGGCTGGTCGCACGACGGCTTCGGCGTGCTGCTGGAGACCGGCTTTCGCATGCTCGACCCGGCCGTGGTCGGCGAAGAGCTGGCGGCCGACTTCGCGGTCCTCTTTCGCCAGCACCCGTTCGCGACGAACGGCGCGGCCCCCCGCGTCCTCGCGGGCCTGCTGGAGGAGGGGCCAGGCGGCGAGCCTCCGGAGCTCGTTCACTGCGTGCGCGAGGCCGGTGACGCGTCCGAGTGGCTGCAGCGCTTCCTGGACATCTCGCTGCGGCCGCTGCTGACGGTGTTCGCGCGCGACGGCCTGAGCTTCGAAGCGCACGTACAGAACACGCTGCTGTGCACGGACGGCGGCTGGCCGACCCGCCTCTGGGTTCGCGACATGGAAGGCGCGAGCGCCAGCCGCCAGCGGCTGGCGGCCAACGGCATGCTCGACGCGCTCCCCGCCGGCAGCCCCGCCGTCTACGACGACGCCGAGGCGTGGCTGCGACTGCGCTATCACGCGGTGACCAACCAGCTCGGGCACGTCGTCAGCGTGCTCGGCCGCCACGCCGACGGCGGCGAGGAACGGCTGTGGGCGGTGGCGCGCGAGACCGTCGCCGGCTGGCGCGAGGCGCAGCCGTACGCGAGCCGGCTGCTCGACGCCCCGGTGCTCCCCGCCAAGGCGAACCTCGTCAGCCGCTTCGCCGGCCGCGCCGAGCGGCCACTGTACGTCGACGTCGCCAACCCGCTGAGACGGCGGTAGGCCGTGACGGCGCAGCTCGTCCAGCGGGCGCTGACCGCACCGACCTTCGCGCTCGTGCGGCGCAGGCTGCTGCGCCAGCTGCTCGAATCGCTGCTCTACGAAGGGGTCCTGAGCGTGCGTGCCGGGGACGCGGGCAGCGCGATCGCGGACGGCGTCGACGAGCGCGGCGAGCCCGTGCACTACCGCTTCCAGGCGCGGCGCCGGCACGGCTTCGATCGCGTCGCGGTGGGATCTGCACCGGTGCGCCGGCTCGCCGGCGACGAGGATCGCGAGGCCGCCTCGGTCACGCGCCTGCTCGGCGAGCTGCGCGACACGCTGCAGGCCGAGCCGCAGCAGCTCGAGCGCTTCGCCCACGAGCTCGAGGAGACGCTCGTCAAGGACGCGCTCGCCCAGCACGTGCGCGAACAGCGCGGGGACGTGCTCGCGGGCGCGGGCTACGACACGCTCGAGGCGACCATCATGGACGGCCACCGCTACCACCCGACGTACAAGTCCCGGGTGGGGTTCGACCTCGAGGACAACCTCGCCTTCGGCCCGGAGTTCGCTGAGCCGCTGCGTCCGCTGTGGCTCGCGGCGCGGCGCAGCCTCGCCGCGGTGACGCTGTCGAGCGCGCTGCGCGAGGCGCCGTTCCTGGGCGAGCAGCTGGACGTCGCCACGCTGGAGGACTTCGCGGCGACGATCCGGGCCGCGGGTGAGGACCCGGCCGACTTCACCCTGCTGCCGGTGCACCCGTGGCAGTGGCGCGAGAAGGTCGGGCGCGCGTTCGCCGAGCCGCTGGCCGCAGGCGACCTGGTCGTGCTCGGCGACGACCCGCATGTCTTCCGCGCGCAGCAGTCGATCCGCACGCTGGCCTGCGTGGACGCGCCCCGGCGCCCGTACCTCAAGCTCGCCCTGTCGATCGTGAACACCTCGACGAGCCGGGTGCTCGCGCCGCACACCGTGCACAACGCGCCGCTGGTGTCCGACTGGCTGGCGCGGGTGGTCGCCGCCGACCCGTTCCTGCGCGACGAGCTGCGCACCGTGCTGCTCGGCGAGGTCATGGGCAGCTCGGTGAGCCCGCCCGCCACCGCGGGCCTCGCCCGCGCCGACGGCTACGGCACGCTGGCCTGCATCTGGCGCGAGAGCCTGCATCCCCGGCTCGATCCGGGCGAGCAGGCGATCCCGTTCAACGGGCTGACCGCACGCGAGCGCGACGGCACGCCGCTCGTCGACGGCTGGGTGCGTGCGCTCGGCCTGTCGGCGTGGCTGGCGCGCGTCGTCGAGGTGAGCGCCGTCCCGCTGCTGCACCTGCTGTGCCGTCACGGCATCGCGCTGGAGTCGCACGCGCAGAACATGGTGCTGCTGCACCGCGACGGCGCGCCCACCCGTGTTGCGCTGAAGGACTTCCACGACGGGGTGCGGTTCGCGCGCGCGCAGCTCGCCGACCCGGAGCGCTGCCCGCAGCTTGCTCCGCCGCCCGCCCATCACCAGAACCGCAACTCCTTTCTCGAGACCGACGACCTCGACCTCGTCGCCGACTTCCTGCTCGACGCGTTCTTCTTCATCAACATCGGCGAGCTGGGCATCTTCCTCGCCGACGCCTACGACCTCCCCGAGCGCGACTTCTGGGCGATCGTGAGCGACGTGGTGGCGAGCTATCAGCGTCGCTTCCCCGAGCTGGCCGAACGCTTTGCGCTGTTCGACGTGCGCAAGCCCACGATCGCGGTCGAGAAGCTGACCACGCGCAGGCTGCTGCCCGACACCGAGCTGCGGCTGCACGCGGTGCCCAACCCGCTGAGCACGCAGGAGCCGCGATGCTGAGACAGAACGCGGTCGTGGAGACACCGTGACGACTCTGAGCGTCACGCTGCCCGGGGAGCTCGGCACGGTCATCGCGCGGCGGGCGGCTGGCGACGAGCCGGTATGCCTGTACGGCTATGACCTGCGCGGGCTTGCCGCCCACGTCGCCGCGGTCGTCGCGGCGCTGCCCGACCGCTGCCGGATGTTCTACGCGATGAAGGCCAACAGCGCACGCCCGCTGCTGGACGCCCTGGCCCCGCTCGTCGCCGGCTTCGAGGTGGCCTCCGCCGGGGAGCTGAGCAAGGCGCGCGCCGTCGGGCAGCCGATCCCGGTGCTGTTCGGCGGTCCGGTCAAGACGGCGCAGGCGATCGCGCAGGCGCTCGAACAGGGTGTCGCGCGCCTGCACGTCGAGAGCGTGCTCGAGCTGCACCGCGTGTCCGAGGTCGCCGTGCGGGCCGGCCGCTGCGCCGACGTGCTCCTGCGCGTGAACCTCGGCGGCCCGCTTCCGGCGGCGACGCTCGCCATGGCCGGGCGGTCCACGCAGTTCGGGATCGACGAGTCGGCGCTGGCCGACGCGGTCCGCGCGGCCGTCGAGCTGCCCGGCGTGCGGCTCGCCGGCTTCCACCTGCACTCACTGTCCAACAACCTGTCCGCGGACGCCCATCTGGCGCTGCTCGATCTCTACCGGCGCAAGGTGACCGGCTGGGAGCAGGCGTTCGGCGTGCGCTGCGACGTGCTCAACGTCGGCGGCGGGATCGGGATCGACTACGCGGATCTGAACACGACGTTCGACTGGGCGCACTTCGCCCGCGAGCTCGGTCCTCTCGTCGAGCGGACGTTCCCCGCGCACTGGCGGGAGATCGACTTCGAGTGCGGCCGCTTCCTCGTCGCCGCGTGCGGCAGCTACGCCGTCGAGGTGCTCGACGTCAAGCGCAACCACGGCGTCAACTACCTGCTCGTGCGCGGCGGGACGCACCACTTCCGGCTGCCGGCGTCCTGGCAGCACAGCCATCCGTTCAGCGTGCTCCCCGTCGATCGCTGGCGCTCCGCCGCCGCCCGCCCGGAGCTGCGCGACGAGCCGGTCACGGTCGCCGGCGAGCTGTGCAGCCCCAAGGACGTCCTGGCACGCGACGTCGTCGTGCCGCGCGTCCGCGCGGGCGACGTGCTGGTCTTCCATCACGCCGGCGCGTACGGCTGGGAGATCTCACATCACGACTTCCTCAGCCACCCCCATCCCGAGCACGTCTTCTTTGGGGGATGACACCGATCACGATGAACCGGCCTCGCCGGCGGCGTCGCGCAGGACGGCGACCAACCCGTCGACCAGATCCCGCGCCGTCGCCGCGTCGATGCACGCGCAGCGATACTCGAGCACGCACTCGACCGGATCGCGGGGAGCCCCCTCGTAGAAGCTCAGCACGAGATCGTGGGGCACGCTGCCGGTCGGCACCGCTTCCAGCTCAAGCGTGTGGCCTCCCAGCGGATCCAGGCGCGCGGCCTGGTGGTGGACGATCAGGACCTGCGGCGCGCGTGAGCGGCCAGCGGCCTGCACGACGACGTCGTAGGGCGCCTCGGCGTGGTCCAGCGCGGCCAGGTCGTTGTCGCGAACCCGGGCCAGCAGCTCGCCGAAGGATCCCCCGCCGGAGGTGTCGGTGCGCAGGATGACGAGGTTCGCGAACGAGCCCACGACGTCGTCGAGCACTGCCTCCTCGCGGCCGGCGACGAGTGCGGCGATCGGCAGGTCGCGACCCGCTCCGCGGTCGGTCAGCACGATCGCCAGCGCGGTCTGCAACACCATGAACAGGCTCGCACCGTGCGTTCGGCCGACCGCGCGCAGCGCGCGGTGCAGCGGCCCGTCGAGCTCGAACTCGACGCTGGCGCCGGCGTCGTCTGTCGTGCGGGCGAGCGGCCGGGCGGTACCCAGCGAGATCTCCTCGGGCAGGCCGGCCAGCGATCCGCGCCACCAGGCCAGCTGCCGCGCGAGCCGGCTGGCCGGGTCGCTGGCGTCGCCGAGCAGGTCACGCAGCCAGAGGGCATGGTCGGCGGGCTGGACGGGCAGCGCCTGCAACGCCGGCGCCACGTCCTCCAGCCGTGCCGCGTAGGCCTGCGCGAGGTCGGCGACGAGCGTGACGACCGACCACTCGTCGGCCGCGATCTCGTGGCGCACGAGCAGCAGCACCTGGCCGCGAGGACCGTCGTCGAGCAGCGTCACGCGCACCGGTGGCGCCGCCGCGAGGTCGAACGGGCGCGCGGTGATGGCCGCGAGCGCAGCGGCCAGGCCCGGCTCGCCGACCGGTTGGCGTTCGAGGACGATCGGCGCGGCGGCGGGATCGAGCACCCGCTGCACCGGGCGGCCGTCCTGCTCGCCGTAGATCGTGCGCAGGCCCTCGTGGCGCGCGACGACGTCGGCGAGCGCGGCCTCCAGCGCACGCGCGTCGAGCGCACCCCCAGGCAGCCGCAGGGCGAGCGGCAGGTGATGCGAACGCCCGCCGTCTGCGCGGGCCAGACGCCACAGCCGCTCCTGCGCAGGGGACATCGGCAGGACGGCGGGCCGCGGTGCGGCGAGCAGGGGCGGCCGCGCGGGCCCTCCCTTCGACAGTCGCCGCGCCAGCCCCTCCACCGTCGGCATCTCGAACAGGTCACGGATCGTCAGCTCGGCGCCGAGCTCGGCCCGCACGCGGCCGATGAGGCGCATCCCGACCAGCGAATGTCCGCCCAGGGCGAAGAACGAGCTCGTCGCCGCCACGGGCTCCGGGATTCCGAGCACCTCGGAGAACAGGCACGCCAGTGCATGCTCGTCGGCGCCGCGTGGCGCCCGGCTCGCCTCGGCGTCGGGCGTCAGCGCGAGCAGGGCGCCGCGGTCGAGCTTGCCGCTGGGACCCACCGGCAGCGCGTCGCGCGTCACGAAGGACGCGGGGATCATCGCCGGGGGCAGCAGCTGCGCACAGTGCGCGCGCAGCGCCTGCTCGTCGACGTCCTGCGGCGCCGTGTAGGCGATCAGGCGCTCGCCGTGCAGGACGACCGCGGCCTGCGCCACCTGCGGATGGCGGTACAGCGCGGCCTCGATCTCCGCCGGCTCGACCCGCACCCCGCGCAGCTTGAGCTGGTCGTCCGAACGCCCGAGGAACTCGAGCTGACCGTCCGCCCGCCAGCGGGCGCGGTCGCCCGTGCGATACATCCGCGCGCCGGCGGGGCCGAACGGGCAGGCGACGAAGCGCTCGGCGGTCAGCCCGGCGCGGCCGACGTAGCCGCGCGCGAGGCCGTCACCGGCGACGTACAGCTCGCCGGGCATGCCGACGCCGAGCGGGCGCAGCGCAGCGTCGAGGACATGGACGCGCGTGTTCGGGTCCGGGCGACCGATCGGGATCGCCCGGTCGCCCCAGCCCGTCTGCGCCTCCCACAGCGTCGAGTTGACGGTCGTCTCGGTCAGGCCGTACGCGGCGAACACCCGCAGCCGGGGCACGAGCCGGGCGATGAGCTGCGGTGGGACGGTCTCCGTGCCGACGAGGAGCGTCATGCCCTCGGGCAGCTGACGGTGATCGGGCAGCGTGGCCAGCAGCGACGGCGGCAGGATCGCGTGCGTGACGCCCTCCTCGCGCATGAGATCGGTCAGCGGAGCGTCGGCGACGCGCTGCTCCTGGGGAACGAGCACGAGCCGGGCGCCCGACCCGAGCGCCATGACCAGGTCGAAGACGGCGACGTCGAAGCTGACGGACGCGAACTGCAGCACGCGGCTGGCGGCGACGACGCCCATGCGGTCCTGCGCGGTCGCGAGCAGGCTCGCGAGCCCGCCGTGGGTGACCGCGACGCCCTTGGGCCGGCCCGTCGAGCCGGAGGTGTAGATGACGTAGGCGGGGTGATCGGGGCGCAGGGGCGGCGGGGGGCCGCTGGCCGGACTCGCCACGACCGTGTCGAGCGCCGGGCGCTCGCCGGCGTCGAGCACGAGCGGCTCGACCCCCGCGACGTCGGGAAGCAGCGTTGCGCGGGCGGCGTCGGTGAGCACGAAGCGCGCGCCGCTGTCGGCGAGGACGTAGGCCAGGCGGTCGCGCGGGTGCTCCATGTCGAGCGCCAGATGCGCGCCACCCGCCTGTTGCACCGCGAGCAGCGCGACGACGAGCTGCGCGGTGCGCGCCAACGCCACGGCGACCACCGACTCGGGCCCCACGCCGCGCGCGCTCAGCCCGGCGGCGAGCGTCGCGGCGCGAGCATCGAGCTGTGCGTACGTGAGCCGCTCGTCGCCGGCGACGAGCGCGAGCGCGTCCGGCGAGCGCTCGGCGTGACGCGCGAAGAGCTCGGGCAGCGTGAGCGGCTCGACATCGCGTTGGGTGGCGTTGAACCGCCGCAGGACGCGCCCGCGCTCCTCGTCGCCGAGCCCGTCGACAGCCGCGATGCGCGCATCCGGGTTCGCCGTCACCGCGGCGACGAGCCGGCCCAGACGCGCGAGCAGCCGCTCGGCGGTCGGCCGATCGAAGCGATCGGCGGAGAACTCGACGAGGCACTCGACGTCGTCGCCGCCGGTTTGCGCGAACACGAACGCGAGGTCGAACTTCGCGCTGTGCGTGGGCAGGGGCTCGTCCTCGAGCACGAGATCGGCGAACCTGGCGGTCTGCGCGGGCGCCGCGCGATGGACGACCATCACGTCGAAGAGGGGGTTGCGGCCCAGCGCCCGCTCTGGGTTGAGCGCCTGCACGACACGTTCGAACGGCACGTCCTGGTGATCGAAGGCGCTGAGGTTCATCTCCCGCACGCGTGCCAGCAGCTCGCGGAACGTGGGGTCGCCCGACAGGTCGCAGCGCAGCACGAGCGTGTTGACGAAGAAGCCGACGAGGTCCTCCAGCGCCGCGCTCGTGCGTCCCGCGATCGGCGCGCCGAGCGGGATGTCGTCGCCCGCCCCGTGGCGGTGCAGCAGCACCGCGACCGCGGCCTGCAGGACCATGAACAAGCTCGTGCCCGTCTGCTGTGCCAGCTCCTGGAGCGCTGCCGCGGGGAGCCTGCCCTCGACGGCGCCGCCGCGATGGCTCGGCCTGGACGGCGGGGGCCGGTCGGCGCCCAGCTCGAGCTCGGCCGGGGCGCCCTCCAGCGCCGCGTGCCAGTAGGCGAGCTGCTCACCGGCCAGGCTCGCCGGGTCGTCCTCGGCGCCGAGGAGCTCCTCCTGCCACAGCGTGTAGTCGGCGTACTGGACGGGGAGCGGATCCCAGCCCGGGGCCGAGCCGCGGCGCCGCGCGTCGTAGGCGGTCGCGAGGTCGCGCACGAACGGCGCGTCGGACCACTCGTCGGTGGCGATGTGGTGCAACAGGACGAGCACGACGTGCTCCTGGCTGCTGCGGCGCCGGTAGCTGACGCGCAGCGGCAGCTCGGTGGCGAGGTCGAAGGGCCGGCTCAGCGCCCGCGCCAGCTCGGCGTCGCTGTCGACGCGCTCGAACGCAACGTGCGCCTGCTCGGCGCAGCCGACGTCCTGCCACGGCTCGCCTTGGTCTTCGGCGATGCGCGTGCGCAACACCTCGTGGCGAGCGACGACGTCACCGATCGCCGACTGCAGCGCGTCGACGTCCAGCTCGCCGCGCAGACGCAGCAGCAGCGGGTAGTTGTAGGCCGCGCTCGACGCGCGATCCTGCGACAGCAGCCACAGCCGCCGCTGGGCCGAGGAGAGCGCAACGCGCGCGGGGCGCTCGCGAGCGACGAGCTGCGGACGCGCGCGAGCATCCGCGCCGCCGCCGGCGCGCCGGGCCAGCTCCTCGACGGTGGGCGCCTCGAACAGGTCACGGATCGACAGCTCGACGCCGAGCTCGGCGCGCGCCCGGCTGACCAGGCGCGTCGCGAGCAGCGAGTGGCCGCCGAGCTCGAAGAACGAATCGAGCACGCCGACGGAGTCGACCTCGAGGATCGCGGCGAACAGCTCGCAGAGCACCTCCTCGGTGTGCGAGCTGGGAGCGCGCTGGGGCGCGCCGCTGCTGATCTCGGGCACGGGCAACGCGCGCACGTCGAGCTTGCCGTTGACCGTCAGCGGCAACCGCTCCAGGACGGCGACCGCGGCCGGGACCATGTACTCCGGCAGGCTCTGACGCAGCGCGGCGCGCAGGCGCACGCCAGCGTCGGGCTCGGCCTCCGGGACGACCGCGTAGCCGAACAGCCGCGGGCCAGCGGGCGCAGCGCCGGGCTGTGCCACGACCGCCGCCTGGGCGACGCCCTCCTGCCCGGCGAGCGCGGCCTCGATCTCGCCCAGCTCCACGCGGTGGCCGCGGATCTTCACCTGGTCGTCGGTGCGCCCGAGGTAGTCGACGTTGCCGTCGGCACGTAGCCGCACGAGGTCGCCCGTGCGGTACATCCGCGCGCCGTGCTCGGCGGCGTAGGGGTCGGCGACGAAGCGCTCGGCGGTGCGGCCGGCACTGCGCTGGTAGCCGCGCGCGAGCCCGACGCCGGCGAGGTACAGCTCGCCCGGCGCGCCGACCGGCGCACGCCGCAGCGCCCCGTCGAGCACGTAGGCGCGGGTGCTGCGGATCGGCCGGCCGATCGTCGGCGACGCGCTGTCGGCGGTGCCCGCGCCGAGCGCGTTGATCGTGTACTCCGTCGGGCCGTAGAGGTTGTAGCCGAGCGTGCCGTCGGTGTCGCGCAGGCGCGACCAGACGCCGTCGGGAACCGCCTCGCCGCCGAGCAGCACGAGCGCCGGCCGGTGGCCGGCGTCCCCGCTGCCGTTCTCGAGCAGGCCCTGCTCGATGAGGTGGTGCGCGTAGGTCGGCGTGACGTTGACGACGTCGATCCGGTGACGGTCGCAGTAGGCGACGAGCGCTTCGGCGTCACGCCGCAGCGCCTCGTCGCAAACGTGCAGCTCGTGGCCCTCGACCAGCCACAGCAGTTCCTCCCACGACATGTCAAACGAGAACGACACCGTGTGCGCGATCCTCAGCCGCCGGCCGCCCGCGGCCGCGACGACCGGGTCGAAGATCTCGCGGCGATGGTTGAGCTGCATGTTCGTCAGCCCGCGGTGGGCGGTCGCGACGCCCTTCGGCCGGCCGGTCGAGCCGGACGTGTAGATGACGTACGCCAGGTGCTCGAGGCGGTGTGGCAGCGAGCGCGCGAAGGCGGGGCGCTCGGCGTCCGCGAGCAGGCCGTCGGGCAGCGCGCGGAGGATGTCGAGGACCGCGCGATCGTCGAGCAGCACACGTTCGACACCGTCCGCGCGCAGCGACGCCTCGCCGTTCGACGTGGTCAGCAGAAGCAGCGGCCCCGCGTCGTCGAGCATGAGCGCCAGCCGGTCCGCCGGGTGGTCGAGGTCGAGCGGCAGGTACGCGGCGCCCGTGGCGAGCACGGCGAACAGCGCGATGACCATCTCCGGCGAGCGCGGCAGGGCGAGCGCGACGATCTCCTCGGGACCGGCGCCGCGCTCGATCAGCAGCCGGGCGAGGCGATTGATGCGCGCCGACAGCTCGGCGTAGGTCAGCGACTCCTCGCCGCACACCAGCGCGGTCGTGTCGGGGCTGCGCTGCGACTGCTCGTCGAGCAGATCGCCGACCGTGTCCTGCCCGACGGGCTCGCCGATCGAGCCGCAGCTCGCCTCCAGCTGCTCGACCTCCTGAGCCGTGAGCAGGTCGAGGCTGCCGGTGGCCGCGCTCGCGTCCGCGGCCAGCTGCTCGAGCACGGTCTCCAGGCGCGCCAGCAGGGCCTCCGCCGCCTGGCGGTCGAACAGGTCCGGGCGGTGCTCGAGCATCACGCGCAGGCGCGCGCCCGGGCTGACGATCAGGGTCAGCGGAAAATGCGTCGCGTCGACGTAGTCGTGGATCTCGACCTCGAAGCGCTCGCGGATCTGCTCGAGCGCGGCGTCGTCGCCGCCGGCGAAGCTCTGCAGCACGAAGAGCGTGTCGAACAGCTGGGCGTGTCCCGTTTCGCGCTGGATCGGACCGAGCCCGAGGTGGTCGTGTTCCATGAGCGCCACGCGCTCGGACTGCATCCGCGCCAGCAGGTCGCCGACCGGTTCGCGCGGATCGAGCCTGACGCGGACGGGCACGGTGTTGATGAACATCCCGATCGCGTCCTGCACGCCGGCGACGCCGGCCGGCCGCTCGGTCACCGTCACGCCGAAGACGACGTCGTCGCGTCCGAGCTCGCAGGCCAGCACGAGCCCCCAGGCGGCCGTCAGCACGGTGTTCAGCGTCACGCCCTGGCGTGCGGCCGCGCGGCGCACGCGCGCCGTCAGCTCGCTCGACAGCGCGCTGCGGCAGCTGTCGGGGATCACCGGCGCCGGGGCACGGTCGGCCGGCCCGACGAGCGTGGCCTCCTTCAGGTCCGCCAGCGCGTCGCGCCAGGCGGCCGCGGCGCGCGCCTGGTCTTGCGCCGACAACCATGCGAGGTAGTCACGGTAGGAGCCTGCCGGCGCGAGCCCGGCGTCGTCTCCGCCGCGCTCGTAGAGCTCGAGCAGCTGGTCGCGGAAGATCCCCTGTGACCAGCCGTCCCACAGCACGAGGTGGTTGGTGATCACGAGCCGGTCACGACCGTCGCCGAGCCGCACGACGAGCATGCGCAGCAGCGGCGGGCGTGCGAGGTCGAAGCGGCGCGTGCGGTCGGCGGACATGAGCTCCGACAGCCGCCGGCGCTGCGCGACCGTCTCGAGGTCCGTGAGGTCGACGGTGTCGATCGGCGTCTGCGGGTCGCGGGCGATGAACTGCACCGGCTGCGCGAGGCCGTCGCTCGTGAAGCCCGCCCGCAGGCTGGCGTGACGCGCCAGCAGCGCCGCGCAGGCAGCGCGCAGGCGCTCGACGTCGATCCCGCGGGCGAAGTCCAGCGAGGTCTGCGCGGTGTAGACGTCGAGCTCGCCCTCGTCGAACGTCGAGTGGAAGTACAGCCCCTCCTGCAGCGGCGAGAGCCGCCAGATGTCCTCGACGGCGGACGGGCTCGCGCGCTGCACGCGGTCGATCTGCTCCCGGGTGAGCGAGACCGTGGTGAGGTCCGCGGGTTCCAGCCGCGCCGCCGCCGCGCCGGTCTTCACTGCCGCCAGCTCGCGCAGTGCATCCAGCCACGCCTGCTGGAGCTGTTCGACGTCGCGGGCCGACAGGCCGTCCTCGGTCCGCGTCCAGGTCGCCCGCAGCCGCGGCCCAGCCGGCTCGTCGTCGCAGACGATGTCGAGCTGCAGGAGGTAGGGCACGCCGAGCGCGCCGTCGGGCGCAACCGCGAGCGCGTCGGACTCGGGCGCCGGCGTCCAGTCACGCGCCTGACGCGCCGGGAAGCGCCCGTAGTAGTTGAACAGGATCTGCGGGCGCGGGGCCCGCGCGAGCAGCGGCGCCACCTGGGCATTGGCGTAGCGCAGCATCCCGAACCCGATGCCGCCGTCGGGCGCGCTGCGCACGCAGTCCCTGACGCGCCGCAGCGCGTCGAGCGGGTCGGCGCCCGCGCGCAGGCGCACCGGATGGATCGTCGTCAACCAGCCGACCGTGCGCGAGAGGTCCGTCCCGGCGGCGACCGGCTCGCGCCCGTGGCGCTCGAGGTCGACGAGCAGGTCGGCGCTCGCGTCGCCGCCGCGGTCGGTGTGCCAGCGGCTGACCGCCACGCGCAGGGCCGCGAGCAGCAGCTCCGTGACGTCGCCACCCGCCGCCGCCGGCGCCGTCGTCAGCAACGGTTCTGTGTCGCGCGCGGACAGCTCGATCGTGTGCGCGACGCACTGCGCGGTCGTCGCTTCCTGCGACGCGCCGGCGATCAGCTCGGCGCCTGCGGCGAGCGTCGCCTGCCAGTGCTCGAGCTCGGCGAGACGCCGTGGCGCGCGCGCCTCCTCGTCCACGAGCGCGGCGAACGTGCGCAGCGACGTCGCGACCGGATCGAGCGCTGGAGCGCCGCCGGCGCGTACCGCCTCCCATGCTTGCGCGAGGTCGCCGAGCAGGATCCGCCACGACACGCCGTCCACCGCGAGGTGATGGGTCGCGAGCAGCAGGCGTCCCGGCGCGTGGGCGCCGGCGTCGAACCACACCGCGTCGAGCATCCGCCCGGCGTCGGGGTCCAACCGCCCGACGGCGGCGTCGGACTGCGTCGCGATCGCGGCGAGCAGCGCCTGCCGATCGTCACCTGCCACGTCGATGCGGCGCAGCAGCTCGGCGGCGGGCACCGCTCCGACCGGAAGGGTCTCCAGCGACCACAGCACGCCGGCGATCCGGTTGCGCCGCAGGCGCAGGCCGTCGTGGTGGTCGAGGATCGCCTGCAGCACGGCCGCGAGCTGTTCGAGTCGCGTGCCCGCGGGAACCTGGACGAGCGCCGACAGGTTGAAGCGGCCGATCGGTCCGCCGCACTCGCGCAGGTGATGCACGATCGGCAGCGGGGTGACGGCGCCGACGCCCTCCGCGTCGGCTGCGGGCTCGGGCGCCTGCGGCGGCGTCGCCGCCGCCGCACGGCGGGCCAGCGCGGCCGGCGTGCGCTCGCGGAAGACGTCGCGCGGCGCGAGCTCGAGCCCGGCCCTGCGCGCGCCGATCGAGACGGAGATGGACAGGATGCTGTCGCCGCCGAGGACGAAGAAGTCCTCGTCCGGACCGACCTGCTCGAGCCCGAGGACATCGGCGAACGTGTCGCACAGCAGCCGTTCGCGCTCGTCCGCGGGTGCCCGTGCGGCGCGGCGCTCGGCGGCCGGAGCGGGCAGCGCGGCACGATCGACCTTGCCCGCCGGCGACATCGGCAGCTCGTCGAGCACGACGACCGCGGAGGGAACCATCGGCTCGGGGAGCTGCGCCGCGAGCGTGGCGCGAAGGGTCTCGCCGTCCGGGCGGCCACCGGTGGCGGCCGCTGCGTAGGCCACGAGGCGCGCGCCGCCGGGACCGTCGGAGCGCACGACCGCCACCGCGGCGGCGACGCCGTCCTCGTCGAGCAGCCGAGCCTCGATCTCCCCGAGCTCGACGCGGTTTCCGCGGATCTTCACCTGGTGGTCGGTGCGGCCGAGGTACTCAATCGCCCCGTCCCCGTCCCCGTCCCCGCGATCGCGGACGAGGTCGCCGGTGCGGTACATGCGCTCGCCGGGCGCGCCGAAGGGATCGGCGACGAAGCGCTGGGCGGTCAGGCCCGGCCGGCCGTGGTAGCCCCGCGCGAGCTGCGTCCCGGCGAGGTACAGCTCGCCGGCGACGCGAGGCGCGACCGGGCGTAGCCCGGCATCCAGGATCCGCAGGCCAGTGTTGGCCGCGGGAGGACCAATCGGCACCCGTTCGCCGCCGCCGCCGTGCTCCCAACACGTGACCACGATCGTGGCCTCGGTCGGTCCGTAGATGTTGAAGAGCGCAACGGCGGTCTGGTCGCGCCAGCGGTCGGCCAGCCGGCCACGCAGCTCCTCTCCGACGCTCAAGGCCATACGCAGGCTTGCCGGGGGCGCCTGGTCCTCGGTCGCGCGTAGGAAGGCATCGAGGGTCGACGGCGTGAAGACCAACACCGTGACGCCATGCTTGCGCGTCAGTCCGGCAAGCTCGACGGGATCGCGGTGCGCGTCACCGGGCGCGACTACGATCGTGGCCCCCGCGTACAGCGGCCACAGCATCTCCAGCAGGCTGACGTCGAAGCTCGTGGCCAACCTGGTCATAACGCGGTCCTGGCGGCGCAGCGGCAGCGTGCGCTGGATCCAGGCCAGGTGGCTGAGGATCGCGCGGTGGCTGACGACCACCCCCTTCGGTCGGCCGGTGGAGCCGGAGGTGTAGATGCAGTACGCGGCACCGGTGACGTTCGCGCCCGTGGACGCCGCGGCCGTTGCGACCGCCTCCGGCGCCGCGACCGCGCCATCCGCGTCGAGCGCGATCACGCGCACTCCCTCCACCTGCGGCTGTGCCCAGGCATCCTCGGCCCGCGCGACCACCAGCCGCGCGCCCGAGTCCTCGAGCACGAACGCCCGCCGCGCCGCGGGGTGCGACGGATCGAGCGGCAGGTACGTCGCTCCCGCCTCCAGTACGCCGAGGAGCGCGACGATCAGCTGCGCCGACCGCGGTATCGCGACCGCGACGAGCTGCTCCGGCCCGGCTCCAGCCGCACGCAGCCGCTGCGCAAGCTCGGTGGCCCGGGCGGCGAGCTGCGCGTAGGTCAGCGATGCGCCGCCGTCAATGAGCGCCGTGGCATCAGGCGTTCGCGCCGCCTGCGCGGCGAAGGCCGCCTGCAGCGTTTGCTCCTCGATCTCGAGCGCCGGTCCCGTCCAGCCGTCCAGCAGGGAGGCGCGCTCGGCCTCGCTCAGCAGCTCGACCCGCCCGGCGGGCCGTTCAGGCTCAGCCACCACCGCCTCCAGCACTGCGACGACCCGCGCGATGATCCGGCGCGCCTCCGACACGACGAAGCCGTCGACGTCGTGCTTGAGGGCGAGCGCCAGGCGCGGGCCCGGCGTGCCGGTGAGGGCGAGGGGATAGTGGTCGAAATCGAGCGTCTCGAACGCCGTCACCTCCAGCCCGCGCGCCACGCGGCCGACCGCCTGCGTCGGCGGCTGGTTCTCGAACATGAGCAGCGTGTCGAACAGCTCGCGACGGCCCGTCAGCCGCTGGATCTCGGCGAGACCCAGGTGCTGGTGGTCGAGCAGGTCGGCCTGTGCGAGCTGATGCGCGACGAGCACGTCGGCGAGTGGCTGCCCCGCGCGCCAGTGCACGCGCACCGGCAGCGTGTTGATGAACAGACCGGCGAGATTCTCGATGCCCGCGATATCCGGCGGGCGGCCCGACACCGTCGTACCGAAGACGACATCCTCGCGGCCGGCGAGCTGGCCCAGAACGAGCCCCCACGCGACCTGCAAGGCGGTGCTCAGCGTGACCCCGTGCTCGCGCACGCGCGCCACCAGGCTCGCCGTCAGCTGCTCTGACAGCTCGGCGCGAGCGACCTCGAAGCGCAGCTCGATGGCCGGCTCACCCTCCGCGACCTTCGTCGGCCCGTCGAGTCCGTCCAGCGCGGCCCGCCATGCCGCGGCGGCCGCGCCGCGATCCTGCTCGGCGAGCCAGCCGAAGTAGCGCCGGTACGGCGTGATCGCCGGCAGCTCCCGATCGCCTGCGTACAGCGCGAGCAGGTCTCGCACGATGACCGACTCCGACCAGCCGTCGGCGAGGATGTGGTGCAGCGTGAGCAGCAGGCGATGACGGTTGTCGTCGAGTGAGATCAGCGTGCAGCGCATCAGCGGCGGGTGGGCGAGATCAAAGCGCTGGCCGCGCTCCTCGGCGGCCAGCGCTGCCGCCCGCGCCGCGCGCGCATGCGCATCCTCGCCGCGCAGGTCGATCTCGCGCCACGACACCTCCAGGCCGCTTGCGATGAGCTGTACCACGTGCCCGTCGGGGCGCCGTCGAAACCCCGCACGCAGCGGTGCGTGGCGCTCGAGTAGCCCCGTCACCGCAGCCCGCAGCCGGGTCGCGTCCAGCGGACCGTCGAGGTCGATGCGCTGCTGGACGACATAGATGTCCTGCGCGTCGGCGTGGGCGTGGAAGAAGAACCCCTCCTGCAGTGCCGTCGCGGGCAGCACGTCCTGCAGCACGGGGACGGCCGCCTCGAAGCCGTCGACCTCGGCCTGGTCGAGCATCACGAACGGGAAGTCCGAGGGCGTGTGCCCGCCGGCAGCCGGATCGGCGGCGTGGGCGTGCAGCCCGCCGAGCGCAGCGAGCCACAGCTGCGCCAGCGCGGCGATCTCCGCCTCCGTGAAGATCTCCCGCGGCCACGCGAAGGTCGTGCTCAGGGCTGGTCCGTCGTCCGCGTCGCGCACGACCGCGTCGATGTCGAGCGTGTGTCCCATCGGCATATGCGGATCGCGGACGTCGCTCAGCGGCGGCGCCTCGCGGACGGGCGTCCACGGCGTGCCGTCCTGCGCCGGGAAGCGGCCGAGGTAGTTGAACAGCACCTGCGGGACGGGCGCGGCGGCAAGCTGCGCGCGCGCCTGGGGGTCGAGATGACGCAGGATGCCGAAGCCCAGACCGCGATCCGGCAGTGCTCGTAGCTGCTCCTTGACGCGCCGCAGCGCCCGCCCGGCGGCCGCCTCGCCGCGACGCAGCGCGGCCCAGTCAACCGTCCCCGCGTCCAGGCCGACGGGGAACAGCGTCGTGAACCAGCCGACGGTGCGCGCGAGGTCGACGTCGTCGAAGACGTCCTCCCGCCCGTGGCCCTCCAGGTCGACCAGGACGTCTGTGCCGCCGCCGCGGCCGCGTTCGTCGCGCCAGCGCGCGACGGCGACCGCCAGCGCGGTCAGCAGGACGTCGTTGACGGTCGCGCCGTAGAGCGCCGGCAGCGTCGTGAGCAGCGTCGCCGTCTGCTCCGCGGGCAGCGAGACGGTCAGCGTCCGCGAGCTGGCGACGAGATCGCGCCGGCGGTCCAGCGGGCGGGCGCCGAGCGGCGGGTCCGATGTGCGGGCGGACTGGCGCCACCGCTCGAGCTCGCCGGCACGCGCCCCGCTGTGCCCGGCCTGCGACAGCAGCTGCGCCCAGCGACGAAACGACGTCCCGACCGCATCGAGCTGCGGTTCGCGGACCGCCAGTACGGCGTCCCACGCGTCGGCGAGGTCATCCATGAGGATCCGCAGCGAGACGCCGTCGACGACGGCGTGGTGCACGAGGAGCAACACCCGGCCGGGCTGCGAGCGGCCGGCGTGCAACCACACGACCTGCACCATCCGGCCGCCGTCGGGATCCAGCCGCGCCGCCGCGGCTGCGGACCACGCGGCGACCGCGCCGCCCATGTCGTGCCCGGCGTCGCGCACGTCCACTACCTCGATCAGCTCGGCAGCCTGAACCGTTGCCGGTGGCGGTACCTCCAGCGACCAGCCGTCGTCGCGGCGCAGTCGCGCGCGCAGCAGATCGTGACGGTCCAGCAGCGCCTGCACGACCACCGCCAGCCGCTCGCGGTCCAGGCCCGCGGGCGCCTGCAGCACCAGCGACTGATAGAAGCCGCCGATCGACCCCCCGAGCTCGCGCAGCCAGTGCATGATCGGCGTCGGCGCGACGCGGCCCAGCCCGTCGCGGGCGGCCACGATCGGTGGTGCTTCGCGCTCCTGCGCAACCCCGGCCAGCGCGGCGACGGTGCGCTGCTCGAAGATGTCACGCGGCCGCAGCACGAGCTTTGCCTGCCGCGCCAGGCTGACGAGCCCGATCGCCACGATGCTGTCGCCGCCGAGCGCGAAGAAGTCGTCGTGGATGCCGACGCGCGGCAGCCCGAGCGTCCGCGCAAACAATGCTGCGAGGGTGTGCTCGACGGAGGTCCGCGGCTCGTCGGAGCCCGTCAGCGTGCTGAAGTCCGGCGCGGGCAGGGCGGCGCGGTCGAGCTTGCCGTTGGGGGTCAGCGGCAGCGGACCGTCGAGAACGACGACGGCCGCTGGGACCATGTGCTCGGGCAGCCGATCGGCGACGTGCGCACGCAGGTCGGCCGGATCGAGCGGGCCAGCGCTCGCGACGGCGTAGCCGACCAGCCGCTTGGCGCCCGGCTCGTCCTCGCGCGCGATCACCGCCGCCTGCGCCACGTCCGGGTGGCGCAGCAGGACGGCTTCGATCTCGCCGGGCTCGATGCGATGGCCGCGGATCTTGACCTGCCCGTCGCTGCGCCCGACAAAGTCGAGTGCGCCGTCCGTCCGCCATCGAGCGAGGTCTCCGGTGCGATACATCCGGCTCCCCGGGACGCCGAACGGATCGGCGACGAAGCGCTCCGACGTCAGGCGCGGCCTGCCGAGATAGCCGCGCGCCAGGCCGCGACCACCGACGTACAGCTCGCCGACGGCGCCGACGGCGGCCGGCCGCAGGTCCGCGTCGAGCACGTACGTGCGGGTGTTGGGATCGGGCCGCCCGATCGGCACCGGCCCGTCCCACCCGGGCTCGGCCGGCCACAGCGTGGAGTTGACGGTTGCCTCCGTCAGCCCGTACGCCACGACGACCCGCATCCGTCGCGACCACCGCGCGACGAGCTCCGCGGGCACCGTTTCGGTCCCGACGACGAGCACCGCGCCGGCCGGCAGCGGGCAGTCCGGCGGCAGGGCCGCGACGAGCGACGGCGGCAGGATCATGTGCGTGACGCGCTGCTGCGCCAGGTACTCCGTCAGCGCTGCTCCCGCCACGCGCCTCGGCGCCGGGACGATCACGGCGCAACCGCCGACGCCCAGCGTCATGCACAGGTCCCAGACGGCGACGTCGAATCCGACGGAGGCGAACTGGGCGACGCGGCTGCGTGCATCGACGCCGAGGCGGTCGACGGCCGTCGCGACGAGGCTCCCGATGCCCTCGTGGGACACGACCACACCCTTCGGGTGCCCCGTCGATCCCGACGTGTAGATCACGTACGCCGCGCGCTCCAGCGCGAGCGGGCCGGGAAGGTCGACGTCGTCGTGGCACTCGGGCGGATCGTCGAGCCGCAGAGCCTGTAGCCCCTCGATCGCGGGCAGGTCTGGGGCCAGATCGGACACGGTCACCACGATGCGCGCGCCGCAGTCGCGCAGCATGTAGGCGATGCGATCGGGCGGGTGATCGAGGTCGAGCGGCAGGTACGCGCACCCCGCCCGCATGACGCCCAACAGCGCGACGACCATGTCGGCCGACCGCGGTGCCGCGACCGCGACGATGTCCTCCTGGACGACGCCGCGTGCGATCAGCGTCCGCGCCAGCCGCCGGGCACGCTGCGCGAGCTGCCCGTAGGACAGCTCGACGTCCTCGCAGACCACCGCGACAGCGTCGGGATCATGCACGGCACGACGCTCGAAGGCGTCGGGCCAGGACAGCTCCTCGACCGGGCGCGGCGGTGGCGCCGAGAACGCGAGCGCCGCGCTCGATGACGGCGTCAACAACGCCCGGGCGACACGTTGGATCGCGGCGCGGCGGTGCATGGCGTCGATCTCAGCCGGGCGGTCGCCGTCGGAACTGTCGTCATCGCTCTCGGTCCCTCCTCGGTCGGACGGCTCGCTACGACTGGTAGTTAGGGTACCCTAATCACCAGGTATCCTAACGGGAAATAGCAGGGCACCCTGACAGAACCGAGGGAGGAACCGATGAAGGTCGTGCTGTTCGCCTACCAGACCTGGGGGCATCGCCTGCTCGACGCGCTGCTGCACTCGCGCCACGAGGTCGTCCTCGTCGTGACCCATCCGCCCGGCGAAGACGCCTACACGACGATCTGGTCTGACTCGGTGCAGGGGCTCGCCGAGCAGCACGAGATCCCGGTGCTCGTCAAGCGCCTGCCCGACGCGGAGGCCGAGCGGCGCGTGCGCGAGGCGCAAGCTGACGTGCTCGTCGCCTGCAACTGGCGCACCTGGATCCCGCCGGGCATCTTCAACGCGCCGCGCCTGGGGACGCTCAACGTGCACGACTCGCTGCTGCCGAAGTACGCCGGCTTCGCACCGCTCGTGTGGGCGCTGATCAACGGCGAGCCGGAGGTCGGGATCACCGCGCACATCATGGACGAGGAGCTCGACCGCGGCGCGATCATCCTGCAGGAGCGCGTGACGGTCGAGCCGACGGACACGACCGCCGACCTCTTTCACAAGACGCTGCCGCTCTTCGGGCCGATCACGCTGGACGCGCTGGAACACATGGAGCACGGCACCGGAGAGCGCATCGCGCAGGACCGCGCGCAGGCGACGTTCTTTCACAAGCGCGCCGCCGAGGACAGCCGGATCGACTGGACGTGGCCCGCGGAGGATCTCGTCAACCTGATCCGCGCGCAGGCCGACCCGTATCCCAACGCCTACGCCTACCACGACGGCGAGCGCCTCCGGGTCCAGGCCGCCACCGTGTCGTGCAACCGCTGTGGCGGTACCGCGGGACGGATCTTCGCGGGCGACGGCGACGGCGTGATCGTCGTCTGCGGCCCCCAGCCGCACCGCGGCGCCAACCGCGGCCTCGTCCTGCAGCGCGTGCGCACCGACGACGACCGCGAGCTGGCCGCCGGCGAGTACTTCGAGCGGATGGGTGGGTACCTGACGTCGCACCCGGTCGCCGACCGCGTCCGGCAGGCCGTCTGAGGCGCGCTCAACGCTCCTTGGTGGCAGCGAGCAGATGCTCGAGCACCCCGGCTCCGCCGCTGGCCTCGTGCAGGTGACGCAGGATCGAGTCGAGGATCTCGCCCGCCCGGACCGCGGTGTTGGACAGCAGCGTCGAGCCGAGGCCGTGCGTGTGCTCGGTCGCGCCCTGCAGGTAGATGCCGGCGGGCATCTGACAGATCGTCCCGACGCGGTAGTCGCGCCCGATGCAGACCATCCCGGTGTCGTCGGTGGCGCACAGCGCCCGTGCGGAGCCGAGCAGGCCGAGCGGGCAGACGGGCCGGTAGCCGGTCGCGAAGATCAGTGCATCGGCCTCTATCCGCGTGCGTTCGCCCGACGTGAGGCACTCGATCGTCATGCGGATCGGCCCGTCGTCGCCCTCGTCCCGGATGTCGAGCAGCCTGCACGCCTGGTGGATGTGCAGCCGCTCGCGGCCGGTGACCTTCTCCTGGTAGGCGCGCCGGTAGAGGTCCTCGATGAGCTCCGGGTCGACGACGGAGTAGTTCGTGTTGCGGTGGTAGTCCAGCAGCATCTGCTTGACCGCCGGCGGCGACGAGTAGTACGAGTCGACGGCCTCGGGGTCGAAGATGCGGTTGGCGAACGGGCTGTCGTCGGCCGGCGAGTAGCCATAGCGCGAGAACACCGCGCAGACCTCGGCCGCGGGGAACGTGCGATGCAGGTAGCCCGTGACCTCGGCGGCGCTCTGGCCGGCGCCGACGACGACGAAGCGGTCGGGTTGCGCGTCGGAGCGCAGCGCCTCGACGCGGGCGAGGAAGTCGCGGTTGTGCCACACGCGCTCGGAACGCTCGATGCCCGGCGGCATGCGCAGTTCGAGGCCCGCGGCGAGCACGAGGTTGCGCGCACGGCGCACGTGATCGCGTCCCTGCTGACGGATCGTGACGTCGAAGGCCGCCACGACGCCGTTCTCGCGCACCGGATCGACGTCGACGACCTCACGGCCGTAGTCGACGAGGTGCGACATCCGCCGCGCCGCCCATTCGAGGTAGTCGTGGAACTCGACGCGCAGCGGGAAGAGCGTCTTGTGGTTCATGAAGTCGACGAGCCGCCCCTGCTGGTGCAGGAAGGCGACGAAGCTGTGCGCGCTCGTCGGATCGCGCATCGTGACGAGGTCCTTGAGGAACGAGACCTGCATCGTCGCGTCGTCGATCAGCATCCCGCGGTGCCAACCGAAGCGGTCCTGCTTCTCGACGAAGGCGGCGTCGAGCGGGGCGATCGTGTCAGGTGCGTTGTTGTGCTCGTCGATCGCGATCGCCAGCGCGAGGTTCGACGGCCCGAAGCCCACGCCGAGGACGTCGTGCACGCGAACTGCGCCCGCCCTATGACCGAGTGCGTCGCAGGTCATCGTCCATGCTCCGGATCAGGCTGGCGGGCCGCATGTCGGTCCAGTTCTCGTTGATGAAATCCAGGCATGTGGTGCGCGAGCTCTCCCCGTGTGCGACCGTCCAGCCGGCGGGCACCTCGACGAACGACGGCCATAGGGAGTGCTGCCCCTCATCGTTGACGAGCACGAGGTACGTGCCGTCGGGATCCTCGAACGGATTGGTCATCGACGCCTTCCCTCTCGCTGACACCGTCTCGGTTAGGGTACCCTAACGTATGAAGTTCAACCCTCCTTACGGATGAGTGGTTGATCGGCGCCGCCGCACTGCGCCGTCTGGCGGTCCTCCCTTCCGGCGGACGCGCAGACCGCGGCGGTGCTGCTCGACGAGGACGAGCACGCGCGCTGCGCGACGTACGCGCGCGCCGCCGGCGGGCTGATCAGGTGCGGCGGACGATGAGGCCGCGGGCGGCCTTCTCGGCGATCAGTCGTTGCTCGCTGGCCTGCTTGCCGTCGCTCAGGGCGACCTTGATGTGGCCGGCGGCCGGCTGGACGTCGAGCACGGTCAGGGTCGCGCCGGGGATGTAGCCCTCGTCGTAGTACCAGTGCAGCAGGTCGCCGTCGTGCTCGACGAGGCGCATGACCTCGCAGCGCTCCCCGGCCTGCATGTCGGTCAGCGACAGCAGCTGGGCGTTCTCCGCGCGTTCGTCGTCTGGTGAGATCGGCCAGCCGTGCGGGCAGCGCTCGGGGAATCCCAGCCGCTCGTTCATCCGCTCGATCATGTCGGGCGTGAACGAGTCGCCCAGCGCGTCGGCGTGCTCGTGCGCTCCGGCCGGGCTGTAACCCAGAAAGTCCGTCAGGAAGCGCTCGATGATGCGATGGCTGCGCACGACCTGCTCGGCGCGCTGCGTGCCCTGCTTGGTGAACACCAGCTCGCGGCTGCCGTCGCGCTTGAGCAGGCCCTCGTTGCCCATCCGCTTGAGCATCTCGCCGACCGCGGCGCGTGACACGCCCAGCATGTCCGCCACCCTAGCCGCGTTGGCCGGCGAGCCCTCCGCCGGGCGGTACTCGCCGATCGGCGACACCAGGAAGTAGATCGCCTCCAGATAGTCCTCGACCGAATGACCCCGCGCATGCGCCACGCCCTGATCATAGGCCCGTGACCGCGGGCCGCTGCCGTCTTCGCGCCTGCTTGGGCGAAACGGATCTACGCGACGAGCGGCTCGTGCTCCGGGGCGAGCCGGAACACGGCGACCTCGAAGAGCGCCTCGAGGTGCACCTCCCCCGAGAACGCGCGCACGCGGCGGCCGGTCGCGCGCTCGACCATCGCGATGAACAGCGGGCCGGTGACGTACTGGAAGGCGACGCGGTTGGCGCGAATGCAGTCGCCGCGGCCGCGCGCCAGCAGCTGGCGCTCGGAGTCGGTCAGCTGGATGTCGTCGGCGACCACGACGAGGTCGTCGATATAGCAGGTGCGGAACATGCCGGTGGTGCCGTAGCCGGGCTCGTGCATCGTCGCCAGGTCACCGCAGATGTTGCTGGCCACGCTGGCGTGGTCAAGCATGGGGCGGGAAGGATGATGCGGGGATGGAATGCTCTTACCGTTGGGATCGAGCGCGCAACCACGGAGTCCCGTATTGAAAACCGCGTCGGGCATTCGAGGCCGGGCGACTCGTGCGCCATTTCGCCGAGGGACAGCGAGGAGTCTAAACGCTGTTTCGGCGCGGGCGCTGCCGGCGCGCCGACGCCATGGGCCGCCTGGGACTCGAACCCAGAACCTAGGGATTAACCTGCCGCACCGGCTCTCACCGGCCGCCGTGGCGTTGCGGTCTGGACCATCTCTTCACCCTCGCCGTCC